>Ga0180437_10006149_pt1 | contig 16134 bp, 7 predicted proteins | sample SS_ome_4_FD_132410 | JGI IMG/M metagenome (GOLD analysis project Ga0180437, IMG submission 132410) | Hypersaline lake sediment archaeal communities from the Salton Sea, California, USA - SS_3_D_1 metaG | ecosystem: Environmental > Aquatic > Non-marine Saline and Alkaline > Hypersaline > Sediment...
TGGCGACGAATCCCACGGGACCCAAGGTTACCGGCCTGCGAATCGTCCGCGGAGGTGGATTCGACAATACGAGCGGTTTCTGCCGCAGCGGTGCCCGCTTTGTGATAAGCGGCAACAAGATGCGGCCCTGGCTGGGCTTCCGAGTTCTCATGCCGGCCTCCAACTGAGATTCTATTCCTCCTTGTGCCTACATGGTCCAAGTGTTGGTTTAGCTCAAGACATTGCGCGTGACGCGATTAGTCGAAGCCGACAGCCTTAGCCACTCCTCTCCGCCGGCGAGAGAAACAGACCAGCCCCAGTAGCGCTAGCGTGGCTAACAGCGCCGTCGCCGGCTCCGGAACCGCCGGGCCCAATACAACCAGGTCGAAGGGCACCAGTGGTGCCCCCAGACCAGTGCTCACGGTATTCTCTGTCAGCAGCGCCATCAGGGCCCCCAGGTCGAGTCCGGTCGGCAGCACGAAGCCGATACTGCCGTCGCTCGAGCTGAGCGCCGCTTCGGCCAGTTCAGTCGATAAGCTCGTCGAAACCCCTCCTAAAATCGGCGTATGGCCTCCCGCCAGAAAGGCGCCGGCGCTCTTGAGCGAATAGCCGATAATCGCCGAGCCGTCCGCCGAGAGGATGACTTCTCCCGTCGCTGGGTCGTAAATCAGGTCGGGCACACTCGGGTCGCCCGCCTCAGCAGGCCCCACGAGTCCCGCTTCATCAGGCGGCGGACCGGTAAACGCCCCAAACATCGTCAGGATATCAGTCACGTCGACATCACCATCGTGTTCCTTCAGATAGACCGTCGGCCCCGTGGCGTCTCCCTGGATATCCCCTTGATACCGTTTCTTTCCGAAAGATCCTGGTCCGGTGAAGTTGGAGAAAGCGACCAGGATGTCACTGCTGACATCGACGTACCCGTCGCAATTGGCGTCCCCAATGATCGCCACAAACACACAGGGTCGAGGTGGATTCAAACCGGCATTGGGTCCCACAACAACGCCACTGATCGACGTGTCGATATACCAATTGATGCTTCCCGGCTCGTAAGGCGCCACGATCCGGATCGTATGTTGCAGGGCGAGCGGACCGCCGCTGAAGACCGTCGTAAATGATTGCCAGGCAACGCCCGTGTCGTCCGTAATGCCCGAGCTGCCGAAGTTGGTGCCTGGCATCATGAATTCACTGCTCACACCATATTCGCTCGGCTTGTGCCAGGGATTATCGGCCGCCCACGGAATCGGATCGCCGGCCGGAACCGTCGCCCCGTCGTTAAACCAGTTGTTCACCGGATTGAAGGTCACACTCGTATCCCAAGTATTGAAGCTGGCCCGAGTGTCGCCGACCGCGGCGCCATCGGTCTCCGTCCAAGCAGGCGTCGACGTGCTGACCGTCGCTCCTCCAAACAGTCCTTGTTGGTGGCTGTTCGTGCCGTCGTCCGTTACCGTTGTATTTCCCCACGTCTGCCAGATGCCGCGAATCGAAGGATCGCCGGGCGTGGCCCGCCACCAGGCGGAATCGTTGGCTCTGAACTCGCCATCGGTGCCGAGGGGACCGATCGAGCCGCCCAGGTGAAACGAGCCGCCCTGGCCACTCTCCATGAAGACATCGTAGATGTACTGGTAGCCAGTCACTCCGTCTTCAGTAAACAATCCATCGGCCAGCGGATTGTTGCAGAGCTGAATTGTCGCCGTGGTCGGCACCGGGTCGTAGATGGGATTGTCACAATTGGCACCACTGACCGCCGGGAGCGGCTGTGCCTCGGCCGTCGTCGAGACCAGCAAGACCGTGAGCAGACCGATGGTGGCAAGTCCCGAAGTTCGCTTCATGCTGAGATCCCCTCGTCGATAACCGCTCGCTTCCGGCGACGTGCTCCCATTGCCGCCAATCCCAACAGCGCGACAGCGGTCAGCATCACCGCCGCCGGCTCCGGCACCGCCGGGCCCAATACAACCAGGTCGAAGGGCACCAGTGGTGCCCCCAGACCGGTGCTCACCGTGTTCTCACTCAACAGCGCCATCAGGGCCGCCAGGTCGAGTCCGGTCGGCAGCACAAAGCCGATACTGCCGTCGCTAGAGCTAAGCGCCGCTTCGGCCAGTTCGGTCGATAGGCTGGTCGAGACTCCTCCCAAGATCGGTGTATGGCCTCCGGCCAAGAAGGCGCCCGCGCTCTTCAGCGAGTAGCCGATAATCGCCGATCCGTCGGCCGAGAGTATGACCTCTCCCGTCGCCGGATCGTAGATCAGGTCCGGCACACTCGGGTCACCCGCTTCGGCAGCACCCACGAGCCCCGCTTCATCCAGGGGGCCGGTAAACGCCCCGAAGATGGTGAGGATATCCGCCACATCCACATCCCCATCGTACTTGTAAGGGCAAGGGTCAAAAGGAAAAGGAGGCAGATGCCCGCCCTCGACATCGCCTTGCTTGCGAGTCTTCCCGTGTGAACCAGGGCCGGTGAAATTGGGAAATACGATGAGAATATCGTCGATATCGACGTCACAATCGCAATCGACATCGCCCAACACGCAGCAGCCAACGGCCTCCTGGCCGGGACCGGCGATGGTCCCTTCGATGGCCTGACCGTTCCAAGAAGATGTGCTCCAGCTGACCGTGGTCGGTTCGTTCGGATGGACCACACGGAAGGTCAGCCCCAGACCGCCAGCCGTAAACTGATTGGGGCCGGATGGATTCCAGACGTCAAATCGAACCGTATCGTTCCCTGCGATTCCCCCGTCGCTATCGGCCAGGGCGCCAGGTGTGTTGCTGTAAAAAATCTCGGCGTTGTTGTACTCAAACGGATTGTGCCAGCGGTTGAGATACTCGTAGGCCACGTTCTCACACCCTACACATGCCCCGGAGGAGGGCAACTCGTAGAAGTCTTCCGGATTTACTCCGCCGCCGCCGTTGTAGTAGGAGGGACGAATGCTCTTGTCCCAGAATCCGCCCCAGCCAACCCATCCTCCTGCCGCATGGCCATCCCACCGCTGATAGAGTCCCAACCCGGAGCCGAGATCATGAAGGTTGACGATGGAGTCGGCCGTAACGCCACTTAACTCGACATAGTTCTCGAACGTGCCTGCCGCATGGTAGAAGTCGTAGACGTACTCCCACATGCCAGGATGATCGTCTGTCGGCCCCAAGAGTGTTGGTGCCTCGGCCAGCGTGAGGTAGGCCATCGAAGAGTCAAAAGGATCGTAAGTGACCGCGGCGGCCTGCCGCGCTGACGAAACGGTCGTTGCCAAGACGGCCAGGAAGAGTGTCGCCCGCATCATCGTGTTTACCCCCGTAGTTAAGAGTCCTCGCCGATGAGTCGGCCGCCATTGAGTTGGCCATCCCCATCCGCTTCCTCTGCACGAGCCTTTATACTCTCACACGTCCGGCATCATCGTCAATAAAGAAAGCGCACCAAATCAAGAAAAAGGCCGCTCCCAGCAGGGTATCCTGGCCGGTCCCCTCGCCCTTATTGCGAATGGTCCCGCAGCTCTTCGTTCGACGAATGTCCGGCATCTGTCGGCTCGTCATTCGCAGTTGGTTCGCGGTTCGTTGGCGGTTGGTTCGCCTGCGGTTCGCCCGTCTCCGTCTCCGCTGGCGTTCGGCACGACAGAGCGAATGTCCTGTGCGGCGCGGGGCCCTGAGCAACTCACGAGGACACTCGCCCTGCCGCTTGCCAGTTGAGCTACTTCCAGATTGTCAAAGAACGCCCGCGCGGAGAAATCTCTGGCGGCCAACTGTTGTGCGGTGGCCTCCTGTTGTGCGGTGGCCAGCTGTTGTGCGGTGGTCTCCTGACCGCCGCACCTGCTCACCTTGTTGTAGGGCGATCTCCCGACCGCTGTTGTGTGGTGGTCTCCTGACCGCCGCACTGTGTCCACCGTGGCACCGACAGAACACCCCTCTGAGCTTCTCCAGCAGTAGCTGAAACATGACATCCCAGCCGCCGGTCAGTATAGCGAATAGTGTTCACATGTCAATGTGTCGAAATCGTCCACTCGCAAGACTCGCTGGTGATACGAGGTTGGGCGCGGCCCGTTTCGTCTTGCACGATTCGGCCATCTGTGGGACCTTTCGCTCTCTCACTTGGGGCAGTGCTAGCTGCCGGTGTTGGCGATTTTCGTGTGGGGTGATGCAGATGTTGAAGAAGCCTGAATCGTATCGATTGAATGCCTGCCAGCGCCGGTTCCACTTGGCGGCGTTTTTCTTTTCTCTGTCTCTCTGGCTGACGCTACTGACGGCCCCGTCGCTCCTGGCGGAAGAGCCGGGCGGGGACGCTGCGGGGGCCGGAAAATCACCAGCGGCCAATTCCGAGCCGTCGAGTGAAGGCCAGTCGAAGGATAAACAGGTACAGGACGACGCCCATCATCGCACCAATGCGACCTGTCTGAACGAGAATTATGGTCCGCTGATTGATTTGCGCCGCGAGTTTGGGCGCATCCGGCGGGGCGAGGTCGCAGGACTTTCTCTGCCCGACTATCGAATCGACGGTTGGGAGGAGACTCGACGGGCGGCCATCGAAGCGTGTAATCAAGGAGACTATAAGCAGGCGGCGCGGTTGGCCAAATCACTCCGCATCGATGCGCGGAGCATGCTCGGCAGAAAGCACCTGGGCTATGCTATCTCTACGGAGATTGAGCTGAATATTCCTAATGTCATCCGGAAGAACTCTACTGCAGAGTACCATGACCATCTCGTGGTTGCCCTGATTTACCGCTTGTACTACGGAAAACAACACCCTGTCTATGCTGCCTGTTTGACGGCAATCGGCATGTTTCTGGCAAACTCATCGGATGTCGAAAAATCTCTGAAGGCACTCGATGAAGCGAGAGAAATCCAAGAGGCTTATTACGCAGGGCCTCATGCGAAGACAGCGCATACTTTCGGAGTGATCGCCTACGCACATGGGATGGCTGGACGTACGGAAGAGGCGATACAGGCATCCAAGCAATGTGAAGAGTTGTTCAAGGCGAGCCAAGAGACCTTGGACGTCGTGCATGCGTTGGATCTCGATACTTACTCGATTGCATTGATTCGTCACGGGCGATTGATGGAGGCGGAAGAACTGCTGGATCGCGTTGATCGGATTCTGCAGCAAGTGACCCATGAGAAGGATCCACGTAGGTCAGCCGCGCGAATATCGCGGGCCATACTCTATAGGTACAGTGCAGATCACATGAAGACCTACGAATACCAGAAAACACTCCTCGCGGAGATTCAAGCTAGTTATGGCCGCGAGAGCCCACTGTATCTCGATGTCCTCGGCTATCTATGTGACTCAGCCGATAAAGTGGGGCACGCCGATCAGGCGAGGAAATACCACGAAGAGCTTCTTGGAAACATCGCTCAATTCGGCGGTGTGAACACCTTGCGATATACCATCGCCGTCTATAATCTTGGCATCCACTTCCTTGCCCACGACAATCTAGCCGAGGCCGAAAAGCATGTGGAGATGGCGCTCGATCAACTGAATGATCGCAACTCCTACGAGCATCCGATCTACGGAGAAGCTATTGGTGTTCTCGGTTTTATCAAAATGAAGCAAGGTGACCTGGTGGCTGCCGAAGAGTTGCTGACGAAGTGTGTTGAGATTTCGCGAGAGCGTGGCAGACTGCAGAGTAGCACGTATCTGTGTGCAAAACGGGAGCTGGGAGAATTGCGCATTCGCCAAGGCCGAGTTTCCGCCGGCTTGGAGCTTCTCGACGAAGCGATTGCCATAGAAGAAGCGATCAGCGGCCAGAACCACCCAAACGTGAAAGAACTCCGCGACCGTCGCGAGCAAGTGGCCGCCACGATAGCGGATGAGGCCTCAGCTCGTCCTTGAGATGTGAGCTCGCTACCACAAGGCATGGGCATCGTTGACGTCAGGCGAAGGTAGTTTTCTGGATCCCTCACTAACGTATCGGGCTATCTGCTACAGGAGTTGCTTGGTTACCCTCCGTGGAGCGGTCGGGAGACCACTCCACAACGAGGTCACTCTCGTCGCTGAATGCTCCGCATTCAGCACTTACTGAACACGGAGTGCAGAGCGACAAGCCTTCACCCGTGGAGCGGTCGGGAGACCACTCCACAACAAGTTCACCGGTGGGTCAGGGGACCACTCCACAACAAGTTCACCGGTGGGTCAGGGGACCACTCCACGACAACGCCCGCCGATGCGGCACGCATTGCCAGAAATCCCCCAAGAAGACAACAAATATTCTCAACCGAGGCACCGATCGGCTATGCTGACGCTAAGTCGCCGGTCCGCTCTGCCGCCGATGGGACGCCGCCGTCTCGGGGGCAATAATCTGCCCGCGAGGGAACGATTTACCTCCGTCGTGCGTCCAAGGGAATAGAGCACCCACTTCGGGGCGGTACGCGCGATCGAATTCGCACCCCAAGAGTCGCCCAGTACGCTTCGATCGCCGCTAACAGAGAAGACCCACCGACAGGAACCAACCACTGATGGCCAAGATAATCCGCCTACCCGCCCTTGCCCTCTCCTTGCTCATTCTGGCACTGCTGATCAGTAAGCTGTTGATCGCCGAGGAGACCAACCCGGCTAATCTGTCCGGTGCCGAGCTTCGGGCGGCGGCAGCCAAGGCGTACAAGGACAAGAATTTCAACGACGCCTATCAGCTCTATCGGAAAATCACCCTCGACGCCAAGGCCGATCCGGCCACCGTCGGCGAAGATCTGCAAACGGCCACCTACTGCCTGCAGCGGCTCAACCGCGCCTCGGAAATCGACAGCTACCGCGAAGCGGTCATTGCGACTCATCCCAAGAACTGGCGACTGCTGGTGGCGGCGGCTAATAACTACGCCAACATCGAACACTTTGGCTACCTCATCGCCGGGGAGTTTCATCGTGGGCATCATCGCGGCGGCGGGCGGTGGATCAGCGCGGCCGAGCGCGACCGGGTGCGGGCGTTGCAACTTCTGCTGCAAGCCAAGGAACTGCTGGTCGACAACAGTACGCCCTCTGAGCGATTCGACTTTCATGTCACCTTCGCACGGCTTCTGTTGTTCCATCGCGAAGGTGGCCAGGCGTGGCGACTGCAAGCCTTGACCGATCTGGACGTGCTGCCCGACTTCGATACGCCGCAAGGCGGTTGGGGCCGGGGATCGAGCGGGGCGCCAGTCACCGATAGTGGAGAGCCGGTCTTCTACCAGGCGCCGCGCACATTTGATTCGGCAAAGAGTGACGGGGAACGTTGGCGGTGGGCGCTGCAGGCGGCCGGGGAGTCCGACCCGCAGAGAATCGATGAAGTTCATTTCATCCGCGCCCAGTACCTGCAGCAGCAGTTCGGCGTGCAGACGATGGCTTACTTCGGTCGCTTCTTCGGCGGTGGGGACCTCGATGATGGCTCGGAAGACGAGAGCGGGACATATGCGCTGCATACGTTGGGCGAAGATGAGACGATCGCTCGACTGGCGACCGGCATCAAGCGATTCCCACTTCCGGAAGACCAGAATTACATCCAGCTGTTTGAACAGATTGCCGCCAGCGATAAGGATTCGAAGCGGCGATCGCATTACCAACGACAGGCCCTCTACGAGCTGGGGCAGATCTTTCAGAATCGCCGTCAGTACCCCCGCGCGGCGGCCATCTATCGTCGGCTCCTCGACGAACACCAGGACAAGCGGGCTCAGGAATCGCTCGATCAGATAATCGGCAACTGGGGTCGCTTCGAGTCGACGATGAGTCAACCGGCAGGACAAGGAGCCACGGTCGACTACCGCTTCCGAAATGGTCAACAGATCCGCTTCGAAGCCCATCCGATCAAGGTGGAGCTATTGCTGGCCGACCTCAAGAAGTACTTGAACTCGAATCCGCAGCGGATCGAATACCAGAAGATCAACCTTGGCCGACTCGGCCACCGCCTTGTTGATCAGAACGAGAATAAGTACCTCGGCGAGCAGACCGCCAGCTGGGCACTCGATGTCGAGCCTCGCCAGGGTCACTTCGACAAACGCATCACCGTCACCACTCCCTTGCAGAAAGCTGGGGCCTATCTGCTCACCGCCAAGATGCAGGACGGGAACGTCAACAAGGTCATCATTTGGCTCTCCGACACGGCCATCATCAAGAAACCGCTGGAGGGGAAGACCTATTACTTCGTGGCGGACGCCGTCACCGGGCAGCCCATCCCGCGGGCGAACGTCGAGTTCTTCGGCTATCGGCAGGAGATTGCCAATCCGCCGCAGCGCGGCCGCAAGCGGGGAGGCGCGCGCCAGTACGTGGTTCGCACCAAGAACTTCGCCGAGCACACCGATGGCGACGGCCAGATCGTCAACGACCTGACCCGGCAACCGAACGGCTTCCAGTGGATCGCAATCGCCCGCACGAAGGTCACGGGAGATCGTCCCGCCCGGCTCGCCTATCTCGGATTCAGTGGCGTCTGGAGTGCCCGCATTCATGATGTCGCTTACAACCAGATCAAAGGCTTCGCGATCACCGATCGCCCGGTCTATCGACCCGGTCAGACAATGAAATTCAAGTGTTGGATTCGTCGTCCCCGCTACGACCAGGAGGACGACTCGAGCTTCGCCGGCAAGACCTTCTCGGTGGACGTTCGCGATCCCAAGAACGAGAAGATGGGAGTTCAACAACTCGTGGCCGACAAGTTCGGCGGAATCTCCGGCGAACTAGAATTGCCTGCCGGCGCTACGCTGGGGAACTATCGGTTCTTCATCTATGGAAACGTGCCGAAGAAACGAATGGTCGGCCAAGGCACCTATCGTGTCGAAGAGTACAAGAAGCCGGAGTTCGAGGTGACGATCGACGCCCCGACGGAACCGGTCATGCTGGGCGAGAAGATCACGGCAAAGCTGGAGGCCAAGTACTACTTCGGCTCTCCCGTGACCAGCGCCAAGGTGAAGTACAAGATCATGCGAACCAGCTATCGCAGCAACTGGTTCCCAATCGGTCGCTGGGACTGGCTCTACGGCCGCGGCTATTGGTGGTTCGGTCAAGATTACACCTGGTACCCTGGCTTCGCTGAGTGGGGTTGCTTCGGCCCTTCACCGTGGTGGTTCCCGGCTCCCGCTGCTCAACCGGAACTGGTCGCCGAACGTGAATTGGAAATCGGCGCCGACGGCCAAATCGACATCGAGATCGACACGCTGCCGGCGAAAGAGCTACACGGGAACCAGGATCACAAGTATGAAATCACCGCTGAGGTGGTCGACAACTCGCGGCGAACGATCGTCGGCAGTGGACGCGTATTGGTCGCTCGCAAGCCGTTCAAGGTTTTTTCCTGGCTCGACCGAGGCTTCTATCGCGTCGGCGACCCGATTGAGGCCAGCTTCCAGGCCCAAACGCTCGACGAGAAACCAGTTTCCGGCAGCGGCAAGCTGAAGCTCTACTCGATTCGCTACGACGAGAAACGGCAGCCGATTGAGACGGTGGAACAGGAGTGGGATCTCGACACCGATGCCACCGGGCGCGCCCGTCAAACGATCAAGGCCAGTCGGGCCGGCCAGTTTCGACTCGCCTATACCCTCACCGATCAACAGGAACACGCCATTGAGGGCGGCACCGTGTTTGTTGTGCGTGGCGAAGGCTTTGACTCCTCCGCCTTTCGATTCAACAACCTGGAGCTGGTCGCCGACCGCCGCGAGTACGCACCCAAAGACAAGGTCAAGCTGCTGATCAATACCGACCGGACTGACAGCACGGTGCTGCTGTTTGCTCGCGCCAGTGGCGGCGCCTATCTGCCTCCCAAGGTGCTGCGTCTGTCGGGCAAGAGCCTGGCGCAAGAGATCGAGGTCGTGCAGCGGGACATGCCGAACTTCTTTATCGAAGCCTTGACCATTTCCGACGGTCGACTCCATACGGCCGCTCGCGAGATTGTGGTGCCACCGGAAAAGCGTGTCTTCGACGTGGCGGTCGTGCCTTCGGCAGAGGAGTACAAGCCGGGCGAGAAGGCCACAGTCAAAGTCAAGCTAACGGGACCCGATGGCCAACCGATGGCCGACACTTCCACCGTGTTGGCCGTCTACGACAAGGCCCTCGAATATATCTCCGGTGGGTCGAACGTCCCCGACATCAAGGAGTTCTTCTGGAAGTGGCGACGCCATCACAACCCCAACACGGAGAACAGCCTGTCTCGTCACTTCTACCCGGTGTCGCTCCCACGCGCCGTGCAGATGAGTAACCTGGGCATCTTCGGCGAAACGGTGGCCGACGAAGTGACTTCCAAAGTCAACGTTGCTTTCGCCGACAAATCGGTATCGCGGGGTGGAGGCATAGCCCGAGGGTTGGGTGGTGGCGCCGACGCCGACATGGAGATGGCAGCGCCGGCCGCCGCCGCGGAGTTCCAAACCGGCCTGAGCATGGTTGTTTCGGCAGAGGTAACCGAGGGCGAAGCGGAACCGGCCGAACAGCTCGCGCAACCAACGGTCCGCACGAACTTCGCCGACACCGCCTATTGGGCTGCCGCGCTGACCACCGACGCCCAAGGCATCGCGGAGGTCGAGTTCGACATGCCGGAAAATCTCACCGCCTGGAAGATGAAGGCCTGGGGGATGGGCCAAGGCACACGCGTCGGTCAGGGTGAGGCGGAAGTCGTTACCCGCAAGAATCTCATCCTCCGACTGCAGGCCCCACGGTTCTTCCTCGACACCGACGAGGTCGTTTTGTCGGCCAATGTGCACAACTACCTTGAAACCAAGAAGACCGCCACCGTCTCGCTGGAAGTCGATCCGCAGTTTCTCGAAGCGACGGGTGAATTGACGACACAGGTCGAAATTGGACCGGGCGAGGAGCGGCGTGTCGACTGGCGAGTGCGGGTGCGCGGCGAAGGAGAAACCTATGTCCGCATGAAGGCGCTGACCGACGAAGAGTCGGATGCCATGGAGATGAAGTTCCCGGTCTATGTGCATGGCATGCTCAAAATGGACTCGCTGGCCGGAGCGCTGCGACCGGCGGAGACCACGGGCCGATTCACGGTCAATATACCGGCCCAGCGGCGGCCCGAGCTTTCACGTCTGGAGGTCCGTTACTCACCGACGCTGGCGGGTGCGATGGTCGACGCTCTGCCCTACCTGACCTCCTATCCCTACGGCTGCACGGAACAGACACTCAGTCGCTTTCTGCCGACCGTGATCGTGCAGAACATTTTGCTTGAGATGAATCTGGACCTGAAAGCCATCCGCGAAAAACGGAGCAATCTCAACGCTCAGGAGCTGGGCGACGATCAGCAACGCGCCGCCGGTTGGAAACGTTACGATCACAATCCTGTGTTCGACGTGGCGGAAGTGAAACGCATGGTCCAGGACGGCGTGCAACGGCTGACCGAAATGCAGCTTTCCGACGGTGGCTGGGGGTGGTTCTCCGGCTTCGGTGAACGATCGCACCCTCACACCACCGCTTATGTCGTGCATGGCCTGCAGATTGCCAAGGCCAACGACATCGCTCTGGTGCCTGGCACTCTTGAGCAAGGTCTCACCTGGCTGGACAACTACCAGAAGCAGCAGCTTCAGCGTCTCGACAACGCCAAGACGAAGACCAAGCCCTACAAGATGCACGCGGACAATCTCGACGCCTTCGTCTACATGGTGCTGGCGGACGCCGACATGAAGAACGATAAGATGCGCGACTATCTCTATCGCGATCGCGGAAAGCTGGCCGTCTACAGTCTGTCGATGTACGGTCTGGCGCTGCATCGCCAGCAGGAGACCGACAAACTAAATATGGTTCTCCGCAACATCTCGCAGTTCCTGGTCGAGGACGACGAGAATCAGACCGCCTATCTGAATCTTCCTCAGTCCAACTTCTGGTGGTATTGGTACGGCAGCGAGTACGAAGCCCAGGCTTACTACCTCAAGCTGCTCAGCCGCACCGATCCGAAAGGCCGCGTCGCTTCGCGGTTGGCCAAGTACTTGATCAACAATCGCAAGCACGCCACCTATTGGAACTCCACGCGTGACACGGCCATTTGCATCGAAGCCTTGGCGGAATTCATGCAGGCCAGTGGCGAAGCGAAGCCGGAAATGACGGTCGAGATTTGGATGAACGGCCAGCACCAGAAGACCGTGGAGATCACGCCCGACAACTTGTTTACCTTCGATAACAAGTTCGTCGTCACGGGCGAAGCACTCGAAAGCGGACCGCAGACCATCGAACTTCGTAAACAAGGTCAAGGACCACTCTACTACAACGCCTATACCACCAACTTCACGCTCGAAGAGTACATCCCCAAGGCCGGATTAGAAATTCGCGTCGAGAGAAACTACTACAAGCTCCGCCGCGTGGATAAGACCATCAAAGCCGAAGGCGCGCGTGGTCAAGCGGCCGATCAACAGGTCGAGAAGTACGAGCGGGACAAGATCGCCAATTTGCAGGTGCTCAATAGTGGTGACCTGGTCGAGATCGAACTCGTGATCGAAAGCAAGAACGATTACGAGTACCTGATCTTCGAAGACATGAAGGCGGCGGGCTTCGAGCCGGTCGCCGTCCGTAGCGGCTACTCCGGGAACGACCTGGGAGCCTACATGGAACTCCGCGACAACCGTGTGGCGTTCTTTGTCCGCTCGCTGGCTCGCGGCCGTCACAGCGTCTCCTATCGCATGCGGGCGGAAATCCCGGGCAAGTTCAGTGCGCTGCCAACTCGGGCCAGCGCCATGTACGCCCCGGAACTCAAGGCCAACAGCGACGAGATTAAACTCCGCATTGAGGACTAAACTAACGAGGGCGAGCGCGGCTAAGGTGTCGTTCAAGTCACCGCTACGTGGATGCCAGGTAACTCCCCATGGGTTACACTCAAGATTGGTCGTCGCCTATCGAATAGCCTACCCGATCGTGAACGACCTGAGCCATTGAAAACCTTCTCGGGGGTGATCCCGCAATGAGCGAGCGTCGAGTTACCCGCCGCTGGTTTCAGTTCCGTCTGCGGACGTTGCTGCTACTGATCACTCTCTCCGCGGTTGTGCTTGCCTGGGTCGGCTGGGAGTATCGGATTCGCCAGGCGGAAAAGCCGTTCATCGCCTGGGTCGACGAGCAAGGTGGCACCGTCAACATTGGCGAGGCGGACGGCACGATGCTCGATTCCATCGAGCGAGGCTGGTGGCGCACGCAGTTCGACGCCTGGTTTGACGAACGTGTGTGGCGAGTGGTCCTGGCCGGTGCGGATGTCGATGACATCTCACCGCTAGCCAACTTTCATCAACTCGAAGTGCTCGGCCTGGCATGCACCAGGGTCCATGACCTCTCCCCTCTCTCAGAACTCTCACAACTTCACACACTCAGCATCGCCGATACTAACGTTACCGATCTCGCGCCTCTGGAGAAGCTAGAAAACTTGAATTCGCTGACCATGTGGGGAGTCGCCGTCCGTGACCTCTCACCGCTGTCGAAGCTGACGAAGTTAACCTCTCTCGATCTCCACAGGACCGTTCATTTTGTCGGTGACGACGAGAGTCAGGCCACGGCCCACAATTCCGACGAGAATGGCGAGTTAACAACGGACGGTGAAGTGCCCCCTTCGGAAGTCTCCTTGTCGGAGCAGCCGGTCGAGAAGAAAAGTCGAAAAGGGCCCGCTGGGTTTGATTTGAAGGACCTATCTGGCCTTACCAATCTGACCTATCTCGACCTGAGAGAGACAGAGGTCGACGATCTTCGCCCTATACGATCATTAGAGAAACTTCTCAGCCTCGATCTGGCCGGCACCCCGGTGAAAACCGTGGACCCCGTAGGGAATTTCAGCGAACTCACCTACCTGAACCTGCAAGGCACCCAAGTCCAGGACCTGACTCCTCTGAAGAACCTGACGAAGATCACGACCCTCGACGTTCGCGACACACCGGTCTCCGATCTATCCGCGTTGTCGGAGATGAAGGACCTCACGAATCTCTACCTGCGCGGCACGAAAGTGCAGGACATTTCGCCACTGGCAGGCCTCGTCCGGCTCGAAGAACTCGATCTTCGAGACGTCCCGGTCCGTGACTTAGCTCCTCTAGCGCATCTCACGAAACTCAGGAGACTCCGGCTTCGTGGCGGGCAATACGACGACCTGAGCGCACTCGGCACCCTGATCAGCCTTGAGCAATTGGATATTGAAGAGACTCGCTCCAAGGACCTGGCTTCCCTGGCAGGGCTGTCAAGTCTTGAGACTCTTACGATCAGGCAAGGACCGACCGAAGACTTGTCTCCCCTGTTGAAAATACCAAGACTCAGAGATCTGACGTTGGAAGGTTGCGAAGAAGTTGACCACGAGTCCCTCATGCAACTGACGGGCCTCCAAACATTATCCTTCTTGAATACGTCTTTGCAGGACGATCAGTTTAGCGAGTTACAAGCCGCCCTCCCAACATGCAACGTTACTCAAAACCACTTCAGCTTCTCTGGCAGTGCCAGCTTGGATTTTCTGACCGGGACGACGGAGCAACTCGGCTCGGAGGACTAAGCTACTCTTGCTCTTTGAGCTTATCGGCGAAGACTTTCTTGAGCTTCTCCAGTTTGGGCACAATCGTCACGCGGCAATAACGATCTTGCTTGTTGTTGGCGTAGTAGTCCTGGTGATAGTCTTCGGCCGGATAGAATTTCTCGTAAGCGGCGATTTCGGTCACGATGGGGTCACGATATGCCCCGGCGGACTCCAGCTTTTGCTTGAGCTCTTCGGCCAGCCGCTGCTGATCTTCGTCGTGGTACAGGATGATCGATCGGTAATGCGGCCCCCGGTCGACGCCCTGCCGGTTGAGCGTCGTCGGGTCGTGCGTACGCCAGAAGACTTCCAGCAGTTCGACGTAGGAGATAACTGCCGGGTCGTAGCGAATCTGCACCACTTCGGCATGTCCGGTGTTCCCGCGGGCGACCTGATAATAGGTCGGATTATCGACATGACCGCCCGCGTAGCCCGACTCGGCGGAGATGACCCCCGCGAGTTGCTCGAAGACCGCTTCACCACACCAGAAACAACCCGAACCAAACGTGGCGGTCTGGACTTGGCCTGCTGCCGCGGATTCGGATCCATCGCGTGAAGTCACGTCTCGTTCGGCGGCACCCTCCCGGATCGGCACCCCGGCGTCATTTTGAGCTTTACGATCCTGATCGGGCTTTTCTGCCGCATGGTCCGACTCGTCGCTCGCCACCGCGGTCGACAAGACGGTCGACCATTTTGAAGACTCGCCCTGCGGATCGTTCTCCGACTGGACAACCCAGAAGATGGCGACCGCCGACAAGAGCAACAGCAGAGCCGTGCAGAGAACTAGCCGAGTCGAAGACATACGCAGCTCGCCAATCGAAACAGGATGAGCAGGATCAAGGAGGCTGAAAACGGGCCTGACACCGCCGGACAGCATCGACAAAATAACCAGCCAGGTGCCAGGGCTCCAATATTAATTTTACGTGGCCAGCGACGACAGAGTTCAAGATTTTCTCGATTCGCCTGGCGGTATTCGCCGCTCGATTTGTTATAACGGATGACCGCTTACAGGCGAATCACGGCCATTCGGCCGTGGGATAGGGCAATTCACGACAAGCACGTAGAGGGGAATCACAATGGCAGACGTGTTCACCGAAACCACGAGTCAGTCCTGGTTCAGCCGACTGGGGTCCGCTTTCAAAGGGATCCTGGTGGGTCTGGCCCTGTTCGTCCTCTCCTTCCCCTTGCTGTTCTGGAACGAAGGCCGAGCGGTCAAGCGCTACAAGACGCTGAAAGAAGGTTCTGAGGCGGTGGTATCGGTCTCTGCTGAGAATGTCGACGCGGCCAACGCCGACAAGCTGGTCCATGTGACCGGCATGGCCGATACCGAAGAGACGCTCCGGGATGAGGAATTTGGAATCTCCGCCAAGGCGCTGCGGATGATCCGCGAGGTGGAGATGTACGTCTGGGACGAAGAGACCGAGACGGAAGAAAAGAAACAGCTCGGTGGTGGTACCGAGACAGTGACCACCTACACTTACGATACCGAGTGGTCATCCACGCCGGTCGACTCTTCGCGATTCAGTCGTCCCGAAGGACATGAGAACCCGACGACCTTCCCGTATTCGCGTGTCGAACAGGAGGCCGATCTGGTCACGCTAGGGGCATTTCGCCTGTCGCCGGACTTGATTCAGAAGATTGGCAACTTTGAGCCGGCCTTCCTCGCGGAGGGAGAAGCGATGCCGGAGGCGCTGGAAGGGAAAGCTCAGATCGACGGAGACCGGTTTTATCTCGGCGACAATCCCGCGTCGCCCCAA
>Ga0180437_10006151_pt1 | contig 16131 bp, 9 predicted proteins | sample SS_ome_4_FD_132410 | JGI IMG/M metagenome (GOLD analysis project Ga0180437, IMG submission 132410) | Hypersaline lake sediment archaeal communities from the Salton Sea, California, USA - SS_3_D_1 metaG | ecosystem: Environmental > Aquatic > Non-marine Saline and Alkaline > Hypersaline > Sediment...
ACGGCCGATTACATGGCCCCGGAACAGGCCTCCGACAGTCGCTCGGTCGACATCCGGGCCGACCTGTACAGCCTCGGCTGCACGCTCTACAAGCTGCTCAGCGGCCGGGCCCCCTTTAGCGGCCCGGACTACCGCGGCACCCTGGACAAGCTCAACGCCCACGTCCGTGAGCCGGCCCCACCGATCCGCCAGCTCGCCCCCGAGGTGCCCGACAAGCTGGCCGCGATCCTCGACCGTCTTCTGGCCAAAGACCCCGCCGACCGCTTCGCCACGCCGGCCGAGGTGGCCGCGGCGCTGGAACCGTTTTCGAGCGGCGCGGACCTGGCCGGCGTCATTCAGAAAGCGCTGGCCGCAGACCCCCTCGTCCTCCAACACAAAGCCGCGGCCGACGGCAGTGTGGCCTGTCAATCCCCCTCCCCCGCCACCTGCCGTCGGCCAATCTTGACAAGCCTCTTGATCGCCCTGGCGCTGCTCGCCGCCATGTCGGCCTCTTTCGCCGCGGGTATCTGGATCACGATCAAGAGAAACAACGAAACGTACCAGGTAGACGCTCCCCCCGGTTCCCACACGGCAATCGACGAGAAAGGCAACGTCATTGTCGATATGACGGGCAAGCCGCGGCAGGGTGGCGAGGAGGGGATACGTTCGATACGCGGCACGATTTCGCTGGCCGAGGGGATCCGCGTGTTCAACGCCCGTGCCGCGGACGATCCGGTCGGCAAGGACCAGCCGCCGCTGGCCGAGGAGGAAGTGATCGCGGCCGTCAGGTGGGGGCTCTTGGAACCCGACAAACTGCCCGTATCGGATAAGACTCTCGAAACCCTGCGGAAGATCGTCGACTCGCGCGAGCTTCCGCCGGGATTCGAGCTTGAGGTGCTCACCGGCTTTGAGCCGACTGACCGGATGGGGTTTACGAAGTGGTCGGTGCGTCTGCGGATTCCCGCCGAGCCGACCGGCTCGACGTGCATCAGCATTCGCGAGGTGATGCTCGCTTCACGGCTGTTCGGCGAGGAAGAACGGAAGGTCATCGACAAGTGGCGCAAGAAGTGGCGCGAGCAGGGCGGCATCAGCAGCTTCCAATACGCGGAATATGAGAAGGAGCGAGCCAAGGCGGCGGAAATCGACCGTGCCAGAACCGAATCGCAGAAACAGCCCGGCGAGCCGGCCGAACCGGCGCCCGCCGTCGATCCCACGGCTGACTTCCAGGCTTTGCAGGGCCCCTGGAAGGTCGTCCATGCGGAGACGACCGAGACCATGGAGTATCACCGCCGCATCGAGCGAATGGACTTCCGCGGAGGTTCGCTGCGCATGACGTATGCGAAGTCGCCCGCAAAGGAGTTCTTCAACTATCGTATCGATCCAACCGCGAGACCCAGGCAAATTGAGCTGTTTTTTTCAGCCGGATACGTGGACGAAAGCCCCAGCTACTTCGGGATCTATGACCTCGACGGCGACCGCCTGAAGATCTCCCTGGTTTGGAACAACCCGGCCGTCGCAGGCATCGAGCGGCCGAAGGATTTCGATCTGAACTCCGCGGACATCGTGTGGGAGCTGGATCGCTTCCGACCCGCCGAAGACGAGACGACTTTGCAGGGCCGCTGGCCGGTCGTCAGCCAGACGGTGGACGGAAAGACGATTCCCGACAAGAAACTCCGCAACAAGGCATTCCATTTCAGCGGCAATTCCTTCAATGCCGATCTTGCCTACGACGAGCTGGACGTCACTCTTGATTTGTCCGGCACGTATGTTCTGGACCAGACCGAGACGCCGGGGGCCGTGACGTTCTTCGCCCGATCGGATCCTCCCGACGTGCCGGCCTGGGAGGCAGAGCTGCCCGGCATCTACAAGCTCGACGGCGGCCGCCTGACAATCGCCTATCGCAAAGGCGGCCCGCGGCCCGAAGAGTTCGAATCCACGCCCGGCTCCGGCGTCACGCTGCTGGTGCTGGAAAGGGAAAGGCCGCTGATCGGCGCGGAGTCCGAGGTGCCGCGGAGCGTCGACGTCCGAAAGCCGGCTGCCGCCGATGTCCGCTACGTTGGTCGCTTTACGCAGGGTACGGTGGAGCTGGTCGGAGTCACCTATGACCGGCTGCCCTCTCAGACATGGTGGACGCCGGATGGAAAAGTCATCGACGTGGGGCCGTTCCAACCCGAGCGCCCCTTCTCTCGCATTTCGGAGAATGAACAGGCACGCGTCTATCTCTTCCGCTTCCAGGATCTGCCTGCTGATGCATCGATGCCGGCTTGGAAGCTTGAGCCGCCCGGCAGTTTTGAGGGCAATTATCGAGTGCTCGGCGGCGACGGAAAAATCGCCCCCGAGTACAAAATGCTCAGGCCACGGACGGGATCGGTGCAAAGGGCAAACATTCAAGTTGGCATCGGCACGGGCCAGTGGGAAACGGTGGCCACGTGGAAGCCCGGAAGCGACGGCACCATAAACTTTAGACGCGAGGGCGAGGATTTCTCGATCGAATATGAGCACGCAACGGCAATACGCACCGGCGAATTCGCCCCGATTATCCTTGCGGATGAACAGCCAATCGCGGAAAGTACCGACGACTCCACCCGCATTTCGCTGCGACACACGGTCCAGCATGCGTGGAATGTGCGATTGGTCGCCATCGGCAATGACGGAAGCGAGAATCAACAAGAACTTCTTCATGCGGAGGGAAAGGCAATCTACGACTTTCGCGGATTGCCCTTATCATCCGTCAAGGAGTTTCAGTTCCAGGTGCGACCTTATGATTGGGCCGAGTTTCGCAATGTCGAGTTGAATCCGCAATTTGCACCGGGGCCACTCGTTGAGTCACCAGAGCTGAGCGAGGCGAAACTGCCCGCCGTCGACCCCACCGCCGACCTGAAGGCACTGGAGGGCGAGTGGATCGTGACCGCCGCCATGGAAAGGAGCCCCGGCGCCAAGGTGGCGGGCATCGACGTCCTCACGCACCTGATATTCGGCGAGAAGTCGCTCCACATTTGCGACGTCGAGGAAGGCCGCGTCCAGGAATGGGGCTACCGAATCGATCCGCGCGTAGCGCCCAAGACCATCGACCTGCTTCGCTTTCGCAACGGACGGTTCGAAGACTCGGGCACGCTTGGCGTGTATGAGATTGCCGACGGCCGCTTGACGATTGGCCTGATTCAATCGCCGTCTACTTTGACGCCCCACCGGCCCAAGAGCCTGACGATCGGACCTGACTCGGCAGAGGTCCTCCTCACCCTGGTGCGTTATCGGCCTGTTGCGGACGAGAGGGCCATCGAGGGAGACTGGGGGATCGTCGAGTTCACAAGAGACGGAAAGCCAGTCCCCGCCGAGGCGCCCGGCGACACGCCCGTCAAGCCGGGCCAGCGCCCTCACTCCTACTACAGTCGTGATCGATACATCAGATTCGAGGATCATCGCATCCACTTCATGAACTACGACTATGGGGATGAGCTGGCCCGCTCGTTCCACACAAAATCGGGGTACTACGTCCTGAATTCGGCTTCAACGCCGAAGGCAATCACGATCACCGCGTCGCCGTTGCTGCGTGCACCGGGGATCTACGCGTTTGAGGGCGAGCGGCTGCGGATCGCGTATCGCGAACCGGACCCGTTCGGGCGTTACGATCAATCGCGGCCCGAGAAGTTCGCATCGACCCCCGGCTCCCGCGTCACGCTGCTGGTGCTGGAGAACAAGGCGCCAACTACCGCCGCGCGCACCGCGCCACCGCGGCCCGATTCCGCCGCGCCGCCCGCCGCGCGGCCGCCGCAGGCACGCGCCGTCAATCCCGCGGCGGAACTGGGGGCGCTGGAGGGCGAGTGGAAGGTGGTCGGCGTCGAAAAAGGAACCAGCGGCGACGAAGCCTGGGCGGCTATCTGCGAGTTTCCCTTGAAGCTCGACCCCGCCACTACGAGTCGCTTCGCCTTCGGCGGAGTTGGGCATGTCTCCTTGCTGATCCGACGCCGCGCGTCCACGCCCGAGTTTCGCTCTCTCAACAATTATGGATTCCTTCCTCCCTGGCACGACCAGGACTTCGATTACAGAATCAATCCCACTGCGGAACCCAAGACGATTGATCTACTCAATAGTCTTGCCGGCCACGCTTCCGACACGCCGCGGCTGGCGGCGCAGGGCATCTACGAAATCGAGGGGGACCGAATGAAGATCTGCCTGCGGAACATCCTTCCCCGGGTGACGGGCGGCCAGCGGCCCGAGGCTTTTTCGGTCGACCCTGACTCCGGCGACGTTCTGTTCTTGCTCGAGCGCTACCGCCCTTCCGAGGCGGAGAAGCAGTTGCAGGGCACGTGGATTGTCGAGTCGGAAATTGTAGACGGCGAGCCCGTTTCGGAAGACGAGAACACGCCTCGACTGTGCACATTCCATGAGGACTACGCCTCTATCCCAAGTCGCGAGCGGGGAGGACCATGCCCATTCGTTCTTGATGCGGCGGAGGACCCGAAAAGGATCACGTTCTTTGAGCACGCATCTTTCGAGGATGGGCGGCGCAAGAGCAACGACCTGCACGGCATCTACCAGCTCGACGGCGACCGCTTGACGATCGCCTGGTGCGGAGGCGAGATGCGGCCGAAGAGATTCGAATCAAGGCCCGGCACCGGCGTCACCCTGCTGGTGCTCAAGCGGTCGCAACCGCCGGCGCCGGACGCCGATTCCAAGTCGGGCGAAGGAATCCAGCGCCGCCGGATTCGCTGAAGATCCCCAGGCCGGGGGGCCGAGATTAGATACGGGTTCATCTCGGATGACAGACTTGATGGCGGGACGTTTGGGATGGGAAAACCGCTGCGGAAGCCGCTTAAGCCGGTGCCGCCGAAGCCGCGGAAGCCGGGCCAGGCATGGCTGGAGGCCTTCGTCGAGTATGCCGCCGGAGAGTGCCATCTGGCCGACAACACCGTGGCCGCCTACCGCCGCGACGTGAAACGGTTCTACCAGTGGCTGGAGGAAAGTGCCCCGGACACGCAAAGTGTCCGGGGCAAGGCAACGCCGGCTCGTAGGAAGGAGATCCCTGAACTCAACATCCGTGATCTGGCCGACTACACGGCGTGGCTCCATCGGCGGCGTCTCGGTCCGGCCACGCTGGCGCGGCACTTGGTCTCGCTCAAAGTGTTCTTCCGCTACCTCCAGCTCGAAAGCGTGCTGGAAGACAACCTCGCCGAGCTTTTGGGGAGCCAGAAGCTCTGGCAACGGGTGCCGCAGGTGCTCAGCCCCGAGCAGATCGACGCGCTGTTTAAGAGCCCGCAGCCGGAAGACCCCTGGTGGCAGCGGGACCGGGCGCTGTTGGAGATGCTTTACGCGACCGGCTGCCGGGCGAGCGAGATCTCGGGCTTGAAGCTCGAAGACGTCCACCTTGACGAAGGCTACTGCATCTGTCGCGGCAAGGGGGACAAAGAGCGGCTGGTGCCGCTGGGCGGCCGCGCAAGGAAAGCCTTCTTGGCCTATCTCAACGAGGAGCGGCCGAAGCTGGCCGCCTTCGGCTCTTCCGAGCCGCCCTGGTCGTTCCTTTCCTACCGCGGTCGCAGGCTGAGGCGGGAGAGGATCTGGGAGCTACTGAAGAAGTACGTCCGCCGGGTCGGAGTCCCCGAGTCGGTCAGCCCTCACACGATGCGGCACAGCTTCGCCACCCACATGCTCTCGGGCGGGGCCGACCTGCGGCAGGTGCAGGAGATGCTCGGCCACGCCAGCATCGCCACCACGCAGATCTACACCCACGTCGACGCGAAGCGGCTCAAGGCCGTGCACAAGAAGTTCCATCCGAGGGGCTAGGGGCTGGGGGTTTTGGGCTGGGGGTTAGGGGCTGGAGAGTTTGCGTTTCAGATTTTTTTGGAGCGCGCGAAGCATTTTGCCTTCTTGGTCGCATTTGTTGAGCAAGGCAACAACGTCTTCGTGTCGAAAGTAACCGAGACTTTCGGCAAGTAGAAAGAGGGTCTCCAACTCTGCGAGAGAGCCCAGCGCAAACGAGATGTGATGGAGGAACTCCTTGATGGAGTCGCGGGTGTGGCCTTCGGCGATGTTTGCAGGCACGGATACTGCCGCACGGCGGGCTTGGCTCGTCAAGCCATAAAGCTCATGTTGCGGGAACCGCTGCGACAGGCGATAGACGTCGCGAGTCAGCTCCATTCCCAGCTGCCAGACCTACAACTGGTGGTAGCTCTTGACTGCCATCGCGGCTGCCCCTTCTAGTCCCCAGCCCCTAGCCCCTAGGCCCCAGCCCCCAGCCCCTAGCCCCTTACCGCCGCGGCGGGGCGAACTTGATCTTCTCGACGATCTTCTTGATCGTGCCGGACTCGGGGTCGACGTAGCCGCTCACAGCGGTGATCGCCTCGACGACGTACTCGTAGCGGAGGTCGTAGTCGGCGTCGATCTCGACCTCGGTGTTGGCCAGCGTGCCGGGGCCGGGGTCGTCGCCGATCGCCTGGCGGACCTGCCCTCGCAAGGCGCGGAAATCGGTGCCCAGCGACCGCTGGCCGTACTGGATGTCGGCCAGCCGGCCGCCGCTGCCGGCCTTGAGGCGGACAGTGATAGGGGGAAGTTGGTCGTCCTTGGGGAGGCCTTCCCTGGGGGCGGCCAGCGGCATCTTGATGTTGAAGTCGCCTTCCGGGGCGACGATCTTGAAGGTCATGATGAAGAAGATGAGGAGCTGGAAGACGATGTCGATCATCGGCGTCATCATCAGCTCGACTTTCTCTTCACGGCGGCCGGCCCTGCGGACTTTCATCGCCTTAAGTCCCCGTCGTATCCTGGTGCTTTGCGCGGAGCGCAAACTTGTCGAAGCCGGTCTTCTGGCAGATCTCGATCACCTCCTGGACCTTGCCGGTCTTGGTCTCGCGGTCGGCGCGGATGATGATCGTGGCGTTCTGGGCGCTCTGGTCGCGGCGGGCTTCGAGGAGCTGTTTTTCGCGGGTCAAGAGCGGCTGCAGGGCGTCGATCGAGACCTCGTCGGCGCCGAAGATCACCGAGCCGCGGTCGGTCACCTGGAGCGTGATGGGGGTTTCCAGCGGGGCATCGGGCGGCTTGGCCAGCTCGCTCGACGGCAGGCGGATGAGCTCGTTCTGGTCGGCCTCGGAGAAATTCACCAGGACCATGAAGAAGGCGATCAGCTGGAAGGTCATGTCGATCATCGGCGTCATCTCGCCTTCAGCAAGTCCGGCGCCGCGTCGGCTGGCGAATCGCATGGGAAGGTTCAGGGTTCAGGGTTCAGGGTTCAGAACTCGCAACGCTCGACTCTCAACTCTTTTTCGTGCCGACGGTGGAGAACCGGCCCATCAGGCCTTCGCTGACGATGCCCACCTCGAGCACGAGCCGGGCAACGCGGTTGCGGAGGATGTTGTAGATCGCGATTGCGGGGATGGCGATGAACAGGCCCACCAGCGTGGTGAAAAGCGCGGTCGAGATGCCTTCGGCCAGCTCGGAGGGTTTCGGGGTGGTGGGGCTGCGGGCGATGACGCTGAAGGAGGCGATCATGCCCTGCACGGTGCCCAACAGCCCGATCATCGGGCTGATCGTGCCGATCAGCGCCATGTAGCTGAGCTTGTGCTCGAGCTTCATGTTCTCTTCCTCGCCGACTTCCTGCATGGCCTCGATGGCCTGCTCGTAGCCGGTGGAGAGCTTGGCCAGCCCGGCCGAGAGCACCTGACCCAGGAAGGACTCGTCGTTCTTGGCGAGTTCGTAAGCCTCCTGGTACTTTTTCTCGTTCAGTTGGGCCTCGAAGCCTTCGACCAGGGCGACCGGCAGGACGTTCTCCCGCCGCGCGGTGAGGATGTTCATCACCAGCAGTGCCACGAGCGTGAACGAGAGGCAGAGGAACACGGCGCTATAGAAGATGCCCAGCGCCTTGTACATCCACTTCAGGTAACTCTCTTTAGGCGGGACCGCCCCGGAGGGCGCGGCCGTGCCGCCGGCCGGCGCCGGCGCCGGTGCCGCGGCCTCGGCGGGCTCGTCGGGCAGGTCCAGATCGAGGTCGAGATCCTCTTCCTGGGCGACCACGGCCGGCCCGCCCAAGAGCACCAGCGTGGAGAACGTCCCCAGACCCACCAACAAGAGGACCAACCAGGGGCTTCCTGCCCCCAAGCAAGCGTTCATCGCCCGGCGCCGCATGATGACCTCCCAAACTCCAACTGGCGTAAAGGATCGATTCGTTTCGTTCGAGCCGGAAAGAGCGCTCTCTGGCCCTCTCTTGGGGGAGAAGGCCATGGCAGCATTTCCAGTCTAATCCGCTTGTGGAAATAACGTAAGGGTCGGATCTGGGAAATTCAAGGGACCGGCCGGGGCCAGGGCGCCGCTAGTTGCCGGGGCTGACGTTGTAACGCTCTCGCAACGTCCGCGCGACGTCGGCGGCACGTTCCGGCTTCTGGACTTGCATCCACAGCTCATTGAGGTTCCGGAGTGCCTCGACGTGCTGGGGGGGCGACGAAAAATAGAGCACATCGACGTGCAGGAATGCCAAGAGGGCGTCCTGGGCGCGGCCGGCCTTGCGATACGCGACCCCGAGGGCGTTCCAGGCCTCGGCCTGAAGGCGGGAGTCCTCGGGGTTGGCGCGGTCGATCACCCCTTGAATGAGCTTGATGGCCTCGTCGGCCTGGCCGGCTTCGGCCTGGCAGCGGGCCTTGCCCAAGGTGGCGGCCAGGCGGTAGCCTTCGGCGGCGGCGGCGGGGGCTTCGATCGCCAGGGCGACCTCGAACGACTGGAGCGCCTCTTGCGGCTTGCCGCCGGCAAGTTGCGCCCGACCGATGGCCACGCCCGCCCGCATCTTGTACTCCGGCCAGGGCGCCTTGGCCAGGTAGCCGTAGAAGGTCTCGGCGGCCGCGTAGTTCTGGTCGGCCACGAGCAGGTCGCCGACCAGCTCGCAGGCCTCGAGGTAGTGGTAGTTGCCCGAGTTCTTGGTGACGAAGTTGGCCATCTGGCGGCCGGCCTGCTTGACGTCGCCGCCGCCGGCCAGGGCGATCCGCGCGGCGGCCATGGCCTTGTAGAACTCGATGTCCTGGGCGATCTCGGCCCGGTCGAAGCTCGATGGATCGATCTTCTCCAGGGCCGCGATGGCGTCTTCATAGCGGCCGGCGGCGACGGCCGCCCGCGCGGTCTTCAGAAGCGTCGGCTCGCTGTCGTAGAAGATCACTTCGATCTCGTTGACCGGGACCTGCTTGCTCACGCCCGCCTGCTCGGCGGTCACCTCGAGCGCGGACATCTGCAGCACGCGCCCGGTGATCGAAGAGCTAATGGTTTTGACGGTGTCGAGCGCCCCGGCGGCCGCCGCCAGGAAGAGCCACACTGCCAAGGCCGGGGGCAGGCGTCGCGAGTTCATTGATTTCTCCTTGTCAATTCTCAGCTATCGGCAATCAGCCGTCAGCAATCAGCTTTCAGCTCTCGGGTGTTTGCGTACGGCTCACCGCTCTTTTCGCCGCTGATTGCTGACGGCTGACTGCTGACGGCTGATTGCTGATGGCTGATTGCTGATAGCCAAAATCACTCACTTTTCAAACCGGTGGGCTGCTCCTTGAGCAGCTTCTGGATGTTCTTCAAGAGCGTGTCGTATTTGCCGAACCAATCGGGTCCGCCCATGCTGGGATAGAGCTGGTAAACGCGAAGGATGTCGAGTTTGGCCTGTTGGAGGGTCTCCGTTTTCTCGGCGCCGGAGCGGGTCAGGGCGAGCTTGTGTCGGCAGACGGCGAGGTTGTAGCGGGCCTCGTGGAAGGTGCTTTCGTATTTGTCGTAGAAGGGTGCGAGGCGGGACGCGATGCCGCCCCAGCCCCAGACAAGGTAGCGGCCTTCGTACTCCTGCCCTCCGCGGATGGCGTACTCGTACAAGCTGGCCCGCTCTTGGCCCCAATCCTGGTAAGTGCGGGCGGCCTCGATCTGGACGTCGAGGCGTTTTTCGCGCTCCCGCAGGATGGCCACAAGGATCTTCATGGCGCTTTCGTATTTTCCCAGCGCGCGAAGGCACGCCGCCAGCCGGACCTTGATGCTGATGTCGGCGTCGGGCGGGGCGAAGCCCGCTTCGGCGGCCGCCCGCTCCAGGATCTTCGCATAGGTCCTGGCCGCGTTGGTGTAGTAGCCGATGGCTTCGGCGGGCGGATTGCCGGCGCCGAGGCCGAAGAAGGTTTCCGCCACCCAGTTGAGCGAGTTGAAGTTGTTTCCTTCCTCGCGCTCCGAGATCTTGTTGAGGAACATCTCGAAGCCCTCCGACACCCGCTTCGCCTCGTCGCTCTTGTTCTCGGTCCGCAGGCGGGTGAGCTGTTCCTGAAGCTCGCGGCCGAGCTGGATGTAGATCTTCGTCAGCCGGCGGTTGGCCTCGGCGTCGCCGGCAGCGGCCACCAACTGCTCGAGGGCCGCCATGGTGGCTTCCGCTTCGTCGAGCTTCTGCGCGCCCACGTATGCCCGCAACGCCGCCTTGTAGGTATCTTCGGCGAACTGCTCCTGGCCGCGGACGGCGGGGTCGTTTGCCTTCAGCAGCGTGACGGGGCCGATCTTGGGGTCGTCGAGCCACTTGACGGCCTCTTCGGAGCGGCCGGCCCCGAGGTGGATGTGGGCGAGCGAGAGCACTGAGAAAACGAGGCTGTAGGAGGGCGGCTCGCCGGCGTCGACGGCCTGCCGCATGCGTTGGATGCCCTGCTCGAGCGTCTCCTGGGCCTTTTGGGCCATTTGGTCGAGCTCTTCCTGCGGGGGCCGCTCGTCTTCTTCTTTGGCCGAGCCGGTCACGTAGGCCGCCCACAGCGCCTGGCCCGTGCGAAGCTCCGCCTGCGACCGCTGGGGCGAGTCAGGCGCGATCTTGTCGAGGCAGGCCAGCGCTGCGTCGAGGTCGCGATTGTCGACCGCCGTGTCGATGAGCATCATCCAGGCCTCTTGGGCCTCGGGCTGATCGGCCCAGCGGGTGGTGATGTATTGGGCGATGTCGCTCATCCGCCTCGTCTCGAACGACGTGTCCCGGCTGTGCCGCAGCGCGTCGGCAAAAAGCGTCCGGTAGGCCTTCACCGCAATCTCGGCCCCTTTGCGGGCGCCGGCGCTTTGGGGGTAGCGGGTGGCAAGGAACTCACCGAGGACGGCCGCGCGGTGGTACTCTTCCGCCAGCCAATAGAGGTAAGTGAGGCGGAAGCGGGTCAGGTTCACGTCGTCGACGGAGACGTCGGGCGGTGCCATTGCCAGAAACATGCGGTAGTACCGGATGGCGTCGTCCCTTGCCTCGTTCGTCTGCTCGGCGGCCTTCTGGCGGGCCTGCTTGTCGGCGGCGGTCTGGGAATGCCCCAAGGCAACGACCATCGTTCCCCAGGCGAAATCGCCGCGGTCCTTGGCTTCTACGTAGTCGGACGGCTCCGGCGCCTCGTCTTCCGACCCGCCCGAAAGCGCCAGCAGCTTGCTGCGGGCGTCGCGCTGGTAGTCGCCGGGAAAGCGGGCGACGAAGTCGAAGTGCCGGCGGGCGGCCGTGATGCCTTCTTTCCGCTTCGGGTCGTTCGGTTTGAGCGATTCGGCCTGCGCGAGCGCCGCCAGGCCGCCCAGATAGTGGATCGCCAGGCCTTCGGCGCTCGATTCCTCGGCGCCGCGGGCGTTTTCGGTCCACGCTTCCACCTTGGCCACGGCCTCCTGGTAGTCCTTCACTTCCGGAAGCAGGTAGGTCTCCAGCAACAGCACGAGCGACTGCGTCTTCAATTGCCGGAAGGCCTCCGCGGCGTCGGGGAGCGTGAGAACTTCCTTGAAAACGTTGATCGCCTTGTCGGTCTCGCCCAGGTCCTTGTACATGCGGCCTTCCTGCATGCGGGCGAAGTTGCCGCCGATGAGCGAGCCGTAGTTCTCGTATAGCTTGTGGTACTGATCGGCCGCCTGAGTAAGGTTCTCCTTGTACTCTTTGCTGTCCTTGGGGTAAGTCTTGCCGATCTCGTAGACCACCCCGGCCAGATAGAGCCTCGCCTCCAGGAGGTCGGTCCGCGCTTGGTCCCGTTCGGTGATCTTGTCGGCGTCCTTCCTGGGATCGAGCACTCCCTGCAGCGCCTTCGCCTTCTCGTAGACGCGGCGCTCAGCTTCTTCAAAGGCGGTCCGGGCCTGCTTGTAGAACTCGCGGGCCTCCTCGACCAGCTTTTTCTTTTCGGTGTCCGACTTGTTGGGTTGATCGGCAAGCCGCGTCTTCAGCTCCCCGCGCACGACCAGCACGTTGGCCAACTGCGTGTTGGCCTTGGCCAGCAGGGGATGGTCGGGGCGATCCTCGATGAACTTGTTGAAGCGGTCGCGGGCGTCGTCGAGCTGCTTCTGCTGGGCCTCCGGAGTGCCCTGCCGGCCGGCGCCGACCATCAGCGTCACGCCCGCCTCGTAGTCGATCAACTCCTTCAGGTCGTCGGGGCAGCGGGGGCTTTCTTGGATCTGGTCGAGGTAATCCAACGCGAGTTCGTGGAAGCCGCGCTCGCGCAGGCCGTCCAACAGCTCCCAGGCTTTCTCTTTCTGGACCTGCTGGGCGGCCGCGGGCGTTGCGGCCAGCCAGGCGACAAGAAGCCCCGCAGCCAGCGGCCCGCCGCTCCATGTGGAACGCTTCATCGTCGGTTTCCTCGCTTACCTCGAATCCACCGCGACGGATGCGGGCGCTCACGGTCGTCGCGACGAGCATCCTCAAGCGGCTTGACCGGCATTCCGCTCTCTCAAGAGTGGATCGTGGTGCCTCTGGCGGGTGGTCTCCAGGCGATGGGGCCCTTGCCCGCGCCGGTCGGCTGCCAGGCGCCCGCCGACAGAGCCCTGCCCGATTAGACCCGTGGGCACCAGCGACCGCATGGGCACCAGGGTAGCCGCTGGCATGATCTTAGACAAGCATTGCCTCGGGCGGCATCCCGGCCGGTATCTTCACCGTCGGCGAGCGGGCCGAAACGGCCATAGATTCATTGTACTGCGACTCCCGCATTTGCGAATCGAAATCGCCGCGCTCCGTAGCAAGGCGGTTGGGAGGCGGACGTGTCGGGCTCCGCAGGTGGGGGGTGCAACTTGAAGACGCCGGCAATCGGGGATAGAATTCGGTGGCCGGGATTATTCCTCGCGGAATACTAACTCGAAGCGCAAGTGATGGTTGCATAAGGAGTTGGCCTCGCTTGCGCTTCGGGTTAGTGTGCGGTACTTAGTTGCCAGGTTGCCAGTGGCATGAATAACCCTGACTAGGGTGGTGGATTTCCCCCGCAAAAAGGGGCCCCCTTTCCCAGCCAACCGGTAGTCGGCCGTGCTCGATTTCCAACGAGGTCCTCAGCCCCGCAATTACCTCTCCCGTCGCGAGCAGTGGCGGCTCTTGTTGCTGGTGATGTCGCTGGGGCTGGTGATCCTCCTGGTCCTGGAAGCCCGCGACCCCGCCAACTTCGCTTGGCTCTGGGCAATTGGACAGCAGGGGGACGACGCGGCCGAGGCGACCGTCTCGGCCGGTCGGCCGCCTCGGGCCGTGGCCGGCGAGGGGCGTTTTGCGGGCGTCCGGGCTGATTTGCTCGACGACGTTCGGGACGATTATCCCTTTCGCTTTGACGAGCGGGATGCCTGGTTTGGCTTGCTGGCCGTGCTTCGCGATACCGACCCGGCCGTTTTGCGGCGGGCCTCCCTCGGCCGCGTCACGTACGTGCAGATTTTCGAGCAGCCGGACGTTTATCGCGGCCGGTTGGTGAGCGTGCGAGGGATTGTCCGCCGCGCGCACCGCGTGCCGGCGCCGAAGAACGATCTCGGCTTCGATCATTACTACCAGACGTGGATTACGCCGCAGGACTCCCCGAGCAACGTGCTGGTCGTCTATTGCCTCAATTTGCCGGAGGGTTTTCCGACCGGGGTTGAGTTAGAGGAGTCGGTGGAGCTGGTGGGCTTTTTCTTCAAGCGCTGGGTGTACCAGGCCCAAGACAAGCTCCGCACGGCCCCCGTCGTGCTTGCCGGCTCGCTCGTTTGGCAGCCGAAGCCGCAAGCGGTCGAGCGGCAAGTAGACGACGACCCGCTGAGCGTGGTCATGCTCTTCGTCATCGCGGGCCTGTTTGCCGTGTCGGTGACGGCCTACGTCTACTGCCGTAACCGAGGTGGAAAGCGGCGTGAGTCGGGCGACTCGCTCGACGCTGCGGTGATCGAGCTGCCGGCGGCCGTGCCCGCGCCCGATGAGTCGTTTCAGAAGCCGGCCCGCCAAGCGAACGCTCCCGACAAGTAGAGCCTGTTATGGACGCAAGTGGGCTGATTGCCGCCGTTGTTTGGAGTCTGGCGGCGACGCTTTTCGGCGCAAGCGATGGCGGCGCCCAGGCGGGGGGCGAACCCGTCCGAGCAGCCCCGGCCGGTCTTTCCGGCCCGCGCGAGCTTTGGACGCTGCTGGGGGTCGACGAGAGCCATTTCGAGCACCTCAGCGACGGCGTGCCGTGGCAGGAGAGCGAGGACGAGATCCTCTTGAGAATGATGTATCGGATGCGGGAGTTCCGGCCGCAAGAGATGGAGGCTTGGGCCCACGACGCGTTTCCCGAAGATCTTGCCGAGAAGAGCCCGCGCGACGAGCTGGACGCACTGCGGGGCGAGGTTTTTCGGCTGCGCGGGCGGGTGGTGCTGGTCGAGGCGATTCGGCTGCCGGCGGAGTTCACCCAACGCTACGAGATGGGTGAGTACTACCGTGCGGAGTTTCTCCTGGAAGACGGCCGCACGGCGGTGGTGTTCGCACGCCTGGTGCCGCGCCGGTGGCAACGAAACGAGCCGCTTGAAGAGCGTGCCGTCGCGCCGGGCTTCTTTCTCAAACTCGCCGGCGACGGCCAGGGGGTGCCCGTCTTCGCGACCCAGCGGATCGCCTGGTATCCCGACACGCTGCTGGGGAACCTCGGCATGGACGTCGGCCTTCTGGACGACCTCCAGCCGGCCGGCGAACAACCCGCCCGCAGACTCGGCCAGATGCGGCTCACCCTGCGAAACCGCGAGGCTTTTTACCAGATGTTGGCGGCCGTGGGCCGGGCCGAGCCGGACGCGCTCTTCCGCCAGGCCGAGGAGGAGCTTCGCCGCAGCGGCGCCGAGCGGTTCTCGGTGGTGCCCCTTTTCAATAGTCCCGGCAGCCAGCACGGGCGGCTCGTGATGCTCTCCGGCACTGCCCGCGAGGTCGTGCCGGTGCACGTGCCCGACGAGGACGTCCGGGCGCGGTTCGGCATCGACCACTACTACCAGGTGGGACTGTTCCCCGACGACTCGCAGGGCAATCCGCTGGTCTTCTGCGTGCGGGAGATCCCGGAAGGAATGCCGACCGGTAAGGGCCCGCAATTCGGCCAATACGTCACCGTGGCGGGTTTCTTTTTCAACACCTGGGCGTACCGCAGCCAGGCGCCGGCCGAGGGCGACTCGGGCGCGGAGTGGCAATTGGCGCCGCTGTTGATCGGCCGCACGGTGGTCTGGCATCCCCGGCAGCCTCCCGCTCGCAACCCCGCGACCTCAGCGGTTGCCGCGGCGGCGTTCGTGCTCGTGCTGGCGGTCATCTGGCTCGCCCTCTGGCGTTACAGCCGCCGCGACAGGGACTTTCGCCGCAAGACGCTGGCGAAGCATCTGGGGGGCGAGCCCGACGCCCCGCTAAGTGAGCTCGGCATCGAAGCCTCCAGCGGGCCCGACTTCAGCCAGCTGGAACAACCGGGCGACAACCGCGGCCGCACTTGACGCGGCGCGTGCGGCGCGCATACTCACGGGCTGCCGCCGGCCGGCGCCTCCGATCCACCGCGGTGGAACGTCTACGCAAGCAGCGACTACGCAAAGAAAGTGAAACAGATGAAACGTGCGAAGATCACGATCGTCGGGGCCGGCAACGTCGGCGAGACCACTGCGCACTGGTGCGCGGCCGCCGAGCTGGGCGACGTCGTGCTCGTCGACGTCCCCGAGACCGAAGGGATGCCCCAGGGCAAGGCCCTCGACCTGATGCAGGCTTCTCCGATCGTCGGATTCGATTCGACGATCACCGGCACGACCAGCTACGACGACACCGCCCAGAGCGACGTCGTGGTGATCACGGCCGGCGTGCCCCGCAAGCCGGGCATGAGCCGCGACGACCTTTTGGCGACCAACGCCAGGATCGTCGCCGCCGTCGCCGAAGAAATCCGCCGCACCAGCCCCGCGGCGATCGTGATCGTCGTCAGCAATCCCCTGGACGCCATGGTGCAGCGGGCGCAGCAGGTCACCGGCTTTCCGCACCACCGCGTG
>Ga0180437_10006153_pt1 | contig 16123 bp, 18 predicted proteins | sample SS_ome_4_FD_132410 | JGI IMG/M metagenome (GOLD analysis project Ga0180437, IMG submission 132410) | Hypersaline lake sediment archaeal communities from the Salton Sea, California, USA - SS_3_D_1 metaG | ecosystem: Environmental > Aquatic > Non-marine Saline and Alkaline > Hypersaline >...
ATTTGGATCTGAATCCACTGATAGAAATTGAAGGCTTTTTTGCCGTTGGATTTGCCCTGGATCCTTTTTGCGATATCAAGAAGAGGTTCCAAATAATTGGCATCTATTTCATTTGAGAAATGTTTTGAGGGTAGGGCAGCCGCCGGGTGCTTATCTTTAGATAAGCTCTTATCTTGACTTAACTTAACTTCTCTTAACTTAACTTCAGCGGGAGTCCTCCTGGAGTCCTCCTGGAGTCCTGCTGGATGTTCAGATAAGCTGTTGGATTTTGTATAAATTTTGCCTTCATTTGGGTCTGGAATGTCTGACTTCTTTTCTCGATCCCTTCTGAGTGATTGTTCATCATGAAATTTGCATAACTCCAGGTATTGATCCCCGTTTGCCTGATATAGAATGATAAGCTCATTATCAGCCAAAACCTTCAATATTTTATCTACCTTTTGAGTGGTCCATTTTTTTAATCGTGGTACAATCTGCCCCTTGAGCACGTCGGGATCCGCGAGGATTCTCCCCTCCACATCCAGGTGAGGGATGAGCCAGGTATAAAATAGCCGATCGGAATCTGATGGTAGCTGAGCTAATTTTCGGCTTTGAGAGATCTTCTTTTTTAACATGCGTCCATCTGCCATTTTTCACCTTCGCTTTCTGGATCATTGTTGCTTTTTTTGTCCATGGCTGTTTCTGTTACCTCCCCTATAAAAGTCCTCGCAACTCTTTTATGGTAATGCCCAATCCCACAGCCATTGCCTTTTCCGTTAAGGGGTTGGGGATCTCCCACCCATTGATGATCCTGCTTATTTTGGCAATATCGGTGCCGATATATGCGCTGTATTCAGTTATCGTGCGAAAGCCAGCACCGTGTATCGCACTCTTAAGAGCATATCGATATTTGCCCAATACACTATTTTTTTGATCGCCTGTCATGATTTACTCCTTTCATTTATCAGTTGTGATGATAATTTAAATTAAAAAAATTTATACCCTCTCTATTTGTTTAATTAAATTACTCAGATCAATAACTAGCGCACCTGAATAATGGCCCATATCAATGGTAATGTTACTTGATCCTTCGCGAAAACCGGCACTCAGTCCTTTCGCATGTGGGTTGTAAACAACCAACTGGAACCGCTTTTTTAAGGGCATATCAGTTTTGAGATTCCAGAGTTTTTCAGGCTCTATGCTGAGATGAAACATGATTTCATGGATTTTTTCTAATCTCAAACCATAAAGGGTAAGCTCCTTAACCAAAACAAATTCAAAAAGATTTTTTCTCGAGTATTTTCTTCGGGCTCCATGTCCTTTTGGATTAGCAACATCAGGTATGATTAATCCTTCATCTGTATAAAACTGGACTGTGCGGGACGTAAAGCCCAAGATTTGAACTACTTCGTGTTTTGAATATTCAGCCATTGTTTTAGTCTCATTTTATCAATTATCAGTATTAATGATAATATTATCCTAAAATTACCTTGTCAAGCTTTTTTTTAAAAAAATTCTGTTAAGAAAAAATTAGATTAGATCAATAAATTTCTGCGGGATCATTCCGTAGAAATTAACGGAATAAAACAGTGAAAGAAGGGAAAGTTGTTAATTGACAAGGGAGCCCTGGTTACCTATAATAAGACTAATTAAATATTGGCTATACATAAACAAGTATAGCCAAATTAAAAACCGGCAAATACTGTGGGGATGTAGCTCAGATGGGAGAGCAGTACGTTCGCAACGTACAGGTCAGGGGTTCGATTCCCCTCATCTCCACCATCATTTTAAAAGATGAGGATATATTAAATGAAACGAGAGGCAGATATTGAGCGAAAGACACGTGAAACAGACATCCAATTAAGGCTAAATCTCGACGGAAAGGGCCTCTCATCTATCGATATCGATATCCCTTTTCTTGGCCATATGTTTGAATTGATGGCAGCTCATGGCTTCATGGATCTTAATGTCAAGGCGAAGGGAGACATAGAGATCGATTATCACCACACTGTTGAGGATCTCGGCATATGTCTGGGTAAGGCCATAAATCAGGCCTTAGGAGACAAGAAGGGAATCAAAAGATATGGGCAGGCTATGGTTCCCATGGATGAGTCTCTGGCACAGGTAGTAATTGATATCTCAAACCGACCGTACCTTTCATACAGGGTCCCCTTAAAAAAGACCATGGCAGGAAAATTTGATGTAGGCATTTTGAAAGAATTCTTTCGGTCACTGGTAAATTATGCAGGTATTACCATGCATATTAAACTTATATCTGGCAGTGATGCACATCATATTGCTGAAGCAATTTTTAAGGCCTTTGCAAGAGCGTTCGATCAAGCCTCTCAAAAAGAAGAAAGGCTGGATGATGTCCCATCCACAAAAGGCCTTTTATAGTATATTTTTACCTTCTCTTAATAAGTTTCTTAAGGTTGTTTTTCTCTTTTTTACCCTGACCTTGTTTGTTAGCTGTCATATACGGAATTACACATATGAAAAGAAAAGCTCTTTTCTTCTGACGATTGAAAATATTGTTGTTGTAGGGTTTAAACCTGCAATTTCAGAGGAAGAGAGGCCTTCGCTTTTTCGATGCCCTCTATGTGGAGCAACATTCATGGCGGAACCTGTATCAGGTGACGTGGCAGAGGTAATGACTGTTTCTCTGTTCAGCTGTCTGGAGAAGAATCAAAAATATACTCTCGTTCCACCTGGACAGGCAAAAGGAGTGTATTCAACTATCCTTTCTCAAAACCTAACCATTGGAATAAAAGACATGCTACAAAAGACAGGTAAATCATTTTCATCAGATGCAGTGTTATTCGGATACATTTATCGATGGACAGAGAGGGTGGGAACAGAATATGGCGTTGAGTCACCTGCCTCTGTAGCCTTTGATCTTCATCTTATAAGCACTGATACTGGTTCTATCCTATGGAAGGATAGTTTTAAGAAGACGCAACTGTCTCTATCAGAGAATCTCCTTGACCTCTCAACCTTCATAAAAAGTAAGGGTAAATGGCTTACAGCACAAGAGCTGGCTTATATCGGATTGGAAAGCATGATTAAATGTATCGGTGATTTTACAACTCGTTGAATGTTGTATATTCTTTTTTGACATCAATCGATTTATTCAGGCTATAAGATCATTCCGTGTGCTCGTTTATAGATAGAAAGATGGCTAAACGGCAAAATAAACTCAACATTGCAACATTCCATCGATCCCTGGCAAGACCAATTTGTATTGTCGGAGTTTAGCTGTTACAACAGAAAAAATATTATTGCAATAGTGGCTAATTATAGGGAGATCACGAAAGACAGGCCAGCATTCCAATTATGAATTTCTGCAATAGACGATTGTTCCAGTCAAGCCGCAAACACACGTGATGATATTTTACTTCATTTCGAACACTCCTGTTTTTTGCTTGACATTTGCCAGAAGAAATGTTCATATTTTGAACGCTATTCTGTTTCAATAAAATTATTATTATTTTCATTAATATCAATAAGTTATATTCAATCCTATCTGTAACTCAAGGGGCGGAGCTGCGACTGAGTAGAGAGCGATGAGCATAGCACATAGCACTTACGCAAAGATCTCGCTCTATGTCCCATGTCTCTCATTTATATATCCCGAAAATAACTATTCCACTCGGTTGAATCAAAAACTTTTCACCTTTATTCTGTCTGCGACAGATGGATCCTCAAGACTTTAGATCCCTTCAAATACTTGAAGAAATTGGCAACACCCATAGTCCAAGCCAGAGGTATCTAGCAAGAAAGCTTAATATTTCTCTTGGGCTTGCGAACTCTTTTGTTAAGCGTTTAGCAAAGAAGGGATATGTAAAAATCACGACTATCCCCAGAAACCGGGTAAAGTATATACTCACGCCAAAGGGTTTTGCAGAAAAAAGCAGGCTTACCTACGAGTTTATCCAGCATTCTTTCAGTTTATACAAAGAGGCTCTCAAGAAATTTGAGGGTTTACTGAATGAACTTGAAAAAAGGAATGTAAGAAATGTGGTTTTCTATGGTGTAAATGATCTGACTGAAATTACCTTTATATCCTTAAAAGCAACCGATATTAAACTAGTTGGGGTGGTGGATGATTTCAAAAAAGGAACACAGTTTTTAGATTTAACTATTATATCTACATCGGAATTGAAAGACCTCGAATTTGATAGCATAATTCTAACTGCTTTAGAATCAAAGGAGCATATGGTTAAAAAGCTTGTGGAAAGCAATATTCCACGAGAAAAAATTATTATGCTTGAATAGAAAAAACGTTCAAAGAAGCTGGAATCATAAAGGGAGGTATATAATGAAACATTATAGAAAAACTTTCCTATTGATCATAATAATTGTCTTGAGCATATGCTTAGCACCACTGTTATCAGCAAAGGAGATGAAAAAAATAAATATAAATGAAGCTTCAGTAGCAGAGCTTACCCAACTTAAGCGAATAGGGCCAAAAATAGGTAAAAGAATTGTAGAGTATCGCGAGAACTATGGTCCATTTGTGCTGCCTAAGGATATCATGAAAGTTAAGGGGATAGGTCCTAAAACCTTTAAGTTAAATAAAGATAGGATCACTGTGGAATAACTTTGTAATTGTTAATAGGGAAGCATATATGATTAAAAATATTGGAAAGGTGTATATTGTTTGTATATTATTTTCTATATTTGTCTTACCATGCTGTGCCTATTCTCAGGGATGGCCTATCACCAAGATTCAATCCCTCCCTGATTCATCTTTTACAATAATAGAAGTTACAAAAGATGGAATGAAGGTACGGCACTGTGCCTACAGAGATATGCATGGTCATATTGACATCAACCAAGTAATATATTGCCTGGGTACATTTAACACTGAGACATGGCTGAAACCTGAAAGCATCGAGACTGCTAGAAAATGCCTTGAAGAGCACTACTACCGATTTAAACTGAATCAAACGAAAGAGGGAATACCAGCGATCATTAACATTAACACTGCCAGCCTTAAAGATTTAGTACGTCTGCCCAACATTGGACCTGTTACAGCAGTGAAGATCTACAACTTGAGAGAGACGCACGGGCTTTTTAAGAATATTGAAGACATACAAAAGGTGGAGGGTATTGGGCCTGCGATATTTGCAGGTATTAAGTATTACATTAAAGTTCGGTAATTTTCAATATATATAACCTAACATGTTGAGCACATTTATATGAATATACTTGTTACTGGTGGTGCTGGATTTATCGGCACAAACTTTATACGCCATGCTCTTGCTATGAGGCCAGATTGGCGTATCGTTAATCTGGATGCGCTTACCTACGCAGGAAATCCTGCCAACTTCGAAGATCTTCCTTCAGAACAGGCAAAAAGGTATCGCTTTATCCATGGTGATATAAGAGACACCTCTCTTATTAAACAGATATTTTTTGAGGAAAGCATAGAAGGGATTATTCACTTTGCAGCCGAATCTCATGTGGATCGATCCATTCGAGAGCCCGAGAAGTTTCTGGAAACAAATATTATGGGCACTTTCCGATTGCTTGATGAAGGTCTTAATTTTTGGAAAACCATGGGAAGGCCTGAGGAATTTCGTTTTCTGCACATATCAACTGACGAGGTCTACGGGAGCCTTGGCACGAAAGGCTCCTTCACAGAAAATACACCATACGATCCTTCAAGCCCTTACTCAGCCTCGAAGGCTGCTTCTGACCATTTTGTAAATGCCTATTTTCGCACCTACGGCCTACCTGCCCTGATTACAAACTGCTCTAATAATTATGGACCATTTCAGTTTCCTGAAAAGCTTATTCCTTTGATGATTTTAAATATACTGGAGGAACAACCTTTACCCGTTTATGGGGATGGGAAAAATGTTCGAGATTGGCTTTATGTTATCGATCATTGCGATGGCCTCATTAAAGTCTTTGAGCAGGGAAAGCCCGGTGAGACGTATAACATAGGCGGGGGTGCGGAGCGTCAAAACATTGAAATTGTTTATCTTTTATGTGACCTTATGGATAAACGTCTGGGACGGTCTGGAAAAAAACAAAGCCGGAGTCTTATTCACTTTGTTGCTGATCGGCCTGGGCACGACTTTCGTTACGCTATTGACTCTACCAAGATTAAGCAGGAATTAGCCTGGTGCCCTTATTATCGTTTCGAAGAGGCCCTTGAGGACACTATAGATTGGTATTTGAGTCATATGGATTGGGTTAATTCGGTACGAAGTGGAGCCTACAGGAAATGGATAGAAATAAACTATCAGGAAAGGGAGAATAGTTCATAAGCCTTGGGCTTATTAAACGATGAAGTTGTTAAGCGCGAAAATAATTTTAGCAAATAGGTGCATTCAAAATTTACCCAATACCTCTCAGTGGAACGAGAATCTTTTTAGGAAAGAGCATGCCAGTCAATCGTTTCGCTGAAGGCGGAACTATTGTTCTGTGCTTGCCCCGTAGATCCAGAAGATCGTACTGGGTTTTGTCTGCGGTTAAAATGAAAGGAAGAATAGCATAATGAAAGGGATCATACTCTCTGGGGGTTCAGGAACACGTCTATACCCAATTACTCGGGTAGTCAGCAAACAACTTTTGCCGGTCTATGATAAGCCTATGATCTATTATCCACTCTCGATACTTATGTTGGCAGGAATTCGAGAGATTCTCATCATTTCTACACCTGAAGACTTACCTAGGTTCCAGGATCTTTTAGGAGACGGCTCACAGTGGGGTCTTTCCTTTTCGTTTGCTGAACAGCCTCGCCCTGAGGGACTGGCCCAGGCATTTATAATTGGTCGTGAATTTGTAAGCAAGGATAATGTGTGCCTTATCCTTGGGGACAATATCTTTTATGGACACGGCCTTCCAGATAGGCTTCGAGATGCATGCTCCAGAAAAGAGGGTGCAACTGTCTTTGGGTATTGGGTGAAAGATCCGGAGCGATATGGTGTGGTATTTTTTGATGAGGATGGTCAGGCGGTAGATATCGAGGAAAAGCCAACTCATCCCAAATCAAATTATGCAGTCACAGGCCTCTACTTTTTTGATAATAGAGTGCTCGATATTGCTGCTGGGCTCAAGCCCTCGTCTCGAGGAGAGTTGGAGATTGCAGATGTCATTCGTACCTACCTCCAGTTAGGAGAGCTTTATGTCGAAAAACTGGGTAGAGGATTCGCCTGGCTGGATACAGGTACCCATGAATCACTTCTTGAGGCGAGCACATTCATTGAGACCCTTGAAAAACGCCAGGGATTGAAAATAGCATGTGTTGAAGAGATAGCATACCGGATAGGCTATATTAGTGCAGAGCAGGTTTCAAGGCTTGCACAGCCAATGCAGAAAAATGGATATGGGAAATATCTTATAGAAATAACCAAGCATGAGAGCAGTTGATAAGCCATAGGCTTAGAAATATGAAAATCACCCCTACGTCTCTTCCTGATGTTCTCATCATTGAACCCAAGACCTTTGAAGACAGGCGAGGGTTTTTTATGGAGACGTATCATAGAAGAAGATACGAGCAATCTAACATAGATTGCATTTTCGTTCAGGATAATGTTTCTCACTCTGTTCATGGTATTCTTAGAGGATTGCACTATCAACTCCAATATCCTCAGGCGAAATTGATTCAGGTTATTCATGGTGCTATCTTTGATGTAGCAGTGGATATTCGTCAGGGTTCCCCAACTTTTGGGAAGTGGTTAGGTGCTCATATTTCAGACAAAAACCGATATCAGGTATTTATACCAGAAGGATTCGCCCACGGGTTTTGTGTGCTCAGCGAAACAGCAGATGTCCTTTACAAGTGTACGGATTTCTATGCCCCCGATGATGAAGGAGGCATTCTCTGGTCCGATCCAGGTATCGGTATTGACTGGCCGATAACCGATCCAATGCTTTCAGATAAGGATGGCCAATATCCGTGTTTAAGTGACGTGCCTCCGGAGCGTCTCCCCGTGTATTAACAGGGGCTTATAAAAAGAAGAGAATATGAAACTGCTCGTTATTGGGGAAAATGGCCAGCTTGGCTGGGAGGTATGTAGACAAGGAAAAAATCAGAGTATTGATATATCAGGCTTAGATCTTCCTGACTTCGATGTTACTGAGCCTTCTAAAGTTAAAAAAGCAGTAAGTCAGGCTGGTGTCTCGTTGGTTATTAATGCATCAGCCTATACGGCAGTTGATACAGCAGAATCAGAGCCAGAGTTAGCCTTTGCAGTAAATCGTGATGGCCCAGCTTACCTGGCCGTTTCCTGCGCTGAGATTGGAATCCCACTTATTCATATCTCTACCGACTATGTCTTTGATGGGAGTAAAAAAGGTCCTTACCTCGAAACAGAACCAGTCTCTCCTTTGGGAATTTATGGCAAAAGTAAGGCGGCGGGGGAAACAGAAATAAGGAACAATTTGAAAGAGCATATTATTATTCGCACAGCCTGGCTCTATGGCCTCCATGGCAATAATTTTGTTAAGACTATGCTCTGCTTACGAGAAAAGAAAGAGATATTTCGTGTGGTGGCTGATCAGTATGGCTGCCCTACGTATGCAGCCGATCTCGCTCATGCGATCTTGACAATTGCAACTCGAATCAGTGAACAACGTGATGTTATATGGGGTACCTACCATTACTGTGGGAAGGGTGTAACTAGCTGGCACGGTTTTGCACAAGCAATTTTTGATTTGGCAAACCAGTATGATACGTTTCGAGTAAAAAAAGTGGTGCCTATTACCACGTCAGAATACCCTACTCAAGCAAAAAGGCCTGCAAATTCCGGTATGGACTGTTTTCTGATAACAAAAAATTTTGGTATTAATCTTAGACCGTGGCAAGAGAGCCTCGCTGATATGATACATCGATACTACCAATAACAAAATAACATTCAAAAGAACATAGCAGTATATGAAACTGACTTTTCTCACTGTGACCAAGAAAAATTTGGGTGCCAGCTTTAAGTCAAAACCTTTGAACTTTGATCGCTCCGCAATTTGTCATGCGCTTTGCACTCTGTTCTGTACGTCATGCATCATGCGCTTCAGCAGGACTTTTACCACGTGAAATGCTTGCCCTGTGGAATTCCGTTACGGAGGATTCTGCAGGACATACATATTTCTCTGGGAGCATTTACGTGTATTACAGGAATATTTTTTAGATCGGTAGTGTAGCTTTTAGAAATTAACCCTAATTTTATTAATGAAGTGGAGAGATGAGCATGAGTAACATAGCTGTTGTTGGTTCTGGCTACTGGGGGAGGAACTTGGTGCGGAATTTTAATGATTTAGGTGCTCTTATAGCGATTTGTGATAAAGATAGGGACGTGCTCGACAATTTTAAAGAGAAGTATGAGGGAATTTCCACCACAGAAAATCTTGATTACTTGCTGGATGAGTCTGTGTTTCAGATAGATGCTGTTGCGATTGCGACACCTGCTGCAACCCATTATAATCTAGCGAAAAAGTGCCTTTTAGCTGGAAGACATGTATTTGTGGAGAAACCCCTTGCCCTGACTGGAGAAGAGGGCCGGGATCTCATTGAAATAGCGGAGAAAAACCACCTCACATTGATGGTAGGCCATATTCTTCAATATCATAGAGCGGTGATTAAATTGAAAGAGCTTATTGCCACTGGAGAACTTGGCAAGATTCAATACCTCTATTCAAACCGGCTCAACATCGGCAAAATAAGGGCCGAGGAAAATATTCTCTGGAGTTTTGCACCCCATGACATCTCTGTGATTCTCATGCTTTTGAGAGAAATGCCTGAAAGTATTTGTGCAACAGGGGGAGCATATTTACAACAAAAGATTCCAGATACCACTTTGACTACACTTGATTTTCCAAGTGGTGTAAAGGCACACATTTTCGTTTCATGGCTTCACCCATTTAAAGAGCAAAAACTGGTAGTGGTGGGTGATAAAAAAATGGCAGTATTTGATGATATAAGCGATGAAAAGCTCATGCTTTATCCCCACAGGATCGAGTGGCTTAATCGTATCCCTATCGCTGCCAAAGCAGAGGCAGAGGTAGTAAAAGTGGAAATGGATGAGCCCCTCAAGGTCGAATGCGAACATTTCATAGATTGCGTCGCCAATGGACAACAACCTATAACCGACGGCAGGGAAGGGCTTCGAGTACTGCAAGTGCTCCAAGCATCGCAACAATCCCTCAACGAAAATGGACGCAAGATCAGTTTGGATCAGGACGCAATGCCGATACCAAAAAGACAACAATCAGTTTCCTCTGAAGCAGCTATGAACTATGAGCAAAGAGCTAAGAGCTACTTCGTCCATGAATCCGCATATGTGGATGAAGGAGTTGTGATAGGTGTTGGTACCAAGGTATGGCATTTTTCCCATATTTTATCTGGCTCTAAGATTGGTGAACAATGTAACATAGGCCAGAACGTGGTCATCGGCCCTGATGTAACTATTGGTAATGGCTGTAAGATCCAGAACAATGTATCGGTATACAAGGGTGTAACTCTTGAAGATGAGGTATTTTGTGGGCCCTCAATGGTTTTCACCAATGTCTATAATCCAAGGGGGGCAATCCGCAGGATGGCTGAACTCCGACCGACTCTTGTCAAAAAAGGAGCAACTATAGGCGCTAATGCAACGATTATTTGTGGTATTACTATTGGCAACTCTGCGTTTATTGGAACAGGGGCCGTTGTACTTACGGATGCGCCAGATTATGCATTAATGGTGGGAAACCCGGCCAAGAAGAAGGGCTGGATGTGCGTATGCGGCATTCAACTCGTATTTAAAGGAAATAGTGCAAAATGTATGGCATGCAAAAGGGTGTATAAAAAGATAGGGGCAAGCAAAATTGTAGAAGCGTAGGAGGAGAAAGAGCTGAAAGACCCATTGTTGGATCTAAAGGCGCAGCGTAAAACTGTCAAAGATGAGATATTGCCAGTTTTAAAAAGGGCATTAGAGGAGCAGCATTTTATTCTTGGTCTGCATGTGAAGAGCCTTGAGAAAAAGGTGTTTGCCTGCCCTGTTAAATTTTTACCTCGTTGAATGCCTTAACTTATTCAACTGAGGCGAGCACTATTAAACCGGGGTCAAATATAACCTTAAGTAGTTAATTAAAAAACTGAATCTAAAGTCATTGTGAGTAAAAGAATAGCAATAGTTCAATCTAATTACATACCGTGGAAAGGTTACTTTGATTTGATAAACCTAGTAGATGAATTCATATTGTTTGATGACATGCAATACACAAAGCGGGACTGGAGAAACAGAAACAAAATAAAGACACCTAATGGCACAAAATGGCTAACAATAGGTGTAGAAGTTAAGGGCAAATACTATCAGAAAATAAAGGATACCGTTATTAGCGATACAAAATGGAATCTCAGACACTGGAAATCTATTAATCACAACTACTCAAAGGCAAAGCATTTCCGAAATTATTGGGATATCTTCGAAGAGTTATACTTAACATCGAATTCAAAATTCCTAAGCGAAGTCAATTATCGGTTTCTTACTACTATTTGCGAAGTCCTGGGAATAAAGACTAAGTTGTCCTGGTCAAGTGATTACCGATTGGCAGAAGGAAAAACAGAGAGACTCATTGATTTGTGTAAACAGGCTGGGGCAACGGAATATATCTCAGGACCTACTGCGAAAGGCTATATTAAGGATGAGCTTTTCGCGAGTGAAGGCATAGGAGTAACATATATGGACTATTCAGGGTATCCTGAATACGGCCAAATCTTTCCACCATTTGAGCATGCTGTGAGCGTTATTGATCTCATCTTAAACGAAGGACCTAATGCAAACAAATATATGAAGAGTTTTTGAAATGGATCTCTCAATAGTTACAACAATGTATAATTCTGCTCCATATCTTGAAGAGTTTTACAACCGGATCTGCGCCGAAGCAAATAAGATAACGAGTGATTATGAAATAATATTCGTTAATGATGGTTCACCTGACAATTCGCTTGATGTCTCAATTTCCATATTTAATAGAGATAAACGGGTTAAGGTTATTGATCTTTCAAGAAATTTTGGCCATCATAAGGCGATTATGACGGGCCTTGCTCACGCAAGAGGAAAATTCACCTTCCTCATAGATTGTGACCTTGAAGAAGAACCAGAACTCCTAGGGCAATTCTATGCTGAATGCAAAAGCTCGGGTGCAGATGTGGTTTACGGTACGCAACCCAAGCGGAAAGGTAAATTCTTTGAACAAATGAGCGGAGTTTTTTTCTATTGGTTATTTAACAGATTCTCCAGCCATCCACTACCGCGGAATCTTTTAACTGTCAGGCTTATGAGTCGGAGATACATTTCTGGACTATTAGAGCACAAAGAACGTGAGACTATCATAGCGGGACTTTGGGCAATTACAGGATTTAAGCAAGTGCCGTTTAGTGTAAAAAAGCGGGATACAGGTAACACCACGTACGATTTTAGAAAAAGAGTTGCTAATTTCGTAAACGGTATCACGGCTTTCAGTAGCACGCCTCTTGTATATATCTTTTACTTGGGTTGTGCAATTTCGTTCGTGTCGGGTATCGCTGCGTTTTATTTGATTGTGAGAAGACTATTCTTCGGTGTTCTACTCGCGGGCTGGCCATCATTGATTGTATCAGTATGGTTACTGGGCGGGTTAACGCTTTTTTGTTTGGGAGTTATCGGGATCTATCTTTCAAAAGTTTTTATGGAGACTAAACAGAGACCATCTACGATAATCAAGGAAATATATGACAGGTCAGGGAGATCAGAAAATTAGCTGTGCTGAAATTTTAGAGGAAGTCGGCCAATACTATAGCGAGAAAATCAAGACTTATGGAGCAACGGCTAGAGGAGTAGATTGGAATTCGCGTCAGTCGCAAGAATTAAGGTTTGACCAACTATTAAAAATCTGTGACTGCAAAAGAACCTTTTCGATAAATGATTATGGTTGTGGTTATGGTGCTCTGGTTGAGTACATGACTGATCGGGGCTATACGTTTCGGTACCGTGGGTACGATATATCTAGTCAAATGATCGCCAAGGCCATGGAACTGCATGAGGGCCTTGAGTACTGTGAATTCTTTACCGGTGAATCAGAGCTTACAGTGGCAGACTATACGGTTGCCAGTGGGATATTCAATGTGAAGCTTCAGACAAGCGACGAAGAATGGGGAGAGTACGTATTGCAGATCCTGGCGAAGATCTCAGAGCTGAGTAAGAAGTGTTTTGTCTTCAATATGTTAAGCAGTTATTCGGATCGAGACCTTATGCGTCCGGATCTTTACTATGCGGACCCACTCTATTTCTTCGACTACTGCAAAAAGAAATTTTCCAAGTTTGTTTCATTGTCTCATGATTATCCACTGTACGAATTTACCATTTCAGTAAGGAAGTAAATACGGAGTTATGGCAAAGCTGATTATTTTTGGTGCTGGAGATATTGCAAGACTGGCTCACTACTATTTTACCCGTGATAGTCAACATCAAGTAGTAGGGTTTGTAGTAGATAAGGAGTATCGCAAGGATGATGTTTTCCTTGGTTTGCCTTTGATCGATTTTCAAGAGGCAGTTCACTGCTATCCTCCTAAAAACTACAAAATGTTTGTAGCATTAAGCTATGCCAAAATGAACAGAGTCCGGGCAAAAAAATATTATAAGGCAAAAGAATTGGGGTATACCCTGGTCAGCTACGTAAGCAGTGAGTGCTCTTTTCTGACTGATAATCCTGTAGGGGAAAATTGCTTTATCTTGGAGGATAATACAATTCAACCCTTTGTGAGGATCGGCAACAATGTAACGCTATGGAGCGGGAATCATATAGGGCACGACTCAGTTATTGAAGATCACTGTTTCATAAGTTCACATGTCGTTATCTCAGGCCACGTTCATATTCATAGCTACTGTTTTATTGGTGTTAATGCGACGCTTCACAACGCAATCACAATTGCTCAAGGAACTCTAATTGGGTCTGGATCAGTTATCAGTGAAGATACCATTCAAAAAGGGGTATATGTTCCGCAAAGGGCAACGCTGTTGAGTAAGAAAAGCGATGAAATAGAGTTATAAGCACTAGTCAGCATTCACGCATCGTAAAGGATTCTAACCAACACATGAAATGGGTAAAGAAAGGCTTAATCTTTCAACCACCAGGGAATCTCGGTTGGATGGTTGCATATGCTGCTCTCCCCTTTGCCCATGCAGTCGGAGATTGGCATAGAATCTATTTCAGTGGAAGAGATGAAAGGGAAAGAGCTCAAATCGGTTACTTTGAGATTGATCTGGCTAATCCTAGAGAGATCTTGCGTGTGAGTGATAAGCCTGTGGTTGGTTTGGGCCCATTGGGTACGTTTGATGATAATGGTGTGACGAGTTCTTGGCTAGTCAATCACAATGATAAGAAATACCAATACTATACGGGTTGGAATCTTGGGGTCACAGTCCCATTCTATTTTTACATTGGTTTGGCTGTGAGTGAAGATGGGGGTAAAAGTTTCAAAAAAATTTCACAAGCTCCCATATTAGGTAGAAATGAAATCGATCCATATTTGACCGCTTCTCCTTGTGTGCTTATTGAAGCCGGTGTATGGAGAATGTGGTACACCTCGTGCACCAATTGGAAGATTGAAAAAAATCAACCAAGACACTACTACCATATCAAGTATGCAGAATCTAAAGATGGAATACATTGGGATAGAAAAGGGATAATCTGCATAGACTATCAGTCTCCAGATGAATATGCTATTGCTCGGCCCTGTGTCATTAGAGAGAAAGATATATATAAGATGTGGTATTCTTACAGAGGCAGGAACTACAGGATCGGTTATGCAGAATCTAAAGATGGAATACGCTGGGAACGAAAGGACAAAGAGGTCGGAATAGATGTGTCAGAGTCGGGCTGGGATTCGGAGATGATCGAGTATCCTTTCGTGTTTGACTGTAAAGGAAAGAGATACATGCTTTACAATGGTAATGGTTATGGCAAGACAGGCATAGGATTAGCTGAGTTATCAGAAGCGAACTGAAATTGTTAGGCTGGGTATGAAAGTGGCAGGTGACCTGCGCTGGTGACTTTCCTGTTGATGCAATAGAAAAAATTTGATTCATGCTGTGTTTGGGGCTCAATCATTGGTTCATGGACAGCTTGGTGGGGCCTTTTGGCTTTCCTCTTTTCGATGATGGTGATGACAAAATTTGAGTTGAGGCATACGTATCCATTTAGCAGCCTCTCTTTGTCATGGTGTTGGGATTAATTGCTATATTTTTTCATAAGGCAATTACTGTACATAACGTGTTAGGGGTACTTTTCATTATACCGGGGTTATTATCGGGAGCAGCGGATGAAGATTTGCCTGAACTGCGGGCATCTGTTTAGGAGAGAAGACTGGCAGTGCCCGAAGTGTGGACATCTGCCAGAAATGCATGATGGATATCCGTTTTTTGCACCTCAGCTTGTTGATGCTTATGGCGGCTTTGAAGCTCAGTTTTTTCATCGTCTCGCCAGGATGGAAAAGGGGCATTTCTGGTTTGAATCACGCAATCGTGTTGTGATTTGGGCTTTGCGACGATATTTCACCAATGCTCGTAATTTTTTGGAAATCGGATGTGGAACGGGTTTTGTCTTGTGTGGCATTCACCAAGAATTTCCAAAGCTTCTGCTACATGGTAGTGATATTTTTGTTGAAGGGCTGATGTATGCAAAGAAACGTTCACCGGAAGCTTATTTCCTCCAGACGGATGCATACAATATCCCTTTTGAAGATGAATTTGACGTAATCGGTGCTTTTGATGTTTTGGAACATATTCAAGATGATGAAGCGGTACTAAGACAGATGTATACAGCGGTTCGTCAATATGGGGGAATTATCTTAACTGTTCCACAGCACCCTTTTCTTTGGAGTGCAGTAGACGAGTATAGCTGCCATATCCGTCGCTATCAAGCAAGAGAATTGAAGGCCAAGGTTGAACATGGAGGCTTCAAAGTGTTGAGGATGACTTCCTTCGTCTCAATATTATTACCCTTAATGATTGCATCCCGTCTAAAAAGACGAAAGCCCAATCTAGAGTTTGATCCAACGTCTGAGCTGAAAATTAATAGCTTGATGAATAGAATACTAGAAAGAGTTCTCGATTTAGAACGCTGGATGATTCGCTTGGGGCTATCATTTCCGGTTGGCGGGTCCTTGCTTCTA
>Ga0180437_10006154_pt1 | contig 16123 bp, 14 predicted proteins | sample SS_ome_4_FD_132410 | JGI IMG/M metagenome (GOLD analysis project Ga0180437, IMG submission 132410) | Hypersaline lake sediment archaeal communities from the Salton Sea, California, USA - SS_3_D_1 metaG | ecosystem: Environmental > Aquatic > Non-marine Saline and Alkaline > Hypersaline >...
ACGGCGAGTACCAGATAGATGTACCACCGGCCGACAGATTTTTTCAACCAAACACCGAATTTTACGCGCATGTCCCTCTATCCGTAGTAAGAATCTAGCAGCTCTTCTTCATTGATTTTTGCACCGCTGAACTCACGAACTATTCGCCCCTCGTGCATCACGAATATGCGGTCCGGAAGGTTGATCACCTCCTCCAGATCCGTGAGGACGGTCAGCGTGGGAATTCCCTCATCGGCCAGCGACCTCAGCAGGTAGTAGATCTCCACCTTGGCACCAACATCCAGACCCATTGTGGGCTGGTCCAGGAGCAGGACTTTCGGGCTGGCCAATAGGTATTTACCGAGCACGACCTTCTGTCGGTTTCCTCCGCTGAGCTGACGGACGATCTTCGCGATGCTGGGTGTCACTATCCTCAGTTTCCGGACCATATCCTCCACAATCTCCCGGTCTTTGTTCATGGGGATGAAGCCCCAGCGCGTGCGGTTGTCGACGCTGGCCACCGACATATTGAGCCAGACATCGTGGGCCAGCCAAAGCTCCTCCTGATCCCGCTGATCGGAGACAAAGAAAATGCCGTTCTTCATGGCGGTTCTCGGGCTGTCTATTTCTACGGGTACTCCAAACATCTCGATATTCCCCTGGGTTCTGAGCTGCAGGCCGGTTACTGCGCGCAAAAGGCTGCTCTGGCCCTGTCCCCGCAGCCCGGCCAGGGCAACGATTTCACCGGTGCGCACCTCCAGGCTGACGTCCTTGAGGTACTTGGTAGTGATATTCCTGGCACTAAGGACTCTCTCGGCTCCTTTCCGCCGCCCCTGCTTGGCGGGAAAGTCCAGGCCCTTCTCCGTACCTGTCATCATGCCGATAATCTGCTTGCGCAGTTCCGAGCGGTCATTTGCTTGCGAGTTGTGTATAATACCCTGGAGGTTCCCATCCTTCAGAACGATGATCTCCTCGCAGATCTGAAGTACTTCTTCCAGCCGGTGTGAGATGAAGATGAGGGTCTTGCCCTGGTGCTTAAGATCCTGGATGATGCCAAACAGCATGTGCACGACCTCGCTGGTCAGTGGGGCCGTCATTTCATCGAATATCAGGATATTAGGATCACGTTCTAGCGCCTTGGCCAGTTCTACCAGACTCTTCTCTCCTTCCCGCAGCATATCGGCGGACTTGTTCACGTCGATCTCCAAGTCCACCGGACGAATCACCTCCTCTGCACGGAATTGGAGCAACTTTCGGTTCAACAGGCCGGCTGAGTAGAATTGATCCAGCCTGTCCAGGAATATATTTTCCGCAACGCTGAGGTGGGGAATCAGGGCATGTTCCTGGAACACCGCATCCAGCTTATATTCCCTGCGTGCCTGAGTGGGATTGCGGATCTGGGCTTCCTCTCCAGCAATCCTGATCACACCACCGTCGGGCACGTGCAGTCCCATCAGGATCTTTACAAGGGTTGATTTTCCCGCCCCGTTTTCACCAACAAGGCCATAGATCTTTCCCTTCTCGAGGGAAAAAGTGATTTTCTTAAGTACCTCGACACCGGGAAAACTCTTCTCGAGGGACTCCACGTCCAGGATCGGCTCCATGCGCCCACTCTCCCGATCTTGTTATGTTGTGATTTTTTCAGATGGTGGTATCGCCCGAACAGGCGATACCACCTTTTCCATAGTTACTTCACTACCTTATTCAGAACACTGTCAGGCAATGGGGTGAATACGAAGATTCCATCCGGGGCATCCGGTCGTGCAAACTCAGCAAACTGCTCCTTGGGAATGCCGGGAGTCGGATAGAAGTACATCCGTGGAACAGGATAGCCCTGGAGCAACATCTCCATTAGCACTACGGAGATAGCACTTGGGATCGAGGGATGACAGGATGCGTAGGCCGGAATATCGTACTCGAGACATTTCTGCAGAAAGCCATTCTGGTCTTCCGAGGCATGCGGATACTCACCCGGGTCCATGCCCAGCTCGACCATGGCGTCTATAATCGCAAGGGACATCTGCCCGCCGACGGAGTAGATTCCGTCAAACTCAGGATGGGCGGCTACCATATCTGTGAAGACTTTCTTGGCCTTGTCGTAGGACCACTCGGCGTATTCGATGGCAGCAATCTCGATATCGGGATAGTTTTCCAGCACCGACAGTCCGCCGCCACTTCTTCCAGTGTCAATCGGATACCCTTTCAGCCCACGGAAGAACAGTACTTTACCTTCATAGTTCAGCTCTTTGGCCAGCCACTCGGCGCTCAACGTACCGAAAGTCCACGGGTCATTACCGATGTAGCAGTTGTACTTGGTGGTATCTGCCGAATCGTTGAACAGGATGATGGGGCAGCCCGCATCGTAGATCTCTTCGATCGTGTCGTTCAGAGCCAACGGATCTAAAGGATCGACTATGATACCATCCAGGTCGCCGGCTTTCCACATGGTGAACATGTCCTTCAGATTGTTGATTTCCGTATCCACCGATCCCGCGCTGTCCATATGGATGAACTCCGTTATCAACGGTGATCGCTCAACCTCTCTCTGGAACTCGGCGATGTTCACCTCTTGCCAGGGGTTCCCACGCCAGCTGGTGATGTATCCGACCTTGTAGGGAGGATCCTTCTTGTACTCCCAGATCGTCGGGGCATTGTTCCACCACTCGAGCCAGGCGTGTTTCTCCATAGCGATCTTGAAGGCGCTGTCGCTGTTGAGGTCGTAGCGCTGCTCGGCTGCTACCACCGCCTCTTCTGCCAGAGCTTCATAATCGCTCTTCAACTGGTCGTACTCCGCCTGCGCCACCCCCTTGGGCACGATGAAGTACACGATCACCCCAACCACCACGGCGACAACCACGGCCACAATGATGAGTGTGGCAACAGACACGTTTCGTTTGTTCTCAGCCATACATTTCCTCCTTGCTGATTTGTTTTGTTCGAGCCTCTAGCCGGCTCTATTTAAAGGGTTCCACGGCTCGAGCCGCGAACGAGTCGGGGTCCCCTTTTCCCAAAAAAATCCCGTTGTCAGTCGCTGTCGGCGGGTTGTTCATTTCTAAAATCCACCAGATCACTGTTTACTCCAACCAAAGCGTCATAGGATCGATTGAAAAGCGGGAATAGCCGCTCGTAGACAGCTACATTCTCCGGCACCGGCTGTGTAATTTGCTGTACCGCAACGAAACGACTGACCGCATCCCCGAAATCGGCGAAGATGCCTAAAGCCACCCCCGCGATGATGGCCGCACCGAGAGAATTGGCTTCCTGCTGAGCGGCAAAGGTGCAGACCGGCGTGTTCAAAACACTGGCTTCGATTTCCCTCCAGAGCTGGCCCTTCGAGCCCCCACCGATCAGGCGCATCTCCTTGAAGGGCACGTCCACCTCCTTCTCCATCGCATCAGCCATCAGCCGAATATTGAAGGTGATTCCTTCCAGAACAGCCCTGAGTATATCTCCCCGCCCATGAGCGAGGGTCAATCCAATCAGTGCGCCGTGGGTCCTGAGGTTGTTGTGGGGGGCGCCGCCCGGACGCATATCGGGAAGAAAAATCAGCCCGTTTGCCCCAGGAGGTGACTCAGCGGCAAGCTCGTTCATCAACTCGAAAGCGTCGAGGTCACGTAGGCCGGCATAGGCACCCTCCAGCAAACAGATCTGCTCCTTGAACCAGTTGTAGGCAACTCCGGCGCAGAACATGGCCAGTTGCACTACGTGCATATCAGGCACGACGTGACAGAGACTGAAGGGCCTCATCTGTTCGTCTAGGATGGGCTTCGATGAAGCGACGGCCAGCCACGAAGCGGAACCTATGTAATTGTAAACGCTTCCCTCGCGAATAACCCCGGCTCCCAGCGCTGCACAGGCCACGTCGCCTCCGCCCAGAACCACCGGAGTTCCCTCCTTCAGTCCCGTCTCCCGGCTGGCGGCGGCCGCGACCCGGCCGACCACACTGCTGGATGGAAGAATCTCCTCGGCAAGCTTGTCAACATCTATGCCCAACTCTTCGAGCATATCGGAAGCCCAACGCCGGGTATGGATGTCGAGCAATCCCGTGTTCGAAGCTTCGGAGTAGTCGGTTACGAGGCGGCCGGTCAGGCGGTTGATCAAGACATCCTTGGCGCCCAAGAACTTGTGTGTTGCAGAATAAACATCTGGAGCATTCTCTTTGAGCCAGAGGATTTTGGCGATCGGGTAGATAGCGATCTCCATGCCTGCTCCGGTGGTGCTGTAGAAATTACTCCAACCGATCCGGCCACTGATGCTATCCGCCTGTTCCTGGCTGCGGTGATCCGCCCAAATGCAGACACTGTCTTGTAACGGTGAACCGGTACTATCGACGGGAATTTGCGACATCATCTGCCCGCTGAAGGATATCCCTCCAATCTTGTCCGGCGGTATGTTCGCCGAGTCCATGACATGCCGGGTGGAATGCACGAAAGCCTGCCACCAGTCCTCCGGTCTCTGCTCCACCCAACCCGGTTTCGGGTAATAGGTTTCGTATGGGTGATAACAGGAGGCTATCAGCGTGCCCGAGGAATCGTACAGCGATGCCTTGTTTCCGGTGGTACCCAGGTCGTGGGCCAGTATAATACCTTCACTCATTCGGGACTCCTCTGGTCTTATTATTCCTATTTGTTCTTTACCTTGACGATTGTCTTCATTACTACACCCTGCCTGAGGAAGGTCCTCAGGTAATCCACCGGCTCGTTATTCCGCGTGTAGGAGACGCCGTTGATCGTCAGAATACTCGAGAAGGGAGCGACCTCCAGCAGTTCTATGACCTCAGGCTCGATCGCTTCTATGGCCGAGGTGTATCGTTCCGAGCTGATCACGGGGCAGTCGTAGCGGGCACGCAGCGTCTTGTAGAGGCTGTCCTCAACAAAGTCGCAACGCTCGATGCCCGGAAACTTTTCCGCTGGAAGCTGGGAATCACATATCATCAGCGGCCGGTGGTACACGTAACGCAACCTGCGGATATGCACGGTAGGCTGGCCTTCCTCCAGATGAAGGTTCTTCGCCACCCCGACGGTCGCCGGAGTTGTCTTCACCCAGATAACGCGGCTCTTGATGGGTACTCCTGAGGCGAACTGATCGGCAAAACTCAGGCTCTGTCCCAGGAAAGTAAACTCCACGAAGGGCTTCTCCTTGACGAAGGTGCCCAGTCCCTTGCCCCGACTCAGGTACCCTTCGTCCAGGAGCAGGTGAATGGCCTTGTTGGCCGTGGGCCTGCTCACATGGAAGTAACCGGCGATTAGCTCCTCCGAGGGAAAGCGATCGCCCGGCCGGTAGTTGGCATCCTGGATGAGCTGGCTGAGGAAACGGCTCAGCTGGTAGTACAGGGGAACGGGAGATCTCGGGTGCAGCTCTATCTTTTCTGCTTTGCAGAATGCATCGAGCTTCTCGTTCATAGCAGCACTCCTCTATCTGGACTATACATTTATAAATTATCCCATGAATTTGTAAGTTTGTCAAGATATACTATATGTGAATACGTGTTGACAATTTTACAAAAATGGTTTAATGTACGTTTCACCCGGAGGCCCAAAAAAACAATGCAGGGTATCACCTACATGGTGAACATCGAGATCTGCAGAAAGGAGGCACGGAAAAACAGAGACATGGACTTGTGGGCCTGAAAGCAAGGGGAAAATTCAAAAACTACGGAGGAGAGAAAAGAATGCAAAGAAAAAAATTGGTGAAACTGTTTGTACTTGTCGTTTTACTGGCCGTTTTCATCATCGGCAGCGCGGACCAGCTCTGCGCTGCTCCAAAGAAAAAAATCGGCATCATAAGTCTATACCTTGCCGCAGCCGTACCCCCTAGAATCGCGGATGAGACAAAGATGCTGTGTAACCAGGAAGGATGGCGACCAATAGTGGTTGATACCAAATCAGACAAGCAACGTCTGATCAGCACGTGCCTGACCTGGGTGCAACAGAGGGTCGATGCGATCTTTGTGCTGTTTCCCTCGGTAGGGCTCCTGGAAGGAGAGGTGGTGCCGGCCTGCAACAACGCGGGAATTCCACTGGTCACTGTAAGCGGCTGGACCAAGGGGGTGACCTTCGATATAGCTCCAAACGAATACATAGCCTCTGCCCTGGAGACCAGCTATTTGATCGACAGACTGAACCATGAGGGAAACATCGTAACCATGGAATGGCGTACCGATCCCTGCCCCCGCAAACGGCAGAGCGTGCTGCGAGCGATTCTGGAGCACGAGCCTAGGATAAACGTGATCAACGAGCATGTCACCAAGATGCCTGGCCACATTGAAGACTGCCGGAAAGCCATGGAGAGCCTGCTTCTGTCTACACCGCGCAGCGGTCCGGGCAAGATTGACGCGGTGTGGGGCGCTTGGGATGAGCTCGCCCTTGGGCCGCTCCAGGCTATTGAAGAGGCCGGAAGAAAAGATATCTTCGTGGTAGGTATCGACGGCAACCTCTGGACCTTTGACCAAATTCGAAAACCAGACAGCCAATTTGCTGCCACCGTGGCGATCCAGTGGGAGGATGCCGGACACATTTTTGTAGAACAAATGAAAAATATCTTCGCGGGAGGAGGTGTTTCTCAGAATCAATTCTACATCCCCGCCTACCTGGTTACGAAGGAAAACTGCCCTCCCAAAGGTAAATTCTTCAATCCTGACGGTCGCTACTAGACGGACTCCAATATCATACAGATAGCAGAGTCTTCTAGTATAATCGGCAGCGTGGGTTTCGGGTTCGAATTCGACCGCCGGAACCCACGCCTTTGAACCGGCAACACGAAACACTTCGTGAGGTAAAAGGACGTTGTATGGGGGAAAAAACCGTTCTTCAGATGCGGGGTATCTGCAAGAGTTTTCCCGGCGTAACGGCTCTAGATCAGGTGGATTTCGATTTGCGGGAGGGGGAGGTCCATGCCCTGGTCGGAAAGAACGGAGCCGGGAAATCGACCCTTATCAGGATCCTTGCCGGCGTTTATTCGAGGGACGCCGGTGAGGTTCTTGTAGACGGGAAACGAGTCGAAATCCACAACTCGGCCGCTGCACAGAGGTTAGGCTTGGGATTCATTCATCAGGAGCTGAACCTCGTTCCCCACTTCAATGCCTACGAAAATGCGATGTTGGGGCTGAGATATCCGACCAACATGCTGGGCCTCATCAAATGGCGCTCGCTACGCAAGCAGATCGCTGAAATCGCCCGTTCCCTGAATATCGATTTCGATTTAAAAAGTCCTGTTTCCGCACTAAGCTCCGCGCAACGGCGTATGGTCATGATAGCTCGCGCTCTGGTAAGAAAGGCGAAGATCATCGTGATGGACGAGAGCACTGCGGCTCTGAGCGAGCAAGAGATCAGTATTCTGTTTCGTCTGATCGAAGAGCTGAAGCGACAGAAGGTGAGTGTGATCTACATCTCCCACCGCCTGGAGGAGATATTCACAATAGCCGACCGAGTTACCGTCATGCGGGACGGCCGGTCGATCGCCACTCAACACATTTCGGAAGCCGACCTGGCAACCCTCATAACCCAAATGCTGGACAAGACTCTCAAAGAGGAATACCCGAAGGAGCGTATCGACACAGGTCCGGTTCTTTTCTCCGTTCACAACCTCAACGCCCCCGGGATCAGGGACATCACCTTCGACCTTCACGAGGGAGAAATTCTGGGTGTCACCGGTCTCCTCGGTTCCGGAAAGACCGAGCTGGCCCAGGCGCTGTTTGGAGTGTCAAAAATAAAATCGGGAGAGCTGTATTTGGGCGGATCGGCAATTTCCTTGAAATCTCCAGGTGACGCGATCCGTCAAGGCATCGTGTTGATTCCGGAGGAACGCAGAGAGCAGGGTTTGGTTGTAGACATGACGGTACGGGAGAACATGACCCTCCCCAATCTACACAAATTCTTGATGTTCAAGGGTCTGGGACTCCTGTCGAGGATCAAGGAACTTGGTTTTGTTCAGGAGCTTACCGAATCTTTTTCCATCGGACTCAGCAGCCACAACCAGCCCGTCGGATTCCTCAGTGGTGGAAATCAGCAGAAAGTTGTCCTGGCCAAGTGGCTGGGAGGAAGATCGCGTGTGGTTGTCATGGATGAGCCGACGCGCGGAATCGACGTGGGCTCGAAAACCGAGATCTACAAGCTTGCCGGAAGGATGGCTGAGGAGGGTTCGGGGATCATCCTTATCTCTTCAGAGGTCGAGGAGCTCGTCGGTGTATGCGATCGGATTCTCATTCTTTTCAAAGGAAGAATTTCCAGCTGTCTGAATGCAGCCGAAACCTCGTCTCAAGAAGTTGTGCGCAGCTGTTACGGGAGGTAGCAAATGGAAAGGCAAAGTACAACCACCGCCAGAGGCCAAAAAGTCCGTGGGTTTTTGGGTAAATACGGTACTCTAGTCGGCCTGGCTGTGGTGGTGGTTATCTTCACGATTCTCCAACCTAGAGTCTTTCTGACTTTCGAGAACATCGTGAACATACTCAACCAGATCGCCCTGGTAAGCATTATCTCGGCAGGTCTGACCGTGGTGATGGTCATGGGTGAATTCGATCTCTCCCTGGGAACCATGTCCTCTTTCGCCGGCTGTTTGAGCGTGGGATTGTCCATGCAAATCGGCCCGTCAGCGGGAATCGCCGTGGGCGTGCTAAGCGGAGTGGCGGTGGGTCTTACTAACGGTTCGGTCGTCGTATTCCTCAGCGTCTCTGCGTTTATCGTGACCATCGCCATGTCCTCTGTAATCACGGGATTTACATATTGGTATACGGGAGGCGCCACGATCTTCGGTGATATCCCGGAGGCTTTTCTCAATTTGGCCAGGGGTCAGCTCATCCCCGGAGTTGCAAATATGGTAATCATCATGTTGATTCTGCTCTTCCTCCTCTGGATGCTTCTAGAGCACACGATAATCGGTCGCCAAATGTACGCCGTGGGCGGGAACCCAGTGGCTGCAAGGTACTCCGGTATAAATATTAAAAAATGTAAGATGATCGGATTCCTGATCTGCTCTTCCTGCGCAGCCATCGGTGGGATTCTTCTTGCCTCTCGCATCGGAGCAGGGCATCCTACCGGAGGCGAGACCTTCCTCTTGGACAGTTTCACCGCCGTTTTCCTGGGCGCGGCTACTCTCAAGGGCGGCAGGTTTCACATCCTCGGCACCTTGATCGGAGCACTGCTCATCGGGGTGGTTACCAACGGTCTCACCATCATGAACGTTCAGTACTATTTCCAGTTCATTTTTTCCGGCCTGATTCTCATATTGGCCATTTCGGCGTCGGGAATCAACAGACGGGTAAGCACGTAGAAAGGCAGCCATGCAACTGGAATTGACCGACAGAGTAATTCTCGTTACCGGAGCCGGCCAGGGAATAGGTGCCGGTATCGCATCGGCCTTTGCTCAAGAGGGAGCCCGGGTCATTCTCAATGACGTGAATCAAAAAAGCATCGAGGAGCATGCTCGGGAAATAGAACGGGAGGGCGGTGTAAGTGAGGCGGTTGTCGCCGATATCAGCCGCAGGCACTCCGTGCAACAGATGGTGGATTCGATCATCGAGCGATACGGCCGGTTGGACGTGCTGGTGAACAACGCCGGGATCCTTCGACGCGGATTCGTAGAAGAGATCGAAGAAGCCGATTGGAACATCACCCTGGAGGTGAACCTGAAAGGGGTGCTGAACTGCTGCCAGGCGGTGATCGGAGTGATGAAGAAGCAGCGCTGGGGAAAGATCATCAACGGCGCTTCTATCATAGCCCGGATACCGGATGTCGGATTGGGGGCTTATGCAGTTTCCAAATCCGGGGTTGTAACGTTAACGAAAATCCTGGCCGCGGAGCTGGCGCCATACAACATAAATGTCAACGCCTACTTACCCGGAGTTGTGGAAACGCCGATGACCGATCAACTTATCTCCCAGAGGGGTGAGGAGAAGCTGAAGTTTATTGCCCTCCGGCGATTCGCCCGGCCCAGAGATATTGCCAATCTCTGCCTTTTTCTGGCCTCGGATGTGTCTAGTTATATCACCGGAGCGGTGATTGATATCTCGGGAGGAAACCTCCTTGTGCAGAGGCCCTGGGTCAGTTTCGAGCGGGCAGCCGGCGAGAGTCAGACCGACCAGACAGAACAACACTGACCACAGTTAGGGATTCTCCCTACCCTTGTGAAACGCTTTGCGGTTCGTCTCGACTACCTTTTCCCCCTTCCGGGAGAACAGCTCCTCGATTGCGGCAAGCAGATTCTTCTCCTCCACGGGCAGATAGGTCGAAGCTGCGCCGACCATGACCATGTTCGTCGATCGAGCCGACCCGGCCGCTTGAGCCAGATCGGCGGCTCCGACCAGGCGGCTCGAGGGCAGGGCTCGTATTCTCCCGTAGATATCCTCAAGATCCGGATAGTTGGGAATGTTCTTCACCGGATCGGTGGAGGTGATAAGAACGCCCTCCGCCTTCAGGTACTCGAAGTAGCGCAGGGCTTCGATCGGCTCCATGCTGAGAATCATATCGGCGCTGGCCTTGCCTATCAGATCGCTCACGATCGTACGATCGGAGAGACGAAGATGAGCCTGGACCGCCCCACCCCGCTGAGCCATGCCGTGGACTTCGGACTGGCGAACCTGTAGCCCGTTTTTCTTTGCACCCAATGCGATGACCGCGGCCACGGACAACACCCCCTGGCCGCCCACACCGGCCAGGATCACATCGTACTTCACTGATCCGCCTCCTTCTTCTTTCTATCCTTCAGAGTCTGGATGCAGTCCCGCAGAGCGATGATTACCGAAACCCCTCGGTACTCGATCTCCCGGCGGATGATCCCGGCATTCTCCCCGGTATGCTTTCTGAGCGGGACGATCAGCTTTACGTGATCGGGATCCACCCCCAGGCCGTGAACCAGTTTCTCCAATCGGGAGGATGTCAGGATGGTGCGCTGTCCCCCTGTCATGGCCGTGGTGCTGTTGTCCAGGATGAGCAGGGTCATGTTGGCTCCCGAGGCCACCGCATCAACCAGGGGGGTAATACCGGAGTGCAGGAAGGTGCTGTCCCCGATCACCGCCACCGCGGGATGGAATCCGGCCTGGGACGCTCCCTTGGCCATACCTACGGAGGCGCCCATGCACAGGCATGTTTCGATGGCCTGGTACGGCGGCAGGTAGCCCAGGGTGTAGCAGCCGATGTCGGAGGTCACGAGTTTCGGATCAAAACCGGCCAATGCCTGGTTGAGGGCGTCGTAGCTGTCCCTGTGCGGGCAGCCGGCGCACAGCTGGGGCGGGCGCCCCGGAATCTCCACAGCTGACCCCTCGATCCCCTGTTTCGGCTCCAAGCCCAAGATCCCCCTCACGTTGTCGGGAGTCAGCTCTCCGGTGCGGGGCAATGCCCCGTCCTCCTTGCCGGAGATCTTTACAGAAGGCGGAAGAATCCCGAGCAAGGCCCGCTCCACGAAGGAGAATCCCTCCTCGATCACCACGATCCTCTCAACCCGTTCGGCCAGCTGCCGGATCTTGCCCGCCGGGATCGGATACACGCTGATGTGCAGGTGCGAGGGCTGGACCGGCAGCTCGTCCCTGTTCTCCATGTAGTAGTTCCAGCCCAAGCCCGCGGTGATGACCCCGAAATCCGTGAACTTTTCGTTCAACTCCAGGCTGTTGTAGGGAGAGTCTTCGGCGTACTCGAGGAACTTTCCCTGGGCAGCCAAAAGTTCGGCCCAGAGCTTGCGGGCCGTTGCCGGCAGCAGCATCCACCCGGCCTTCTCCGTGGATTTGTTCACCGGATTTTGGGCCCGGCGCTCCCCGGTCCGGACCACGGCCCGGGAGTGGGCGATCCGGGTGGTCAGGCGCACCATCACGGGGATGTGAAACGCTTCAGACAGATCGAAGGCTTCCCGTGTCATCCTGTACACCTCTTCTTGAGTTCTCGGCTCCAGGCAGATGATGCGGGCGAAATCGGCGTAGAAACGGCTGTCCTGCTCGTTCTGGGAGGAATGCATGCCCGGGTCGTCGGCCACGGCCAGGACCAGCCCCCCGTTGATGGCCAGTAGCGCCGAGTTGATGAAAGGATCGGCTGCCACGTTCAGGCCGACGTGCTTCATGCTGACCAGAACCCGCCGGCCCACCAGGGACACTCCTGCCGCCGCCTCATAGGCGGTTTTCTCGTTGGAACACCACTGCGCCACGTAGTCACCGTAGCGGGCAGCGGAGGCTTGCAGGTACTCCATGATCTCCGAAGAGGGGGTACCCGGGTAGGCATAGGCCGCCGACACTCCGGCATCGATAGCCCCCATGGCCAGGGCTTCGTCTCCCAAGAGAACCATTTCAGGCATCAAGAACTCCTTGTACGAACGGGAAAAGATAACCCTCGCATCATACACACTCTTCTTGAGGGAATCAATACGGAGCGTTCAATCGATAACTAAGGATATTTGCCCTAAGGGCTTGTTTTAAAAAGAATCTTTGTTATAATCGCCGTATAGACAATCTTTATTCGGATAACCAAAAATGAAATCCATCGACAAAACCAATCGCCGGATCCTGAACATCCTCCAGGACAGAGGGTCGATCACGAACGCCGAACTGGCCGGCATGATCGGCCTGGCGCCGGCCACGGTCTTCGAACGGGTGAAAAAACTCGAGAAGAGCGGGATCATCAAGAAGACGGTAGCCCTGGTGGATCCTCATCTGGTCGGTAAATCCATCATCGCCTTCGTCTTCATCACGATGAACGACTACACCCAGGAGACCATACAACATCTGTCCGAGGAAATAAGCGGGATGCCGGAGGTGCTGGAGTGCTACCGGCTATCCGGAGATAAGGACTACCTGTTGAAGGTGGTGGCCGAGGATATCCCCAGCTACGACGCCTTCGTGTTCAACAAACTGGCCCGCCTGCAGAAGGTCGGCAAGTTCAGCAGCATGTTCGTTCTTTCCACGGTGAAGCATCAAACAAAGATCGAGCTGGAAGAAAGCACTTCCGGCACGACCTCGGAGGGTTGAAACTCGACCCGCTCCTTGGCCGAACAGACGATCCGGTCGATCAGCTCCCGATAATCCATGCCTACGGAGGTAGCGATCATGGGAAGATCCGAATGGGTCGGATGCAGGCCCGCCAGAGGATTCACCTCGAGGATCGCGGGCACGCCACCCGCATCCAGGCGGATGTCGAGGCGCCCTGCATCCCGGCAACCCAGTATCCGCCAAGCCCGCAGGGCAAGTTCCGCCACCTGGCGGATGGCCTCCCCTGAAACGAATCGATACTCCACCAGCTCTTCACACCTCTCCTTGTTGAGATAGGTATAAACGCCCGGTTCTCCCCGTTCCCGGATGATGACCTCCAAAGCGCCGAGGACCGAGGCACGGCTGCCGGTACCCAGGATTCCCACGGTAAACTCCCGGCCCGGGAGGTAGCGCTCCACCAGCACGGGCTGCCGGTGTTCTGCCAGGAGGTCGAGGCAGCATCGCCGAAGCTCCGCGGGAGAGCCGATCCGGGAAGCTCCGGTGATTCCCTTGCCCGTACCCTCGGCCAAGGGCTTGGCGAACAGGGGATAGGGCAGGCTAACGGCATCGATGTCCGCCGCCTCCCTCACCAGGGCGAAATCCGGGGTGGGAAGCCCCGCATCCCGGAGGATGCGCTTGGTGAAGCCCTTGTGCAGGCTGACGGCCATCACACAGGGATCGGAAAAGGTGTAGGCGATCCGGTAGGCGTCCAACAGGGCCGGGATCAAAGCTTCCCTGCCCAATCCGTGCAGCCCTTCGGCGATGTTGAACACCAGATCCCAGCGCTCCCCGGCGGCCAGACGACTTATCAATTCCTGAGCATTGCCGATTTGAACCGGCGTGTGGCCCAGCTGGGAGAGAGCCGTGGCGATTGCCTGGATCGTGACCGGACTGTCGAACTCGGCGGTCTGCTCCTCCGTGTAGCCGAGCGCCAGATAGTGGCTGCGCAGGTCGTAGGTCAGGGCGATTTTCATTACATTACCTTCGTGTAGATTATTTTTCCGTCCCCCGGAGCGTAGAACTCCGGTATCAGCGCCTCCTGGCGGTAACCATTCCGGTTGTAGAAGTTGCGGGTCGGCTCATACTGGCTGCGGCTGGAGGTCTCCACGTAGATGCGCCTTCCCGCCATCCTGCGTATAATGGCTTCACTTTCGGCAAGCAGCAGCTTTCCGAGACCAATCCCGCGATAGCTGTCGTGCACCGCGATCCAGTAGAGGTCAAAGGAGCCCTGCGTGCAGGGGATCGGCCCGAAGCAGCTGTAGCCGATAGTCTCACCGACCGGTGGAGCCGCCTCGGCAAAGAGGAAGTAGTAGCCGCTGGCTGCACCCTGAGAAAGCCGTGCCTGCACCAGCTCTACCGCCACCTCGATTTCCGCCGCCTGGAAGAAGCCGCTTGATTCGGTGATTCGCCTTACCGCGGCGAGGTCGTCGGGTTGCGCCTGCTCGCGCAGGGATACGGAAATCCCGCCGATCAGGTCTTGTTTCCAAGCATTCAATACGCTCATGATCCACGCCTCGCGCCTTCGGAGAGGCCGCCGGCGGCGATCTTCTCCAGAGCCGGCTGCAGGATTCGCTGCACCAGATCCCGGTAGGATAATCCTGCGCGGGACGCCGCGGCGGCCAAACCTGCGTCCGCCGAGATGCAGGGATTGGGATTCATCTCCAATATCCACGGGGTGCCTTGCGGATCCACCCGGAAATCCGCCCGGCCGTAGCCGTTCATCCCCAGCTGTTCCCAACAGGCCCGTGCGAGCTCACGCAGCTCCGCGATCAGCTCCCGATCCTCCTCACCGAAATCGAACCTGCGCACCGTGTGGGTGTATTCGAAGGACGCCGGGTCCCACTTGGCCGCATAACCGACGATTCGGGGTTTCTCTGGGGGGTAGTCCACAAAGAGCATCTCCGCGACCGGAAGCACCTCGACGTCCGGGCCGTTTTGAAGGAGGGAGATGTTGAACTCCCGCCCCCCGATGTAGCGCTCCACGAACATATCCGCGAGGCGAGAGGTAGTCCTCAAGGAAGCGAGATGATCCAGCAGCTGCTCTCTGTCCTCGCAGATACGCTCCAGGCCCTGGGAGGCGTTGTCCCAAACGGACTTCACAACGTAGGGGGGCTCAAAATCAGGCCTGACGGACAGGGCCTGCTCCGCCCCGGTCCACGGCGGCGTATCCAGACCCGCCTGGGCGAACAGTCGTTTGGCCAGGAGCTTGTTGGAGGCCAGGTACATTCCCTGGCTGCCGGTTCCCGTGTAGGGAATGCCCAACAGATCCAGAAGGGAGGTGGCCAGATGGAGCAGCCGGTCCTGACCGTCGATAGACTCGACCAGATTGAACACCATGAGGGGCGCTGATTCCTGCAATTCCCGGGCTGCCGCTTCAAAATCCAGGGACAGGGGCAAGGGGATCGCCTCATACCCCAAGCCGGTCAGGGCGGCCGAGACTTGCCGAACCTCTTCCAGCACATCCTGCTCATCCGCACGGGCGTCGGCGGCGACCCGACCGTGGAGGATCACAATACGGTTCTCTGTTTTCATAGTCGGCGGCTCTTATACAGCTGGATGTGTGCTTCAGAGGCGGCAGCTGCCGGACCGGCGGCGGCTGTTTCGCCGCCCGCGGCATCGGGATAGTGGAAGATACGTCCCTGGTAGTTCCGCAGGATCAGATCCTCTCCTTCCCTGCCCACCACGTACTCGGGCAGAAGCGGGATCTTGCCTCCGCCGCCGGGGGCGTCTATCACGTAGGTCGGCACGGCGTAGCCCGAGGTATGCCCTCTCAGTCCGGCGATGATCTCCAGACCCTTCTCAACAGGCGTGCGGAAATGAGCCGATCCCAGGATCGGATCGCATTGGTAGAGGTAATAGGGCTTGACCCGAAAACGAAGAAGCCCGTGCACCAACGCTTTCATCGTGTCCACGCTGTCGTTGATTCCGGCAAGCAACACGGTCTGGCTGCCCAGGGGAATACCCCCGTCGGCCAGGCGGGCGCAGGCCGTACCCGTTTCTTGAGTGAGCTCCTGAGGATGGGTGAAGTGGATGCTCATCCAGAGAGGATGATGAGACTTGAGGACCCGTACCAGAGCGGGGGTGATCCGCTGGGGCAACACCACGGGCACCTTGGTTCCGATCCGAATCAACTCCACATGAGGAATCTTCCTCAGGCGGCTCAACAACCACTCCAGCTTTTCGTCACTCAGGGTAAGGGGA
>Ga0180437_10006155_pt1 | contig 16122 bp, 25 predicted proteins | sample SS_ome_4_FD_132410 | JGI IMG/M metagenome (GOLD analysis project Ga0180437, IMG submission 132410) | Hypersaline lake sediment archaeal communities from the Salton Sea, California, USA - SS_3_D_1 metaG | ecosystem: Environmental > Aquatic > Non-marine Saline and Alkaline > Hypersaline >...
CCACGCGGCCTCGATGTTGGCTTGTTGCGCTCTCAACTGTGACCGGGAGCCGACTTGTTGCGCATGGGAGCCTCTCGGGCCTCCGAAAACACGCCGGCAACTCGTTCAACCCATCCTGCTGCCTCTCGCTGCCTCTATGCCGCCGCTCTCCCTTTACTTGGTCAGTCGACTTGTTGCGGAATCCCAATCGCATGTTCTAACGGATGAAACCACGCAATTTGCGCCTGTACTTCGGAGTCCTCAAGGCACGAAATGCCTTCAGCTCGATCTGGCGCGCACGTTCACGCGTTACGCCAAGATATTGCCCAATCTCATCCAGCGTGTGCTTCTCTCGGCCATTCAACCCATAATGCATCTCCAGGACGGTGCGACGCCGTTCAGTGAGTGAACTCAAGGCAGCCCGCACCTCCTCGTTGAGTAAGCGCCGATAGACTGCGTCGTCGGGGCCGGGTATGCTCGTATCTTCGATGAAGTCACCCAGCCTGCCCCCGCCTTCCGACGGATCATTCGAAGCAGGTTTGTCCAACGAGAGCGTCTCCCGCGAAACGCGAATGATCCTTTCCGCCGTATCAATTGCCTGACGTAACTTGCTCTTCTGGGGGAGTGGCAATGGTTCTCCCGCCGCGCGCGCGAGTTCGATGGCTGCCTTATCGTCCGCTTCCAACAAGTCTGATTCCATGACCAGCTCTTCGATCGTAGGCTCCCGCTCGATTTCCTGTGTCATCTTGCGCTGCAGGCGGCGCAGCCGATAGATACGATCGCCTACGTGAACGGGTATCCGGATCGTGCGGCCATAGTCCGAGATGGCCCGGCTAACTGCCTGGCGGATCCAGTACGTGGCATAGGTAGAGAACCGCACGCCCCGGGTATGATCGAATTTCTCGACAGCCTGCATCAGACCCGTGTTTCCCTCCTGGATCAGATCCTGCAATGCGAGACCGCGCCCCCTGTAATCCTTGGCGATGCTGACAACCAGGCGCAGGTTCGCCTCGGTCAACATCTGCGTGGCACGGACCGCACGCTCCTCCAGATTCGCCCACATCTCTACCAACGCTTCACCATCGAGACGTTTACTCTCGTCCATCTCGCAGAGCAACAAAGGTGTCTGGTGTGCGTCCCAGGCCTGAGAAATCAAATCCAATATGGGCTCAGGCACCATGTACAGGAGAAGCAAAACATCGAACAGATTGCTGGTGAGCGAAGCCCGGACATCCTCCTCTGGGAACTCTGACTCATCCACCTGTTCCAGAAAATCATAGAGGTATGGAGGTGCATCCGGTATCGGCGTTTGGCGAATTGCCCTCGCTTCATCCACCAGGGCAGCCAGACTTGGAGAGGGCAGTGTCCCAGCGTCACAATTCTGGGTCACAGCCGCCCACGCCTGGCGCAGGGAATTCAGGACGGTGTCGAGGATTTTGCTCGCGGCAGAAGCTTGATCTTGTTCCCCATCCACCTGAGCTCGCAAGGTGTCGATGCGGGAGGCCGCCGCCTGCTGGGTGGACAGCCAGACCTCCTCATACGGAGCTAGGAGCGGCACCTTTGCGATTTCGCGCAAATACATACCCACCGTATCATCCACAGAGGATTCTCTCGAAGTACTCAATGGATACTACACTCCCTTTATCCGATGTCTCTGCTCTGACCGTGGACGATACTATCTGGATGCCAACACTACAACGTCTACAGCGCTCGGTCCCTTTGGCGTCTGTTCAACCCCAAACTCTACCTGGTCCCCCTCACTCACCCAGTAGGCATCCGCTGAAGAGCGAAACTCGTTCAGATGCACGAAAACATCCTGGTGGCTGTCGCCGCGCACGATGAAGCCATAGCGCTTCTCGTGGCTGAACCACTTGATTTTTCCCTTGGATCGCTCATCCATCAGCTTCCTACCTCCGATTTCAACTCGGGCAGAATCTCACCTTTATAAATCCACACCTTCACCCCGATTCGGCCATAGGAGGTGTGAGCCTCTTCCTGAGCATAATCGATGTCGGCCCGCAGAGTCTGCAAAGGCACTCGCCCCTCACGCATCCACGACTCGCGCGCCATCTCGGCGCCAAACAGTCGCCCCTTGCACTTCACCTTCACACCGTGTGCTCCAGCCCGCATAGCTGACCGAATTGCACGATGCATGGCCCGCCGGGGGGAGATCCGCCGCTCCAACTGGGAAACGACGCCCTCCGCCACTAACCTTGCATCCAGTTCCGGATGCTCTACCTCCTGCACGTCCAGGGAGACACGCTTTCCCGTCATCCCCTCCAATTCCCTGCGCAGCCCTTTGACCGTTACCCCCTTCCGGCCGATGACGATCCCCGGGCGCGCCGTCCAGATCAGAACCGAAACCTGGTTGGGGAATCGTTCGATCTCGATCCGCGAGATGCCCGCACGCCCCACCTCGTCCCTGATGAACCGGCGGATCTTCCGGTCTTCGTGCAATAACTCTACATACTCCTCACCCTCCGCGTACCAGCGTGACTTCCAATCTCGAATCACACCCAAACGGAAGCCATATGGATGTACTTTTCGCCCCAAGTTCTTCCTCCCCTATGTCGTGCCTCTAATTCGCGGCTATATCTCCCAGCAGATCCCCTAGCTGTCCCGTGATCTGAACCTCGGCATCGTTCAACTCGATACCCTGCGAGGCTGCAATCTCCCCCGCCAGGAGCGCCAGCCCCTCGTCGTACAGGCGCTTCCCCACCGTGGTCAATTTGCTATCCCGCTGCCGCCAAGTCATATCTCTCACCACCTCCGCCACTTGAAACACATCACCTGCGTGCAATTTGTCCTTCAACAACTGGTAGCGTTTCTTGTGATTGGAAGGTAATTCCCGAGGATCATCGTGCAATACACGCCACACTTGATTCAATTTGGACTGCGATATCGTGCGTCGCAGTCCCAACATGTCAGCAGCATCGATCGGCACCATCAGCGTGACACCCTGCTGACTAAGCAACTGGATCTTGTAGTAGCGGTCCTTGCTTCCACGCCATTGTCGTTCCTCGATCCCTAAGACCACGCCAGCACCACGTACGGGATGAATGACCGGGTCACCTGTCCTAAACATCCTCGTTCCCTCCATTTTCTTGAGCACGTACGATCCCCCACTTGACTTCCATCACCCAACCCATTGGCGCATCAAATCCGACCGGGGCTTTGGTCGATCCAGGCACACCTCTGATCCCTATCCGTAGCTCCCATTCACCGGGTCGCCCTCCTGCGCTTGTAGCGGTACACAATCCGTCCCCGCGTCAAATCGTAGGGAGAAACCTCAACCTTCACCCGGTCACCCAGCAGGATGCGGATGTAATACCTACGCATCTTGCCACACAGGTAGGCCAAGACCTCGTGACCGTTGTCCAACTCCACCTTGAACTGGGTCCCCTTGAGCGCTTCGGTCACCGTCCCCATCATCTCGATTTTCTGCTTGTTCACATTTTCTTTTTTTCCTGTCACGATCCCTCCTTATGAAACTCAAATAGAACACCCACGATTATTCCTCTCTCAGCTCGACGTTCAGCGCCTCCGGCCCTTTCGCAGTATCACGCACGTGAAACAGAACCCCCTGTCCTTCGCGGGCCCCAGCCTCGTCGCCCCCGAGGATTTGCCGCTGGTGAAAGAATATCTGATCCCCCTCACCCGTGACGATGAAGCCATAGTGCTTGCGTGGACTGAACCACTTCACCTCGCCACGCTGCTTGGGCAGTGGACCTGTCTTGATGAAGCAGGTCGGACACAGCACGGGCACCACGACCTCGATCCCCCATCGGGTTAGATAATCACAATAGGTCCTGGTCAACACGAATCCACGCCCACATCGTTGACACACGATAACTCGAACCTGATCCGGCATTGACGTCACCTCTTGAACAGATGCCATCCTAAGCTCAACCGTCGGCGGACGGTACATTGTCGATCGGCGCGCAATCTGCTTGTCCAACATCTTGCAGACTGAGCGCGATACGGCGCCGCCAGCGGTTGATTCTCAGCACCCGCACGCAAATTGTTTGATCAGACTCCAGCGCCAGGTGGGATGCAAATCCACCGGGAATCTCGGAATTGTGGATCAGCCCTTCAATACCCTCTCCCACATCTACGAAGACGCCGAACTTCGCGACCTTCGTCACAGTGCCTTCGATCACCTGCCCGACGCTTAATCGCTCGGCCACGCGCGGCCACGGATCGGGCAATAACCGCTTTCGGCTCAGTCCAACACGCTCCCGCTCCCGGTCTACTTTCAGGACGTATACTTCAACTTCATCACCCTCGCACACTACATCGCTGGGGTGCTTCACGTGTCTCCAGGCCAATTCCGAAATGTGAATTAACCCGTCCACCCCCCCCAGATCTACGAAGGCACCAAAGTCAACCAGGTGACGCACGACCCCGGTCCTCACCTCCCCCTCCGTCAGCACTTCGAACAATTGCTGACGAGTGCGACGGGCTGCGACTCGCTCCGACAACACCAGACGTCGCCGCCGCTGGTTGGCCTCGATGATCGCCAACGCAAGAACCCGGCCCACCAGATCGGACTTTGCTTTCCACAGACGATCCCCGCGCAGACCACGCGGCACCGATGTGAGTTGCGAGTTGGGGACGAAGCCCCGCAGACGGCCAAAGGGAACAATGACACCACCGCGGTTCACTTCCTCCACCTGGGCCTGGCAGATCTCCCCGCCCTCCAGGCACTCCTGCGCCCGTAGCCAATCCTGCTGCGCTAAACCCCGGTTCAACGAAACGACAACCTCTCCCTGAAGTCCTCTCGCATCCAGGACGCAAACGGGCACGCGATCTCCGATCTGGAGGCCCGTGCGGTATGCATCGTCCAACAACTCCAGATCCCTCCGCGGGACGAAACCATCCCGCTTCGCCCCCAGATCGACGATCACGTCGTTCTCACCGACAGACAAGACGACCGCCTGACACACCTGTCCGCGCCTCGGGCGCGCGAAGTCGTAGTCCTCACTCTCGATCAACGTCGAGAATCGACTTCCCGGTGAACCCGTGTCCTCTCCATCCATCCTGCCGCACCTCTAGAGGTTGTTCAAACACAACTCCCCCGCTCTGTCTTCAGAGCCGCTCTGTCTTCAGAGCCGCTTTGTCCTCACAGCCGCCTTGTCCACAAAGCCCTAGTAGCGTCGCCTATTGCTCCGTGATTGGCGCCGTTTCTCTCGCCGTACTGCCTTGAGACGGGCACGACGTCGTTGTTCGCTCTTGGAGACGAAATAGCGTTTCTTTTTCACCGTACTCAGGATGCGTGCCTTGGTGACTTTCTTGCGAAAGCGCCTCAACAAGCTCTCCTGGGATTCTCCCGGTCTGAGCTCTACTGTTGGCATCCGAACCTCACCTCCTTTCCATAAGTCCAATAAAATAGACCTGGCGGGCTGCTCCCTATCACTGGTCTCAGCGCCAACCAGGTCCACAAAGAGTCCTGGATTTCCGATCTGGAAAGTCGAAAACTGAATTTAGAAGCGATTCTCCTGGCGAAAACCTCTAACTATCGAGATAGTGAAGTCGCCTACACAACTTCCAGAGAGAGTAGCTGCTGAGAAAACCCACCCAGCACACTGCCCGAACCGGACAGCCCCAGTCCTGATATAGTCATCCATTCCGAGCGTTTCGAAAAGCACGTAATATCAAGAGACCACGACGATCTTTGGCCCCGCTAGCCCGGTGCCGAACAGCAGACATCGGGAACATGCACGATAGAATATTCCGCTATATTACTTTATAATTATATAACGTTCTGTTATATTATAGCACAGACCGCCCAGACTGACAACTCGCCCATAACAAGAAAAAACCCCTTGACAAATCCTGGCTTTTCTGTTATACTCTACCCTAGTATAGTATTATGGAGGTACCCTATGCCGATTTACGAGTACATCTGTGACGAATGTGGTGAGAAATTTGAGCTTTTCGTGCGCTCATCAAGCAAGAAGGCCGCGCTCACCTGCCCCCATTGCGGGGGCGACCAGGTCCATAAGGCCATCTCGCTGTTCGGCGTCGGAGGCACCGGAGGGAGCACCAAGGCGAGCGCTGCTTCTTGCGGCCCCGGCCCTGTCTGAGGGACCAGCCGTTAGGAGGCCGTGTGCCTCCAGCAGGAGGGTGAGATGAAACTAGACAATTCATCCGCCAAGGCCGATCTGCTAAGACGTGTGCGCCGTATCGAGGGACAGGCCCGCGGGATCGCCAAGATGATTGAAGAGGATCGCGATTGCAGCGACGTCCTGCAGCAGTTGGCCGCCGTTCGCTCCGCCGCCCACAAAGCCACCGTGGCGCTCGTGCGCGCCTACGCCACCGAGTGCATGGTGTCGGACAGTCCTCCCGAGGAGATCGCTGAGGCACTTTCGGTGGCGCTGTCGAGGTTGGCGTAGAACCAGATTACAGATCTTGAGAATACAAACTTTAGGAGTATACAAGGAGTTACGTTATGCCTTTGCTGAACAACGAAATCGCGGAACACGTGAAACAGGAACTGGCCGATCTGGCCAACCCTGTCCGCCTGGTGATGTTCACCCAGGAATTCGAATGCGAGTATTGCACGGAGACACAACAACTGGTCGAGGAAGTCGCCGCGCTCTCCGACCAATTGACAGCCGAGATCCACAACTTCGTCGTCGACAAGGACAAAGCCGACGAATTGGGCGTGGACAAGATACCGGCGATCGCCGTCATCGGCGCGGAGGACTACGGTGTCCGACTCTACGGCATCCCGTCCGGTTATGAGTTTGCTGCCCTCCTCCACGCCATCCGCATGGTGGCGGCGGGGAATTCGGAACTGAGCGATGAGACGATTGCCGCGCTGGCCGATGTGGCCGACCCGGTGCACATCCAGGTCTTCGTCACCCCGACCTGCCCCTATTGCTCGGCATCCGTAGTGCTGGCCCACCAAATGGCTGTTGCCAGCCCAAACGTTCGGGCAGATATGGTCGAGGCGACGGAGTTTCCCCAGTTGGCCGTGAAATACCAGGTGATGGGCGTGCCGCGCACGGTGATCAACGACGTCGCGCACATCGAAGGTGCCGCGCCGGAGCCAATGGTGATGCAAAAACTACAGGAAGCGCTCCAAGGAGTGCCGGAACCAGCATAAACGGGACCAACAATCTTCCACGAGGTGTCAGTCAATGCTCGATTTCAGTACGACCCAACTGCAACAAGAGACGTCGTCCAACACGGATGTTGAACAGGGGAATCGGGTCTACGATCTGATTATCGTCGGCGGGGCACCGGCTGGCCTCACCGCCGCCATCTACGCCGGCCGAGCTGCTCTCGACACGTTGTTGCTGACCGGTCCATCCCTTGGTGGGCAGGTCGCGACCACCAACCTGGTCGAGAATTTCCCCGGCTTCCCGGAGGGGATCAACGGCGCGGAGCTGGCTCAGCGCATACAGCGCCAGGCCAAGCGTTTTGGAGCCCACATCGTGACAGAAACTGTGAACGGAGTGGATCTCTCTGCCTCCCCCTTCACGGTCGAGACGCGTGCCCAGACCTACCGGGGCCGGACGGTGATCATCGCCACCGGCGCCTTCCCCCGCCGCCTGGGAGTGCCCGGCGAGGCGGAGTTCTTTGGGCGTGGCGTGTCCACCTGCGCCACCTGCGACGGCTTCTTCTACAAGGACAAACGAGTCGTCGTCGTGGGTGGCGGCGACAGCGCCATTGACGAGGGGCTGTTCTTGACCAAGTTCGCCCGGGAGGTCATCGTCGTCCACCGGCGTGACCAACTGCGGGCGACGAAGGTCTATCAAGAGCGGGCCTTCGCCAATCCAAAGATGCGTTTCGTGTGGGACTCCGTCGTGGAGGAGGTTCTCGGTGAGCAGACCGTGACTGGCGTGCGGGTCCGCAACGTGAAAACCGGAGAGACCTCGGTCATCGAGGCCGACGGCATGTTTGTCTACATCGGGCTGATTCCGGGAACAAAGCGATTTGTCGGGCAGGTTGAAATGGACGAACAGGGCTACATTATCACAGACCAGCACCAGCGTACCAACGTGCCGGGGGTCTTCGCAGCGGGAGACGTACAGAGCCCCGACTTCCGCCAGATCGTGGTGGCGGCTGGATCCGGGGCCGTAGCAGCAATACAGGCGGATCGATTCCTGACTGAGAAGTCCGCTTCTACGTAAGGGAATGGATAGTTTATGGATCTACACGAGAACTTCCAGACCAACGTGACCGGCGTGTTTGCGGCAGGTGACGTACTGTGCAAGCATTTGAAACAGGCCGTGATCGCCACGGCCGAGGGAGCCCAGGCAGCGATCGCGGTCGACCGCTACATAAAGGGCCGGAAGAAACTACGTCCGGACTGGTCGCAATGAGGGCCGGTTAACAAGGATCGCGGGCAATGGTCGGCCATTCACATCTCCCCAGGATTCCTCGCGTGGACGAGGATCGCTGTTATGCCTGTCGCAGATGTGCGGCGCGAGCAGAATGTCCGGTCAAGGCCATCGTCGCCATAGATCCCGGCGAGTCGCCGTTTATCGACGGCAACCGCTGCCGCGGCTGCCTGGTATGCGTGCCGGCCTGTCCGCATCGAGCGATCGTGGCATGACCCACGACCATCGGGTTCCGCGATCGAACAGGCCGTAAGACTGGGACACAAAGAGCAGTCTGAAGAAACAGAGAGTCAGAGTTGGTATTCGGGACACAGTGGAGGAGCTATGGAGCGCTGGCAATATCGAATCACAGTTCACACAGCCGCTGACATTCTGGCCAATATGCCAGAACCGGTGGAACAGGTCCCCCCGATGATCTTCTGCGACGACGAAGGGACCTGCTACTTCGACGCAAGTCCCAACCCATTCACCCAGGCCATCGAACGAGTGCTGGATCAGACCGGTGAGGAGGGTTGGGAGCTGGTACAGGTCACCTTCCGCTCACAGCAGATGATCTGCTTCTGGAAGAGATCCATCTGAAACACGCAACACGCAACACGCAATACGGAACACGCAACACGCAATACGTAGGATTTGGCGCGCACTTCACATCGTATAACGCGTAACACCGCACGAATATCGAGGAGATCAACATGACATCAAAAGCACAGATAACCTGGGTTGGGCCTGGGCTGCGATTGTTGGGCGAGGCCTCCGGCGGCCCGGCCATCGCCGTTGACCACGTGTTACCCGAGGAGGACAGGGCCGAGAGTGGCCCCCGGCCGATGGACCTGCTGCTCATCGGGCTGGCTGGTTGCACGTCCATGGACGTCATTTCCATCCTCCAGAAGAAGCGGCAGTCCTTCACCGACTTGCAGGTCCAGGTGACCGCCGAGCGTGCGGAGGAGCATCCCAAAGTCTACACCCAGATTCACCTGGAATACGTCGTCCAGGGCAAGGGCGTGGATCCCAAGGCAGTGGAGCGAGCGATCGAGCTCTCGCAGACCAAGTATTGCCCCGCCTCTGCCATGCTGGAGAAGGCGGCGCAGATCACCACCTCCTACCGGATTGTAGAGGAATGAGCGAGTCGAGGGAGCAGCGGATCGCCGAACTGGAAAGGCGCATCGCTGACCTGAAAGCCCGCCTACCCAGGCACTCCGTTCCTCCGGCGATGTTTATCGAGCTGGAGGAGCTGGAGGAAGAGCTGGAGCGAGCGCGTCGGACTTCCGACCGGAGCTCCCCGGATCAGGACCGGTGATTTGCGCCGCTGCCCAACCCTCCCCAAACGGCTGATCTGATCGGAGGATGCAGACGATGCTGAGACTGGGTGCACATGAGTCGATCGCCGGCGGGCTGCACCGGGCCTTCGACCGTGCCCAGTCCGTCGGCTGCGACAGCGTACAGATCTTCGTCAAGTCCAACCGCTCGTGGGCGGTGAAGCCACTGACGGACGAGGCCATTGCGCGCTTCAAAGCAAAGGCCCAGGAGACGGACATCCACCCCGTCGTGGCCCATACGTCCTATCTGCTCAACCTGGCCACGCATGACCAAGCGCTGTGGACGAAATCCCGCGACACACTCATCGTCGAGCTCACCCGCTGCCAGAAATTGCGCATACCCTACCTGGTGCTCCATCCGGGCGCCCACGTGGGCGCAGGCGAAGCGGCGGGGCTCGCTCGGGTGGCACAAGCGTTGGGCCAGGTCCACGCCTCCACCCCGGGCTTCTGCACCCAGATCCTGCTGGAGATCACCGCCGGCCAGGGAACCAGCTTGGGCTACAGCTTCGAACACCTGGCCTGGCTGATGGAGCACACGCCGGAGGGAGAACGGCTGGGCGTCTGCCTGGATACATGTCACGCCTTCGCTGCTGGTTACGAACTGCGCACGCTGGAGGGGTACACGGCCACAATGGAGGACTTCGACCGGATCATCGGCCTGGAGCGACTGAAGGCACTCCACCTCAACGACTGCAAGGGAGATCTGGGAAGCCACAAAGACCGCCATGCCCACATCGGCCGGGGACACATCGGGCTGGACGGATTTCGCCACCTGGTGAACGATCCCCGCCTGGCTGGGCTGCCGGGCTTGCTGGAGACACCCAAGAGCGATGACCTGCACGAGGATCGGGAGAACCTGGCCCTGCTCCGGTCGCTACGAGCCAACGCGCAATGACGCATTACGTCATTACGCATTACGTATTATTATGAGCATCTTCGACAGTCTCCGCTCCGGATACGACCGGGGTATGCTGCTGCTAGAATTGCTCTTGCTGCGGCGGCTGCGGCGGCGGACGTTTCCTCCGCTCCGCGGCCAAGTGCTGGAGCTCGGAGTGGGGACCGGCGTCAATCTGCCGCTGTACCAGCCAGGGGCTTTCGTAACAGGTTGCGATGCCAGCAGCAGGGCACTGAAATCGGCGGCCCGCCGTCGACCGAGGGCGCCTACATCTCTGGTCCAGGCTGACGTTCACCACCTCCCCTTTGCCGACGGCAGTTTCGACGTGGTGGCAGCCTCGCTCGTGTTCTGCTCCGTCGCCGACCCGGCGCACGGGCTGGTCGAAGCGCGACGCATGCTGCGCCGTCCTGAACCATGCCCTGGCCCTGATGGCCCTGAACGCGATCGAAGGGCCAAGGGACGAACCGGCGGGCGGCTGGTGTTGCTGGAGCACACCCGAGGCACCGGCATAGGGGCATGGCTGACAGACATCTTACAACCGGTGTGGAACACGTGGAGCCACGAGTGTCGTCTGGACCGCGAGACGGCCCAGACCGTGGCAGCGACTGGCTTCCAGATGCTGCGGGTCGAGCAGCACGTGCTGGGAATCGTCCGCGTGATTGAAGCCACAGTTTCAGAAACTTGAAGGAGTTTAGGGTAAATCGTGATGAAGCGTTTTTGGCGAGAGAATTGGTTGGTGATCCTCGTGATCGCCGTGATGGTGGGAGGTTTCCTATATCTACGCACGCCAGGCGACGAATTGGACTCGACGGCGGAGTTTGACGCGCAGGTGACCGGCGGTACGCCCACGGTGGTGGAATTCTACTCCAACACCTGAGCGCCATGCCTGGCGGCCAAGCCCGTCGTGGACGGGCTCGAACGGGATCTGGAGGGACAGGCACAGGTTGTGCGGCTAAATGTGATGGACGACGTGGGTGGAGAACTGGCGATCCGCTATATGATCCGCGGCGTGCCTACGCTGCTGGTACTCGACGGAGCCGGAAGGGTGGTGCAGTACTTCGAGGGGACCAGGCTGGATCGAACGGTGATTCAGGAAACGGTGGAGGGGCTATCGCAGCCATAACAAATGGGGGAGCCGTCAGCCCGAATCCGCTCCCACAAGATCGAGGCTTACAATCTCCGGCCGGCACAGGAACCGCGCCCGGGGCATCGCGCCGCCTTCGAAACCCAACCCGCGGCTGATGTACATCGTGGTGCCGCCCTCTTGGAACAGGCCGGATTCATACTGCTTGCCGTACCTTGAACTGGTGACGATCGCACCGTAAAACGGCAGGCGGAGTTGTCCGCCGTGTGTGTGCCCGCCCAGGTACAGGTCCACGCGGTGCGCGGCGGCCTCGCGGATCAGGTCGGGTGAGTGATAGAGCAGCAGCGTGAAGGCGTCCGATGACACCCCTGCCATCGCCTGACCCAGCCGCGCCGCGTCCCGCTCCTGGTTGTGACTGCACGCCACCCCTATCAGCGTCACCGGCTGCCCCCGCACGTCCACCGTCACCACCTCCTGTTCCAGCCACACGACGTCCGTATCCTCGACCAGCCATGCCATCGACGCCAGTGTAGGCTCCACCGTTCCGCGCACGGCGTAGATGCCGTAGGGCGCCTCGAGTTGCGCGACGAATCGGCGGAAGTCGGCGGCGGACGTGGGATCGGACAGGCGCGAGATGTTCAGATAATCGCCGGTGAGAACGATGACGTCAGGCCTGAGCGCATTGACCTTGTCGACGACGCTGGCCTCTCGAAAGCTGCTCCGCTCGATATGCGTATCCGTGATGTGCACCACGCGGACCGGCGCTGTGGCCGGGTGCAGGTCGTCGAGAGCCAACGAGAGCTGCGTCGTCTCTACCAACAGCGGTTCCACGACGTAGGCGTCCACCTGCACGGCGCTGAAGCCCAGGTTGACGGCCAGGAACAGGACAACGGCGGGTCCGGTCCGCACCGGCACGCCCCGGCGGCGCCCTCGCCAGCGGGCCAGAAACGCCGCCGCCATCAGCCCCCACAAGACGAACAAGCGCACGACCACACTGGCGAGCAGGGGAACGATGATCCGGGAGGAGAAGGACAGACGCAGATGGGGCAATGCCTCCAGCAGCGCCCAATCGGCTACGCAGAACAACGAGAAGGCAAACGTCAACGGCAGCCCCTCCCAGGTAACTGGCCGCGTACCCCGGCGCCGCCTGACCAGCCTCGACACACCGGCGGTGGCCACGCCCCCTGCCACGCCGAGCAGAGCCACAACCGCCAGGACGCTTCCCGGTCGATGCCACATGAGTGAAGTCAATACGTGTCGGGCGTAGGCAAACATCGACGTCGCCATTCAACTTCCCCACACCGGGCTTGATGGTGGCTGGCGACGGACGCGCTTCTGCACCAGAGCCAGTACCGCCGGCAACGACGTCAACGCGAAGAACAGCAGAAACGGCAGGCCTTTGTACAACGCATAGGGCAGCGTGAAAATCAAGAAGTGGCGCCACGTGAACGGATACGGTTGGGGGTACGTGGGCCACAGGCGCGCCACGACGATGGTCAGGCCGTTGAGCAGGAACACAACTAACTGTCCCTCCAACACCTTCCCAACACGGGCCATCCCGGATGGCGCGCCATCAGAATGGCCCTTTGAAGAGGATGGTGTGCGCAGCATGCGCACCAACAGCACCGCCCAGACGAGCGCCATCCCCAGGCTGAGCATGCTCAACGCCGTCGCACTCCAGCCCACGTTGCGCACCTCGTTGGAGACGAGGACGGCGCGGCCAAAGGCCCAAGCGGTGGGCAGAGGGTAGATCGCCAATGTGGCCTCGAGCCAATCACGGCGACTGACGAGCAGCAGGATCACCACGTACATCACCGCCCCCCACACCAGTCCCCCCGGCGCGCCAGGAATGACGCAGGGCAACCAGCCCAGCCAGGCCCACCACCACAGCGGCCAGCCTGTGCGCCAGGCCACTGCCGTCGCCGCCGCCAGTGCTACCGGCGCGATCCAGGTAGGCGCCCGGACCGCGGAGAACAGGTACCCGAACAGCAGCAGCGGGAGTGCCGCCAGCCCCGCCTCCCACCAGGTCGAGCGCCCGTGCACTTGTCGCAACTGGCGCCCAATCTGCTCGGCGGTCCCGAAGCGCCCCAGCGCCCGATCCAGGCACGCGACCCGATCTCCATTGTCCTGCTCCATCTCGTAGACGGCCAACTCAACGTGAGACCGGATTTCGCGCAGCACCTCCGCCGTCTCCTCGGGCGATGCCTGGATCTCGTGGCCCAGCCGGTCCAGGTATTCGTCCAGCGCCGACATCAGCTCTTGGCTCCTTCCAACACCCCCAGCAGCGCGCGCGCGAAATCACTCCAGTCGCGCGACCGGCGCGCCAGCGCGTCGTGGCCCTGCTCGGTGAGGGCGTAGTACTTCCGCGACGGTCCCTCCTCGACAACCTCCCAGTAACTGGTCAGCAAGCCATCTTTCTCCATCCGGTGGAGGGCTGGATAGAGCGTACCCTCCTTGAACTCGAAGACGCCGCCGCTGCGGGCTGCCAGATCCTTGGCAATCTGGTAGCCATACATCGGGCGCTCGGACAGCAAGCTGAGGATCAAAACGGTCGTGCTTCCCTTTCGCATATCAAGTCTGTTTCCCATCCGGTGGCCCCTTGTTATATTTCTATGTACATAGAATATCTATATACCTAGACAAAGTATACCATACCCCGTCGCCGTTGTCAAGAAATTCATCCCCGCGCCGGCACTTCTGAACCCGGCCCGGCGCGGCATGGTATATCGACTAGGAAGACACATAGATCCATACAGATCACTGGGAGAACAAAATGGGACGATCACACCTCATCGCTCTGACGAGCCTGCTTGTGCTGGTCTTGACAGCCGGATGTGCGCCCACGTCCCCGCTATCCTCCGCCCAGCCGGCCGCAGTGCCAACCACCCAGCCCTCACCGGCTCCCGAGTGTACACAGGACGAGCTCGTTCAACAAGCACGCATAGACAGTCCTACACTTGGCCGGCCCCTGCAGTTCGAGTACTATCTCCCTCCAGGCTACGAGCACCACACCGGGGCATCCTACCCCGTGCTGTATCTGATCCCCGGCGGCGGCGGCACCGCGTCCACCTGGATCTCCGATATGCACGCTGCTGAGATCGCCGACCAACTCATCCGCGCCGGACAGATACCGCCCTTCATCCTGGTCACGACGGCCAACCTCTCCGATGACCAGCAGGGCGCAGCGTTGATTCACGATCTGGTCCCGTACGTCGATGAACACTTCCGCACGCAGGCGGACCGCCAGCATCGCGCCGTCGGTGGATTCTCACTGGGCGGCCTCATCGCGTACCGCATGGCGTTCCAGCGTCCCGATCTGTTCGGCAGCGTGGGGCTCTTTGGTGGCGTCGTTCGCAGCGAAGAGGAGGCCATCAACGCCTGGATCGAGACCACACCCCGTGAACGATGGCCGCGTGTTCTGATGGATTATGGAGACCAGGACCCCCTCGTGAAAAAAGCGAAAACCCTGACCGACGTCCTGGACCAATGGGGGATTCCATACACGTTGAACGTCGGATCTGCCGGCCACGACCTCTTGTACTGGTCCGGGCACCTGGAGATGTATCTGCGCTGGTACGCGGAGGGCTGGTAGGCCCGCGGCCGGAGCAGATTTTTGACTTCTGCCCCAACCTGGTTTATACTGACCCCAATCTACAACAGGCGCCGACCAGGAATCATTGGAGGAACAATTGATGCCCGAAAACGCCCCCGTATACCCCACCACTCCAGATGAGGCCCAGCCGCCATTCACGCTGCCGCCCGACCTACCTACCTTCACCGGGCGGGACGGCCTGTTGGAAGCGTTCGACCGCCTGCTCAATCCCGGCGGTCGGACCGTGGTGGGCATCGTGGGCCAGGCACCCGGTGTCGGCAAATCCGCATTGGCGATCCGTGCCGCCCACCTGTGGCGCGATCGTTTCCCGGAAGGCGTGATCTGGATCACTATGCGCGTGGAGTGCGGCGTGTGCGATGCGCTGCGCCACGTTGCCGGGTTGTACGGATACCATCGACAAGCTGCCCAGATTGGCGACGACGTCCAGAAATTGACCGCGCTCGTCCACACGATCCTGCGGCACAAACGTTGTCTGCTGGTCATCGACGACGCCGATGGACTCTCTGCGGACGAACTGGGGAGCCTGCTGCCCGACGTGGCCGGGCCAGTGACGGTGATCGTCAGCCGGAGGGCGATTCCTGCGACGAGGCGGCAGGTGCAGCCACTGCAGATTGACGTGATGGACGAGGACGAGGCGCTGGCACTCCTGGGTCGGTTGATCGGGCCGGAGAAACTGGAAGCTGCGCAGACAGCCCAACACCAACGGACCAGCGCCGAGCCTGGCCGAAGCGCAGGCTGCAAGATTTGCGAGCGGTTGGCCCGCTTGCCGCTGGCGATCGACATCGCCGGGCGGTGTGCCCGCCACCAGGGATGGGGACCGGACGAGATACTGCGACGGCTGGAGGAGGCCGCCGACCGCCCCGCGGAGTTGGGCCTGCCGGCCG
>Ga0180437_10006156_pt1 | contig 16122 bp, 14 predicted proteins | sample SS_ome_4_FD_132410 | JGI IMG/M metagenome (GOLD analysis project Ga0180437, IMG submission 132410) | Hypersaline lake sediment archaeal communities from the Salton Sea, California, USA - SS_3_D_1 metaG | ecosystem: Environmental > Aquatic > Non-marine Saline and Alkaline > Hypersaline >...
GCTCTACAGACATGTTCATAACTCTGTTTAATTGAATCGTTACGTGGGCCAACTGAAACGATAATGTAAGACATTCCTTATTCGGGCCGCCACACCGGATTGATGGCCGTGATGTTGGCCGGTGAGTCGGTCACTTGTCTCATGTTCGTCCCATCGGAATGAATGGTATACACTTCCCATTCTAACCAAGGACCCGTATTAAAAGCGATAACCGTTCCGTCTGACGACCATCTGGGTGTATAGTCATCGAACGCATGATTCGTCAACCGCCGTGGATTCGACCCGTCGGCATTCATGATGTAGATCTCATGATTGCCGTCACGATCTGTGGTGTAGGCGATCTGTGTTCCATCGGGTGAATAAACCGGATTGATCTCTGTTGACGCTGTTGCCGTTAATTGCTGCACGTTCGATCCGTCGACATTGCAAGTATATAGATCGGAACTCTCGCGTAAACTCGATTGATAGACGAAATGACTGCCGTCGGGCGACCATTTGGCTGCAAAACCTTCTACGCCGATATATCGCTGATTCCCACCATCCGCGTCCATAACCCATATTTCTGTTCGGTCGTTCTGGTTGGGATATATCCTGGTAAAAACAATTTGGGCCCCGTCGGGCGACCAGTTGGGCTCACTGTCGTTGACGAGGTTCGTCGTCGTAAGACGGGTTAATTGGGTCCCATCGGCATTGAAAACGTAGATCGACCACGTACTGGAATTGACATACCCTACGGCCGCAAGCCTCTGACCGTCTGGCGACCAATCGTGGTGATTAAGACCGATGTCAGCTTGGATTAGTCGGATATTTCCACTGCCGTCCGCATTAATACCATAAATTTGATGATCAAATTCGCCCGTTATTGGCTGATAACAGTAAGCGATGACACCGCCGCCCCTGCCATCCAAGGGTATGATTTCCTGCTCGGGCTCTGTGGATTTTTTGTTGCAGTCCAAACTGAACAAGGAGACGAGCAGAAGTCCCATAACACATTTTTTCACCCTCTCGTTCATGACGATCCTCCATTTATATCTATCCTTTTTAAGAGTGCCCATCACTTCAGATTAAACCCCTCACACCGTCATTTCCGGGAATCATCAGAAAGGAAAACGCAACGATCCATTTCGTTCTTTAAAAGTCTCACCATATGATTTTATATTTCATTAAACCATACGCAGCACAGGATAAGTCACCTATCCGAGTTGGGCAACCAATTGGTGAACGGTAACATAAGTTTGTGAATGGTGAAAATGGTTATGTTTTAGGGGTGTTTTGAATCGAGGATAATGAATTATAAATCCATCAATCGATGTAGTTCTTTGTATCTGCGACGGCTAAGGGGTAAGACATCTCCGTTTTTTAACGTGATCTTGCATGTACCACCCTCTATGTGTGTGTATGACTGAATACAGGATATTGCAGCGATATAAGACCGATGAATTCTGAAAAAACCAGAAGGTAATATCTGTTCCAAGCGGTCCATGGTTTTATTCAACAATTCTACTTTACCATCTTTGAGATGTGCTTCTACGTAAACATCAGCAGCCTTAAAATAGAGAACATCATCCAGAGGAAATACACTATATGAATGGCCCTTTTTCGTCGTGAGATACTTCGTCATTAATTCATGCTCTTGAACACGATTAAAATAACGATCCAGAGCAGAACGTAAATCATCCTCTTCAAACGGTTTTGGAACAAAGTCGAGCACACCATACCTGAACGCTTCAACGGCCTGATCTGTGTGTGCCGATACGATAATCGTATGGAATGATCCGGACACGGCGGACTGCAAGAGTTCATAACCGTTCTTACCCTTCAGATTAAGGTCCAGGAGACATAGATCGATGGATTTTTTTTCGATCAATGCAGATGCATCCTTTAAGGAGTAATGCACATCCATCGATGTTATCTTGTTCCCGAGGATGTTTTGGCAGCACCGCTCGATGTACCTGGCAACGGGTGGTTCATCTTCGACGATTAGGATTTTCATGACATCCTTTATGTATCGATGGTGATAGTCACTTCCCATTGGTCTTGGTTGAATCCGTACTCCATTTCCCAATGGGATGTATAACATTCTTCCAGCCGCGCCCGAACGTATTTCAATCCCATTCCCTCCTCAATTTGAGGTTTGGATTGATGAGAGAATGGACGCAGCAATGAACCGTCGTTTCGCAATCGATACTGTATGTGATCCCGACCTCTTGCACATTCGAACCAGAAATGACCGCTCTCCTTTGCTTCGTAAGCATGCGTCAAACCATTTTCCACGAGGGTATGAAAAATCATCGGAGGTACGGTATCATCGTCACAGGTTCCCTCTACATGAAATTCGTATTTCGCATCCATGCGATACCCCATCAGCTCAAGATGTATCCGACACAGGCGCAATTCCTCTTGGAGGCGAATCTGCTTTTGGGATGAAATACGGTTGATCATCCGAAATTCATCTGCCAACGCCTTGATCAGTTTCACCGCTTTTTTGGGATCTTCACCGATTAGAGAGATGATGGACAGCAACGTATTCATCATAAAATGGGGCTGGATCGTCTTCTTGAGCAGCTCTGTTTCCAGACGATGGGATCGTAGTTTCGCAGCCTCGTGGAGTCGATCTTGCTCCCTTATCCGTCTGCTGATGGAAAGGGTGATGCAGAAAATGAATGGGATGTCTAAATATTCTCCGGGTAGTGTAACAATTCCAATCTTCAAGATTGAACGTAGAAAGTCGAGAAAAATGGATATTGTCACGAACAAAATACCGATGAAAGCGATGATGCTTCCCGGTTTTTTACGTTTCACGGCATGAAGAAGTAATCCAAAACCATAAAAAATCATGATCCCTGAATACCATTTTGTTCTTGCATAGGGTGGCAGGTTAAGGGTACAAAAGAATATTGCAAGAACAATAAATATTCCAATATGATAAATTTTGTGCGGGTGATCGAAATTGAACACCAAAAAAATATTTATGAGAATCTGGGCTAACAAAAAGTTAATATAACGCGATCCGAAGATAAAATCAAAATAGGAGATGTGGACGTCACACAACATGGTCAAAGGCATTACGGAGTAGTACAGAACCGTAACGAGACAAAAAGCCCCAAAAATAAGAAAAGGCCGGTGCCTTCTTCCGCCCAGATACAACGCCAGGCTGAGCACCATCGTCGTAGAATAAATACCGATCCATAAGAAGACTCGATAGAGGATTCTCGAAATGTACGAATGCCAGTCCGAATCATAGCTCAATGCAATCCAACATCTCCGGAAAAGGGATTGTCCATGCTGGTCTGAAAGCCGAATTGCAATCACATGCTCGCCTGGAAGGATCATTTCTTGCTTAAGCGGGTAAGATTGCATGATGCTTCCCGGAACCTCTTCCTCCTTGTTTTTTCCAACCCGGCCGTTTTGGCCGATGGGCTGACCGTCCCAGAATACGTCGTAGGCCATGGGCAGGCCAAAAATGCGGAGAGTCAGGCTTTTCCCGTGGTCCTGCTCTCCCGATATATGTATGCGCGTGCGATACCAGTGTATGCCCCGGCTTTCCCTCTTAGGATCGTCCATATGTATTGTCGCCCAGGCGGAATCGTTGAATCCCGGCTGCTTCCGGTTTAAATCGTCGCCCACGCTGTATCTCCAGGTTGACAAATATAAAATACTCTTTCCGTCGAGATGGAATGAACGGCGGCCGTTTTCACCCTGCCCGTGAACCGCAGTGACGAGAAACAGAAATAGGATTATCGCTTTCTTCATGCATGCCCCGGATGATGAATCATGCGAATAAAATACAAAAAAATTAAAAGGAATGAAAGTTGAATCGTCGGCGGGCAGACTGTTGTGATGAATAGGCCATTCTGGTCGGTAGAGAGGTGGATATGGTTCGTTCGTAAATGTGTTTTTTGTCAGAAGGTCATTTTAATGATGGAATCATGGAGAGAAGGATGGGGTGAGAATCAATCGTGTGTGTATGAACGAGAAAGTCGCAAAGGACGCATCCTTATCCTGCGAGACCGGATATAATCAATCCGTGCACGGAGGACAGATCACGTCATCACCTGATCGACCACTTTTGCTAATGGATGATCACGATCCACGATCTGTTTGATGGCCAGCAGCACTTCTTCCTGATTGAAGAGATCGAGCATTAAATTTCGTGTCTTTTTGTGTGATATCTTCAATTTAATGTATTTGACAAAAATCCAATTCGAAATTTTTGCTTCGGTGATATCGTCCGGATTTATTTTATAAAAGGAATGCTTGATGTATTTACCTTCCGTGTCGATATGATAGGGTCTGATTATTTTTACACGAAAGAGTACGATGATGAGTAAAGATACGATGATGGCTTTCCCGACGATGATGATGGAAACAGCCAGAAGGCCGGTGGGGTTCGTCATGCCATGCTTGATGATGAAGTAGATCGCCATGGAGAAATAGAGGAGATAGTAGAGTAAAAGCATCTTGTACGGTTTGGGATAGGCGTATATTTTCATACGTGCCACCTTGGTTTGTTTAACGTCGTTTCAGAATTTCATATTATGCTTTCTGCGATGTCAATGTCAGATGATATGATTCGTGAAGAGGTATGATTCGAATGTAAAGAAAAAATGATATTTTGTCAATAAGATTAATCTGATTCAATGGAATGAAATATATTTCAATAACATTCAAATGAGGAATAATGCATTCGGTCTCTGAATAAAACCATATTATCGTAGTATTGATTTTCATCTCCCCACCTTTTTCCTGAAACAAACCGCCGGGTTTTACGTCTACTTATATGTATCCATTTTTCACACAAATCATAGGAGATGCCTACCCATGATACTTTTATCCAGATCGGAGGAGATTGTGCTAATGGCCGTCTGGAAACTCAAGGACAATGCCTACGGCGTGACGATACGCGAACAGGTATCCAATGATACGGGTCATGAATGGTCGTTCGGTGCCATATACAAGCCGTTAAAACAACTGACGCATAAACATTACGTGGAGAAACGCAAGAGTGAATCATCCCCGGATAGGGGCGGCCGTAGCAAATACATGTATACGTTAACCCGGGAAGGGAGGGAAGCCTTGCGAGAGATTCGCAGAATCATCAAGTCCGTGTGGACACGGGATTCTGAGCTTGCCTTCGATTGAGTAAAAGACTATGTTGAAGCGCGACAAAATGCCCTTGCTGGGCCGGATTTTTTTGTGGCTCGCCCTGGATGATGAGGATTTAATCGAATTGTCCGGTGATTTTAATGAAGCCTATCTCTACAAAAAACAGAGCGAGGGGCTGTTCAAGGCACAGGCGTGGTACTGGATGATGCTGTTGAAATCCATCCCGTCATTCCTTTGTGCCAAAATTTGTTGGAGGGTAGTCATGTTCCGAAATTTTTTAAAAATTGCCTTGAGGAATCTTTATAAGACCAAGTTTTATTCGTTTATCAACATTGCCGGTTTGGCGGTTGGTATTGGCTGCTGCCTTCTGATCGTGCTGTACGTGCTGCATGAATTAAGCTATGACCGTCACCTTGAGTATGCCCATCGCACCTATCGTGTAGCCGTGGAAGGCCGGTTAGGAGATAACGGTTTTAACATGGCAAGTGTTGGAGCTCCGACTGGACCAGCCCTGGTGAACGATTATCCAGAGGTGTTGGAGACAACACGGCTTATGAGCACGAGCAATTGGTTTATTCGATACGGAGAGACCACATTCAAGGAAACGCGGCTTGTGTATGCCGATCCCAATGTGTTCGATTTTTTTGCGATCCCCCTGGTGAAGGGTGACCCTGAGAAGGTCCTCAGCGAACCCTACTCTCTGGTTATCAGCGAGCCGATGGCCCATAAATATTTTGGAAATGATGAACCCATTGGGAAGACCCTCAATTTGGATAATCAAGACGATTACAAAGTCACGGGTGTTTTTGAAGAAATACCCAGCAACCGTCATTTTCACTACGATTTTTTTGCATCTTTAAACACTGTAGCACCACGTATTCCGGATATATGGCTGAACATGAATTTATACACATACATCATCTTACAGGAGGGAGCGGATCCCGGAGAATTGCAAGCTAAATTTCCGGAAATGGTCAGAAAATACTGCGGTCCGGAATTCGAAAGGTTTTTAGGGAAAAGTATGGAAGAATTGGGTGGTTTGGGTAATTCATTAAACTATTATCTTCAGCCTGTGACAAAGATTCATCTGCACTCCGACTTAGATAGTGAACTGGAGCCGAACAGCGATATCCGGTACGTGTATATATTTTCCGCCATCGCCTTTTTTATACTGGTTATCGCCTGCATCAATTTTATGAATCTCTCGACCGCGCGTTCGGCCAGTCGTGCCAGAGAGGTAGGAATCCGTAAAGTTGTGGGCTCATTGCGCTCACAGCTCGTCCGGCAATTCCTTACCGAATCCGTGGTTCTGGGTATTCTGGCACTGGCAGTCGCCGTTCTGCTGGTTGCAGTTGTGCTTCCACACTTTAACAACTTAGCTGGAAAAGAGTTGAGGTTATCCGCCTTAACACAACCCATGTTCATCGTTTCGTTGCTGGCCATCATTGTCTTTGTCGGCTTTATTGCGGGTTGTTATCCGTCCCTGTTTCTATCTTCTTTCCGGCCGGTTATCGTGCTGAGACAGAAATTCGGTTCCGGAAGAAAAGGACGTTTAATACGCCAGATACTCGTTGTGTTCCAATTCACGACGTCCATCGTGTTGATCGTCGGCACGCTGGTGGTTTTTAAACAGTTGCATTATGTACAGAATCGAAAATTGGGTTTCGAAAGGGAACACGTGTTGGTTCTTCACGATGCCTTCATACTCCAATCCCAAGTAGAATCTTTCAAGAATGCATTGCTGCAACGTCCGGAAATCGTGAGTGCCACAGTATCAAGTTTTCTTCCCGTCACATCAGATAGATTGGTAACGACAGTTTTTCCCGAAGGAAAACGGGTTCAAGGAACGTCGACGCCAATTCAGGCATGGATGGTTGATTTCGATTATATAAAGACACTGGGGATGCAGATTGTGAAGGGGAGGGATTTTTCAAGATCCTTCTCAACAGATTCGACCGCTGTTATCATCAATGAAGCAGCATCGAAACACTTCGGGTGGGAAGATCCGATCGGGAATTCTATTGGGCTATATGTGGCTATCAATCCACCGACAGTCGCGAATTTCACCGTGATCGGTGTTGTTCAGGATTTTCACTACGAATCACTCAGAGATCAAATCCGACCTTTAGCCCTTTTTAGGAATGAGAGTACAGAGTTGATTTCGTTACGCTTGAAAGCCAGCGACCTTACCGGGACCATCGCATTCATCGAGGATACGTGGAACACGTTTGCTCCTGGACAGCCGTTCGAGTATTCTTTCCTGGATGATCGTTTCGATACGATGTACAGGGCCGAGCAGAGGATAGGCCGGATTTTTGGTATTTTTGCCACCCTGGCGGTTTTCGTGGGTTGTCTCGGTCTGTTCGGTCTGTCTGCATTTACGACAGAGCAAAGGACGAAAGAGATCGGTGTTCGGAAAGTGTTGGGGGCTCCGGTACTGGGTATCGTCACCATGCTCTCGAAAGAGTTCAGCCGTCTCGTGGTCGTTTCTCTTGTGATCGCCGTGCCGGCAGCCTATATGATTATGAACGGTTGGCTGCGGGAATTTGCCTATCGAGCAAGTATCGGTGTATGGCCTTTTATCGCTTCCGGGCTGCTGGCATTGGGTATCGCCTGGCTGACGGTAGCCTACCATGCCATTAAGATCGCACGGTCGAATCCGGTCAATTCGTTACGATACGAGTAATTTTAATGATAGCATCGGAGAAAGGAATCGTTTTTGGCGACTATCCAAAATAATACAAGAGTGCTATCGAAATAGGTGAGAGAGGGAGAGGAAGGCAACCGTTCATTTATCGAGTCACGACAAATAAAGAAAAATACCATTGACTTCGTCAGGGTGTGCAGGGTTTACCGCGCATCAATATCCCACGAGTCTTGACCTTTAGATGTGACGTATGATGGTTTGAGTCCATGTGCACTTCTATCTAATTGGCCAGAGATACAAACTCGGCATCCCGTATTTTTTGATAAAGCTCATCCACTTCCGACATATCCGTCCGGTTTTCTGGCGATAAAAATCCATCATACTGCTTCACAACATCTTTCAGGACGTCCAATCCCGCAAGCAACATTCTTCGTTCCTTATCATTCAGTATGCGGTCTTCCATCATACCTACCTCGAATCAATCATAACGTCTATCATAAAACCCTCATTATTATAAACCCGACGTTGTGTTTTAGTTCCGTTTTGGGACAAATGATCAACCTGTGTATTCTGTAAGTATCTGTTTATTCTGATATTAATCAGAGCTATAAATATTGAATTTCACCTTTTTATCTATTGTTAAAGATTTTCATGCCGTTAAATTTATCTTGACTTCATTTGATTAATTCATTATAATTTACTGAAAATCATACGATTAATAATAGACTATGGGTGGGAGGGCATTTTCCCGCAGAGCGATGTATTCTTATCGTTTTGCCGAAGATTAAACAGTGACGATATAAGCTCTACCAATCATCGTATCATCGTGAAGGCAGAAAGGCTGCAACTGAGAATCACCTATGTATGCCAGTCCGTGGAAGAGTGGAGCCTGTCGGCGAAGGGGAGATTCTCATGCTCAGCAATTGATGACAGGACGTTCCGGTGCACGTCACGTCTCAATATGTCGTACTGACGGACATGTCGGTACGTATAGCTCCGGGTTTTAGAATTCTACGTCCGTGTAAAGTATCTCAGAGGATAGAGAACATCATGCCGAGTGCATCCAGGGTTCGATGACAAACACGAACGATCACACACACGATGGTCATTATTTCGAGAGGGTTCTACCATGCTAGACACGTGTCGGATGTTGAAGCGCTTCGGGAAGAAATCGATTATCCTTGTCCTTTTATCCATCCTCATCGGTCATACGATGTCTTGTTACAACGTCACACAGGAAAGTTATGAAGATATTTCGGGGGACAGAAACATTATCAGTGTAACCAAATTTACAGGGGACTTCATCGAGTTTCCCAAAGGAAATCCTGCCAGAATTCGTGACAACAGGATTGTATGGAAACGAGACACGTTTGGAGAAAAGGTGATCATCCAGGGCGTTGAAGAAGATGTAGAATCCCTCTCTATCCCATTGTACGAAGTCGATCAAATACAAACCAGACAGATTGATACGGAGTTTTTATACCCCTTACTGGTGATGCTGGGGCTTTTTGCCATCGTGATGACGGTCTATCTTACGGGACTGATAAATACATAGTGACGGGTATGGATTGAACATACAAAGAAGGTATATAAACACTCCATATTACTAAAAAAAAGCGATGCTAGAGTAAAATAATCCGAACTTTCCAAGTTTCAAATCCCGTGTATTTAAAAGACACGCGTTAACATACACGAATGAAGCAGGAGTGTTATGATGGATCGCTCTAGATTATGAAACACCAGATGTATAATAGATAGGGGGCATTCTCTTGGAGGGAGAAGCAGGGCAGAAGAGGGAAGGTGAGGAACTCACCGAGCGAGATGACGGGTTGAAGATCGTTACACTTGGACGTGTTGAATTTATACATATCCCCGGTGAGGAATTTTTTATGGGCGATGTGTTTGGAAATGGATTGAACATTGAAAAACCCGTACATCGCGTACAACTGGATGGGCTTTATTTGGGAAGATACCCTGTCACGTTTGAACAATACGATGCTTTCTGTAATGCAGCAGGACATGAAAAACCCTTTGACCATGGCTGGGGACGAGACAGAAGGCCGGTGATCAACGTAAGCTGGAAAGACGCTCAAGCATACTGCCTCTGGCTGTCCACCGAGACGGGTAACGCGATTCGATTGCCCACAGAGGCGGAATGGGAGTTTGCGGCAAGGGATTGCGGTAACCGGATGGTATGGTCGGGAACGTGTGATGAGGACAAACTACAAGAATATGCCTGGTTTAACGAGAACAGTAGCCAGATGACACAACCGGTGGGAAGTAAAAAACCGAACACACTTGGTCTTTACGATATGAGCGGGAACGTGTGGGAGTGGTGTGCTGATCTATTCCACCCGGATTATTATAAAATCAGTGCTTATCTCAACCCGCAGGGTCCACCCACGGGTGAAGGGCATGTACTTCGTGGGGGGTCCTACGGCAGCAATAAATCATCTTTGCGCTGCTCTTGCCGGTTCAGAGCCTTCCCCGGCGGCAGGTACATCTATTCCGGGTTTCGCTGTGCATGGACGCCTTCCTGACCGTCTCGGATGAGGGATTTTTCGTTGATTAGAATATATGTAATCGTATTGATTTGTGACAGGGCCGATAGCAGTTATCGTCCTTAATAAACATAAAATACGGCCGACTCGACGGGGCGTTCTGAACCTCGTGAGTGAGGAATCGAAGAAAGAATCCATCAAATGATATTTGACCGTAGTCGAGAATATCAGCTATCCCCCGCGCCTTACGTTTTATCCTTGCAGAATTCATCCGATCAACGTACATTAACAAAATAGATCATCCATCAGACAGCTATCGGGTGAGGGTTTGTATTTTCCTCGTTCGTATTATTATATGCAAACGCCTCCTTGGAACGCCCTTGGGCATCATTCTTGAATGAGGGTCTTGAATGTGAAAGGAGTTACAAGAAGAAGGACGACGTCATCCATCTTTCGATGGTGTGTCATCCTTGTCACCAGCCTCCTGTTTGCCTCTTCGGCCGTCTTGGCCAGTAAGCCCCGGTTTCGCATCATCTACCCCCTGGAAAATCAGGAAATCGCAGCCAGAGATTCCAGTTTTATCTTCGGTTCGGTTACACCGGTATCCCGTTTGTGGATTAACGACACGCCGGTACGCGTCTATCCCAACGGCGCATTTCTCGCATTCCTGCCCGTAACGCCTGGAGAGTTCGTGTTTCACTGTACGGCCGTATCCGGGCTGGACACGACCCGTGTCGAACGGTATGTACGGGTCACCACACGCATGATGGCGTTTCCGGTGGACTCTCTGGGCTTCGATCCAACGTACATTTTCCCTGATTTTGAATCCGTGCTCCGGGGAGGCGATATCTTCGAAGTCTCGGTAAAGGGTACGCCGGACTGCCGGGCGTTTTTCGACATCGAGGGACTAGCGTGGGAAATCCCTATGGCCGAGCGGATGCCGCTGCCCCAGTTTCCCTGGGGCGATGCCGTGTTCGGCGATTTAAAAACAGACACCACGTTTGTACAGGGCATTTATACGGGCGTTTACGAGATAAAGCCGTGGGATATGATCAAGGACGCGCGCGTGGTTTTCCACTTGGTGAATGAGGAATCGGATACAGTTTCGATTCAGGCGGCCGGCACCCTGACGGTGGATGGCTCCTCCGTACCCACGATAGCCGTGCTCACCGAGGAGACGGTTATTGCCCGTCCCAGTCCGGGCCAGGCGTATACGTGGTTTCTGCCCAAGGGGGTCAAGCTGTGGCTTACCGGACGGCGGGGCGTATGGCATCGGGCCCGGCTGGCCGAGGGTCATGAAGCCTGGGTTCCCGACGGATCGTTCCAGGTTTTGCCGCCCGGAACGCCCATCCCCAAGGGCATCGTTCGATTCGTCAGGGCGGAGGGTTTTCGAGACAGGGTACGCATCTCCATTCCCCTGGAAGAGCGGCTGCCGTTCCACATCCGGCAGAGGACGAATCCCTCGTCGATCATCATCACGCTGTATGGTGTGGCATCGGATACGGACTGGATACCGCAGGATTTTTCCGATCCGATTCTCCAGGACATTCGATGGTATCAACGGTCGAGCCGGATCTACGAGCTGGAAATCCTGCTGAATCAGCCCCAGCAGTGGGGGTACGATCCTAAGTACAACGGAACGACCCTGGAGATCGACATCAAGAAGCGGCCACAGATTCCCGGATGGCCGAGTTCGCCCTTCAAGAATTGCGTGATCTGTCTGGACGCGGGCCATCATCCCGACATGGGTGCCGTGGGGCCCACGGGCCTTCAAGAGAGGGACGTGAACATCGCCGTGGCTGGTGAACTGAAACGCATGCTGGAATCCGATGGTGCCGTCGTGGTCATGACCCGGGAAGCCAGCGAGGGTATCTCTCTGCGATCCCGTCCCAGGCTCGCCGATGCAGTGGATGCCGATATCCTAATCAGCATTCATTTTAACGCTCTGCCCGACGGTGTCAATCCGTGGAGAAACAACGGGAGCTCTGTGTACTATTACCATCCCATGAGCCGGCGGCTGGCGGAGCTGATCCACCAGGAGGTACTGGAGGAGCTGAAGCTTCCGGACTTCGGCCTTTACTACGCCAACCTGGCTCTGTGCCGGCCCACGCAGATGCCGGCGGTCCTGACGGAGGAGGCGTTCATGATGATCCCGGAACAGGAGATGCTGCTTTCCCAGCCGGATTTTCTGAAAAAGTGCGCCCGGGCCATCTACGACGGGATAAAACGGTTTTTAAAGGAGAATCGCTGATGAAATGTTTGACAAGTAGTGTCCATTTTCGTACATTTTGGAATAAGCTGTCATGGAGATGATGATGAAAAAGCGAATCGTGTTTATCGGTCTATGGTTACTTTGGTTAGGTGTTCTATGTGGTACTGCCCATGCTCAATCGTCGGAGTTGAGACGATTCCACGTGAACCTTTCGGGCGGTTTCGGCCTGCCCAAGATTCCGTTCTCTCACTTTAGAACGCCTATCTCTGTCTTGGGAGGTACTGGCTTGAACTTTCGGCTGTTCGATAATTGGCTGGTTCAGGCGAATGGATATGCGCTCTACACGTTCAACATGGGCACGGCTCATGGTGAGGGCGGTGAGCTCAAGTTCAACGTGGCATGGGCAACGTTCGACATCCTGCGCCGTTTACGGGGTGTGTACAGGCACTCCAATTTTATCCTGGCCGGTGTAGGACAGTATCATCTCATGCAGCAATTCGAGAGTCAAGAGGATAACCTGAATACGACGGGCATCTGTTTAGGCTTGGTAGATTGGCGGCACTGGACGCGGTTCAGCATGGTCACGGAGATTCGGTGGCATCTGCTGTTCGATCCCAGTCCCCAACCTCAGATTCTATCGATTACATTGGGCATATTGTTATGAGCCTCTCGGCAGGAGAATGGTGGAGCAGGATACGAACACGATCGAAACACTGGCGTCGTCGTTTGACATACTCGGAACGCTTTATCCATTTTCTTGCCGTGCTGGCCACCCTGGTCATCGTTGTTTATACAAAAACGCTGAAGATTCGGTATTATTATCATCCCGAATTTTTAAAGCTGGATCGGAATAAAACCATCTTCGGCTTCTGGCACGGCAGACAGTTCCTGCTGGTGCCCAGCTATGGTCTTTGGCACGTGGCCCTGATGACGGATGTGAGCTGGGCCGGCGACATCCAGTCCCGAATCCTATCGCGCATGGGATATGTGATTGTCCGGGGATCAAGCAAGCGCAAGGGCGTGCAGGCGCTGTTGAACATGAAGAAGGCCATGGAAGAGGGATATCCGGCGGGCTTTGCTCTGGACGGGCCCAGGGGGCCGATTCATCGGTCGAAACCGGGGATTCTGTTTCTGGCTCAGAAATTCGGATATCCCATTATCCCCACGGCGACATCGGCGGATCGCTGCTGGATTCTCAAGAGCACGTGGTGCCGGTACTTGCTGCCCAAGCCGTTCTCCCGGTGTTATGTGGCCATGGGTCGACCTGTCTGGGATACCGTGGATGGAGAGACACTGACGCCCGAGTTGCTGGATCGTCTGATGATGGACTGGACCGTCCAGGCTGACGGGAAGGTGGGAAGACGTCCTGATGAAGCCGTAATAACGTAACTGTTGCATCACGATTCATGGAAACAAAACTTAACGTTCGTTCGTTCGATTCACCCCTGACGCCCGAGGAATTCAAGGATGTTCCCCGGTGCCCCGTTTACGCCGTGCTGGACAATCTGCGGAGTGCTTTCAACGTGGGTTCCATCATCCGCACGGCCGACTGTGCGCTTTTGGAAAAGGTGTATCTCTGCGGGATCACGGCTTCCCCTCCTCATAAAAAACTGGAAAAGACATCGCTGGGCGCCCTGCCGTACGTATCCTGCGAGCACCGGCCCACCGCGGAAGAGGCCGTGAGCGAGTTGAAGGAAGAGGGAATTCCCGTGGTTGCCCTGGAACTGACGAACAAAAGCCGTCTGGTCTGGGATATCGATTTTCCGCTACCCGTGGCCCTGGTCTTGGGGAACGAGGCGCTGGGCGTGTCCGAAGACGTGTTGGAACTGGCCGATGATATCATTGAGATACCCATGCTGGGCTACAAAAACTCCATCAACGTGGCCGTGGCCTTCGGAATCGTGGTGTACGAAATCCAGCGGCAGCACTGGGGAGGAAATTACCGGGTGCTGTGGGAACGCATCAGGCAAAAGGCGATACGGTCTTCCCATCAATCATGTTAGAATCCATCTTCTCGTCCGATTCGTCATCCCGACCCTTGCGGAGACGGGTGATCATGGAAACCGGGTTTCGTTGCCATAAAAAATCATTCTCGTGTTATATGATCGTATCGGATTCCTGTCATTCTCATCATGATGGGAGGTCATATAGGAATTTTGGGTCGTCCTGATACATCACTCCGATGAAGAGAAGGATGTTCTTGGGAACGGTGCGTCTCAGCAGAAATAAGCTGCCTCGTACGGACGTATTGTTTCGGATTTTTCAGCATAAACCATGCAACAATCGGTTCGTCCAAAAGACGGCCAAGGTTTTCCTGTGAAGATCAAGCATCTCCACGACTGGAACATCGGGATTCAGCAGGCCAGACAGATTCAGTCAGAACTGGCCCGGCAGTTGATCATCCGGGGCAAACCCGAAAGGCTGGTTCGGGTGGCCGGTGCCGATGTCTCCTACAGTCGGAGCGACGGCCGGCTCTGGGCCGCTGTGGTCGTCCTGGATATAACGACGTGGGAGGTGTTGGAGGAGCAGTGGTCGGAGAGTCACATCCTGATGCCGTACATCCCCGGATACCTTTCGTTCCGGGAAATGCCTGCCCTGCTCGCGGCGTTTCAGAAAATCACATCGTCACCCGATGCAGTCATCCTGGACGGCCAGGGAACGGCTCATCCCCGACGCATGGGCATCGCGGCCCACGTGGGCCTCTTTCTGGATGTGCCGACCGTCGGCTGTGCCAAATCACGGCTCGTGGGCGACTTTGAGCTCGTGGGTACTCCCAGAGGCTCCCGATCGGAATTGCGTATGAGGGGAAAGACCATCGGATGGGTACTGCGGACACGGGAGGGTGTGAAACCCGTGTTCGTCTCTCCGGGGCACCGGATCGGGCTGAACGGAGCGGCGGATGTGGTTTTGAAGTGCTGCCAGTCGTACCGCCTTCCCGAGCCCGTACGGAAGGCGCATCATCTGAGCCAGCGTCTCCGGGTGCGAGGAGCTCAGGAACCTTCATCGCGAGATGTACGATCCAACGGTAGAGGGAGGAACATGTATGATGATAAAACCCTTTTTTGGCCTGATGTTGGCGGTCATCGTCGGGACATTTTGCCGGCAGATTCCGAGAGAAGGAGATGAGATGAGTCAGGAAGCGCACGATGCCTTCGTCGGGCAGCGACAGCGAATGGTCAAAACACAGATCATGGCACGGGGTGTCCGGGATTCTCTGGTCTTGAAAGCGATGACCCGCGTCAGACGTCACCGGTACGTGCCCGAGAATCTGCATTACGCGGCGTACAACGACGAACCTTTGCCCATCGGGCATGGGCAGACCATCTCGCAGCCGTACATCGTGGCCTACATGACGGAAGCGCTGCAGCTCAAGGGCGGGGAAAAGGTGCTGGAAATCGGTACGGGCTCCGGTTATCAAGCGGCGGTTTTGGCCGAGATTGCCGGGGATGTGTATACCATCGAGATTGTGGAACCACTGGGCAAAGAGGCGAAGGCGGTCCTGGAAGAAGAGGGATACCAGAACATCCATTGCCGGGTGGGCGACGGCTACCAGGGATGGCCCGAAGCAGCCCCTTTCGACGGAATTATCGTCACAGCTGCACCGCCCAGCATACCGGAACCTCTCATCCAACAGCTCAAAGAGGGGGGGCGGATGA
>Ga0180437_10006157_pt1 | contig 16121 bp, 17 predicted proteins | sample SS_ome_4_FD_132410 | JGI IMG/M metagenome (GOLD analysis project Ga0180437, IMG submission 132410) | Hypersaline lake sediment archaeal communities from the Salton Sea, California, USA - SS_3_D_1 metaG | ecosystem: Environmental > Aquatic > Non-marine Saline and Alkaline > Hypersaline >...
CAGGGCAGAAAAAGAGCTTGTTAGAGGCGGTTCACCGTGGTCGAGCAGCCGATACCGCCGGTACCTCGTTCGTCCCAGCCCTGGTCACTGGGGAGGGATTCAAGCAGCATTGGCCCGAAAACATACTCAAAAAGCCATAGTCTTCTAGGATTGCCACATTTACCGCAAATACTGTAAGATAGGGTGTTATCCAGGCAGGACGCCCGCCTATCTCAAGGACGAGGGTACTCATGAGCACCACTCTAGCCAAGCGCCATACCAAAACTGCTATTGACCATTGGCTCTCCGTGTGCCGTTCCTACAAGCGAACCGGCCACATCAAGGAAGCTGAGATCGGTGGCGACGGTCAGTCTGCTCCATTCGAGCAGGCGATGAGCAATCTGGCACACGCGTACCTCCGCGATCGCGCTCCACAGCTGTTGCCGTACGAACTCGGCTTCCAGTTGATCGAGAAGAACGAGGAGAACGACCGCGCAGTCGGGATCATGGGCTTCAAAGTCGGTGCACAGTATCTCTATGTGCCGATCTTCTTCTTGAATGGCGAGCTGAAGGGCCACGAACTGCTCTATCTGAAGGACTCCGACACGTTTGTCCCGTTGAAAGAGAACTGGGTCAACTACGTGCTCAACCGCAAGCCGCTGTCGCTGGGCGAAGAAGTCCAGCCGAACCTGCGTGCGCTCGGTGCGGAGCGTCCGAACATGGATCACTTCCGTATCTCACCGTCGAAGTACGCTTCTGCGGTCGATGATTGGCTCATGCCGGGCTTACCGGGCCTGATGTATGCGAAGGATCGCTACGAAACGATCGAACCGCAGCTGCCGAAGCTGTTGAAGGAGAGCGCAGACGTCGCAACGCGGTTCCTGCAGCTTGTCGAAGCCGCTCCGGTGCTCGCGAAGCCGCTCGTCGACTGCTACGGACGCGAAATGTTCGATGACGCGATCAAAACGGCGAGCACTCGTGACACGATCATGCCCGTTCGTCCGCCGCGACGGCAGCGACCGTTCGTTTACGGCTCCGTTTGGGCCGAAAAACAGGCCGCAGACCGCCCCGATGTGCGAATTTACGTGTTCGATGGCTCCTGGCCCGACGGTTTGAGTCAAAAACAGGCCGAAACACTGAAGCGAGACGGCATTTACATCGACGATCGGCGCGATGTAGGCGGAATTTCGCATGCATATCGGGTTGAAACGCCTCTGGCGCTCCAAAATCCCGACTGCACGGGCCTTTTTGACGTGTTGTGCGCTCCAAATGACTTTGTGAAGTGCCTTGTCATCGACAGACCGCACGGTGAGCGCGGTCGGAAGCCCGGTTGCGTGCTCGTTCGCGTCGAAGATGACGGCAACGGCAACAAATCTTACACCCAAACGCACCAGGCGAACGTCTTTGCGATCGAAAAGTACGCCGATCAGGACTTCCGCGACTGGTTCAACGGCCTTTCGGACAGCACGAGCCTCGAAAATGGCGGTGAGTACGTCATTGTGACGCCCAACGGCGACGGAAGTAACGTCTTCGAGGTCAAACGGAAGATGCGAACCGACGACGAAGAGGATCGCTACGAGGTTTGGTGGCGTGGTGGCTACCGAATGGAGCGTCCCGACCGTCTTCCGCCGGTCAATCCGCGTCGCACGGCCTATCACGACGTGCTCGACGACTGCGACATCGATGTGAAGGATCAGATCTCGCTGAATCGCATCAAGGGTAACCGCTTCGTCGGTCGCTTGCAGACGTTGTTCTGTCCTCCGGGCAGCAAAGTCCTTCAGTTGAAGAAGCCGGATCCCAATCGCGTCGTGCATTGCGTCGATGACGACAACAGTGATCCGCCAGCACTGACGCCTGGCAGCCACGTCGACCTGCAGCTGGGCATCTACAAGATGTCTTCGGCACTGAGCGTGCTCAACGACGGCCGTGAAGCGATCGTCAACGACAGCCGCATGCCGGTGAAGGCTGCACTGATCCACCTCGTCCGCGATCATGGCTTCAAGGAAGCCGTCGCGAAGGAGATATTGACTGAGGCGCAAGCAAAACACGGCATGACGTACCGCGTCAAGTACGCGATGCCTTATCCGCTGCAAGCCGGCGGTCCCAATGCACCGACGATTCCGGAGTACGCACCTGGCGGCGACGGCATCATGGGTAGCAACGTGCCCGCCCACTACGGCAACGGCGAGGAAGAAGAGATCCGCGTCGACGACTTGCAGACCACGGGTCACCGTCCCGACATGTCGTTGCCGCCGGAGCCGCAAATGATGCAGGCGATCCAGGAGGCAGCGGGCACCGGGCAGCGAGAGATCCTCGACACGAGCGCAATGTCGAACCTGTTGGAAGGTTCGCGTGATGATACGCTGATCGATCAGTACCTTCCGCATCTCGTCAAGGGGTTGGACAGCACCGGCCGGTTGCTATTCAATTTCTATTGGCATCGAGACAAGTATGAGGACCGCTTCGGTTCGGACAACTTGGCGAAGCTCGAAGATGCGATGAAGAACAGTTTCGAGAATACCGGCGATCTGGCGTTGGAGCTGAAACAGAAGTCCGTCGAACCCTATCCGGGTGAAGGCGTGGACGTTGATCTCGATGCAGCCGCGGAGGCCTAAACGTGCAATCACACGAATACGAAAAACAATGGTCCGCTGGCGGGGACTACGCCCCGTTGGTGATGCCCGCCGGTACCCAGTCATTGTGCTTTGCGCTGCCGTACATGCATGCCGCCATGATCACGAAGCTCGTGGTGAAGCAGGTAGACGGCACACCGACGCCATTCTCCGTCAACTTGTATAACCGGCAGACATGCGACGTGTATCCGAGCTCGTCGTCTTCGTCGGCCCCGGCATCCTCCATATCGCCGGAGGTCTGCAAGGTCATTCCGACACAGCGACAGGGCGTGCCAGGCCTAGCAATGGAGCTGTTCCATCCGGACGGCTACTCGTTCCGCAACATGGAGGGGAGCCTGAGCGTACCCGTGCGGCAGATTTACATTGAACTTATACTCGACGAGCACGCGGCCGATTCCGTCTGGGAAGTGGCCTTGGGCTGTCGACCGAAGTACTAGATTATTTCACGGCGTGAAACAAAGTCATGGCGAGGATCACGCAAAACAGGAAGTTCTGCGCGACTCGGCCTCCGGATTGGCGGTGGCGACGGGCCGGTGAGCTGCTGGAACGCGGCGATCCCATCAAACGCGACCGCGACCATGACAACATGCTCGTGATCAAGCGGTTTCGCAAGGCCATTGACCGCGCCGATACTGAGCGGAAACAGCTCAATGTCGAAAACAAATATCCGGCCCTCTACGCAGCGTGGGAGATCTACACCTTCGAGGAAGATTTCGGCACACGCAGCGCCCTGGAAGCTCGAATCCTGGCGAGAGAGCCATTTGAACTAATCGCACGGAAGCTGGCGGTTGCGTGCGAGGTCGTGGTGGAGTACGAGAAGTATTTCTTCAATGTTAGCGATCGCTTGGAAGCTACCGATTACATTAGCAACCAGGTGCTCGGTCGCGCAGTGCAGACGGGCCTTGCGGAGCGGCACTTCGATCTGCTGTGGAAAATGTTCGGATACAATGGTGGACCGAAGATGGTGGATGCACTCATCTCCCGGTTCAACAATCCATCACGACCAGAAACACCAGAGGATGTCTCGGCGTTCTGGGCCAACGACGTTCGCGAGCAGCTTCGTATGAAGTCGGCAATCGCTGTGCGAACCACGTCGCTGAACTTCCAGACCTCGCCGGAGATCCTCAACCTCTTCTTCCGTATGGAGGAGGGCGATAAGGAGAGCGGTGCCGGCGGCGGTGGCGGCGCCAGCGAGTCGATCATCGAGAACGTCAACCGCATGCTGGACGGGCTGCCGTGGCATCGGCGGCGAATCGGCATGGGTGACGTGACGCACAACGAGATCTTGCAGATCGAAGACACCGGCGTCGCCATGCGGGCGGCGGAAATTGCGATGTGGAGTACCACGGGTGTGCCTCAAGAGGCAAAGGACTTGATCCTCAGTGCCCAGTATCCGGAGAAAACGAATGAGCGTCCCCAAATTGAGCAAGCAGAGTGAGCAGGCGATCGGTGAAGCTCTGTCCGAAGTGTCGGACATGGTGGAACAAGGATCCACGCCCAACGAAGCAATCGTGAAGGTTGCGACGGCGAGGTCCATCCCTGCAGGGCACGTCCGGATCATGGCACGCGCTTACAACAACGGCAAGACCGTCAACCATGTGCAGACCGGCGAGACGCTGACCGACAAGGCCGCGTCGTTTCCGCTGGCGGATCCCGTCGCCATTCTGGACGAGATGTACCCGGATAACATCAAGGCCGCGAGCGACGCCTACGTCGAAGAGCGGATCTCCGCCGACTACTCGATGTCACCGTCGCGATGGTTGCAGCGACGCACCCAGGCTGCGACGTTCGAGAAGGTCGCCAGCGCCGAGACGAAGACGGAGGAAGCTCCGACACCCGATGGCCAGGCAACTGGCTTCGCCGGAGAGCGCATGTGGGCGAGCCAGCAGAAGCTCGCTCGCACCGTCGATCAACTGAAACACGAGAAGGTGGCAGCGGCTTACAGGATCGCCAACGTCTTCGACAAGCTCGCGAGCTACTTCCATGAGCCGACGTGCCTGCCGCACTGCAGCGTACACGAGAACGTCAAGCTGATGTTCGGCGATCGTGGCGACCGGCTGATGGCCAAGATCGCCAAGGACAACGAGTTCGTGACCAAGAAGCGGGCACAGCAGCACATGGTCAACTGGGAGGTCGCCCCGTACGCACTGGTGAAGGACGCACTGGATGCGATCGACGAGTACACCGCAGCCGACGCCGCTTTGGAGGCGGGTGTCAAAACCGCCGCCGCGCAGAAGCAGGAGACCCTCCGCCCTTTTGTCCCAGTGACGACGCCATCCATAATCACCCGCTCGGTATGGGATGGTCCATCTGGGGGTGAGAAAAGCGCGGAAATCGAAGCGGAGATTGAAGACGGCAAGATAGAGATTGAGAGCGAGTCGTCCGAAGGCGGTGAAGTCTCTGCCGAGATTGAAGACGGCAAGGTAGAGATCGAGAGCGAAACGGCCGAGGAAGAGGCTGCCGAGGAGGCGGAAGAGGAAGAAGAGGAAGAAGAAGAGGAAGAGACCGAAAAGATGGCCGTGTCACCGCTGGCCATCGGTGCGGGTGCCGCGATTGGTGGCGGGGCTCGGGCGATCGGCGAGAAGCTGATCCCGAAGAGCAAGCCGGAGCTGGTCGAGAGTCGCATGGATGAGCTCGGCACCACCGAACACGAGAACAAGCTGCGTGAGATCCAGACGCAGACGATGCTGCACGATCTCATGCTGAACGATCCGGTCATCAGCGGGTACGATCCCGAGCAAGTGATGTCGGCGTTCAACCATTTGTCGGAGGTAGCTCCGGAAGCGACGCATAAACGACTGCTGGCGCAGGCCCTGATGCGGCAATACCTGTCGCAGGGTGACGTGCTGGATCCGTACGACGTGAATCAGCTGCTGGACGTGGAGCGAAAGCTCAAGGGTCAAACACCGTTGGCGGTGGAGCAGCCTGTAACACCTGGAAAGCCCAATGCTTAACATCGACTTCGAGAAGATGTCTTACGACGACGCCCTGGTGCTTGTGAATGAGCACCGGGACAAGGTCGCTGCGGACACGCCATTGTTCGAGAAGCTGGCGCAATCCCAGGTCAAAACGGATCTGGGGAAGATCCTGGCACACCCGGCAGTGTGGATGGGGCTCGGTGGCGCTGGTCTCGGCGGTATCGGTGCCATGCTGGCAGAGCGTCGCAAGCCGAAGCGGCGTCAGCGAAAAGCAGTTGCGGGTATGACTGGTGCATTGCTCGGGCTCCTCGCAGGCGGTGGCGGCGGTTTGGCGCTGGGCGAGTTCTTGGAGGGCGCTCCGCCGAGCAAACAGACTTGGTTGCACAAGGCTTACAACCGTGCGACTGGCGGTCAAGGGCTCAACCCGCTGGGCCACGCCTGGGAGGGCCTCACGGGCGAGCATACAACAACACGGAACCTCGGGCGTGCTGGCGCAGCTGCTGCTGGCATAAGCGGACTCGCCAGTACCAGAGGCGGCATGCGAAGCCTGGTTGGCGGGAACGTACCGAAGGGTTTCGATGCAGCGCTGGCGAAGGGCACAGGTCCGCTCGTCCAGGCGGAGATCGAGGCCATGCGTAGAGGCACCACTACGCCGGTGATGGGCGGCAAGCCCGTGCGGTTCGGCGGAATCCGTGCGGCAGCGCCATGGTATCCGCGATGGATGCCCTTCAGTGCAGAACGCACAGCGATGAACGCCGTACGTGGCAGCGACACGCAGATTGCAAACGCGGCGAGAGCCAACCAAACGCTGCTCGGACGACTCGGTCGCGGCGGCGGACGGGCAACAGCTGCCTTGATAGCCGCCAACCTGCTGAGCAATGCAATCCACGGACAGAATCCATATCAATAGCGGAGGGTGAGATGTCCCACACGAAGATCATCACGCCAGGCTCTTACGAGTTCCAAGAGCCCGTGGCCACGCTCGTGAAGTTTTCGAGCCGTGGACTGATCGGAAACGATCTGCGTGATTTCGTCAAGCGGGCTTCTGCGCGCTTCGCACACAAGGTCGCGAGTCTTGCAGTACCGCCTGGTGAGGAGCTGGTCCACCTCCTCGCCGTCGGCTGCACCGAAGCCTACGGTCCCAACCGCAACGGCGACGGCTTCAAGGAAGCCATGTGCATCAAGTGCCATCCGACGTTCCAGAAGTACGCTCGTTGGTATCGCGATCACCAAAACAAGGACATGTCGAAGGGACGCGGCATCATTCGCGACTCCGACTTCAATCCGGAGATGCGTCGCATCGAGCTACTGGTCGGACTCCATGGGGATAAGTCGGCTGCCGATCGCAACAACGGCCTGATCGCCGACGAGGAGCTCGAATCGCTCAACCGTGGCGAGGACATCCCGGTGTCGATGGCTTGCAAGGTTGCATTCGACGTCTGTTCCAGCTGTAATAACAAGGCAAAGACCCGAGCCGAGTACTGCACCGGCCGCACTTGCAAGCACGGCGGTTGTCGCGACAACCTCGGCAAGACCTTTGAAGACGGACACACGCTGCACGTGGACAACCCCGATCCCCTGTTCTTCGACATCTCCAAAGTCTTCCGCCCGGCAGACCGCATCGCGTACACATTGGGCAAGGCTGCGGACTATCGCGAGCTGTGCAAAGCAGCCAGCGAGAACGTCGGATCGAACTTCGGCGGATCCGCGCTGGCCGAGCAGCTTGGTGTGTCGGCTCCGCTCTGGTTGCCACCGGATGACGGGCCTTGGACAAGCCAGAAGCTGGTCAGCCAGCTGAAAATAGCAAGCGCTCTGATGCAAATGGAGGACCAGATCGACCAACTGGCCTTCAGCTCGATCGACCTGGCATACGATCCAGCGGTACAGCCCCATCGGGGGGTTATGCCGGAAGCTCACGTGAAGCTCGGGCAGGTGATGTCAGCGCTGGTGGATGCACAATGCATGCTACCGCCGCATGAGTTCCTGGCCCTGATGACCGGATCGCCCGAGAAGGCAGCAGCGGTGAGCGATGACGTGAGGGCTCAGCTGCCCGGCGTGTTCAATCGCCTGGCATCGGATCCCACGCTGGAGCAGACCATCGAGAAAAACCCGTATTTACCGGATGGAATGGCTCCGGTCGCCATCCGGGACTGGGCGGTCAAGCAGGCCCGCGAATGGTCTACGGCCCGCCCGCGCGTCGTCGAACGGCTGCAGCTGGCCACCATCCGTGGTGCCGCCATGCCCAGCCACAGGCGCGAAACCGTCAAGATCGCCAGCGCTGGTGGGACCGAGGGCCTTGCCCAACAATACGGCCTTTACCAGCTGGCCTACCTGCACGCGACAGCCGAGCTGCCGGGGCAGGATTTCCGAAATGAACTTGTGATCCGGTCCAATTACGCAAAATAGGCCGGAAAGAGGTGTTGACTAGCCCACAGGGATTACGTCACAATAACAACCAGCCGAGCTTCGGCAGGAAGCCCTAAGTAAATCAGGGAGGATACCCATGAGTGCCGGCACGAGCCAACCAGGACTTTTCAATCACATCACGTCGCTCCTCGACGAGGTCACAGGCGAGAAGACCGCCGCCGATCGAGAGAAGCAGGGAATGGATGATCCCGGCGGGCACGACGGTCCTTCGAGCCATCCCTCGACCAAACCGGACGAAGATGAGCAAGCACCTGCCGAAGGTGCACAGTCCGCAGACAACACAAAGCGCGTGAAGGAAGACGTGCCCGAGGCAGTCGACTCGCAAGCAGACGCCACGCCTTCCAACGTCCCGAAGCAGGACGACACGCAGCTCGGTCAGGGAGTCGACGCCGCGAAAGCAACCGGCGAAGACGCATCGACCGAACGCGACTACAAAGGCAAGCCGGAAGGCGACAAGCAGCAAGGCGACATGGGAGGCACCACGCATCCCGCCGACGGACAGTACGGTGAGAAGTACTCCGCCGAGAAGATCGCCTCCGCGAACGACGCCGATCTCTGGCAACTGACCGCCGACGTTGGAAACGAGTTGGCAGCCGACGTGGCCAACGGTCAGGTTCACGATCAGCAAGCACCGCCCGCGACGCGGAGCGAGAAGGCAGCTGCCGCCGAAGCTGGTGCTGCCGTCGCTGACGCCGCTGGCGAATACGACGCCAACGACGATGCCGCGAACATCATCACCGCCACGGTGAAGACGGCCGAGCATCACGCCGAGCTCGTCGCCGACTATCTCTACCGCGAATTCGATCGCGTGAAACAAGCCATGCCGATGGAAGGCGATCCGCTCAGCGGTGAGCAGGAAGGCGAAGACCACGGCAGCGAAGAGATGCCGGGCGAAGGTGGCGAAGGCGTCCCGAGCGAAGGCGGCGAAGAGCTGCTCGCAGCCATGGCCGGTGAAGGTGGCGAAGGGATGCCGCCGGAGATGGGCATGGGCGAAGAGATGGGCGAAGAGATGGGCGGCGACATGGAAGCTCCTCCCGAAGCCCTCGGTGGCATGGGTGAGGAAGAGGCCATGCAAGAGCTGGCCATGGCCTTGACCGAGCTGGGCATCTCACCCGAAGAACTGGCCGCAGCCGAATCGGAGGAAGCTCCGAAGATCGCAGCCGCCGTCCAGAACTTCAAAGCTGCCGGACATTTCCAAATCACGGTCGCCGACACCGCCGAAAAGCGTGCCGTCCGCGACTACATGAAGTCGTACGTTTCCGAGCTTCGTCAACGCTCGTAGCGACAGCGCTTAGTCGCTCTACTCAGTAGAGACAAACACGGAGGTTTATACGATGTCGAATCTGGCTGACAAAGTGCTGGCCCAGACGCGTTGCTCCGCCGAGCTGATCAAGCGGGCGGAAGAACGGGCACAGCAGGACGCCGCCATCAAGCAAGCAGTGGATGCCGCCATTCCGGGTGCGGTGCAAGCGCTGTTGGACAACGATCGAATCGAAGGGCACCAGAAGGAAGCCGTGGCCAAGGGCCTCGAAGACCATGCTGCGTGCATCGAACTGATCACGAAACTCGCGTTCCACCGCAACGCCCAAGAGCTCTCGTCCATCGGGACGCCCGGAGCCGAAGGCAGCGGCGGTGGCAACGGTTCGGTCAAGCAGGCGTCGTACTCCGGCGCTCCGGTCACCGACTGGGACCGCACCGAAGCGGGTCAAAAGTTTTCACAAATTCTGTTTTCGGGGCGGCAGTCGACTTAACCTGTTACCCGAATAGTTTTGCAAGGAAGTGAGGCAAGGGTCGCACACCCTGACTCATAAAACAAGGAGGTTCACATGCCTGGTGCAGTAGCTCAAATGTTCGAGCAAGCCTTGGACGCGACCAAGGGATGGTTCCATCTCGCCGCCCTGGACAAGGCAGCCAAGCTCGATGACGACCTGCTCACGGGTCTGACCGACGTTCCCGCCGGTCGTGTCGCGCACTTGAACGCGGCGGGCGAATGGGAACTCGGCGGCAGCGGCACGGAGATGCCGTGCTTCCTGTGGGAAGGTAAGGACCACCCCGACGTCTCGAACAACGGGATCAGTCCGGTCACCGGCACCCAACACTGGGTTGCCATCGCTCCCACGGGTGTCATGCACGCTCTCGTCGCGACCGGCGGCTACGAGCTGCAGACAACCGAGTTCGACGATGCCCTCGTCTATGCCGTGAACGATCTTCTCGGTGCGGACGCCGCGGGTATCCTGGAGAACGGAAAGACCCAGTACACCGACTGGATCTGCGGCGTCTGCTCGACGCACGAGAACGCGGACAACCAGTCCGAAGGACTCGGTGTCGTTCCCGCCCCGGTCGGCCCTCGCGGGTACAACGCCCACATGGTCGAAACACTGACATTCTGGTCCTACTTCCTGCCCGAAGCCGCCGGCCCGTAGCCTAAGCCTCGGCAGAAGGAGTTCCTTTACACTTTTGCTAAATCCGCCCCGCAGGAACGGGGTTCACAACTGCAAGGAGGTTGTTCTTATGTCCATCACGGCAGAAATCCGAGCGATGAACGAAGAGCTCTTCGCTCAGCTCGAAACTCCCGGTCTGGAGAAGAACGCCCAGGACGCAGTAAGCGAGTTCACCAGAACTCGTGTCCGTGAGGACGGATTCTATCGCAAGATCATGCCCGCTGTCCAAGTGGCGAACGACGAATTGGATCGACAAGTCGATACCGATAAGCCGGTCGTGGTCGTGGACAAAGAGCCGGGCAGCCCCGCAGCCCTGTCCATTCCTTTCGCGACGTTGCCGGTGAACGTCTACATCCGCGGTCCTCGTTACCGCGTGATGTTCGACCGGATCGTCACTCCGCGATTCCTCAAAGACATCGAGGAGTTGAGGAGCTGGAAAATGGACATCAGGCAAGTCCTGAGCGACAACGCGATCAAAGACATGCTCGCGGAGGAAGATGCCAAATTCCTCACGGCGGTCAACACCGCGCTCGTCGGTCCGGACGTGGTCGTGCCCACCTCGGGTACGATTCAGTGGGAGACGATCTTCGGAGGGATCTCTCGCGACACCGTCCAGGAAGCGTTCGCCATCATGCCGAAAACGCCTTCCCACTTGGAGGCGAACACGGTGCTGGTCAACAACGTCACCATCCGTCAGGTGATGAAGTGGGGCCGCGACGAGACAGGCGGCGACCTGTCCGAGCAGTGGCTTCGCACCGGCTGGGCGGAAATGGAGTTCATGAACGCGCAGTGGATCATCACGATCAAGCGCGACCTGGTACCCGACGACACCTTCTACTTTTTCGGTGACCCTCGGTTCATCGGCAAAAGTTTCATGCTCGAAGACACCACGATGCATGTGAAGCGCGAGGCTTTCATGATCGAGTTCTTCTGCTACGAAACTTTGGGTGGAAGCATCGGTCATACCGGCGCACTGGCTCGTGCCGACTTCGCGTAGAGTTTGACGATCGCCATGAGCCGGGGCTCGTAGGGAGCTCCGGCTCGTGATCGCCATCAACGCCCGTACAGTCACTAACTCACGAGAGAACCAATGTCCGAAATGTTGCCCACAGTCGAGCAGGCGACGGAAGCCTGTGATTACATGGCCACTCGTGTCCATGCACCGGCCTTCTTCGAGAAGCTCGCAGAGTTCAACATCGCGCCACGAAACGACGCCGAAGCAGCGCAGATGCTGCAGCTCGGTGCCATGCTGCACCAGGCGGAGATCGACGGTCAGTACAAAACTGCGGCCGACGCCATGAACGAGGCGGAGAACCCGTTCCTCGCCCAGGCACTCGGTCAGTTCGTCCCCGGTGACACTGCCTTGGGTTCCGTCAAGGAAGCTGCCCTGGCCGCTGTCAACGAAGACGACCTCGTCAAAGCAGCCGCCCTGGTTTACGGGCACGTTGTGAGTGGTGGCGACGTCGCGGAATCGGAGCAGCCCGAGGAGTAGTCAGCAACGTGCTGGCTGCGGCTCACTGCCGTTCACGGAAGAACCGACCTTAGAAGGAATTGATAACCATGGCCATTAACGCACCAAACGCGGCGACCGAGTGTCTCTACTCGACCGTACGCAATATCAGCCCCGCCGAGAAGTACTTCGGCTTCCTGGGGCACCACGGAAAGCGTTTGGCGTGCGGCGAGCAGATCTCCGTCTGGGGAGACCTGCAGCACTGGCTCACGCGGTTCACGCCGAATGAGCGGGCTCGTCGGTCCTTGGAAGCGGCACTGGCCGGGGCCAACCCGGTACTGGCGCTCGTCAAGACCCCCGCAGTCCATTTGTTCGACGAAACCACCAACGAGACCAAGATCCTCACGCTGAACAACGGGAGCTTCGCGGCTGCCGATCCGTGCTGGGGCGAGTACAGCTCATCCAGCAGCTTGAACTGTGACTGAGTAGGGAGCCCGCTCCCATCATCGCCTTGGCTGTAGTAGACAATGAGGGCGGGACATCCGTGTCCCGTCCTTTTTCTTTTCGCACGGAGGTACACAACGATGGCCAGGACAGGCATCGGAGTCAATATCCCAGATGGAACCCCGGTTCATATCTTTGAACCAGCAGATGGCGGTTGCACGTCATTCCAGGTCCATTGCCTCGACGGAGCCACGTCGTGGGTGGAGGTGCGTGTCGAAGGACTGCATGGCCCCGGTGAGTGGTTTGCCGTCCGGCAGAACCGCGACGTCATCTTTCGGGTGAACCATGGTCAGTCTGGTGGCATCTCGTCGGTGTACGCACGCGGCGGTGGCGGCAACGAGACGGACATCGACTGGGGACCAGTAGCGGACACGGATCGTAACGACGAGCGGTAGTCGCCGGAGGGGACGATGCCCGATGGGTTGGCGTCAGGACTTGCGGTACACAACCCCGATGAGCAGGATGTGACGGGCTTCCCGTCCTTTCCGACGACCGGGCTCTTCGGGCATTGGGATGCTGCGGACCTGTCGACGATCACGGAAGTAGGCGGAAAGGTTTCACAGTGGAACGACAAGTCAGGACAGAACAACCATCTGCTGCAGGGCACTGCCGCCCAACAGCCGACGTCCGGCTTGAACACGCTGGCTACACGCAACGTGATCTACTTCGACGGCGGCGACAATACGACTGGCAACTGGATGCGACGGTTCGGAGTGAACCAGACCCAAGCGGATCAGGAGTATTTCGTGGTGGTCCGCATCTACAGCGTACAGCCTCGCAGCGGATGCTGTCTCGGGCTCTGGAGCAACAACAGCGACCGCGGCAACGTGCGAATGATCGGACAGACCGACCGCCGGTTCCGGTTCAACAACGATGCGGTGATCCCAGGAGCGCCAGGCGACAACAACGATCTCGGCGCGGGCGACGGCCAGTGGAACCCCAACGGCGTGACCGGCTCGGTGCTCACGGATCTGAACCTTCCCGACGATGCTTGGAGCTACGTCCATCTGACGAAGGGCAACAACGTATCCAACAACGGAGCGATCTACACCAACCTGCGTGTCGGTGGCGACGGCGTTGCAGGCGGACGTTACGCTCGCTTCGACCTGGCCGAGTTGATGTTCTACAACCAGGCACTGACCACCGAAGAACGCGACAGGGTGTTGCTGTACTTGACTACCAAGTGGGGTTTGTAAATGAGCGAAGACGGGATGGGCATGGGCTTGGCGGTACGCAAGCGCACATCGCTTGGCGGCGTCTCCCCGTTCACACCCAACGAGTTCGACCCGATAGGCTGGTGGGACGCCTCCGACCTGTCGACGATCACGCAGGTCGGCGGAAAGGTCAGCCAGCTGGACGACAAGAGCGGAAACAACAACCACATGACACAAGGGACTGGCAGCTTGCAGCCGACAACCGGCACGCGAAGCCAGAACGGGCAAAACGTACTGGACTTCGTACCGCAGAACGTGCTCGTGAGCACGATACTACCCACGAAACCACACACGATATTTGCTGTAGGTAAAGGCGATGTTGGCCAAGGAAACAGTTATGACGACGGCTGGCTTGCTGCACGATGGAGAAACGGTATTGACCACCATGTTGGATTGAACCAGCGAGGCTTCGGCAGATACCAGAATGGACAGAGCCAGATACTTGGAGCAGACGCAACAGTTCCGCGAGTGATGAGCGGATCAGAAGCAGCTGGCGGCACACCGAATGCGAGAGCCTGGATCAACGGAAGCCTGATAGGAACAAACAACGGAGCAACACTGGACTGGAACGCGAACCTGCGATGGGCTTTGGGCCGATCAGCACCACTACCGCTTAACAGGCATGCACTGGACGGCTGGATCGGCGAAGCAATCGTTATTCCTACGGTACTGAGCGACGAGGATAGGCAGACGATCGAAAATTACTTGATAGCCAAGTGGGGTATATGATGGCCATCATGGCGTACGTGTTCGCGATGGAGCATGTTGAGCAAGGGCTCGCTCAGATCGAGGATGCTATGCGCTTGGCCGCTGCCGCCAATGGCTATATCGTCGACGAGAATGGGCATGTTATTGGAAAGCAGGCAGATTCAGCAGAGGACCGGCCCGACGCACAGCATACGGAGAAATGGTGCGATCCAGGCGAGCTGATTGATGGTCGCTGGTATGTTGCCAGCTACAGGGACTACTTGTCAGCGGAGATGACGGTTGCACGGCATGACGGCAGTTCCAAGGCTATACCGATCTGGAAGTTCATCGACGACCAGATCACAGTGCCGTGCGATTACATCGACATAACGGATCTGTTGCCAGAACCAGAGGATCCTTACGCAGAGGACTAAGCAGATGGCAATCACAGTTGCTGGTTACAGAGGATTGGAAGTTCCCAGCCCGCTTCCGACTGGCGTGGGCGGCGACCTTCTCGTCGAGAACGACAAAGAGATGTCGCGACGGGCTGGGCCGGTCTACCAGGGCGCAGGCACGCCTGGCCCAAACAACGACGAGGTCGATACCGCAACGCTCGGCACGGCGTTCTGGATGTGGTCGAAGTGGCATGACACGTCGACTGGCGACATCTATATGTGTACCGATTCGACGCCCACGGCGGCGACCTGGATCAAGACCGGCGCCGGAGCAGGCTGGCCGACTGATGGCGGTACGCTGCAGCCAACAGGCGTCGGGACCACGCTGAACATCCGTGCGAACGACGAGGGATTGCCTGTAGGCAACCAGCGCGGCGAGTCCTCGGTGGATCTTCAGACGTCACGATCGAACGTCAACCGCGTGGCCAGCGGCCCTAACTCTGTTGTCCTCGGCGGCGACGACAACATTGCCAGTGACGACTTTGCGATCGTCGTCGGTGGGCAAGAAAACCTTGCCACGCGAGATCGTACCATCGTTGTCGGTGGGCTCGACAATACTTGTGATCATGCGGGTGCTGTAATCGTTGGCGGCTCATACAACTACTCCACAGGCAACGAGACCTTCATCGGGGCCGGTACGAACAACAGGGCGGACTCGTTCCAGGGCGCCGTCGTTGCAGGAAACAATAACAGGGCTGGCAGCCAACGGAGTTTCATCGGTGCCGGTGTCTCGAACCTGATCACAAATAGTGCCTACGCGTCCATCGTGGGCGGGAATAACCACAGCATTACGAATTCCAATGAGTCTTTCATTGGTGGCGGGCAGAGCAACGATATAACCACGGATCGCCGAAACGTGATTTGTGGCGGAGGTTTGAACGACATCGCGGCAGAGCACGCCTTCATCGGCGGCGGTTTTGACAACAACATCACGGGCGGCTATGGCTATTCCTTCATCGGCGGCGGTCGTGAGAACAACCTCAACGGCGCCTACCAGACGGTCTGCGGCGGCGAATACCAGACGATCAGCGCGGACTGGGGAACAATCGGCGGCGGTGCGAATAACACGGTCAGCAACGATTACGGAGCTGTGGTGGGCGGCAGCTACAACGTCGCCAGCGGTAATGCGGCGTTCATCGGCGGCGGTGGCGGACATCTGGCTTCCGGTGCCACTTCGGTTGTCGCTGGTGGCAACAGTAACGCAGCTGCTGCCGACAATAGTTTCGTTGGTGGTGGTCTTGCCAATATCGTCGCCGCGAGTCGTACCTATGCTGCCATCTGTGGTGGCCAGGGTAACGACATCAAGACTGCCGGAACGCACGGCTTCATTGGCGGCGGCAAAGACAATGACGTGACCCAGACCTATGCCGTCGTGTGTGGTGGCTACGGCAATGTTTGCGGCGGATACGCTTC
>Ga0180437_10006159_pt1 | contig 16117 bp, 9 predicted proteins | sample SS_ome_4_FD_132410 | JGI IMG/M metagenome (GOLD analysis project Ga0180437, IMG submission 132410) | Hypersaline lake sediment archaeal communities from the Salton Sea, California, USA - SS_3_D_1 metaG | ecosystem: Environmental > Aquatic > Non-marine Saline and Alkaline > Hypersaline > Sediment...
CCAGATATCCAGAAGCAGCTCGGTAAATGATCCCTTTCTCAGCCGCTCGGTGACCACGAAACCATTCTTTTCGAGCAGGCTCTTCTCATAAGCCGTCAGGTTGTACTGAGCGTCGATCAGTTCGTGGTGCATGACCGATTCCCACGGCAGGCCCGCGTTCTCTTTGAAAGCCCCCGCAGGGTGCATGGTGAGTAGCTCCGACGCACTTATGTCCTTGTGCTGCTCAAGGAACTGCTGGTACTGCTGCAACAGGTCGGACTGCGAAGATTGTGCGACGGAAGGTAGCACCAAGAGAGGACAACAGATAATTACCGGCACTGCAATGTTAAGGCACCTCATGATCTATTCCTCCAATTTTCGATTTTCTGTTCGTGTCGTTGTATTTCTGAACTTTTCAGTCTTAATACCAAGAAGCAGGCGCTACGAAGAACCTGCTTTCACAATCAGATACGCAGAAAATCCCACATATTGCGGGAATTTCAGGAAATTCTCCGGATCAAGCCTTTTGCCGGCACGAAGAGGTGAAACTTGCAGAAAGAACTGTTGTAAGGTAGAATGGCTGACAGACATGCTCCAGCCTTCGGTGAGTATTTAACTGTGGCCACCAGCCATATTATTGGCGAGTATGTGCAGTTTCGGAATAGTACTTATGACGTCCGATGGATACACAAGCATGGGGGGACCGGGAAAGTCCTTTCAGACCACCCAATGGACTGCCATAGAAAAAGCCGTATCAGGTGACGATTACGAAAGCAAGGTGCTGTTAGCTGATCTGCTTACGGCTTACTGGAAACCGGTGTACTGCTATCTGCGGCATAAGGGCCATGGAAACGAGGAGGCCAAGGATATGACTCAGGGTTTCTTTCATGAGGTTGTCCTGGGCCGCAAGCTTATTCAGAAGGCCGATCGTACAGAAGGACGTTTTCGGACACTTCTTCTAAGGTCTCTGGATCGCTACCTGGTCAGCATGCACCGGAAAAAGACCGCTCGGAAGCGTAATCCCGGCAACAGCCTCATTTCATTAGAGGAGACGAATATTCACAAGCTGCCGGAGGTGGTCGACAATCTGGGTTCTGAAGACGTATTCCAGTACACCTGGGTGTGTGAATTGTTGGACCGGATGCTCGAACAAGTTGAAATTGAGTGTCGCCAACGCGGCATGGTGGTCCATTGGGATTTGTTCTTTGAGAGGGTACTGCAACCGATCCTGAAGTCTGAGCAACCGCCGTCGCTTGAGAATCTCTGCCGCAAAAACGGCATCGATTCAACAGCCAAGGCCTCGAACATGGTATTTGCAGTCAAGAGACGCTTTCAGGCCGCAGCAAAACGCCTCTTACGTCAATCAGTCGCTTCAGAGGACGATATCAGCGATGAAATGCTGGAATTAGTGAGATTTCTCGCAAAAGGACGGCAATATTGAAAATAGACTGCGTATGACATTTCAGAAAGTAATAGTCTACAGTGCAAGCGATGCTTTTGAGTTATTAGATGAGCGAAAAGAAGCGAACAACTTTTGGATTGCGGCTTGATCAGCTCGCCGATATTTTCGGGGTGGCAGTAGAAAACCAAGTTCCGGAAGAATCCGATTGTGCGAACAATCAACTGGCTGAAACACTCCGCCGCCGACTGACCGAGGTTATGCCTGGCAACAGCTTACTATTGACGGCTGTTTCAAGGATTGCGGCTTCCAACCTGACTGAAATGTTAGGCAAGTCCCTGCTGCAGGCATTATCCAATCCCGAATCCACTGTAGGCCAGCTACAAGCCCTCAAGGAAGCAAGCAAGGACCTGAGTACTACGGCGGTCTCCGAACAGGAACGTGCCGTCGCAACAACGATCTATCATGCGGCTGTTGCCTGTTGTCTCGTGCACCACGACAAGAAAATCTCGCAACATTCATACGACAAACTTGATGAATCATTTACCCTGCTGATCGAAAAGAGTTGGATGGCTCGGGAATTAGTCGAGTTGTTCTCCAAAGCTCGGCAAATTTGCCGAGAAAAGCGGAATCAGAAATGAAACCTGAAGATGAAGGAAAACCGGGTCGTCTTCCAACTGTAAGTGGTCCTAATCTGGGACCAGCCAATCTTTCTGCCCCACCAGAAGTCGAAGGCTACGAGATTCTCCGAGTTCTTGGCGAAGGTGGCATGGGAGTGGTCTATCTGGCTCGACAGAAGCATCCGGTTAAGAGACAGGTTGCGCTCAAGGTCATAAAGCCGGGCATGGATTCTAAACGTGTTGTTGCCCGCTTCGAGGCGGAGCAACAAGCCCTTGCCTTGCTTGACCATCCGAATATAGCCCATGTCTACGATGCGGGAACCACAAAAAGCGGACACCCTTACTTCTCTATGGAATACGTTAGTGGTTCACCCATCACACAACACTGCGATCAGTATGGACTCAGTATTGAGGAAAGGCTCGACGTGTTTGTGCAGGTCTGTGAGGGCGTTCAGCACGCTCACCAAAAAGGTATTATCCATCGTGACATAAAGCCGTCAAATATCCTCGTCTCCACGCAGGGCAGCAAGGCTCTGCCTAAGATCATCGATTTCGGGGTCTCGAAGGCACTCTCTGCATCTCTAACAGAAGAGACCTTTTTCACAGAGCAGGGCCAGTTGCTGGGTACGCCTGAGTATATGAGTCCCGAGCAGGCCCAGATGTCTGCAACAGACATCGATACCCGTAGTGACATCTACTCGCTTGGGGTCGTGCTGTACGAGTTATTGGTTGGTATGATCCCTTTTGATGCAAAGGCGCTTCGCGAGGGTGGCATCGACAAGATTCGGCATATGATCTGTGAGCAGGGACCCAAGACGCCCAGCATGCGGTTAAGCACCCTTTCAGGAGAAGCATCGGCGAGTGTAGCAAGACTTCGTCGCACCGATGTTCGCACGCTCTCTCGGCAGTTGCATGAAGATTTGGATTGGATAACACTAAAGGCGATGGAGAGAGACCGAATGCATCGGTACAGCGCAGCAGGGGAATTGGCGGCAGACATCCTGCGTCATATGAACCATGAGCCCGTAATGGCTGGGCCGCCGAGCGCATCATACCAGCTCAAAAAGTTCGTACGACGCCACAGAAGCTTTACGGCAGCCTCTGCAATTGTCGCTATATCAATAGTCCTGGGATTCGTAGTAAGCACTGCTTTGTACTACAAGGCTCATCGGGCCACACAACGGGCCGAGCAAGCTGCTGAGAGGGCCGGACAGGCAGCCGAAAGGGAAGCTGATGCCCGTGTCGAAGCTCAACTCGCAAGAGACAAAGAGGCCCTTGCTCGTGCTGAAGCTGAATCTTTGAATCGATACTGGATTGATAGTTTTTTAGGATCGGTTTCGCCGGCACGTGCCAAGAGTCCGGAGGTATCCGTGAAACAACTCATGGATTGGAATTCCAAGGGCCTTGGAGTTGCACTTAAGCAACACCCACTGAGTGAGGCAAGAACTCGACAGGCCTTTGGCGAGACATACATAGAGTTGGGAAAATATACCAGTGCCCAACCGGATTTACAGCGAGCGTATGAGATTCGTCTTCGGTTACTTGGCAAGGATGACCCCGCCACGCTGTCCTCAGGGAGCCAACTCGGACGACTCTACTTCCTGCAGGCAAATTACGACAAGGCAGAATCCTTATTAAAATATGTCTACGATGTGAGACTTCATACACTTCCCCCCGATGATCCCAACTTGTTAGAATCGAAGGTTCGGTTAGCCATGCTTTATCTATATCATAGTCCGTTGATTAATCGCAAGGAGATATTGGATCTTCTGCAAGGAGCATTTGATACCGGCAGGCGCATCCTGGGGCAGGACCACCCGATCACATTGGAAGCAAGATATGGTCTTGCCATGTGGACTGCATTGAACCGGAGCATAGAAGCGGCGGACTCATGTTTAACAGGGTTGACCATTGCCGATCAGGAGCTTGGACGGATGCACCCTTTGACTGTGCAATTTAGGAGTTGCCTGGCAATCATTCGCAGCTGGCAAGCCAGCTATGACGAGGCTGAAAAGTTATCTACAGAGGCACTCGAAATCAGCCGTGATATGTTGGGAGATGAGCATCCGATTACCCTTCAATGCAGGTGGGCCCTGAGCTGTGCATACAGTTGCCAATTTAATTTAGAGGCTGCCGAGGAGCAACTGGCGGTAATTGTGCCTTCAAGTAAGCGTCTTTTGGGCGAAAGGCACTTTTGGACATTATGTTATCTTCGGCACTTGTCGCTACTACGCATCAAACAAGGTCGCCTCAAAGATGCCAGGGAATTACTGGCCGAGCTGCTTAAGTCTATACAAAGTACACTGGGTGAGGATCACGCCTGGGGCCTCGAAACGATGAGCTGGATTATGAAGCTCTACGCGATGCAGGAAGAAGATGACGAGCTCAAAAACTGGTGCTTGAATGAGATTCAGAGAGTAGGCGGGCCGGAAGGTGCCCACCGAGATACCGTCGCGCATATATATTCAATGCTTGGCCTGATACAAGCGTGTTACCCTTCTCGTGAGATGCGTAACGCAGCCGAAACGCGAGAAAACGCCAGTAAGGCTTGCGAATTGACTAACCGGCAAGACTGGCGCTGTCTCGATGCTCTTGCAGCAGCTCATGCAGAAAATGGCGATTTTGATGAGGCTATGAAGTGCCAGCAGAACGCGATTGAATATGCCATAAAAGAGCCTGATGTTATCAGCGTCCTGGAATCCAACCTCTTGTTCCGGTGCGAAGAACTTTACCGGTTACAGAAACCCCGCCGTGAAGGTCTGTTATCACTTGAGGGCATATATCTCTCTCTCGAAAACGAAGATGAAAGGGCGGAGGTGGCGCTGACGAAAGCGCTTGAACAATGCCGTAGAGTTTTTGGTCCACAGCACCCTGAAACACGGGGATGTATAATGGCGATGATTGAACTCTACGATATCTCAGACGACCAGGAAAAAGCTCAGGAATACCGGAAAAAGCTGGTGAATATCGAGACTGTAAGACAATGATATAAGCTGGAAGGTTCTGATATATGTTTTTCAGTAACCTCAAATTCACATGATTGTCTTGGCAATTCTGGCAATATTAGGGATTTTATGCGTTAGTTATTACGAGAGTAATTCTATTTTATCGCTTGATGGAAACTAATTTGATTTAGTGCAGTAAAAAGGAAATTGTTACGAAAAAAGGCATTTAGTCGTCAACGTTTGATGAGTGTGGAAGAAGACTGAGTGAATTCTACATAGAAAATCCCGAACCGTTAAATTGCCGGAGGAATTCGATCATGGAAATTCGAGGCGCGTTTAGAGTTTTCTGGGTGTTCGTAACGACTGTCTGTTTGGCTCAAACCACTTCGGCGACCGCAAAGTCGGATTCAGACCATACTCAGTATTTTGCCGTATTTGTGGAAGGCAGGAAAGTCGGTCATGCCATCCACAGCCGAGTCGTATCCTCCGAGAGAGTGACCAGCTCCGAAGAAATGTGTATCACCATAAGACGCATGGGTACTCCAATGAGGATAGAAGCCAAAGAGTCCTGCGTCGAAACAACTGCCGGTGTGCCGATTAGTTTCAGAGCTAGTCATAAGCTGGGTGCAGTTATCACGAGGATATCAGGTCGGGTGGACAAGAAGGGATGGATGAGCATCACAATACGTGCGTTAGGACCTCCTAACAGGCTCAGAGGCACATGGTTGCCAGGATCTTTGATGTCCGAGGGGCTGCGTCTGCTGAAGCTGAAAAAAGGCCTGAAGGTAGGGGCAGTTTATGATGCAATAATGTTCAGCCCTTCGATCTATCAGCCAGTTACCGCTCGGATATGTATCGGCCCGAAAATGAAAATTGATTTGCTCGGACGTGTGGTAACTGCCACAAAAATTACAACGACAACTATTATGCCCCAAGCCGGCACAACTGTCAGCATTAGCTATGTGGATGAAAACCTTCGTCTTCTCAAACATATCACGCCTTTCGAGGGGATAGAAATTGAGATGGTTGCCTGTGCCAAGGAATTTGCCATGGGCCGCATTGATGCGGTGGAACTAATCGATAAGATGTTTTTGGCGAGCCCCAAGCCATTGGGTAATCTTGATGATGTAAAATCCATCACTTATCACTTGGCGCCGACCAGACGTGTGCCGGATCTTGTGATACCACCGAGCGACAACCAAAAAGTAGATCAGACCAAGGATGGTAATGTGATCGTTACGATTGAGTCTGTCACCGCACCGACAGGTGTGAAATACCCTTATGAAGGCACAGACGAGACTATCCTTGAGGCAATGAAATCCACAAGATTCCTTCAGAGCGACCATGCGAAGGTGATTGACCTTGCAAAGCGTGCGGTCGGTGAGACCAAAGATGCCGCCGAGGCGGCCGGGAAAATAGAAGCATTTGTTGCTGATTATATTGAGAACAGAAGTCTGTCTGTAGGTTACGGATCTGCCGCAGAGGTGGCAGCCGGTAAACAAGGTGATTGCTCGGAATTCGCCGTCCTCGCTGCAGCGATGTGCCGTGCCGTCGGGATACCGGCACAAGTAGTCGTGGGAGTAGCTTATGTGCGTGATTTCACAGGGCAGGAAGGTTTTCGGGCGCATGTTTGGATGCAAGCCCATATAGGCGACGAATGGATAGGGTTTGATCCGGCTTTCAAGGCCACCGGGCTCGATGGTTATGACGTAAGCCATATCGCCCTGGCAGTTAGTGACGGAGAGCCTCGGTATTTCTTCAAATTAGAGGACACCTTAGCCCAGTTCAAAATCGAAAAGATCACCGTCAACAGGGAATAGGCGGCACAGGATGGGAGAAAGCCGTCCCGATACGCTGGAATCCAAGAATGATTCGGCTGAGCTATACACTCCATATTACTATGCGCCATCCGGAGGTTAGTCCCCCGGGAAAAATTGTGGAATTTCTCACAGAAACCCGGCGGGGCCGCAAATGGCCATAAGAGACCGCTTCACCATGGAACGCTTTTCTTGTGACATCGCTCATGCTGGCTCCCGGCTCACATAGTCCTTCCTGCGTCAAGTCATTTTACCGAACAGCCCACAAAGGCTCAAATACTACCTGGCATCTGCGTTGAGACCAGACTGTGGATATGATGACGAGGATGACGATCTGTGAGGTGGGACGTCTATCCTGAACGCTTCGGAGCGAGCATGGATTTGCTCACCCGACCGGACCTGATAAGCAAGGATGTTGATCCCCTCCGGAAGATTGCTAAGGTAAGTGTAACAAATAGGAAACTTGAGATATTCAGCCCCTGTGACGTCAACCAAACGTATCTCATCTATCCAGACACCACCATCCTGATAATAGCTGCCGGTCAGATACTCAAATCTAATTAGGATATTCTGATCGGAATACGACTCAAGTGGAATCTGTATTTCCGTCCAATTCTCTCGAAAGGTGTTGGACACAGACCACAACGGCAGAAATCCGCTTCCATTGTCAACTGAGACAAGTACCTGAAAGACGTCTTCACTCAGAAAATACCTGGCCTTGAAAACCAGTCTTGTGTCCTGCCCAGGTCGGAAAGGACCGGTCGATGTAAGGTGATACTGTCGATTGCCGTAGCCACCTCCAGGTTTGTATAGACAGTTTCCTGTGTGCCCGTCAGAAGATAAAGACCAATCTTCGTAATCGCTTGTCGAGGTAACGGCAAACGTGCTGAAATCCTCTGCTTCATCCTGGAAGCTGGTTATGCTCTCCGCCTGGTACGTCCTCAATTCGCTGACCTCGTGAACGACACTCCAGTCATACCATTGCGCCGAGACCAGCCGTATATCGTCGATCCATACTCCACCATTTGAATAGTAGTTGCCAGGCAGATACTCGAACCTAATCAGGATGTCCTGCTCGGAAAATGCCCCGAGCGTAATTTGTATCTCCGTCCAGTCTTCCATAGAGGAATTTGAAACGGACCATACGGATGAGAAACTGTTGCCGTTGTCATTCGATATTTGCACGGATACGCGATCTTCTCCCAGAATATACCTGGTCTTGAAAGTCAACAGAGTCTCATGTGTTGGCTGAAAAGGGCTGTTCGATGTAAGATGATATTCCCGATTCTCATACCCGCCGCCAGTCTTGTAGAAACAGTTTCCAGTATGTCCGGCAGGAGACAAAGACCAATCCTTGTAATCGCTCGTGGACGTAACCTCAAACATGCTGAAGTGCTCGGCTTCGTCCTTCCATGTACCTGAAAATGTATTGCGTTTGAGCACGTCAATTCGTGTTACTTCCTCACTCCGAGTCTCGGGGAGCACCCATCTCAACTCCATGCCGTTCATCGTAGATTCGCTTCCCAAATGAAGGGCTCTAAGCGCAGGGCGGATTCCGGTGAAAACATCGGTGATTGACTCCTGCCGGACGTTGCCTAACATATACCAACCATCATTTTGGCCGGAGAATCCATAATTGACGTGGAAGTAGCTGTCTTCACCCTGCTTCATATGCCCGTCGATAATTAGGGAATGACCTGGTATGTTGGCAATGCATGGTCGTTGGGCAGCTAAATCATTCAATATGGACGCCATCAACTGATCAAAATCAGAATATTCTGTGTGTGTTAGAGGTTCGTAATAGAAATGCTCCCGGATCTTTCTGCCCAACTCTTCTGTGTTGGCGGTGGAGAGTTCACTTTCGTAATCCATTTTGGCGGCAACTCCCAGCTCGTACATCAGTTCTGCGACTGCATTCACTGCCTCTTCCGGTTCAATCCCCCATGCGTAGTATTCATTCTGCATATTCCACCACTCATAGGGATCGGAGAATGATGCGGCGTGCGTGCCGGTAATAACGCCCTCGGCATCGTCATAGACCATCGAGCCGGTTCCTCGATAAGGCCATTTGTGATACTTCATCACCTGAGCAAAAGCAGTCGCCACGCACCCTACAGGCACACGGCCGTCACAGTCATCAGATGGGTCAGGGGCTAACGGGCAATATTCATTGTAGTGATTTGACTGACCCCATGAAGTTCCAAGCAGCGGACCAATAACATCATCCTTACCAAGACCGCCCCCAGTTGTTTCGCCCATTATCCGGACGCCGGATGGTATGTTCCATTCCGGCAAAGCTGACGTGTTGGAAAGTGTCGATGAAACCAGCCGCGTGTTATTTTCGCTTTGAATGAGAAGCAGGTGGTAGAAAGCGTTGCCCTCTCGGTCTTCTAAGTTGACATCGCCGGAGATACTGAAACACAGAACAGGTTTGAGTCTGCGATCGCTGTTCATAACAACGTATCCCTGCGGATTTAGACGGATCACGTAGAAGGGCAGATGCGATTGTTTCGGTTGAAACAGGTCGATGCTGCTTATTTCCAGGGGGAGTAACTGTTTCTCCTGATAACGAGTTGAAAGAGGATTTTCCTTCAACCATCGACCTGCATAAGTCCGAACTTCACTTTCGGAAACATGCTGAGCTTGCGCACAGGCCGCATAGATCAGGCAGAATGTCCAAATCATCTTATTCATGATAGATTGACTTGTTCGCCCTCGTAACATGTTAACTCAAGATTCATATGTAAACTGGTTTATGACGCAAACGATCCTTCCAACAGTCTATTCTAACAGATTTACGTCGGAATCTGTATAGTTTGTTCACCTCGATTCGTACTCTGACATTAAGAACGAAGCAGGAGAGTATCCAGTTGCCCTCAACGGACGGTTGACGGGGACCCAATTACGCACGCGCCTGCGAGCCGTTCGATAGACATATAGAACAGGCTCCTCCTGCCGTCGCCGTACTGATTTCCGCAAGAGTCTACAATACTCGATCTGTGCCTCAGCGATAAGTCGATTGATTTCGGCAATGATCTGTGTGCGCTGATAAAGTCATCCACTTGTTTTTTTCACAATTACGCCGTTCAGTCTTGAGCATCTTCGCAACGATCAAAAAGGAGACCCGCTCGGTTGTACTTCACCACCGACGCTTTCCTGGCATCGGTGACCGACACGTTACACGCTTACGGTTTCATGGCATGGTCCGATGGCCTGACGCCCCGCTTGAATTTTCCGAAACCGAAGGGCAGTGGATTGAAGTCGCCCACGATATCGACCCTGGTTCGTGCTGGAATCTGATCTTCCAGCTCCACGCACCAGTACGCGGCATTAACGAGCATGCGGCGAAGACCTTCGCTTTCCATATCCGTTGCCGCACCCATCGTCGTCATGAAGACCCGACCGACTTGATTCTTCGCGCCGCGATAGGTTCGCGTCCAGGCTATCGGCATCATGGGGTTATTCTTGCTACCCTCCACGGCTTCATCGTCGGGGTTCATCCCGTTCAACACTTTTCCCAATGCCAAAACCCGGTTCTCTTTCGGAAACGGCACGTGGACAGAGTACACATCGGTAGGACCCCAGATATCTTCGCACCCGCGGACGATCGGGTGGTTCTCGGCCTCGGGCGCAATCACACCGCGGGTACTCTCGCGGCCATGCTTGCCGTGATGACTCTTCCAGGTCTGTCCGAGGATGTGTTGACCAAAACCGCCTTTCCAAATTTCGCCGCGGCAACTGAAACGCTCATAGGTCTTGCTGCTGAGCCGAAACGCCACGACTGCCGCACGCATACCAATGACCGGCTTGCCGGCATCGATATATTCGGCAACATATTTCATCTGCTCGTCAGGTAGATCCCGAAAGCGTGTCGCGATGATCATCAGATCGGCGGTTCTGAGCGACTGCAGTCCTGGAATGTTCTTCGTGTTGTCGGGATCGATCGTTCCATCCTCCGGGTTGATCGCAAACAGCACCGTACATCTAAAACCATGATGCTTTGTGAGGATTTTTCCCAACTGGGGCAGCCCCTCTTCCGAACGGTATTCTTCATCTCCTGATACAAGCACGATATGCTTATCCATCCCAGGCCCATCATGCCCTTCATAGACGACCCAGGGTGTCTCCGCATAAACAAGGCAATTTCCCCACATCAGCCCCACGACTGAACAAATCAACCATCTATTCATGTTGTGCTCTCCTGTATTCTCATGGCGGGCTCAAGACGTATGTTCCGAGCCAGTTTAGCCGATAAGCATTCTGATTTGTCAACCGATAGCATGATTATACCTGTCCTGCCGAGAAAATCGAACTTGTCAAATCTATACGCCTCAAATAAATTCCCCGAATATCGACTACGGGCTGATTATCCGGAAATATTAGGGAGAAAACAACTTTAAAAACCTTGCCAGGCTCATCGGGGGGATCGTCTCAGCCGTCACCTGATTTGTCAGCTCTCTTTTCCCAGCGACACTCATCTTCCAAAGTAGGGCTGTAGATTGATCTCAAGCGGTGTTGCGTCGTGCCTTTCCTTAGCGCGCCGGCAAATGTAGATTGTGATCTTTGTTGAGTCCCCCAGACCCGGGTTTTCCTCTTGTGTTGCCCGCTACTGAGGGGTAAAATTGCTCATGATTGGAAGAAAGAAATTCCTAACAGTTGACGAGGACAAGAATATGAAGCTCGAAGAGCTGGTCAAGGGAATTCGGAGCGACAAGCCGGCGGTGCGGACGGCGGCATGGCAACAGGCGGGCACTGTCGGCGCATCGGCTGTCAAGCCTCTATCCAGACTTTGCACGGAAAAAAACCTAGAGGTCGCACGCGCCGCCAAACGGGGCCTGGAAAGGATCGTTCGCACAGTGGGCGCCCCCGGAGTCCAACCGGCGAAGTCCGCCGTCATTCGGGAATTGCTCGCCCTACTCGCCGACAACGAACCAATCGCCCTGCGCCGGGATATCCTATGGCTGCTCTCGGAGATTGGCGGCGGCGAATCGGTCGAGCCGGTCACCATGCTGCTGAAACATCACGTCCTCCGCGAGGATGCTCGCATGGTGCTGGAACGTATCCCGGGAGAAAAATCGCTCGTCTCGCTCCGCAATGCCCTGGGATCCGTGCCCGAGGATTTCCGCCTCAATATTGCCCAATCCCTTCGCGCCCGGGGCGAGGCGGTGGACCCGGAGAAATACCCTTGCCAAAAGCTCGTTCCTAAGAAATGATTTCGCAAAAAGGATATGACCATGAACTCGAACAGAACGATTAAGCGCCGCGATTTCCTCGCAACCGCGACCACTGCACTTGCCGTGCCTTACGTTATCCCCTCGGGCGTCCTGGCCACAGCCGGTCGGCCCGGCGCAAATGAACGGATCACGCTTGGCTTCATAGGCGTCGGAGGTATGGGCAGTGGACACCTCGGCCGGGGATTGAAGTTCCGGGAACTGGGACAAACCGAGGTCGTTGCCGTCTGTGACGTCGACTCTAAGCGCTTGGCCGGCGCCGTCAAAAAGTGCAGCGATGCCGGCGCCGACGTGAAGGCCTACGCAGACTACCGCCGACTACTGCAGCGAAAGGACATCGACGCGGTTGTCGTCTCCACCCCGGACCACTGGCATGCCGTGCAGACGGTTCACGCCTGTGAGACAGGCAAGCACGTCTACGTCGAAAAGCCGTCTTCGGTGACGGTTCGGGAAGGCCAGGCAATGGTGGACGCGGCACGCAAACACCAGCGCAAAGTCCAGGTGGGCGCTCAGGGACGCAGTGGGAAACCCGCCTATTATACCTGTCGCGCCATACGCAACGGCATCATCGGCCGCGTCACGAAGGTCGACTGCTGGCATTATGAAACACCGTACGACAAGAATCCGCTGCCCAACTGCGACCCGCCGCCGCAACTCGACTGGGACATGTGGCTCGGACCGCTGCGCTGGCGTCCCTACAACCCGCGCTATTGCCCCGGCACTTTCCGCTGGCTCATGGAGTCCGGCGGTGGCCAGATCCGGGATCGCGGGGCACATCAGTTCAGCGTTATCCTCTGGTGCCTGAATGCCGATCGCCAGACATCGTTTACCGTCGAAGCAACCGGAACGCCCCCCCCAATGGGCCTCTGGGACTGCCCGCCGACAATCGACATCACCTACACCTTCAAGGATCCGGATTGGACGCTCATCTGGAGCCAACCGGGTCGAAAGACCGGCAAGACGGAATTCGGGCAGATGTTCTACGGCGACAAAGGCCGCCTGCTCCTGGAATGGGAGGGAGCACGCAAGTGGGCCGAGCCCGAGGCGATTGAGTTCGAACGGCCGCCCGGCGGTTTCGAACCTTACACGCCGGGACTCTTTGACGACTTCGGGCTGAATCATATGGGCGAGTGGCTCAAGGCGATCAAAACGCCCGATCACCTGCCCAACGTCGACATCGAAATCGCCCATCGCACCTCAATACTCTGCATCTTAGGCAACCTCGCCTATCTCCTGGGACGCAGGCTGGTCTTCGATGGGCAACGGCAGAGGGTCGTCGGCGACGATCAGGCGAACCGGCTTCTCGGCACGCCACAACGGCACCCATATCATCTATAGCCGGCAGGCAGAAACACGGAATCGAGACTACTCATCCTATCGCCGGTTCTAAGCCGAGTCCACAAAGCAGGAGAAATCCCCGCCTATTGATTAGCGAAATGGCTTGCTGTTTGCTTCGTGTTGGTCTATATTCGGTGCAGGCTCATCTGATGTCAGCGGTAAAACGTTGGCCAATACCCGCCGCCGGAGTGAGCAGCAAAAGATGTCTGCAGGAATTGAAGGGAGTTAAGAAAATGAGCAGAAGAATTGCGTTTTTCTTTGTGGTAATGGTTACCGCGTTCTATTGCGGCGGTGCGATGGCTGACGGCAAGCCTCTGAAGGTCTACATTCTGGCCGGACAGTCGAATATGGAAGGTCACGCCAGAATCGAGACGTTCGACTACATCGGGGATGACCCGGCCACCGCACCTTTGCTCAAGGAAATGCGCGGCCCGGACGGCGCGCCGCGTGTCTGCGAGAGGGTCTGGATCTCGTATCTGACCGGGTCACCCGACAGGGGTATGCTGGGCGAAGGATTCGGCAAATTGACAGCCGGGTACGGATCGCGCAGCAATCCGACCGAGGACGGCGGCAAGATCGGCCCGGAGTTCACCTTTGGCCTCACTATGGAAAAGGCTTATCCCGGCCCGATCCTGATAATCAAGACCGCATGGGGCGGCAAGTCGCTCAATACGGACTTTCGGTCACCCGGAGCAGGACCCTACAAGCTCAACGCATTCCAGCAGAAGAATTACAGCGAACGAGGCATGGACATCGAAAAGTGGAAGGCAGACAAGGCCAAACAGACCGGTGTTTATTACCGCCTCATGATCGATCATGTCAACAAAGTGTTGGCTGATCCCAAACGGGTTTGTCCGGCATACGATCAAGAGCAAGGGTATGAAATAGCCGGCTTTGTCTGGTTCCAGGGTTGGAATGACATGTGCGACGGCCACACCTATCCGGACAGGGATAAACCCGGCGGATTTGCTGAATACAGCAGCCTTATGGCGCACTTCATTCGTGACGTTCGCAAGGAGCTGTCGGCGCCGAAGATGCCTTTTGTCATTGGCGTTATTGGTGTAGGCGGCGATAAGGCTAAAGGAGCGAATGCCAACTTGCGGCCCGCCATGGCGGCGCCGACGACCATGCCGGAGTTCAAAGGCACTGTTGCGGCCGTACAGACGGCGGATTTCTGGGATTACGAAATGGAATCCCTTATGGATAAGAAATCAAAGGCAAATCACCTCCTGCAAGCCGCGCATGTCTTGACCGCTGATGGCGTCATGGAGAAGCCGGAGACAGATGTGCCCGGATGGGAGCCGATCGGCACGCCCCGGCCGCAGGATCGTACATGGCGTTTCATCTCATTTGACCCGCAGAAACAAGAGGACCTGCTGCCAAAAAAAGAAAAGAAACGCTATCGCATTGTAGCTCTGCCTGATGGATTGGAGCAGTGGTATATGCCTGATTTTGACGACAGCAAGTGGAATAGCGGCAAAGCACCTATTGGCAAGGGCTCCTGGAAGCACCGCATGATCGGAAATGGTACAGTTAAGTACAACTCGCAGTGGGGTGACGGTGAATTCCTGCTGATGCGCACAACCTTCCACGTCGACAACCTGAATTATCAAGCGTATCGCATCAGCGTGCTGGCACGGCAGGGATTTCACGTCTACTTGAACGGGCACAAAATCCACACCTACATCTGGTGGAAGGATGAACCCCATTATCGCCCCATCCCTATCGAGGCTCAACACGTCAGGCATCTCAAGAAAGGCAGAAATGTTCTGGCGGTCTATGCCAATGCCGAATACGACAGACGAACACAGGCTGCATTTGCGACAACAGATCTGGCAATCGAGGGTATTACCAGGGCGGGGATGGACTATGTCAACAGTCAGGCCTATATCGACAAGCAGATGCACAAGGTCTGTACGCCCCGGGAAGCAAAGATCATCAGGGGCGCTTCCAACGGGGGGTATCACTACCTGGGCAGCGCCAAGATACTGGGGCAGATCGGCAAAGCATTTGCCGAGGCCATGTTGGAGATGGAAAAACAGAAATGAGCCGCTGAGGTCGTTCATAAAACCCAAATAAGGATTAGACTATGAATACAAAGCTACAAGGTCGGCCAGTGGGTCTATGGCTTTCGGCCCTGATGCTGCTGGTGGGTTCGTTTGCCTGCACTGGCGCGCAAAGCACTTATGTTGAGGAGCAGATCTACAGGGGACGCCCGGATGCGAATCGCGAGATGCCCTTCGGCCACGTCGGTGTGACGGGTGTGATGGTGCGGATCTACAGGGACGTAACCGTCAAGGTCGAAAAGACCGTTCCCGGCTCCCCCGCTGACGGCAAGTTCGCCAAGGGCGAAATCATCACGGGCGTCAACGGGGTCTCTCTGCAAGGTAAGAATCCCTTTGTCACACTGGGCAACGCGCTGACCCGCGCCGAGGCCACTGACGGCCGGATGATCTTCGACGTCACCTCCGCGGATGGAAAATCCAGAAGAAAGCAAACCGTGCTTATTCCCGTACTGGGGCCATACAGCAAAACATGGCCGCTCAACTGTGCCAAGTCGAAGAAGATCATCGAGCAGGCTGCCGAGTTCTTTGCCGACTGGCGCAACTGCGAAAACGTGTATCGCGGACGCGGCATTCCAGGGGCGCTGGCGTGCCTGTTTCTTCTGTCAACCGGGGACGACAAGTACATCCCCCCGGTCAAGGCATACTTCGACAGCTTCCCTAAGAACGTGAAGAGCATAGGCGATCACACCTGGAACAACGGCTACAACGGCATCGCGTGCGCC
>Ga0180437_10006160_pt1 | contig 16116 bp, 6 predicted proteins | sample SS_ome_4_FD_132410 | JGI IMG/M metagenome (GOLD analysis project Ga0180437, IMG submission 132410) | Hypersaline lake sediment archaeal communities from the Salton Sea, California, USA - SS_3_D_1 metaG | ecosystem: Environmental > Aquatic > Non-marine Saline and Alkaline > Hypersaline > Sediment...
AACGCATCCGCCATCGTTTACCTCCGTGATAGGGGGAAGAAAACCAACGTTGCCCAGATTCTACAAAACCCCCATTTATGGCGCCAGAGGAATTTGCCACACACTGGCCGACCGGGTGCGTCTTGCCACCGGAATTTGCCATGTACCAGCCACTCTCCCGCAGAGATTCCTCCGTGTCGCCGTCGTGCCAGAAGGTCGTCGTCCCCGCACGGCAGGCGTATTCCCATTGGGCCTCGGTCGGCAGGGCGAACTTCAGCTCGGTGTCCGGACGCGCCGGCTTGGCGGACGGCACGCGGAGCGTGCCTGCTACATTCAGCTTCGCCAGAAACGGCTGAAGGTCGTCCCAGCCCACTTGCTCCACGGGCTGCGATGGGTTGTCCTTGAAGTTGGATGGATTGTTCCCCATCACCGCTTCCCACTGGGCCTGCGTCACTTCGTACTTGCCCAGGTAGAACGGCCGGGTGATCCGCACCCGATGTTGCGGCCCTTCGCTGGGGATGCGGTCAATGGCATATTGGTCATTGGCCGCCTTCGCTTCTTCGAGGAAGCGGGCCTGCTCCTCGGCGGTGGAGCCCATCATGAATTCGCCCGGTGGAATCAGCACCATCGCCAGCTTCTCACCGCCCGGCAGCTCGAAGTCGTGCTCGACCGGCAGGCCCAGGTAGTCGGCCCAGCCCTGCTGGTGCTGCTTGGCCTGCTCGGCGTCGAAGGGGGCGACGGCCATCGGGGGTCGTGGCGGCTTGGGCTCGATCCGGATGGCGAGCTGCTGACCGGCTTCGAGGGTCATGCGGTCGGGGACGACGCGGTACTTCTCGTGTCCCTGGGCGAGGCCGAGGCGGTACTCGCCGGGTTTGAGCTCCGCCCGGCCGTCGGCGTCGAGCTCCAGCGGGCGGTACACGTCGTCGTCTTCGTGCTTCGCCGCGATCTGGACTTCGGTCAGCGGGCCCTTGGCGAGCAGCGTGCCGAGCGTCGGCGGCTCCCCGCTCGGGCCGACCAGCAGGACCAACAGGCCCGCCAGCACGAGCAGGGCGACCACCGGGCCGCCGATGGCCAGGTAGGGCTTGAGCCGCCGGCGGAGCGGCACGGCCGGTTTCGCCGGCTCGGAGGGGGCGGGCCCCGACTCAACTGTCGTGCCGGTATCCGCGGCCCGGGTGAGCCCGGTCCCGCTGCCGCCGTGGGCGATGTCCTGCAAGAAGCTCGCCAGGGCCTTGTCGCTCGGCGTTTCCGTGACTTCCTCGGCCGGGGCGACGCAGGAGCGCAGCGCCTCGACCACCGTGGTCATCGACTGGTAGCGGTCGGCCGGGTCCTTGGCCACCATCTTGGCGAACACCGCGTCCAGCTCCTCGGGCACGTCGGCCCGGGCCTCGCAGAGCGACGGGATGGGGGCCTCGCGGTGGGCCAAGAGCACTTGCATCGGCGTGGTGCCGGTGTAGGGCCGCTTGCCGGTCAAGAGCCGGTAGAGCGTGCAGCCGAGCGAGTAGATGTCGGCCCGGGCGTCGGCGTGGTGCGTATCGAGGGCCTGCTCGGGGGCCATGTAGTCGCAGGTGCCCATCATCTGGCTGGAGCCGGTCAGCCGGTCCAGGTCGGGCTCGTCGTCCGGGGCGCCCTCGTCGAACCGAGCCAGGCCCATGTCGAGGATCTTGACCGTGCCGCGGGCCCCCTCACCCCCGGCCCCTCTCCCCCGTGGGGAGCGGGGAGTCTGAAGCAGCAGGTTGCCCGGCTTGATGTCGCGGTGGACGATGCCCTGCTCGTGGGCGTACTCCAGACCCCGGGCCGCCTGCAGCACGTAATCGACCGCCTCCTCGACCGGCAGCGGCCCGCGGGCCTTGACCACCTGGGCCAGGTCCTGGCCCTCGACGTACTGCATCGCCAGGTAGTGGACGCCCTGGTGCTCACTGGCGTCGTAGGCCGTGACGATGTTGGGGTGCTCCAGCTTCGCCGCTGCCCGGACCTCGCGGTGAAAACGCTTGACCGAGTCGGGCGAGTCGAGGAGCTTCGGGGCGATCATCTTCAGGGCGACCAGCCGGCCCATGGTGCGGTGCTTGGCCTTCAACACCTGGCCCATGCCGCCGGCCCCGATCCGGTCGAGCACCACGTACTCGCCGAAGGCCAGCATCTGGGTCTCGCCGCGGCAGACCAGCTCGGCCTGGTAGGGGGTGAGCTTCTCGGCCTCGACCAGGCGGCGGGCGAGCGTCTGGCCGTCGCAGGGCTGCTGCTCCGGCGGGAGGGTTTGCTGGAACTCGGAGACCTCCTCGGCGGCCAAGAGCCCGCTCTCGGTCAGATTCGTGACGAACGCCTCCAGCGGGATGGCGGCGAGCTGCCGCTGGGCGCCCGACGCGGCCGAGGCCGCCGGCCGCGGCACGGTGGTCTCCGCCGCCAATGCCTCGTCGGCCGCCTTCAGCGCGGGGCCCAGGGCGTCGGCCCGGCCGAGGAAACGCTCCAGGTACTCGGCGTGTGCCGGCTTGTCGCCCCAGCGGTGCCGGGCACGGTACTCGGTGACGATCAGCCCCTCGGGCAGCTCCTCGACGGAGCCGAGGGCCGGGTAGCAGCGGGCATAGTCCTCCAGTTGCGGCCGGCCGGGTAGCTCGGCGGCCGCCTGCCCGCCGGTCGATTCCGATGCCTGCTTCGACGAGATCGTCTCCCCGGGCGGGACCCGCCACCGCCACTCCAAATCGACCCCGACCAGCTCGATGAGCAACTGCCGGAGCCTGGCCGGGCCCTTCTCGATCGTCTCCTCGCCCAGGAACTCCTCGATCCGGGGCGGGCGCCCGGCCTCCCACACGGCCAGGAAGCGGTCGCGGATCGCAACGACCTGGCCGCTGAAGGGGTCGGTGGAAGGGAGCGTTTCCCGAATCGGGTCGTCCGCCATGCCACCACCTGGCTGCGTAAGGAGTCCGGCGCCGAGAGCAAGACTGCCTCTCGTTGGTAAGGTACCACCCTTTAGTGGCAGCATCAACCGCGGCGAACTGGGGTTACGGCCCCAGGGGGGCGACGGCCTGGCATCACCGGGCTGAAAACCGGTACACCGTCAGGTGCCGGTACGTTTCGCCCGGTCGGAGGATGATCGAAGGGAAGGCGGGGTGGTTCACCGCGTCGGGCAGCCCGCCGGGTTCGAGGCACAGCCCGGCGTGCTTGGGGTACGCCGACCCGCCCTTGCCACGCAGCGTGCCGTCGAGGTAGTTGCCGGTGTAGAAGACCAGGGCCGGCTCGGTGGTGAGGACCTCGAGCTGCCGGCCACTCTTCGGCTCGTACGCTGCGGCCGCGGAGCGGAGTGAACCGTCGTGCTGCGTGAGCAGGTAGGCCAGGTCGTAACCGCCCGGCTCGCCGCCGACTTGTTTGATCCGGGCAGCGACTGCGGTCGGCTTGCGGAAGTCGAAGGGGGTGCCCTCCACGCCGGCCAGCTCGCCGGTGGGGATCGTGGCCTCGTCGACCACCGAGTAACGATCGGCGTCGATGCGGACCACGTGCCCCAGCACGTCGCCGGAGCCGGCCCCGGCCAGGTTGAAATAGCCGTGGTGGGTCATGTTGACGGGAGTGGGGCGATCGCACTTGGCCGTAAGCTCGATGCGCAGCTCGTTGCGTTCGGTCACGGTGTAGCGGGCCGTGGCGTCGAGGTTGCCGGGGTAGCCCTGGTCGCCGTGGGGGCTGCGGAGCGTGAAGCGGACCGCCGGGCCGTCGTCGCTTTCGATCGGCTCGGCGCGCCATACCCGCCAGGGGAACCCGCCCGGGCCGCCGTGCAGGTGGTGCGGCCCGCTGTTCGGCGTGAGGTGATAGACGTGCCCCTCCAGGGTGAAAACGCTATGGGCGATGCGGAACGCCACGCGGCCCACGGTGCTGCCGAAGTAGGGGCTTCGGGTCTCGTAAGGTTCCAGCGAATCGAACCCCAGCACCACGTCGGCCGGCTCGCCGCGGCGATCGGGCGCCCAAAGCTCGGTCACGGTGGCCCCGAACGCGATCAGCCGCACCTTCAAGCCCGCCCGGCCGAAGAGCGTGTAGCGGTCGACCGCCACGCCGTCGCGCGTGGTGCCAAAACGGTCCTGTTCGATGCGGGGAGTGGTCATGGGATCATCGGGTAATCGGATTTGGACGTATGGTTGCTCCGGGCGCCGCCGTGACGGTAGACTATGCTCTTCCCACGCCGAAGGGAAAAGGGACCTGGTTTATTCTGCCTTCAACGGCCCAAAGGGTGCTTCGCACAAAGTAAACCAGGTCCCTTTTTCGTTTGTCCGCCACCAAGGAGACCGCGCCATGTTACACAATCCGAGAAGCCTTGCCACGACGGGGTGCCTGTTGGTGCTGCTCTGCGGGCCGCTTTGGGCCGCCGAGGGGCCGCCGGCCGCCTCGCCCCGCCTGGGCATGAACCTGGCCGGCCCGGCCGACTGGAACACTGAGCTGCCGCTGGTCGACGTGTTTAAGCTCTCGCGCCCCTGGATCAGCCAGAAGGAGGGGGCCGCCTGGGGCAAGGGGCCGGAGCTGGACCTGGACGAGCACGGCTGGGTGCGGCGGCTTCAGCCCGGCTGCCGCGCCGAGACGCCGCTCTGCACGATCGACGGCGGCCACTACCCGGCCGGGCAATACACCGTGCTCTACGACGGCCGGGGGGAGATCGAGTTCTGGAACGCCGCCGGCGCGGTTTCCCGCGAGCCGGGCCGGATCGTGATCGAAGTCGACCCGTCGAAGGGCGCGTTCTGGCTGCGTCTGACGGCCACCGACCCGGCCGACTACGTCCGCAACATCCGGGTAATCATGCCCGGCTTCGAGGAGACGTACCGAGAGAACCTCTTCCACCCCGTGTTCCTCAAGCGGTGGCAGGGCGTGGCGTGTCTGCGGTTCATGGACTGGATGCACACCAACGGCTCGAAGATCCGCACCTGGGCAGATCGCCCCGATCCGGGCGACGCCACGTTTTCGCAAAAGGGGGTGGCCCCGGAGGTGATGGTCGATCTGTGCAACCGCCAGAAGGCCGACGCCTGGTTCTGCATGCCGCACCTGGCCGACGACGACTACGTGCGCAACTTCGCCCGCCTGGTCCGCGAGCGCCTCGACCCCGGCTTGAAGGTCTACGTCGAGTACTCCAACGAGGTCTGGAACAGCCAGTTCCCCCAAACCCGCTACACCTGGGAGAAGGCCAAGGAGCTGGGCATCGGCCCGGCCGAGCGGCCCTGGGAAGGGGGTGGAAAATACTATGCCCGGCGCTCCGTCGAGATCTTCAAGATATGGGAAGAGGTCTTCGGCGGGCACGAGCGCCTGGTGCGGGTCCTGGCGTGGCAGTCGGGCAACACCTGGTGGATGGAGCGGATCGTGCTGCCCTACCAGGACGCCTACCGCCACGCCGACGCCCTGGCCATTGCCCCCTACATGGGCATGAACGTGCCGCCGAAGGGCAAGGACCTCTCGGCCGACAAGGTGGCCGCCTGGAACGTCGACCGGGCGCTCGACTACCTCGAAGACGAGTCGCTGCCGAAGTCGATCCGCGCGATCCAAGCCACGAAGCAGGTGGCCGACAAGTACGGGCTCGTGCTCGTGGCCTACGAGGGGGGCCAGCACATGGTCGGGGTCGGCGGCGGCGAAAACAACGAGGCCATGACCCGGCTCTTCCACGCCGCCAACGCCCACCCGCGCATGGGAAAAATATACCAGAAGTACTACACCGCCTGGACCGACGCCGGCGGCGACCTGTTCTGCTACTTCTCGTCGGTGGGCCGCTGGAGCAAGTGGGGTAGCTGGGGGATCCTGCAGTTCTACGACGACGACCCCGCCAAGTCGCCGAAGTTCATGGCCACCATGCGCTGGGCGCGGGAGTGCGGGCAGAAGATGTATCAAGAACAAGGTGTGCCCCCAGGCGGCGATTGAGAGCCGTTGCGCCGGGATTGAGCACGGGGAGGAGATGACGTTCGGAACACGAAAGCTCGAAAGGACGAAAACGCGAAAGCGGGAATGGAGAGGGCATCCGTCGCTGATTTCGTGCTTTCGTCCTTTCGCGTTTTCGTGGCCGCCTCGCCTGCCATGTTCGGCGCAGGTCTCCCGAGCCGACGGAGAGGCCCGGTACATGAATCACGCGTACTGGGGCTTCGGCGCATCGGGGACGATGCGTATCTCCAGGCGGCAATCCAGAGCCGTGGCGATACGCTTGAGCATGGAGAGAGAGTGCCCTTCGTAGTCGGCGTCTTCGAGCTGCGAAATCACCGGCTGCTTGGTGCCCACTCGCTCGGCGAGCTGTTTCTGAGTGAGCCCGGCGTTGGTTCTGGCCTCGTAGATCGCCTGAGCCACCAGGGCGTTGACGGTCTCTTGTTCGATCAGCTCTCGAAACTCAGTATCATCGCGCACGATGGTGCGGTCGATGATTTCCAGAGCGCTAGAGGTGCCGCGGGTCTTCCGGGATGACGATCGTTGCCCGGTGTTTTTTCGGGTCCTGCTCATAGCGTTGTCTCCTATCGATGGCCCGCTCGATGTCGGCGGGGGGAACCTGCTTCTTCTTGGTGAGGCTGTGGGCCAGGACGGCGACGTTCCGGCCGTGGTAGAAGTACAGTATGCGGTAGTTGACGTTTCCGCGCCTGGACCGAAGCTCGTAAATGCCGTCTCTGAGGTAATCCGCGTTGGGCCGCCGAAGCTCATGGCCAAACGCTTCAAGAAGCCGAAGCTTGGCAATACACGCAGCAGCGGCCCGGCGGTCCTTTGCGGCAAGTTCCTCAAGCCACGCGTGAACGGGGACGGTCCCGTCTTCGTCCCGGAAGAAGAACACTTCAGTCCGCGGCATCCGTCCTCACCTTGGCTATATCACAATATTATTATGCGCAACTCCTTGGCTGTCAATACCGAGGCACGGGCTACCGCAGCTTGAGCACCGCCTCCGCGTGGCGAGCAAAATGCCCGCGGAGGTCTTTGGTGTAGGCGCGGAGGATCTTCTCGCCCAGGCCCCCGTAGTCGGCGCAGCGGTAGAGTGCCCGGGCAAGCGACAGCTCGCGGATCGATTCGCGCCGGGTGGTGACCGCGTTCGTGCCGCCCGGCGCGCCCAGCTCCCGGGCGATTTCCACCGTGGAGTGGACGTAGCCCGTCATGCCGGGCTTTTCCAGCAGGTCGAAGAGCGGCTTGGCCGCCGCCGGGTCGGCGATCGACTCGGTGGCCAGGGCCACCGCCCGGTGGTGCGAAAAGTCGCTTTCGACCGTGAGCAGATCGAGCTTTTCGAGGATCGCCGGCAGGGCCTCGCGCCGGCCGGTGCGTCCCAGGGCCACGATCTTCTTGTCCAGCGGGCTGAGCGCACTGCCGAACTGGCCCATGCCGCGATAGTTCCAGCCCTCGTCCCAGGCCGGCGCGGCGCGGACCTCGGCGGCGAGCGTCTCGAGCCCCGCCGGGTCGCCGAGCATCGCCAGCACGAAGGCCGCCTGGCCCTTCTTTTCGCCCTCGGCCGCCGAGTACGCCTCGCGCAGCAGCGGCACGGCCACGTCCGGCCGGGCGAAAATCGCGCCCAGGCCCCGGAAGTCCTTGCCCAGCTTCTCCACGGCCGCGGCGACCGTCTCGGGCGGGATCGGATAGGAATCGACCTGCTCGAGCACGCTTTCGTGCAAGTTCCCGACCTCGACCAAGTGCTTCTGCAAGGCACGAACGTCGATGTGGCGCGTGAGCGTGTCGGCGCGCGCGGCCATGGCCGCGGCCACGCCCGCGGCGTAGCCCCCGTTCTGGATGTCGGGCTGCATTCGGATCAAGGGCACGGCATCGCGGTGGGCGCTCAATCCCAGCGACGCCACCAAGATCCCCTCGAGCCCCTTGGGCAGCATACACCGGTAGGGGATGTGTACGATCCCCACGCCGCCCGGGTGCGTGGTCAGCAGATAGGGATCGACCGTGTAGCCGTGGGTGTCGTAACCGCCGCCGTTGGCCTGCACCACGGTGTCGGGATACGTGCGGTGGTTGACCTGGTCGAGGATCGTCAGCGTGTGCTCGCCCGCGATGCAGCGGCGCTCGCGCGTGTCGATCAACTGGCCCTGGTCGAAGGCCCCGGCGTACTTGTTCTTGGCGTAGACGAACATGTGCCAGACGTCGACCATGTCGGTCTCGTCGGTGATCGTAAAGTCGGTGTTGGTGTATCCTGCCCCGAGGTTTCGCGGCGGCAGCCCGGTCCCTTGCATGGCCAGCTCGTTGTGATCGACGTAGATGCAGTCGGCGCCGGCGGCCGCGGCCACGTCGGCGTTGCCCGTGGTGTCGATCACCACTTTGGCCAGCACCACGCCGCGGCCTAGCGGCGTGGCGACCACGGCGCCCTTGACCAGTCCGTCGTGGACCAGTGCCCCGCAGCCGACGGTGCGGAACCAGACGTCGGCCCCGGCCTTCAATAGCTCGCTGCGATACCACTCCATCTTCTGCTCGATGACCCAGGAGCTTTTCCGTTCGGGCATGGTGGGGATGGTGGCGGTGAAGCCCACGCGGTTCCCGGCGCAGTAGTTGGAGATGGCACCCAGCGTGCCCACGCCGCCCAGCCCGGCCAGGTACTCGACCACAAGCGTCTTGGCCCCTTGGCGCCCGGCCGCGATGCCGGCCGGGGCCCCGCCCGTGCCGCCGCCGATCACGACCACGTCGTAGCGGCCCAGCACGGGCAATCCGCCGGCTTCCTGCGGCACGCTCGGCCAGCGGTGCATGGGCCGGGTGCCTTCGAGCAGCTCCTTCACGTCGCCCTCGGTGGCGGGGGACGCCGGCGGTTTGCCGGGCACGTGGACGCCGCGGGGGGCCGCGAGCGATTTCGCTTCCCGGGCCGCCGCCAGGCCCAGACGCGTGCCGGTGTCCATCAGCGCCAGCGGCCTGAGCAGCTTCTCGGCCTGTTCGCGCGAGACGTCGGCACAGGCGCCGAGCACGTACAGGTGCGGCACCCCCTTTGGCCTAAACGCACCCAGCGGCAGTCCGTCCATCCCCTGCCAGGGGCCCTCGGCCGTGGCCTCGCCGCGCACCGCATCCGGCGGGACCTCGAAGAGCACGTCGGAGGTGAACTGCTGCTCGGGGTGGTAGGTCATCGTGCGGGCCTTTTGGTCGGCCGCGGCAAACGACGCGTAGCTCGCGCCGGTCATCGGCAACTTCAGCGTGTACTCGATGATCTGGTGGCCGCCGAAGGGCGGCTCGATCAGCCGGGCGCTCACATTCGGACCGCTCCGGACTTCACCCCCGATCACCGTCCGCTTGAAGGTGTGCAACCCGCCGGGGTACGGGCGGAACTCGGCCCCGGCCAGGCGCGCGACCACGGCCCGATCCGTAGCGTCGATGATCGTCCGGGCGATCACGGCCTGGCGCCCGGCGCGGTTGGCCATCACGATGCCGCAGGGCTGCCCGGCCGCGTCGCGCAACACGTCGGTCGCGTAGCAGCTATAGAGGAACTCGACGCCGGCCTCCAAGAGGGCCTCGTCGAGCGTCTTCTTCACGTGCATGGGCCGCACCGGCGGCAGCGGGGCCTCGACCTTCACCGTCTCGACCACCACGCGCCGGCCGATCAGCTCGATCTCGCCCAGCAGCATCCGCTCGACGCCCTCCGGCTTCTCAACCGCGAGCTTGACGTAGCGTGCCTTGGTGCCCAGCGGGGCCGACGCCGTCAAGCAAGGGTCTTGGAGCGGCTCGGGCGGCACCGGGCCCTTTTTAAGCTCGCCGGCCGGCTTCCAGGTGCGCTGGTCGTCGCTGGTCGAAACCGTCACGCTCGCCACGTCGAACGCCGAGCCGCCGTTTTCGACCGGGCGCAAGTAGTACATCACGCGGACCTCTTCGATTTCCTGCGCCTGGCCGAGGTCGGCGACGATCGTCACGTCGCCGTCGTACTGCACGCTCTGGCTGCCGGCCGATCCGAAACGCCCGTCGCCGAGCAGCGACGGCGGATCGGTATCCAGGTGCGGCTTGGCACTGGGCCGGTCGGCCTGGTAGCTGAACTTCATGGCCCGGGGATGACGGTGCGAGCCCGCGGCCTGCGGGGCGCGGAAGATCCGCGCGCCCAGCGGCGACATCTCGGTTTCGCCCGGCTCGAGCCACAGCCGGAGCGTGGCGGTCATGTCGTCGCCCAGATAGGGGCGCGGGGCCGCCAGAAACACCTTGGCCCCGGCCTCGGCCGCGTGGACCGCCGCCGAGACCGCGCCGGTGCTCCCGCCGACCACGACCACGTCGACGTCGTAGGCCACGGGAATCTCGCGGGCCGACTGGGCCACCATCGGCGCCTCGCCCGCCGCGACCACCGCCGCAGCGAACCAAGCCCACAACGACCAGGGGAGAAGACGTGCGATCATGGCGTAGCTCCTTGTTCCGAGCAGTGGGAGTTTTCAGAAGCAATCCAACGAAGAGCTTGCCACGAACGCCCGTCGCGTGCAAGCCGGGATTTTGGAGTGCGGCGATTCATCGCCGCTTTCTGGAGCCGAGCGACGCACCGCTATTTCCCAGAGCGCTCAGAAAGCACCACGCCTTCGACCACGCCTGGCAAGAGCCTCATTCCAGTTTTGAGCCTTGGTCTCCTGCCTGAAAAGCGGCGATAAATCGCCGCACTCCAAGGTTGCGACTCCCCCGCAGTTCGCGATAATGACGGTCGGTGGCCTATCCAGAATCATAAGACCCAGCAAGGAGACAATGCCATGTTCCGAACCGTGCTGGCTGCAAGCCTTGTGTGCGTGGTGCTTCCCGTCGTCGCAACGGCCGCGGAGAAGCCCGCTCGGGGCCCCGAAACCGAGTTGGCCCGGCAGATCCTCGACGCCACCGGGCTTACGGGCGGCCTGATCGTCCACGTCGGCAGCGGCGACGGCAAGCTGACCGCGGCCCTCCGGGCCGGTGAGAGCTACGTCGTCCACGGGCTCGATACCGATCCGGCGAACGTTGCCAGGGCACGCGAGCACCTGCAAGGGCTCGGGATCTACGGCCCGGCCTCGGTCGACCGCTTCGACGGAAAACACCTGCCCTACGCCGAGAACCTGGTGAACCTCGTGGTGGCCGAAGACCTCGGCGGCGTGACGGCCGAGGAAGCGATGCGGGTCTTGGCCCCCGGCGGAGTGCTGTACGTCAAACAGGGCGGCCGCTGGCAGAAGACCGTCAAGCCGCGGCCCGCAACGATCGACGAGTGGACCCACTTCCTCCACGACGCCAGCGGCAACGCGGTGGCCCACGACGAGCTGGTCGGGCCGCCTCGCCACCTGCAATGGACCGCGCTGCCGCTGCACACGCGGAGCCACGAGCACGTGCCGAGCATCTACGCCGTCGTCTCATCCGGCGGCCGGATTTTCTACATCGCCGACGAGGCGCCGATCCTCTCCATCCGCAGGACCCCTCAGTGGCGGCTGGTGGCCCGGGACGCCTTCAACGGCCTGCTGCTCTGGAAGCAGCCCATCGACCGGTGGTTCCCGCACATCGTCAACTGGGGTGGAACGCCCAATCAGCTTCAGCGCAAGCTGGTGGCGGTCGGCGACCGGGTGTACGTCACGCTCGGGCTCTGCGCCCCGTTGTGTGCCGTCGATGCGGCGACCGGCGAGACGCTCGAGACCTACGAGAGCACCGAGGGCACGGAAGAGATCGTCCTGCACCAAGGCACACTGCTGCTGGTCGTGCGCAAGGTGACCGACGAGCGGGTCGCCGAGCTGGCCCGCTGGACGCAGCTCGTCGCCAAGGATAACTCGCCGGTCTACACGCGCGGTACGGCCGAACCGCTGGTCAAGAGCTTTCGCCAGACCGAAGCCGGTGCCGCGCGGACGCTCGTGGCCCTCGACGCCGCGTCGGGCCGCCTGCTCTGGAAGAAGCCGGGCGAAGAGGTCGCCGGGCTAAGGACGCTCACCCTCTGCGCCGAAGGGGACCGCGTCTTCTTCCACAAGGGCGGCGAGACGGTCTGCGCCGACCTTTCCAGCGGGCGCACGCTCTGGTCGGTCCCCGCGCCTCCGCTGGCCCTGGTCCACGACGGCACCCTGTTCTGTGCCGGCGGGCAGAGCGTAACGGCACTCTCGGCCAACGACGGCAAGACCCTCTGGACCCAGCCCGCCTCGCTCTGCCAGGTTCGCGACGTGTTCGTTGCCGGCGGCTCGCTCTGGCTGGGTGGGTTCAAGCCGTGGCAGGGCAGATCGAGCGGCAAGCGGGGCCCGGCCTGGGGTCCCTACTTCGCCACCCAGCGCGACCCGGCCACCGGCGAAATCCTCCGGCGCGTGGAGCCCGAGAACCCGGGGCACCACCACCGCTGCTACCGCAACAAGGCCACCGACCGCTATATCATGGCGGGCAGGCGGGGGACCGAGTTCGTCGACCTCGAAACCGGCGAGTACCTCTGGAATAGCTGGGCCCGGGGCGTGTGCAAATACGGGGTGATGCCCTGCAATGGGCTGCTGTACGCCCCGCCCCACGCCTGCGGCTGCTACATCACCGCGAAGTTGACGGGCTTCAACGCCCTGGCGGCGGGGGAGGAAGAGGGAGAGAGGGAGCGAGGGGGAGGGGGGGAGACGGGCGAGCGATTGGAGCGCGGACCGGCTTTCGGCCGGGCACTGCCCACTTCCCGCTCCCCACTCCCCACTTCCGCCGACTGGCCGACGTATCGTCACGACGCTGAGCGAACCGGCTACACACCGGCGGCGGTGCCGGCCGTACTCAAGCGCCGGTGGCAGGCCAAAGTCGGCGCGAAGCTCACCGCACCGACGGTTTGCGGCGGGAAGGTCTTCGTGGCCTCGGTCGACGACCACCGGGTTTGCGCAATCGACGCCGATTCGGGTAGGCCGGCGTGGCGGTTCACGGCCGGCGCGCGGGTGGACTCGCCGCCCAGCGCATTCCAGGGCCGGGCGATCTTCGGCTGCCGCGACGGGTACGTCTACAGCCTGCGCGCCTCCGACGGCGCGGTGGCCTGGCGACTGCAAGCGGCCCGCGAGGACCGGCGCATCGCGGCCCGGGGCCAGCTCGAATCGGTCTGGCCGGTACACGGCAGCGTGCTGGTGCGGGACGGGACGGCTTACTTCACGGCGGGCCGATCGTCCTATCTCGACGGCGGGCTCGACCTGTACCGGGTTGCCCCCGATAGCGGAAAGACCCTATCGAAGACCGCCGTCTACAGCCCCGATCCCGAGACCCATCGCCAGCCCCCGCAGTCGGCCCCTTCGGCCATGCCCGGCACCCGCTCCGACATCCTGGCGGCCGACGGCGAGTGCATCTACCTGCGCGACATGGTCTTCGACCCGCAGGGCAAGCGGCAAGGCAAGGGCAACGCCCATCTGTTCACGCTGACCGATTTTCTGGACGATTCGTGGCCGCACCGTTCCTACTGGGTCTTCGGCACGCGCCCTTCCATCTCGACCGGCTGCAGCGGGCGCGATAGGAACCTGATCTACGGCCGGCTGCTGGTCTTCGACGGCCAGACGATCTACGGCTACGGCCGGGCGAACGTCCATTGGTCGAACCAGCTCGAGGACGGGCCGTACCGGCTCTTTGCCGTGAAGCGCGGCGGCGGGACGCCGCAGTGGGCCGGCCCCACGTCAATCCAGGTCCGGGCTATGGTCCTGGCTGGCAAGGTGCTCTTCGCGGCCGGCCCACCGGCCAAGGCAGTCACCCGGCCGGAGGGCCCGGGCGAAGACCGGGGCGCGGTGCTGGTGGCCCTCTCGGCCGCCGACGGCAGCGAGCTGGCCCGGTGCCCGCTCGACGCTCCACCCGTGTTCGACGGCATGGCCGCCGCCGGCGCCCGGCTCTACGTCGCGTTGGAGAACGGGCAGGTCGTGTGTATGGACGGGAAGGGGGCGGAGTGAGCAAGGACCGAGAAGCGTCCGGAGGGGTTGGGCGAGCGGTCCACCGAGAGAGCGTAACCCACCGGCAGCAAACGACTTGGGTCGATGGGGCAGCCGACCCCGGTCCGATTCTGTCCGGAATTCCCGCAAGACGGCTCGCCCCGCGGCAACTGCCGGCTGCCCCCCGGGCCGGCAAAGCTTGTGGAAAGCGGCCGGAGGTGTCATGCTAGTGTTGTGGCAACGAGGAAAAAGGGACCTGGTTTGTTTTGCCGGAACGGCCCGAAGGGTGCTCCGCACAAGACAAACCAGGTCCCTTTTTCGCAGTACCCCGTTTCGGGAGGTGAGCGTCATGTTCCCATGCAAGCGTGTTCTGCCCTGTGTCGTGGCCGTGGTCCTCGGGTTCTGCGTGCCGGTCTGGGCCCAGGAGGGACCCGCCGAGGAGAAGCCGGAGGCGACACCGGCCGCGCCCGCGCCCGAGAAGATCGCGGCCCTGGTCCGAGAGCTCGATTCCGAGCGATTTGCCGAGCGCCAGGCGGCCAGCGACGAGCTGGCCGAGATCGGCAAACCGGCGATCGAGGCCCTGGCCGAGGCGGCCGTGGGCGAGAGCCTCGAGGTGACCGTCCGTTCGATCGACGTGCTCAAGAAGCTGGCCGGCTCGTCCGACGACGCCACGAAAGAGGCGGCCAAGGCGGCCCTGGAGAAGATCGCCAAGAGCGACTCTCCCCCGGCGGCTCGCCGGGCCGAGGAAGCCCTGAAGGCCATGGAAGAGCAGCAGCGGCGGGCTAACGTGTTTGCCCCCCGCGCGATCCAGGGCGGCATCCAGATCGCCGTGGCCGGCGGCGGGGCGCGGCGGGTGAGCGTGAAGACCGTCAACGGTGTGAAGACGATCGAGGCCGAGGAGGGGGACCGCAAGGTCAAGATCGTCGACGACCCCAAGGCGGGCATCAAGATGGAGGTGACCGCCAAGAAGAACGGAAAGGAGACCACCGAGAAGTACGAGGCCAAGGACGCCGAAGAGCTGAAAAAGAAACACCCCGAGGCGCACAAAATCTACAAGCAGTACGAAAAGAACGCGGGCGGGATGGTGGTGCAGATGCAGATCGGCGGCGGCAACGTGCCGATCCGTGTGCAACGGGCGGTCCCCGTGCCCGCCCCGCCCGTAAACCGGCTCGAAATGGCCAACAAAGTGTTACAAGCGTGGGGCTCCAGCATCGAGCGGCTCACCAGCGATGAGATCATCAAGCAGGCGTCTGACGAGTCGCGCCAGGAGTTGAAGAAGAAGGTCGCCGAGATGAAGGAGAAGCTCAGCGACCTGGAGAAACGGCTCGACAAGGCCATGCAGAAGCCGGAGCAGAAGGAAGAGTAGATGAAGGCGGAGTCGGGGTCAGACTCTAAATATTCACTTTGGCAACGCGTTTGCCTCCCCAGCGGGGGGGGCTTCAATGCTGACCATACGGCGACTCATGCTCGGGTCCGTGCAGCGAGGCCCATTTAGGGCGGCGCTGGTCCATCGAGGCCGTCCCATGGCGAATCGGCCTGAAGATAGTGAATATTTAGAGTCTGACCCCGGCGCCCGCCGATTGCCCGTTCGCGTCGCGCTGGCGCTCGTCATGCTCTGGGCGTGGGCCGGGTCGTTTCCGGTCCGGGCCGACGTGCTGCCCCGCGCGTCGTATGAAACGCGCAACCGCCTTTCCGCGGCCCGCCGAGCCGTGGAGCAAGAGCAGTACACCGCCGCCGTGGGTCTGCTGAGTGCCGTGCTGGGGAGCGAGGAGGCGGACCTCTTTACGGCCGCGCCCGGGCGAGGCGGCGTCGAGCGGCCCGTCCGGGCCGAGGCCGCGGCACTGCTCGCGTCGCTGCCGCCCGAAGCCGTCGATCACTACGAGACCTGGGCCGAAAGCCGGGCCAGGCAGCCGCTCGGCGAGGCCGTCCTAGAGCGCGACCGCCGGGCCCTGGCCCAAATCGCCGAACAGTTTCCCGCCGCCACGGTCGGGGGTGAAGCCGCGCTGCTCTTGGGCTGCGACGCCCTGGACCGCGGACGCCCCTGGGAGGCCCTGGCCTGGTTGGGGCGACTCCAAAGGGTGCCCGCCGTCGCCAAGCGCTTCGAGCCGCAGCGCACGCTCGCCACGGCCGCGGCCTGGGTCGCGCTGGGCCGCTCCGACCGGGCGGCCGATGCGCTCAAGGACCTCGCGGCGGCCGGGTCGAACGTGCGGTTCCGCATCGGTGACGAAGAGTTTTCGTGTGGCGACGACCCGGCGCGCGTGCTGGCGTGGTTGACGGGAGAAGGGGACAGTCCCATTTTCGCTGCGCGAAAATTGGGACAGTCCCCCGCTGCGCGAAAATTGGGACAGTCCCCCGCTGCGCGAAAATTGGGACAGTCCCCCGCTGCGCGAAAATTGGGACAGTCCCCCGCTGCGCGAAAATT
>Ga0180437_10006162_pt1 | contig 16115 bp, 23 predicted proteins | sample SS_ome_4_FD_132410 | JGI IMG/M metagenome (GOLD analysis project Ga0180437, IMG submission 132410) | Hypersaline lake sediment archaeal communities from the Salton Sea, California, USA - SS_3_D_1 metaG | ecosystem: Environmental > Aquatic > Non-marine Saline and Alkaline > Hypersaline >...
AGAAGCTTCTCTGAGTAGCCAGCTACCAGATTGGTCTTGGTATCCTTCTGCTCAGTCAGGCTGCGTCCGTGACCAGCGAGGTCCAGGCAATGGAGGAAGCACTTCTTGTTCTTGCTCTGCCTGTACTCCTTGATCAGATCCTTGACCGACCTGCCGTCACCCCTGCTGCGCCCCCAGTAGTAGTTCGAACCGCCACCATAGGTTTGCATGTCAGAGATGATGATCACACGGTCGAATGTGATCTTCTTCTGCTGGAGTGCCCACCTGAGAGCTGCCTCTGCGTTGGTGCTGTGACCAACTGGGAGTGCAGCAACCTCATCGGCGATGTCAAACACGTTGCCACCACCCTGTGGGTTGATGCGGGCTGGCTTCCAGGTATCTCCGAACGCACCGATGACCGAGTTGGCCTCGCTCTTCTTGGCGATGATGGTACCGAGGATGCACGCAGCCTTGTTCATGCTCATCTGGCTGTTGCTGCTGATCGGAGAGCTCATGCTGCCACTGTTGTCGACAGCAATGAGGCTGACACCTGGAATGTCGTCCAGGGCTTCGATCACACGCTCCACAGCCTCGCCGAGCGCGTCGTACAGCTTCTTCTCCGCACCCTTGAGGGTTGGAGTGCTTGGCTGGTAGTAGCGGTTCACGCTGAGCTGACCAGTGATGGCGTCTCTTGCCGCCAGGAACCTGTGAGGAAGCTGCTTGCTCTTCACTGCTCCATTGACGATCTTGTCGACCACCATCTGGATGTGCTTCGCGCTGACATCAGCCTGCAGGATGTTCCTGAGGTTTCTGAGCGTAGCCATGTACGGAAGCTGGTTGCTCTCAATGAGATGCTCCCAGACATCCTTGGTGTTGCCGAACTGAGAGAGTAGAACCTCCCAGCCAGCGCCACTCTTCTTGGCAAACTGCTGAGCTCGAGGACCGAACTCCTTCATCTTGCTGAGGTTCTTCCTTGCAGCGATGACTGGAGTAGCCTTTGCGTCTGTGACCTCACCTGTCTTCAGGTAGTGGTCCAGTGCCTTTGGCAGCGGGTAGTCGGTACTTCTGTCGATCATCTTGAGGACGTCTGAGAAGTACGGACGGTGCTGTCCCTCATACTTGAGGAAGTCTCGCTCCTTGAACTTGGCGAATGCATCAGCGAGTCCACGCTTCAGGCTGTTCGGAAGAGCAGTCTGAGACCCGTACAGCGACCTGGAGGCCACAAACACCTGCTTCAGCTCATCTGCCCTCTGAATGACCTTCGGACAGTAGCTGCGCACGTACTGCTTGGTCTCCGCACACTGTGCAGCGACTGCAACCAGCACCTGAGGTGTGGTCCTGAGCTTCATCTCCTTGCGTGCCCAATGGGCAATTGCCAGGAGGTCTCGAGGACTGTCAGACTCAGCAATCTCGTGAGCTGTGTTGATGATCAGCTGGGCATGCTCGTCGAAGTCCGACTCGTCGTAGTTGTACCCACGATCCATTGCCTGAGGATCGGTCGGGTAGTACTTCGGCTCGTTGAACATGGACGACCCAATGATGGCAATCATGCGCTCAGATGGATCCTGGATCTCATGGACCTGGGTACCCACGGCACTGGTTGCCATGACCTCACGGATACTGGTCTTGCCATCCTTGACTTGACGCTTGAGATTGGTCTTTACCTTGCTCTTCTTCATTGTTCTTCTCCTTGAGAGTAGTTACTGCTCAAATTACTTGGTCTCAAAACCGAGTGCGACCAAGCTATCGAAATCCAACGTGTATTTCTCTTCGTCCCTGAGGTGCTTGCTCACGAGGGTAAGACTCTCTGCCTCAGCCTTGAGCACCTTCATGTGCTGGCTGATCAGAGTCAGTTTCTTCTGAGCGTCAGTCACCCATCTGCGCAGAGTATTCAGCCTAGCTGCTGCCTTGTCTGCTTGAGTTGGGAGCCCTGTGGTTCCCTTAGTCGCACGTGCTCTCTGCTGTCTCTCTGGGTATTCCTGGCCTTCGGGTATGTCGGATGCACAGGCCTGGATTGCCATGTTTCCGTCTTGCATTCCAGCGAAGACGCCTGGAAGATGGCCTGAGACCGCTGAGGATGCCCTCACAACGTTTTTTGACTGCTCAACCTCTTCTGCTAGCTCCGCGATCTCTTTGAAGCGCTCCTGGAAATCCTCGAAGCCTTTTTCGAAGACCACAGCCTTCTCACCAACCAGCTTGTCAGTCTCTTGATTGAATTCAAACTCAGTGTCAGCCCATGCCTTGAACACTTCATCCAATTCACGCTGGTAGGGCCGTGCTGCGGCCACCTTCTCGTTCCTCCGCTCCTGATAAAACTCTCCCAGGGCGTGGAGCTCCTTCTCCTTCTCTTTGACGAATGCGGAGACGTCCTTAGTTGCACCCTCGAGACGTTCTACTTCTGTATTGATCTCGTCTACTCTGTGTGCAACTGCCTCTTTGATTTCTTCACCTGTCTTGGCAAAGAGGAAGCCAACGACAGTATCGCCTAACAGGCGAGGCTGAAACTGATGCATTTTATTGTCCTTTGTTGAAAGATGGGCCGAGAAATGTCGAATAGAGTGTTTACTGTGGGAATTGAACCCACCATTGTCAATTTATCAGATTGGTGCTTCACCATGAAGCGAAGTAACTCTGTTCTTCACTACGGCCCTTGTGCTCTACCGAAACTTTCTTTCCGGTGAAGCTAGAGCATCTTCGATAGCGGCTCCAAGGAAGAGACCGGCAATGCCAGCAAATAGGAGCATGGTGGAGGGAATGAATATAGGCATGACGATTGCCAAAGTCAAGCCTTCTCTGAATGTCTTGATCATCTTACTCTCCTGCTAGCGCTGGATGGGTGTCTCCTGCGAATAGCACACGTCCGAACCTTGGGTCCTTAAAGCAGATTCTCTTACTGAGGCCATGTAGCTCATAGTCTACTTCTGTTCCTCTAAGAATCTCGAGGTCTTCTGAGTCACAGTAGACTAGAGTCTTTACATCATCCTTCTCATGAGATGCTACGAGCTCGTCTGCCTTAGTGATGTTTTCTTCTGCTTCCATAGCTAGCCAGATTTTTCCACGAACCAGGCCAATTCTATAGCAGATGCCTTCTGCTCCTTCTTCGAAGTCGCTGAAGTTTTCAGACCTGAAGGAGGCTAGAAATTCTAGCGCTTCCTGAGTAAATGTGAGTTCCATCTTTTCCCTTTCTCTGAGGGCTCTTAGCTTACATTGCCAGCACATTGGTCTCTCTGTAGCTTTAGCATACAGGCTAGATGATGACCGGTTTCCGCTGTCCTTAGTCCCACTTCTACTTCCTGTTCGATCCTTCTAATGATGAATTCACCATTACTCTTGTGGACATAGACTGTGACTCTCCACGTCATTGCGTCACACTTGACTTCCCCTTCAGTGATCCTGATGCCTGTTGGCCTCAACGCGTGGATATAGTCCAGTGCTAGTTCGTTGAGTGGCTGCCCATTGAGAAAGTCCAGCACGCCTATGCAGGAATATCCGATACTTGGAGGATTTCGGTATCTGGTGTAGTGAGTCGTGAAGTAGTCGTCTAGCTCTGTTCTTGGAATGAACAAGCCTGAATCTGTTTCTCTGTATGCTGGCATCTATTCCTCTTGGCGGAAGCGGAGGGAGTCGAACCCCCAAGGGCTTTGAAGGCCTCACTGGTTTTCAAGACCAGAGCAGTCGCCAATCTGCTTGCGCTTCCTGAAAAATCACTCTGAAAAAAAATTTCTCAAATTTGCCCTATATAGGGCTTTTGTGATCTCTCGTCCCGCTGGCTTCAGGTTCACTGAACAGTCATCTTTTAGAACAGCTTCCCTCAGAAGTCGAGATCTAACATGCTATAAATAATCATAATTAAATAGAGACATGCGGTGTTGACATTCAACTTTGTGCATTTCTCTTTTAGGGCTATCCCTGTTGTTGCATGAAGCCAGGAACGCTCCTATCCGGCGATAGCCACTTGCGGGGCGTACGAGAATTGAACTCGCCTGATTTCCGATGTGACAGACCGGTGACCACTCCGTGCAGTCCCACGCCCCTATTTTTGACCAAGTAGAACCAGCAATGGGTCCATATGGCACTTCTGAAGCCCAATGTCAAACTCGGTTTTTACGAGTTTATCCATATGTGGCTTCATGTCGGTATCATCGTCAATTATGGCGAATCTGTCAATATCGTTTCTCTCTGAAAGCCACTTATCGATCTCGAGACCTCTTTTTGACCATCTGCCAGTAAAATCGCCATTTTCGTCAAATAGCTGAAATGCTCGAGGTGTTCTTGCGATGATTTGAGTCTCTACACCTTGATTAGCTATATATTCCTTGATGCTGCCAAAACGCTCTTCTGAGCCATTTCTCCAGCTAGAGGAAAGTACTAGAAGTGCTCCAGTTTCGTTACAGATGTAATTCAGCAAATGTACGCAGTCTGGATCAAATTCATGATAATGTTCGCCATTCCAAGGGATCATTGGTCGCTGAATTGTCTTTCTATTGTTGAGAACACCATCTATGTCGAGAAAGATTATTTTCATTGGTTTTCGCCCTCTATTTCTCGCTTAAGAGATCTTGCAAACTCGTATAGGTCCTTTACTCGAATACCTCGTACCCAGTTAAAGTCGTTGCCTGGATGATTCCATCCTTGGTAGTCCGCATTTCTGCGGAATGAACCCATGGTGGTATTTTCGAACCTATCGCTAAATGCCCTAACTAGACTACAGAGTGTTTCGTCGTCCATTACTTGAGTCCTGATAGCATGGCCAGAATGACCACTGCTACTATGATTCCACCTATCACAGGAGTTCCTTTTTAACCTTACGGGCACAACCATGTGCGCCCATCTTGTAGCAAGTTGCTACAGCTTGGGATATCCCCTTCTTTCTACCTTTGCGGTAGCCAAGGTATACAGTGGCTATCAAGATGCCTAGGATCACCACAAACATGTAAGTTAGGACGGTCATCAATTAGACAAGTTCCTCTCGTATTTTCACCAACATGCTCAATATGTCCCACTGCTTGACATCCAAGACGCTTCGCCGTGCGAAGAAGGTGATTGAGTCGTCTAGCTTTTGTATTAATGACTTGAGCTCTGATGGTGATAACTGCGACTTCAGTTTCTGGCCTAGGGATGCCTCGGTACATTGGGGCCCAAGACTCTGAGCCACCGGTAAAGCGATCTCTAGAAATTCTTTGAATGCTGACATGGACGCAATTAAGGCTTAGGAGGCTTGATAGGAGTAGACTTAGTAATAGCTTCACGTTTCCAAACCTTCCAACCTTCTCCTTCGTTGCTAAAGCAGAATTCCTCATGAGAGAGGTACTTTTCTAGCCAGACTATAGAGCCACCACTTACAATAGTGGGCAGCCAGGCGAAACGCTTAACAACTCTTCTTTCGCCGTGTTTAGGGGCTTTCCACTTTATCGCCGTTTTTTGTTTGACCGTTGCCAAGCTTTTATCTTTGGGCTTTCCTCGTAGTTGCATCCTAGCCTCGCACAGAGCTGAGATATCTCATTTTTGAGCAAGACCAGTCCACACTTAGAGCAGGCCTTTCTAGAGACTCCTCTTAGAACATACCACTTGTGTGGTTCATGTACCATTTTGCCACTGTTGGTATGTTAGCCCTTCGGGCTTCTTCAGCCAGATTTGGCCTACTTTGGTACGCAGGAACTCAGAGAACTCCTGATGATAGTCTTCCTCATTCAGGTAGCTCTCCCAGAGCTCATCATACGTAATTCCGAGATTTCGCCACTTTTTGATGCGGCGATTCAACTCTCGCTTGAAATAGAGTGCTTCGATGTTGTCCATGTTGTGACTACCCCTGGTTTGACCCAGGGATAGTCTGTAGCTTACTGCGCTTTGACCTTCATGTCGAGACTCAGGTCCCGAGCAGCCTTGGCAGTAAACAGATCGATGAAGTCGGCTGCGTTACCAGTCGTTCCCTTACTGCCATTGCCCATGACCATGTAGGGGACGAGGGATCCTGGCTTCGCATCCTTGAGAGCCGCTGCGTAGGCCTCTTGGGCTTTGACCCAGGCATCCAGCTTCTTCTCGAGAGCGCCGTCAGCCTGCATCACGAGACGCTTGCGAGCAGCTTCACCTTCACCGAGTAGGATCAGCTTCTTCTTCTCGTACTCAGCAGCTTCCTTGGCTAGACGAGCGACTTCCTTGTCAGCCTCAGCCTTGACTGTGCGCTGAGTCTTAGCGATTTCTTCCTTCGCACGAGTCTCAGCCACTGCGGCCTGAGCCTCTGACTCGGCCTTCTTGGCTCGAGCCTCGGCCTCTTGAGCCTGTGCTTGCTGTGTGATGATGTTCATGCGAGCCTTTCGCTGAGTCTCGATCTGCTCGAGGACTGGCCCGGGATACTCGATCTCGTCGATGACGAAGTTGGTCAGCGAGATGTTGAACTCACGGAATACCGCAGGATCGCGCTCGTAGCCTGCTACGCAGGTCAGACCGTCTTCTTCGCTGCACGGACGCTTAGTCACTACGAGAATGGTCGTATCCTCACCAGTGATCTCGTCCTTGACTTGCTTCTCGATCTGGTCGGTCTTGATCACACCATTGATCAGCTGGTCTTCGACGAGGGCTGCGAACTCAGCACGACGCGCACTGTAGGACTCAGCAGCGCTCATATGCGGACCCGACGCGAACAGGGCCTTGCGAAGCGCTGGGAGTACGAGCTTGCCCATCACGCCGTCCATGCTCTTGAACTTGCGGTGTACCTGGATCAGATCCTGACCTGACATCGGCAGCATGACTCTGACTGAGCCTGAGACCTTGGCCTGGGTGCCATCATTGTACCTGGTGGGCAGCGTGCCGATAGGGCGAGCTCCCTCCACACCGTCTGGCGTGAACGCGAACGTTGAGGCCTCTTTGTAGGTGTGGATCGTGCCGAAGTTCTGCATGTACATGCCAGGTTCGCTTCGCACGCTCAGATCACCAGAGATAGCTGCCTGCTTGACTTGCATGTAGCCAGCCTCATTGGTCTCGAAGATCTGGCTGCTGGACAGCAGAACGCCGAGCAGAAACAGGAATCCAATGACTCCTGCCGCAACTCTCTTGATTGGGAATGAATTCTCGTGCATGTTTTTCTCCTCTTTCTCTTTCTGTTATTAGAGATTCTTTGTTTTATCGATCTCTAGTTGGTCCTTTTTCATTTTTTCGATGTTTGCGTCCTTCACATCCTGCGCAAACTTGTCGAGCTTCTTTGCCTTTTTGGCGAGTCCTTTAACTCGCGCCTCTTCTGCTTCTCTCTCTTCTTCTTTCCAGAGCTGGTAGAGCTTTTTGAATAGCCATAGTCCAGTTGGGAGAACTAGAAGCAGGATAATAAACAGTTTTGCCATGGTTACTTTCCTATGAAATGTAAGCAGTAGGGAACAGAATGTTCCTTTCTGCATTCTGAGTACAGTGAGCAGCTATGCATCATCGCTAGTACGAACGTTGAGAGTAGCGCAATAATGATGATTACTGTCTTGATGGTTTTCTTAGTCGAGCGTCTCATTTCTTATCCATTGCATCCAGAATCATGTCAAGGACTTCTGGTTTAAAGTAGAAGATTCCAAGCACTGTGGAAAAGAATCCGAGAATCAGTACGGTTGGGATAGTAAGGTGGACAAACAAGCCATAAAGGATCATTCCAATTGCCGCCAAGATTACAGTTCCCATGAATGCTATGAGCGTAGCAAAACCTGCAAATGCTGCTGCATTCGCTAGCTTCTTTTTGTCGATCATGTTGCTTATTTTTCTTTTTGGAGATCGGTGACTTCTTTTGCGCCCTCGGCGTAGAAAGCAGCCTCTTCTGGGTCTAACTCATACAACAGCTGAAGGAACTCTCCAGCATGTACCTTTTCTTCGTCGGCAATCTCGAGTAGTACTTCCTTAGCTAGTTTGTTGTTTGTAGCTTCAGCTAGCTGTTGGTACATCTGGACTGCCTCAAATTCAGCTGCCATCATGAATCTGATGCCTCGCACGAGCTCCTCGTCAGTTACTTTGCCCTTAGCCAGGACATGTTTCATATAGTCGCCGAATTCTGGCATTGTTGCTCTCCTTGTGGTCGGGGGTGGCCAGGATCGAACCTATTCTCTTCCCACAAACTCTTTGATCTCTTCTTCTGAGAATCCTTGCTCAAAAAGCCATCTTATCTGTTCGTCTGCTGCTTGAGAATTGACTTGTTCTGAGACAATATCGCATGCTGCGATTACTAGGTCTATCAAGCGGTCACTGACTCTTTCCTGATTTTTGTCCCAGTCTTCTTCTGGACCTAGTAGTTCCTCATATAGTCTTTGTGGATCTGTCATTTGATCTCCTGGTCGGGAATGTCGGATTTGAACCGCGACTCATGCTCCCAAAGCATGCGTGTTCCCAGATTACACCACATTCCCGTTGTTATGTTCGATCCTGTGACAATTAGCACACAGAATCTCTACTTATACAACAATATCTAAGGACTGAAAAGTCCTTTTACAGAGTCTCGTCGTAGTTTTGTTTTTCTTGTTCTGGTGCTGCTTGACGCTTAGGAACCGCACAGATTCCTCTGACCTCGGCAGGATCTACACCTAGCCATACCCAATGGTGTCCTTGAGACACGCACATCTCTACCATTGGTGCCATATTATCCAGGATCCCCTGGACTCTGTGATGAAGTATTCTTACATCTTCAGTAGCTCTATCTGCTCTCCATGTATCGTATGCAGTAGCAGACATAAGGCTAAGAGACAGAAGAGCTCCCGCGATTATAGCAAGAATTGCCGCTAGGCCTGTTTTTGGACTGAAGACAGCACTAAGAATAGCTCCGAGAACTCGCTTTATCTTTTGCCACCTGGTAGGTTTCTTTTTCTTTGGCATGATCTTCTCCTATCTGACAATTTTGACAGGAGAATCATGCATTTACAATGTAGGGAAAGGTGGTTATTTCTCTGGCCAAGGTCTGAGTTCAAAGTCATATGTCCCAAATGTATATCTTTCCTTACATTTTGGGCATCGGTGCACCCAATAGTGGCTGCCACCGCCAAAGTGGTCTGATGTGCACTTTAGTCTGATTTTGCACTTTGGGCAATCTTGTGGGTAGTCGTCTTTGTACTCTGTAAAGCTCATCTTATTAGCCAAGGTCGTCCATGCAGCCCGTACAGCGCATATCAGGCTCTAGTCCACCTGCGTTGAAGTAGAACACAGGCTTATGGCCTGTCATTCTACACCTCAGGACTGTAAGCCAGCTTACGTCTGGATGCTTCTTAGCAAAGAGATACTGGTACCATTCTTTATGAAACCAGTTCTCAATCCAGTTTGTCCAAATGAGCTTCATTTGCAGTAGTTATTCTTGGTTGTGTGATAGGCCTTACACTGGTCGCACCAGTAGACCCGCATTCTTTGGCCAATTCTGCGCGGGATAGACCTAAGTGCTAGCTTCTTGCTTTCGTAGCACTTTTTACCACAGGGCTTCATGGTTGGTCTTCATGAAGTGGATCTACGAAGACTACTTTGGTCTTCTGCTGGCCGTGGTGAGAGTGTAGCTTCTCCACGATTGAGATTGACTGAAAGACGGTGATGCTGGGATATTCTGACTTCCAAGTCATTGCGACCTGACCGTTGTCAAATTCTACTCCATCAGCTACACGTCCTGTGCCACTGACGCCACTCGAGTCTTCGTCTCTTTGAAGATAGAAACGTCTCATTCTACATCCCATTCTGAATAAGAATAGTGGTCCCAGCTAGGATCAGCATCCTTATTCATGTTGTCACACGATTTTTTAGCATCTTCTTCTTTTAGAAAGATAGCATGGATGCTGGTCCACCAGCTTCCATAATCAGCCTTGTAGTAATCGTGTTCTACTACAAAGACTGTCATTGTGGCTTCTCTGAAGTGTAGGTGTTCTGATGCTCTTCGGAAAGAGGGCTGAGAGCTTTTGCGACAGCATCATGCAGACGCAGATATTCGTCTGCAATTTTCATTTGAAGCTCACAGAGTTCTTGTTGGAGTTCGCCTAGGACTTTTAGGTGAGCAGCTGCATCTGGGTCAGAATATAGCTTGCTTGCACCTTTGTAATTGGCTGCAAGGACTGCGCTTAGACTTGCATTGCGAACAGTCTCACTTCTAGCTTTTTCCCAGATGTCCCATGGTTGAAACGGATTTTCCATTTTCTTTCTCTTTCTGTTTGGCGGGGGAGAAGGGACTCGAACCCTTGACACACGACTTAACAGGCCGTCGCTCTAACCAACTGAGCTACACCCCCAGTTATTCCTTCTTTTCCTTCTTTGCTTTGTACATGAGTTCGTCAGCACTTGCAAGCATTGCTAATAGGTTAGGAAGCTTTCCTGCCTCATAGCAAGAAGCTCCAATGCTCACAGAAAGTCTGATATCACACTCAGGGATGCGCTTTCCTCTAATTGCGTTGTAGATCCTGTCCTTAAGCTTCTCAGCCTGGATTACATCGGTGTTTGGCATGAAAACGGCAAATTCGTCTCCACCCATGCGTCCAACAATATCTGCATCTCGTGTGGTGTCGAGTAGAGCCGACGCTACTTTGAGTAGTGCGATATCTCCGTATTCATGACCATAATCGTCATTGATTGGCTTTAGGTCATCTACATCTACAAAGAGGACCGCAGCTGGCTGATCAAAGCGCTTTGATACCTTTAGCTGCTGCTGGCCTAGTGTGATAAATCCTCTTCTGTTGAATACCTGAGTGAGCTCGTCAGTGAACAGTTCGTTTCTGACATCATCTAGCCTCTTCTGTCGTTCAATGCTGAACAAAATTGCAGAGATGAGCGCTTGGGAGGTTAGTCCTCTCTTCACTAGGAAGTCATGTGCCCCAATCTGCACTGCTCTGTATCCTAGCCTGAGGTCGTCTCCATCTGTCATAACAATGACGGGGGTGGCCATTACCTCGCCATTTAGCTTGGTAAGAGCTTCTAAGCTACTGTAACCAGGTAGGCTAAGATCCAGGAGGATTGAGTGGTAGGTCTTGTTTGAAAGATTTTCCTGAGCTTCCTCGACAGAAGATACTATGTCGAGCCTGAAGGTATACCTGTGGTCCTCGTGAAGCATGTTCTCGATGATTATTGACTCATCTCGATCATCGTTGATGATCAATACTTTTGGTCTCCAGAGCATCTCGACTCCTCTGTCGTTATCCTGATTTTATCATGCGTCTTCTGTCTTTTGAATGTGGGAGAGTGTAGGTTTTTTAGAGGTTTGTGTCAATAATGAGCTCGTCAGTATAACCCTGATACATTGTTTCGTGTGGGTATCCATATGGGTTACAAATGAGTTCAGTATCGCCTAGAGTTAGGTGTCTGAAGTCGTGAGTATGACCAAAGAACCAGAAGTCTGGCTGATGCCAGATTACTGTATCAAAGTCTGAAGAGAAAAATACGTTGCAGGAGTGATGTTCCCAGCGCGGGTGCGCACATTGTTTTACGGGTAGATGATGTGTAACTACGATATCTCCCCGCTGGACGTTGTTCTTAAAAAATTCCTCAGTCTTTTTATGCTCGAGGATGATTGCCTCGCGCTTACCTTCGATTAGTCTTTGATCTGGCCAGCTCTCGTTCATCTGCATAGCTATAACGCTATTAGGATACCAACCAGTAGCACCTATGAATCTTTGTCCATCAATAACCGTAGAACTCTTCTCTAGGAAGTGTAGGTTATCTATCTTGCTAGACAGATTTCTGAGAGACTCGTGCCTTCTTTCTATGCTAGAGTGCCAATAGTCGTGGTTCCCTAGCACAAAGATTACTTGTTCGAATCGGTCACAGAATGTTCTGAGGGCTTTCTTTAGTCTCTTCTTGTAGCCTACAGCTAGATCGCCAGCTATGACAAGCACATCAACGCCTTCGTTGGGAAGCTTGCCTGGGACTAAAGAGTTAGGATGTCCAAATTCTACATGGATGTCACTAATCAGTTTGATTTGCATTTTTTGCTCTTCGTGTGCTGGTAGTAAGAATCGAACTTACTCGACAGACGCTTATGAGGCGTCTCGGCCCACCTGAGCCCTACCAGCTTGGAGGCGGTGCCGCGAGTTGAACGCGTTGCGCTGAGTTTATGAGACTCAGTGAGCTCGCCCGGCTCTTATGCACACCGCAAAAAAATAGGACGAGAACTGTCGACAAGAGCGTGAATTTTTACCTCCCATAAGATGCGGGAGGCCCTGGATTTGAACCAAGTCAAAAACATTTAGAGTGTTTTCTTAACCGAAGTAACTCTCAATCTTCACTTCGTCCTTGTGCTTACTCAAGATTACTCCTGAGTAAGCTAATAGGGCTTCTCACTAGGTCCAGCTAAGACATTACTCTTAGCTGATTTCACCTCATAAGCCTCTGATCTAAGCCTTAGCTCAAGATCCCCTGTGGTCTAGGTGACGGGTGCGTATGAGCGAGGTACCTAACTTATCGAACCCAGCCGAGAAATAGCACCCTAGGGATCAGCCATGGGTACTTTTCTTTTCTTCGGCTTCGCATCCAGTTCCTAGCAAGCGGATGCTGTTTTTGGCTGAGAAGAGACGAAAAGAGAACGGTAACGGCGCTCTACCACTGAGCTATCCCCCGTCAGGTCGGGGGAAGAGGGATCGAACCTCTGACATCCGGCTCCTAAAGCGAAGTAACTCTTATCTTCACTACAGCCTTTTGAGCAATAGGGTAGTAATCACTGATTACTCAAGGCACCCTATTACTCATTGCGTCGGAGGCCGAGGAGGTCTCTCGACGACTTTTTGACACTGAGGAAAGTCGGGAAGGGTGACGAACTGGCCCCAGCCTTACACCTGAATCGAACAGGCAGTCTTTTGTTATAATAAAAGAAGTAACCCTAGCCTTTACTACAGTGTCTTTCTTTGAGACAAGAACAATCGATAAGAGTGATGCCCCCGGAGGGCAAATCCCCCATAAATTGTGGAGGATTTCAGAGTCGAACTGAAGTAACTCTTGTCTTCACTATGTCTCTTTTGAGCGAGGAAAGTCGGAGAGAGAAACGCTCTTAAAGTCGAGCAGACTAATGGTACGTAATTACAAGTCACGTGAAGTATCTCTCGCCTTCACTTCGCTCTTGGGGTGACTGACGGGTATTGAACCCGCGACCTCTTGGGCCACAACCAAGCGCTCTACCACTGAGCTACAGCCACCAGAAATTCGGGAGAAGGGGCGTTAAGAGTGTTTTCTTATTCGCCGAAGTATCTCTCAACTTCACTTCCCGAATACTCATTTATGTAGTTCTTTTAGTCCTTTGTCAAGCTAAAAGTAGAATTACCCAGACTAGCATTCCGCCGCTGATTACCACTCCGGCCACATCATCTCCTGGCCCACGGCTTTCGATTCTTGGATATTCTGCTTGTGCTAGTCTATATAGGTCGTACAGCAGCGTAAATGTATACGCAATTACCATGACCCACAAATAGACTTCAGCTGCGAATGTCATCTTTTCTACCTTTCCTTACTCTTAGGACACCGGCTTCCCAGAGGCTAGCTACTAGTGATAACCGACTGAGGGCTCACCCCAGAATAGCTGAGTAATCGGGGGCAACCCCCGCACTTCATCACTACCTGCCCCTCAAGTAAGATCCCATTCCCGCACGAGCTCACAGGGATCGGAGCGGATCTTCGATCCTAGCGAACGATCCGTGAGCTCGTGAGAAGAGACGAAAAATCATCACCATGATTTTTCGTCGGGAATGTTAAAGTTGCTTCTTTGTCAGTAAGTGTTGTCGTGTATAAGTTGTACTGTAGTTCGTATAGAAGCTTTTCTTTAACTCGGCGGTTCCGCCTAAGTAGACGAGAATAGTCAGAAAGAGGTTACGTTAACTTGTCACCTTGACATCCCCCTCATTGGGGGGGATCTGGGAATCGAACCCAGCTAAGCTCATTAGCATTGAGAAGTATCTCTTACTTTCACTGCGTCTTTTGAGCACGCTCGGAGCTGGCTAGTCTTCTTTCACGCCTTAGAAGGTTTTCTGGATATCTTTTTAAGCGTTATTCCGACTCTTGAGGGACCTTACCTTCAGCCGAGATGCGTGGACCTTCACGACTGGCCTTATCCTTCCCTTCACCTTCACCGATTGTGCTCGAGAAGCTGGCTGTGCACACCTGCTTCTCTTTGCGTTATATCTCCGGGAGGCCGCTGGGAGATAGAACGACTTTTGTCCTGGTAGGGCAGGCGTACCGCGCCCACTTAGTGCCCGTTTTCCTTTGGATACCAGGACTTGTGACTCATGAGGGCCTAGGAGGGGATGTAGCCCCCATGAGTCTGAGGAGGTGATGTGTACCATTTCTGGTACACCTTCTGGATCTGTTGTGCGGAGACAGACCCGAAGATTCATTCCTACATTATTTTTTGTGGTTAGGCAAGTCCTTTCGAACCTGCCTAGCCTGTTGCAACTTAGTAGTACATCGTACCACCGCTGCGCCTGGCTTGCCTGCCAGTCATGATGTAGGGATAATAGGTACCCCTAGTCACGTTGGCACGGAAGGCAGCGATGCTGGTGGTTGCGACCTTGTACTTGTTGCGGATGCGCTGGTTGCTCCAGCCACGGACGATGGCGTCAACGATGTTGAACGCTGTGCGACCGTAAGCCTTGCGGAACTCTGCGCGAGCCTTGAGGGCTCTCTTTGACAACTTGGCCATAATGGCTCTCCTAGGTCATGCTACCTCTGGTTCTTTTGAGAGTCTCGAGGATCTTTTGAAGAACCTTCTTAGGACACTGGTCTGGTAGCTTTGTGATGACCATTGCCCTGTTTACCTCGTCGATTAGCTGTTCTATTTCTAGAGACATCTTATCGACCTGTATTTCCTCAAGCTGACTGCGTCTTTCCGCTGGTTTCAAATATGATTCCAGGATCGCATCAGCAGTTGGTAGCGAGAACACTGGTTTTAGGTAGTCCCAGAGTGCCTCTGCTCTCCACTCAAATTCTTCTTCTCGAAGGTAGTAGATCGCTTGCAATAGCCTGTAATAGGCCATTACGGCTTTCTTTTTGTCCTTCTTAGACTTTCTCCAGTCGTGTAGTGCGTTTCCTTTTGCTGCTCTACCAATCTTGTTGGTCAGTCCTTCTCTCATTAGACTGATCATTCCTGAGGATCCAATTGCATGATGAATCTCAGGAAGGTAGAGAATCTCGTACGTTACAAATGACCCTTTTAGCAGCAGACTGATGAACTTCCACATCTCAAAGCTATCGAGTGAGAAGTCGCCTCCCTTTGTTCCTACTGGAACTTCTTCTAGGTCAGAAGTAAAGCTCTTTCTGATCACCTGCTGTCTGGGCCTAAAGTCTGGATGCTCGAGGATATCCCATGTATCCATTAAATGGATACCTAGGTAGTCTCTGTCTGAGTCCTCTGTATTCAGCCCATAGGCACGAGAGCCAGAGAGGATGCAGGAAATTGGCTGTATGCCTGCTGGATAGCCCTCATTAATTAGATACTCGGCGATCTCTTCTTCTGTTACGCTTGCTTGGATTCCTTCTTCCACAGTCTAGCTACCTCAACTCTCATTGGAAATGCATGCTTCTGATCTGGTTGCTGCTCATAGTAATCATAGTGATTCCATTCGAGAATCCTGTACCCGGCGACTCTTTGGATTTCTCTCTTGAGCATTGGCCGGTACTTTCTTATGATCCTATAGTTGCCGCCACCTTTCTCTCTATTACTTGTATGCCACACAGCTAATACTAGCTTAGGATCACCACAGTTGGCTAGTCCCCTAGTCAGATTGTAGATGATCTTAGTACTTAGCTGCCTCATTGAGTCAAAGTCAACTATCTGGTACTTGATCGACGTTTGCTTCATGTAATCAAGCATGTCCATGAAGTGAGCAGCAAAGTGGCCATTCCACGAACCTTGATACGCCTGCTGTACTAGCGGTATGTATTCTTGCACCGAATGGTAGTCTTGTCTACCGTCTTGGCACGTATCGAACCTTTTCTTGATGAATGGAGCTAGCGCACAGTAGATCTCGGCAATGTGGGCAGCAGCTAGCCCCACAAGATTGCCACAAATCATGTTTTTCGCACATGCTTCTGCGATGTCTGCGTATATGAGATCCTTGCAAATCCGCAGGCTTTTGTAACCATGTATGACTGGCCTCTCAGTTAACAGCTCTCTTCTGAGCTGGGTACTGTAGAGGCTATTCGTCTGGTTCCACGGCTTTAGGATAGAGTCC
>Ga0180437_10006163_pt1 | contig 16113 bp, 11 predicted proteins | sample SS_ome_4_FD_132410 | JGI IMG/M metagenome (GOLD analysis project Ga0180437, IMG submission 132410) | Hypersaline lake sediment archaeal communities from the Salton Sea, California, USA - SS_3_D_1 metaG | ecosystem: Environmental > Aquatic > Non-marine Saline and Alkaline > Hypersaline >...
CAATGGTGCGAAGCATGGAAAAAGATTCCTCCGCTCCGGTGCATCTCCCCGTGAAATGATCCAGCTCCGCGCGGCGAAGGTAGGAAAGGGTTTCCGTTTTCTGGCGAACCAGCTCAGGCACCTGGAGCGCATAATAACGCGAAGGGAGAAGCGCTTCCTCGCGAGTAAGGAGCCTTGCCTTGGTTCCGTTCCAATTAATCCCGAAATTATAAACAACCGGGTCCATTGCAAAAGGAAGGGCATCCTCCAGCTCGTTCTTTGCGGTTTGCATAATGCCAAGAACCTCATCCCTGAACCGATCTCTTTTTTCCGGAGACACGAACATTGCCATACCCCCGCCGGACATCCCGCCCAGCATCAAAAACCCCCAATAATCCCTGCCAAAGCTTTTTTGCGTGCGCCTGATCAAGGTTTGTGTGAAACGGTTGGTTACATACGGTATTATAGTGCGAAGGGGCTCTAAAAAATTAAGCGTGGTGTTTGCCGCCAAAGCTTGGATATCCCCGGTTTTAAGGCATTTTACAATATCATCGAATATCTTTCGCATGGAAAGGCGCGCGTTCCATTCCTGCTCGGAACGCAAAAGATACTTTTCCGTAACCATTTCCAGGATGGGACCCACATTTTGCGCCATACCCCCATGAATGGGAACCAGGCTCCCTGTAAGGCGCCGGGTTATTTCGGGATGCAAATCCTCCTTGCCCAAGATCCGGTGTGTGGGAAGGAGGCATCCCTTGCTGATCCCGTATTCCGGATCGTCCTGTTTCGCGAGAGCTCCCTGTATAACCTTGAACCCGGGCCAAAGCCCGCCTGAATCCTGCCATCCGCCTCCGGAGCCTCCCAGCCATTCCCCAAGGATCGCCCGGGATGCTGCCAAACGCCGCTCCGGTTCTTCCAAGCCCCCCTCCAGCTTCGAGGTCTGCCCCGTGGCGCGCATAAGAACACTCACGATGCACGCTAGCAGGGTTGTGGAAACAGCCAGGCGCGAACCCTTGGGAATATCGTTCACCATGGTCACCAGTTCAATTCCCATGCCTGGAGCCACAATTCGGGAAAGAATCTGGGAGATGGGTTGGCTGGTTCCCTCAAAAGAGGGCGGGATCACGCCCGAGGCGATCACACCGGCTTTTAAAAGCCCCAGGTAATCGTTGCCAAAATTAAAAAGGTCTGCAAGTTCCGTGATATCCTTTGTGCTCTCGAGGTCCACACTCGTGAGGCGGATAAGGGGTTCGGGAATAACGCGGAAAAATGCGGAGACCGGTGGTCGCACCTTTTCATCGCGACCGTACACCCCTAAATCCACAGAGATATTAAGGACTCGCGCTCCTTCGGGAAAGTCCATACCCAGGAAAAAGATATCCGACCATCCGCTGTGTGAAAGATCGAGCCGCACCGGGGTGGCTTCCGTAAGGATGGGATAGAGCAGGCTGCCTTCGGGTCTTTTAAGGAGTTCCTTCCTGATGCGAATGGGGTGATCCTCCGCATGACCCACGCGAAACATCCACTGGTTGCCGCTGCTTGCGCGAACACTTTTCCTTACCTGGTCAAGGAGCGTTTGAAAGGAAAGATGATGATAACATTCCGCCAGGGCGCTCATAAAGGCGGCGTTGGGACCTCCCTTTTTCATGGAATCCCTGAAACAATCTATTGCTTGTTCGAACCGCCTCGCCAGAAGGTCTTCGTACCCTTCGTAAGGTATCTCTCCATGGGGTGTAAAAACCCCTCTTTCCATCAGGAAAAAACGATACGCAGCGTAAAGAAAAAGCGTGGCGCGCACCCTGTGGTAAAGATTATCCGCGGAGCGCCTGAAAGCATCCAGCTCTTCGCATGCTGCAAGCAAATCCTTCGGATCCATTGAGCGACACAAGGAGGTAAAGGAGCGATTCCGCTCCTTAGCTTGATCGCTGGTTATGGTTTTGATAAAAGGATTCACACCTATACCCCTATTCAATCTTTCTCCTATTGGCTTCAGCCATGAGTTCCACCAGCTCTATAAGCGCCTGTTCCTTATCCTGCCCGGAAAGAGACAAGGCAAGCTGAGCCTTCATAAGCCCGAATTCCGCGCCAATATCGTATCGGGAACCCTTGAGCTCCAGAGCCAGGTATTTTTCCCTTTTTGCCAGTTCCTCCAGAGCCGGAGTCAATTGTATCTCGCCCTCCCTGCTCTCCGCTTGTTTAATATGTTCCTCAAGAATGTCAAACAGGGTATGCGTAAGAACGTGCATTCCAAAAAAACAGAGGTAATGCCCCATGCGCAACCCCGGGATATGGAGCTCCAGTTCCGCTTTGCTGAGCGACGGTTTTTCCAGTATCCTTTCTATCTGGTAAACCCCGGGGAGGCTGGGAATCCTCTTTCCTCCCACTGTTCCGTAATACCGAACCAGGGGTTCCGGTGTTGCTTGAACCGCAGCAACAGCGCACTCTTCCGCTGATGCCAGATCGATCAGCTGTTGGGCGCAGCGTCCCTGTTTCACCGTGGAAATGTACAGGTGGTCTCCCAGGAGGAGCAGAAACGGTTCTGATCCTACAAAATCCCTGGCGCAATATACGGAATGCCCATATCCAAGGGGCTCTTCCTGCACGGCAAAGTGAAGCCTCCGAAGCAGGTTATCCAGGCGCTGTTCCTGCCGCTGAGCCCATTCCACACCCTGGTATGCGGCTTTAAGGTTTTTTCGAAGCGCCTTGAAGCGTTCCATGTAGCGCTGATCGTCTCCGGGTGCGCAAACCACGCAGATTTCCTCGATCCCGCTATCCAGGGCTTCTTCGCAGATGATCTGAATTGCAGGTTTGTTCAATCCGTCGCGATCGATAAAAGGGAGCATGGCTTTTTGCACCGTGTCCCATGCGGGGTAGAGACGAACCCCACGCCCCGCCGCAGTTATTACAGCTTTTCGTACCAACACGTCACTCTCTCCTCGATTTGATTATTTTTAAAAAACCATCAAATATTACTCTATGATATTTAATTTTGGAAATACAAGGGATCAAGGGTTAATTGCGATTCATCGAAACAGCGAGATAACATAAAGAGAGGCGGGTTTTGTATCGATCCGGATTTCATCCGGCGCTTTCAGCTTTAAAAAGCCCTGCCGCGGTTTAACGCGATCAGGAAACAACAAATCGTTCCTTGCCATAAAGCTCTCCCCGGTAAGTTCAAACAACCGGGCTTTTTTTGCGAATTTCCCCCCCTTGATCCTGATTTTAACAGGGAGGGTGGCGCGGGGACTCCTGTTGACAAGGATAATATCCAGGCTGTTTTTTCCGAGAAGAGGCATGAAATCCACCAGGGGAAATTTCTTTCTTTCCTCTCCCGCCCAATCCTGCCAATCCGGCGCGTCGGAGAAGGGACAGCTCAAGCTAAATCCCACAGGCTGGGTTCCGGAGAGCCGTTGAACCTCCTGAAGCGCATAATATACGGGTTGAGTATAAACCCGGGCGTTTTCCTTTGTCATGTTGCCCCCGTGATTCAGGATGGCGCTATGCGTGAATATTTCAACAATGCCTTGTGTGCGGATTGCAGAAGTGAGCGTGCCAATGTAAAAAAGGGCTTCTGCCAGGGTTGCGGGGTGCGGATGGTACGAGCGACCGTTAAAAATCATCTCTTCTGTAATGGCAATTTTTAAATCAATTCCTGCTTTTTTGCCCATGTTATGGAGCCTGCGAAAAAAGGCATCCTCGAAAAACCACGAATACCCCATCTGGCTCAAATACGCATATTCCGGCGAGGACAAGGCATTATTGGAGCATAAAAAATGGAGGGTCAGGGAGTGGAGAATATCGCTGCAATCCCGGATTAAAACCTCGTTCCATTCAGGTTCCAATCCGCTCGGGTCTCCCGTGGCAAGGAGATAAATTGAAGGATCGGCAGCTTTCATCGCTGTATAAAATTCCCGGTAACGGCGCGCATATTCCTGCGCATTGCAATGTCCGATCTGCCAGGAACCCCAAAGCTCGTTGCCGACCTCCCACACCTTGACATTATAAGGCTCCGGATGCCCCCTTTCGGCGCGCTTTTTTCCCCACTTTGTTTTCGAGCCTCCGTTACAATACTCCACCCAATCCGCCGCCTCCCGGGGTGTGCCGTTTCCTGCATTCACGCAGATGAGCGGCTCCGCTCCTATAAGGCGGCATAGCCGGATATGCTCATCCGTTCCCACATGATGAGGATCGCAACGGTTCCATGCGGGATTTTTCCGGGTAACACGTTTATCCATGGGAACCAAATCGTCTTTCCAGTGATATCCGCTTACATAATTCCCCCCGGGGAAACGCAGAATCTTTATTTTCTGCTCCTTTAAAAGTCGTATCACTTCAGGGTCGAAACCTTGCACATGATCGGAAGGGAAAAGGGAAACCTGATCGATCATCATTTCGCCTGTTCCTGCCAATCCCAGGCAAAACCAGAGCGCCTCTCCCTGTTCCTCCTCGAAATCCCGAAGCTCCAAAGTTCCTGAGCGTTTTACCCAATCTGTGCCTTCATAAGGATCGAAAACCGCTCTTCCCAGAACCTTTTTTCCCCGGATATCTGTAAGCTGGGCAACAATTGGGGCGCCAGCCTGCTTTATATAAAAGGAAATCTCGTAGTTGTTTTCCCTGTGCAGGGGGAGAAAGATCGGTTGCCTGATTCCGGCTCCGAACTCGTCCGCGGGAAAATCGTTTACCTTCATATATACAGAGTGGGAGGTATTGTAGGCATCCTTTTTCAAGCTGTAAACACAATCCTCCCAGTTCCACCCGAACCACTTGTAGGGAAATTTTATTTTGCTGTGAGAAGCAGGGAGTTCCGTGTTCGTATATCTCCTGAATTCCACCCTTTCGTGCCAGGGTTCGCCCTTTCTTTCCAGGCAAACGGAAATCGGTTCCAGGCTGGGATTATTCAATATCTGCCCCCAGAAACCCCCGTAAATGTTGGTTCCTATATTCTCCGTGAATTTCCCGAAAAGCCGCTCCTGCACCTTATAGTCGGAAACCTTTTCCAGATCGACCACAGCCTCGCACAAATTCTTTTCAGTTACATTGAAACAGAACATTGTATTACCTTCTCCGCAAAAACACAAATTGGTATTAAAAAGGATGAAGAGAATCACAATCCTTAAAAGAATTCTTACTTCTAAATTTTCTTTAACCACTCGTTGTCTATCCCTATTAATCGTCAATTTTCCGGATATAATCGAACCCAACATGGAAATCATAGCTTTCAGGATGCTGGATATAGATATCACCGGATGCGAAAAGCCTGATTTCAGGATCAAAGAGCGGGTTTGTAAAAACACCCATTTCAATCCATTTTTTTCCGTCCAGGGAGCCCTTGACCTGGTATTTTTCCAAGCCGCTTCTTTTTATACGGAAAAAGGCATCTGTTTTCTTACGCGGTGAAAAACCCTTGGTTACAACCCCGGGAAAAAAGGATTTTTCACCAGAGGAAATTATTTCAAAATACACCTGGTCTCCTTGTTTGTCCGCCACCAGGCTGGCGTCCAGGAAATGCCGGGAATCCTGCCACAAAACCACACCGGCTTTATTCCAGCTTCCTTTTGCCATGGGATTGAAATCTTCCAGCTTTACCTCGATCTCCCAGGAGTCTCCTTCAGGCGCCGGCATAAACACGTACGCGTAATTTTCATTGCCCAGGAAAATATCCGAACCGGGAAAGGGATGGATGAAAAGTTTTCCTTTTTTCACATAAATCCTTGTGTTTTCACTTCCCCAACCGCCATTTGCCAAACCCAATTTCCAGGGGGGGCAAAGCATATTCCCGTTAAATTCATCATCCTTGTATCGGGGAAGCGCCCCTTCTTTCCAATCGCAGAAAAGCGGCGTTCCGGAGTCGGAGCCTGCCACACCCAGGATCCCGACACCCTCCCAAAAATCCTCGCACCTGTTCTTTCCCGGTAATGTGGCGCCTCCCGCTCCCAACCATAGTTTCCCGTCGTGGGAAAAACTCGCACGAACAGATCGGGGCAGAACCTCCATCCTGATCTGTGTATCAACGGGTTTCTTCACAGGATAGATACTGAGCACACCCCGGGATTGGGGTTTGCCATTAAATTCTCCCAGGCATTCCAATCCCGGTGATTCGAAACCTATTGTGGCGCGCACATAATTATCCGCATCCTTCCATGCCACAATGCCAGCCTGACCGAACCTTTCCGGGGGATTGAAATCCTTTACTGTAACCAGGATATAATAGGGCGGGCTCAAACGGGGCTTTCTCAAAAACACCGCCTTTTGATCATTCTGGTCCTCATAGCTGTCCCCGGAGACATCTTTCAAACGAATCCCTTCAGATTCAACACCTAAAAGCCCTTCCGCATCTTTTCCCAAAAAAGCCTTCCAGATACCGAGCGCTTGTTCCACGGTGGAATATTCGAGCGAATCCTTATAAAAGGATGGGTGTTGCTCTGCAACGATTGGAGAAACAATCATTAAAAAAATGGCGATAAGGGGAAGACTTGCTTTCATATTTAATCCGGGAAAGATATATACATATTTAACGGTGATCAGATAGCCAGCAAGTTGGGGAGATATCAAGGAAAAAAAGAATCGCTCTCAATAAATTATAAAAAAAGCTCTATCAGGTTTTGATTTTATGCTTCCTGATAAATTTTGCCGCTTTTTTTTGCACTGCAGCACGTTTGTTTTTCAGCTGTTTTTTAACGAATTTAACAACCGGTTCCTTGTTTTTTATCTTATGAAAAAACTGGTCGAACGATTTTATTGCATGACCGCACGCAATTCTTCTGCATTCCGTTGTTTTGTACTTGGCTTTTTCGACTTTTAATATCTCCTTTGTGATTTTCTCCACCAGCCTGGGTTTTGCCAGGGCAATCTTCACCGAACTTCCAATCACGTTCGCGGCTGTTATAAGAACAGGTCCTGAAATAGGTGAATAATATTTGGAAAATATCTTATCAAATTTCTTCTTCGAATCCACACTTGCAAGATTTGCAATCGTGATAATCGCTCCCCACTTAAGAACATTGTTCCCACAATCGAGCATTTTCACAAACTCATCAAAATAGGGATAAACCAGTTCGGGATTCTTTTCGCTGACATGCCTTAGAACCTTTTCACACCCGAATCGCACTCTTCCCTTTTCCGCACTCAACCCTTCCAAAAGGTCCGGTATGCAATCGGGATATTTCGCAATCATTTCCGCCATCTTTTCTTTATCCGAATCTTTCTGGGCAATAACCTGAATGATCTGAGATTCTGTCATTTTTTACCCCTAAACGAAAAGGATTTATTATTCCACGTGTAAAAATTCCCCCACAATTCCCGGTTCTCTACATGAAGCGAAGTATGCTTGCAAGAAAAAACCCTTTTTACAGGATAAAGCTTGTTATTTCTATAAAGCCTTAATAACACTGCCAATTGAAATACCATGTATCCGCGAATGTTCCTGAACCCCGCTCAAAATAGGCGAATCCGGCATCTCCCCATGTCCATTCCGCCTCATCTTCAGAGGCGAGCTGGAAAACATAACGGGCACCTGTTTCCCCGGTGGGGTCAGGTTTTGTTTCCGATCCTCTCAATTGAGCCTCCAGGCGGTACGATTCCGAGCAGGGCGCCTGGATGCTGGAGGGCCACCCCCCAACCTTGCTTTTTCCATGATTTTTATACTGATCGCAAAAGACATGCGCCACATCCATAATCTCACGGGTATGGTCTTTCTCTCCTGTAAATTGCATAAGAAGCGGAAGCGCATCATGCCAACAGGGATAATCATCCCAAATCTTTTTCCACTGGATTCCGCAGGGAATGATATTTTGAAAGTCGAGCTGGGGAATCTCCGGTATGGTTTCAATCTCCGAAAGATTTTCAAGAGATGGATAAGCCCGAACAGCCCAGCTTTTGCTTCCCTCAGATGCATGATCGGGAAGTTCATCCTCCGCTTTTATAAAAACCGTGATCATGGATAGATCGGACAAAATATCCGGTTTGATCGGAACCTCATCAAGATTCAGCTGGCAGATCGGAATCATGGGTATGCCTTTGAATCGGGGCCAGGTTTCGCCGGGCGAAGAAACACGCACCATACCGAAAACAGAGGCAAAGGGGTCCCGGGGAATCTCTTCGCGCGAAAGAACCATTTGCCAAGCCTCGCGCCCCTGGTTATCTCTAAGCCACTCGATCCAGTCACGACGCTTTTCTGCCAGAATACGCTCTCTTTCCTCCCTTTCTCTTTTTTGCCTTTTAAACCTTGCCGCAGGTGATAAAGCAGCGGGGCGCGGAGCCAAAACTGGGGCAGGCTTCTTCGCTGGAATGAATATCCTGATAAGAAAAACCAAAGGAGCTAGCAGGAAAAACCATTTTATATCCGAGGCGATAATTTCAGGGAGGTTCAAGGTATCTCCACCCCAGAAATCAAGAATATCAAAAAAGTTCAAAACGCCGAACGCAAGAAAACCCACACCCAATAATGCCAGGTATAAGCGGAACCTCTTGTTTCTAAGGGAAATCGGATTAGCCGGATCCTTCCTTATCGGAAAACCCAGCTCGCATGAAGCCAGAAAGACAAAAAGAATCAGATAACTGGCAATGCCGAGAATCCTGGCAATCCTTAACATCCAGAAAAGCCACTGCTGAGCCTCCCACCCCAGAGAGCCCAACACAACAAAGAGAATCGCCAAGATATGTGTTACGCAAAAACCGTGAAAAATCTTCTCTGTTTTTTCTCTCGCTCGGGAAGTGAGAAATACGATTACAAGGAAATGAGATAATGCAAGGAGACCGTGAAGTATGCTCAGTGCAATCATGGGAATATTGTACTCCCTGAAATGCATTTTTAAATGAATAACTATGGAAATGCAGGCAAGGTTGAAACTCCTTTTCCTGCCCTAAATCGCCAATTCAATAAAGGAGATATTTTTCCCTAAGCTTTTTGAATTCTTTGATCCCGGGTTTCCATTTTGCCACGATTTCTTCAGGCGTCTTTTTATCCTCGTTTAAGAGCTTCCATGTTTCCTTGTCCCCGGTTTCTGTTTTGAACCCTCCAAGGTCCTTGTGTTCTTCAGGATTGTTCTCGTGAATCGCCTGGATCATGTGAAGCCCCGCTGTAACGGAATCCAGCTTTTCACGGTCGTAAATGATCGCAAATACACCGTGGCAGAGCTCATCTTTGAACTTGTGGTATTTTGCAGTGGGAATAAAGGAATACGGAACAAACCGCACCCCGGGGGTGTTGCGTTCCGAAAGATTCTTCATCAATTTTTCCTTGTCAATATACGGGGCGCCGTACATTTCGAACGGGCGATCTTTTCCGCGACCACAGGAAAGGCGCGTGGTTTCCGCAATGCCTAATCCGGGATACAATATTGCCCCGTTTAGGGTTTTCATATTTGGCGAGGGATGCACCCACAAAAGACCCGTTTGATCGTAATACATCCACCGCTTCCAGTTCTTCATGGGAACCACAGTAAGATCGCACCCGATCTTGAAATGATCGTTAAACATCTTCGCAAGTTCTCCGACAGTCATTCCGTGTCGTGTGGGAATGGGATAAATAATCGTGTTCCTGCCGCACATATCCATTGTAGGAACCCCGCCTTCCACCTTGTCTCCGTTTACCGGGTTGGGACGATCCAGAACCACGAACCCTTTCCCGTTTTCCTTTGCCGCGCGCATACATCTTGCCATGGTGCCGATGTAGGTGTAAAATCGCGTTCCTATATCCTGAATATCAAAAACCAGTACATCGATTCCATCCAGCATCTCCTTTGTGGGTTGCGGCGTTTTTCCGTAAAGGCTGTAAATGGGAAGCCCGGTTTCGCCGTCTTTCCCATCCGCCACTTTTTCATCTGCAGTTCCGCGTATTCCATGCTCCGGACCGAAAAGGGCAACCAGCTCGCACTTGTCCGTTTCATGAAGAATATCTATATCGCTGATTCCATCTCGGGAAAGCCCCGTATGGTTGGTGATCAACCCCACCTTCTTTCCCTTGAGAAGCTCAAAGCCGCTTTCCTTGAGTACATCTACTCCGGGATGCACCTTTCCGATAAGGTCTTTATCTTTTTGTTCCGGATTTCCGGGGGAAATGGATGACAAAAGGATTGCAAAAACACAAAAAGCCGCAATTGGCGCCCAATGAATTTTCATAAAACCCTCCTGATTTGAAAATTACGTAAAATATGTTCGTTTTATTTCTTTAGTCAATAACATATAACAAAAAATTTTAAAAGCTTGAAAGATTTGACTTGCGCTTGGATTCCTGTTGGTATTTTAAAACATATTCTATAGAATATTATTTACAGAAAGGTTGGATTTTATTCCATTAAACAAGGATAATGAGAAATAAGAAAATACCCGTATTCTGGGGTTGCACAATCAATGATCGCCTTCCCTTTCTGGAAAAGACCACGCGCCGCGTGCTCGAGGAGCTGGATTATGAGGTGATAGGCCCGGAGGGGCTCAGCTGCTGCCCGGACCCTGTATTCGGCAGGGGGCTTTCCGAGGAACAATGGCTTATGCTCGCCGCCAGAAATCTGGCGATCTGCAAAAAATACGGCGATGAACTCCTGGTTCCCTGCAACGGGTGCCTTGCCACTTTTGTCAAGGCAACAAACGAACTCAAGGATAAGACGATAAGGGATGGAATTAACGAAAAACTTCAAAAAACCGGTCTTTCGTACCAGGGGTCTCCGAAGATTTTACACATTCTCCCATTTTTTAATCGTATCGGTTTGGACAACCTGAAAAACGCACTCCCGCTACAGCTGGGAGGACTTCGTGTGGGTGTGCATTACGGTTGTCATATCCTGAACACCCGGGCTGCAGCTGTTGATAATTCCGAAAATCCCTTAGTGTTTGAAAAAATCTTAAGCGCCACAGGTTTGGACGTTTTTCCCTATGAAGACAAACTCCTGTGTTGCGGAGGTTCCACAATCACATTTGACCAGGAAGGCTCCCTGGGGCTTCTGCGCCAGAAATTCCTGGCTGCCATTAAACAAGGCATTGATGCCCTCGTGCTTTGCTGTCCCCTTTGTTTTGTGCAATTCGATATGCAATCCAAAAAGCTCGAACCCGACGAAACGCTACCGGTTTTCTACATAACAGAAATTTTTGCACTGGCTCTGGGTATGGATGAAGCAGAACTCAACCTGGATTGGCATGTAAACAAACCTCAAAAACTCCTTCAGGAAAATCTTGAAAAACGCCTGAACAAGGAAGCGGTTCTTTCCCAGTTCGACCTGAAAAGACTGGCGGAATGCTGCGGAGCCTGCACGTATGAATGCTCCGCTGCCAGGGGTTTCCAGGATAACGACACCCGCCGATTCGATCCTGTTGCCATAGTTAATAAAATCGTAGAGGGAAAACTCGAGGAAACTTTAAAGGACCCGGATATCTGGCGCTGCTTAAAATGCCATGAATGCACCCGAAAGTGCCCCTTTGGTGACGGGCTTCCGGAATTCTTTGAAAAACTGCAAAAAATCGCGCTCAAAACCGGAATCCAGGCAAAACCATTCGAGCAAAAAATCGAACTTATCCTCAGCAAAGGCGCGGGCATTCCCAGGAATCCGGCAATCAGGAAAGAGTTCGGTTTGCCCAAAGTTGAGCCTATTTCCCAAAAAGACCTCGAAAATCTCCTGGAAAAAGATACTTAATCCGAATAGAAAGGTCCCTGGAACAATGAAACCAAAGAATTTTGAAGACCTGGATTGTTGGAAAGCTGCGAAAAAACTCTGTTCGTCAATTTATACACTCATTAAAGAAAAAAACGCCTTTCCCAAGGATTCCCCCTTAACAGGGAAAACCCTTGATGCCTGCTTCAATGTTATGAACTTTATTGCCGAAGGTTCCGGCGCAAGTTCCAGGCACGATTTTATTGCATGCCTGGATTATGCCAAATCAGCCTGTTTGGGAATTCGAAGCTGCCTCTATATTGCCCTTGATCAGGAATACCTTTTCCCGGAAAAATTTCTTTCCCTTTCCGGTGAATGTGAAAAAATTCGCCGTTTGATCGAGGATTTGATTGAAGATTTGAAAATCAAGATAAAGGATACCCCCGATTAAGTGAAAGATTCATGGTAAATTTAGTAAATAAAGGGAGGATAAGCCCTTGTATTTTAAAAGCATTGTAAAACCTCCGAAAGGATACAACTCCCGCGTTTTCGATTCCTGCGGGATCGCCGCCTACATGAACGCGGATGGTCGCATGGAATCCGGTGAAAAAATCGTTAAAATGATCACCACCATGCTGGATAGGGAAAACGGCTTGGGCGCCGGCTTTGCCTTATACGGCATTTTCCCCGATCGCAAGGACTTTTTTTGCTTCCAGATGCTCCTGGACAATGCTGACGCCCGGGATCGCGTCAGCGCCTATCTCTCGAAATATTGCAAAATCATCGATGAAGAACCGATCAGAATCAATCCCAAGGCAAATGTCAAACCTCCCCACCCCCTCTTGTGGAGGTTCTTTCTCTCCCCTCTTGAAGGAAAAAAACAAGAGCTCGATGAATATGAGTACATGATGAAAATTATCATGTTTATCAATGCGGAAATCGAGGGCGCTTTCTGCATGTCTTCCGGAAAAAATATGGGCGTTTTCAAAGGCAACGGATGGTCGCGCGATGTGGCGCAATTCTATTGCATCGAAGAAATAAAGTCCTACTTTTTCATGGCGCACTCGCGATTCCCCACCAATACTCCGGGGTGGTGGGGCGGCGCGCACCCCTTTAATATATTCGGGCTCTCCATTGTGCACAACGGTGAAATCACCTCCTACGGCTCCAATAAACGCTTCGTGGAAATGTTCGGATATCGCTGCACACTAATGACCGATTCGGAAGTGGTGACTTATATAATGGACCTGCTTACCCGAAAACACCAGCTGCCCCTCCAGGTGGCTTGTATGGCAGCCGCGCCTCTGTATCACCACGTGATAGAAACCTTTGAAGGAGAAAGAAGGGAATTCTGGCGTGCGATCCGGGAAACCTATCGCCCCGCCATGATCAACGGACCCTTTTCCATATGCGTGGGATTTAACGATAAAACGCCAACACTTATGGGACTTACGGATCGAAAAAAGCTGCGCCCCCTGATCGCAGCCCGATCAAAAAACAACAAAACCTTTTACCTTTCCAGCGAGGAATGCGCCATCCGCATCCTGGGCGAGGAAATCGGCGAGGTTTGGGCTCCCCTTGCAGGAAATCCCGTGATTATCGAGAAACAAAAAGGCTTGGTCTGGAAAGGCGAAAAAAATCCACTGGAAGATAGAAAGCTGGAAATCGTCGTCTGATATATCTTTTTTTAAGGAAAGTGTTAACAAATGGAAGTCAAACATAAAATCGCCCCGCGGTTCAAAATAAAAATTGACAGGGAACTGTGCCGCCATTGCAAAAGATGCACGGTCAACTGCTCCTTCGGCGCTTTAATCTACAACGGCTCCCAAATCGTTGCTGATCCCGCCCTGTGCGTGGCATGCCAGAGATGCGCGATCATGTGCCCCCAGGATGCCATCAGCATTCTACCCGGTGAAATCAACTACGCCCCCCACCCCACATTCAACGACCGACAACGCCGCATAATTTTCGAACAATCCTCAACCGGCGGCGTGCTCCTCACCGGTATGGGAAATGACTTGGAATATATGTCAATTTTCGACGACCTGCTGCTTGATGCGTGCCAGGTCACCAATCCCTCCATCGATCCCCTGCGCGAACCCGTGGAAACCAAAACCTATATCGGCAGAAAACCTGACAAAATATCCGTCACAGAGGAAAACAACAGATTTGTTCTCAAAAAGGAAACCTATCCCCATGTTGTGCTTTCCACGCCTATTACAGTGGGGCATATGTCGCTCGGTTCGCTCAGCTATCCTGCAATGCTCGCCATACTGCGCGCATGCAAGGAAATGGAAATCATGGCAGGCACGGGAGAAGGTGGTTTGCACCCGGATTTTTATCAATACGGCAAATATATCAACAGCGAAGTGGCGAGCGGGCGATTCGGTGTGGAACCCAAATACCTGAAAAACGTGGCTGCCCTGGAAATCAAGATCGGTCAGGGCGCCAAACCGGGACACGGGGGCCATCTCCCCGGCGAAAAGGTTGATAAGCTGATTGCGGAAACCAGGATGATCCCTGTTGGCACAGATGCCCTTTCCCCCTATCCCCATCACGATATTTACTCCATTGAAGACCTGCAACAACTGATCGGCGCACTTAAGGAAGCTTCACGGTACAAGGTTCCGGTGGGCGTTAAAATCGCAGCGGTTCATAACAGCGCCCCGATTGCGTCGGGCATTGTTCGCGCCGGCGCGGACTTCGTTACGCTGGACGGTTTTCGCGGGGGAACCGGGGCGTCCCCAAGGGTAATCCGTGACCATGCGGGCATTCCCGTTGAAATGGCTGTTGCCTCCGTGGATCAAAGGCTCCGGGAGGAAGGTATTCGCAACCAGGCTTCCATTTTCGCTGGGGGCGGCATCCGCTACTCCGCTGATATCCTGAAGATTATTGCCCTGGGTGCGGATGCGGTCATGCTAGGGCAATCCGTCATGATTGCCATGGGGTGCAGGGTGTGCCAACAATGCCACAGGGGACTTTGTCCCTGGGGCATAGCCACACAGGAGCCCCAACTGGTGAGCCGCATGGATGCAGACGTTGCAACTCAAAGGCTCGTAAACCTGTTTACCGCCTGGACAGAGGAGATCAAAGAAATACTGGGCGCCATGGGCATCGATTCCATTGAAAGCCTGGTGGGAAACCGGGATCGGCTCCGATATATAGGCTCCAATCCCCATATCGCCGAAATCCTCGATGTAAAACACGTGGGAGAATAATAATAAAGGCAAGGAGGCAACTTTAGTTGAGCACACAAACTCAGGAAAAAAACGCATCCGAAATCACCCTGGATGCCTTCCGGGAGGGAAAACCCTTAACGTATAGAGCACTGAACGAGCTCATCCATAACGCCCACGATCAGGGTTATACTACCATTAATATAAAAAACGTATTCGGTCAACGCTTTATATGCGCGGGTATGGAAGGACCCTGTACTGTGAACATCTACGGAACCCCAGGCAATGACCTCGGGGTTTTTATGGAAGGTCCCACCATCAATGTGTTCGGAAGCGCGGAAGACCAGGCGGGAAACACCATGAATGCAGGAAAGATCATCATCCACGGCAATGCCTGGGACGTGACCGGCTTGGCGGCTCGGGGCGGCTCCATCTTTGTCAAGGGCAACGGCGGTTACCGCATCGGCATCCATATGAAGGAATATAAAAACAAACGCCCCGCCATTGTTTACGGAGGCGTGGTCAAGGAGTTCTTCGGGGAATATATGGCAGGGGGCGCCCTGGTTGTGTTAGGGCTCGAGGAAAAAGAAGGAAAATGGATGAACAATACCGCGCTACCCATAGTAAAGGGAAGCCTGGGAACCGGTATACACGGGGGCATTATCCTGGTGCGGGGGGAAGTGAATCCGGAACTGTTGGGAGTGGGCGCCACAATCCAGGAACTTTGTACCAAAGATATGGTAATATTGAAAAGGCTCATAAAAGAATTCTGCAAATATTTCGGTGTTTCGGAAGAACTGGTTTTTAAAAAGGAATTTACCAAGATTGCAGCAGGTTCTTCCCGCCCCTTTGCCCATTTTTACTGTGTAAACCCGATTTGACTTTTCGAATGGGTTTAAATTATTTTAGATAATTAAATTATGGAGGTGATTTGATATGAAGAAAATTTATGGTTTTACCCTCATTGAACTCCTGATCGTTGTGGCTATAATTGCCATACTGGCAGCGATTGCAGTTCCGAACTTCCTGGAAGCCCAGGTACGCTCCAAGGTCTCTCGCACCCGCTCCGATCTCAGAACCATTGCCACGGGATTGGAGTCCTATGCAGTGGATAATAACCATTATCCTCCCATGTTGGGTCCTGTGGGGAGTATTTATGTTGGAGAGCCCAGCCAGACTGCTTATGGCATTGACAGGGGATTTGAATGGCGCACACTTCCGCCCATGCTTTCCACACCTGTTGCCTATTTAAGCACCCAGTTTATTGATGTGTTTAAAATCGGAGGCGTGGGAAGCCAGGCGCCGCACCTGGGAAACCCCTATGATTCGGGAAATGCGTTCGATATTGGGTATACTTATCATAATATTGTCGATTA
>Ga0180437_10006164_pt1 | contig 16113 bp, 34 predicted proteins | sample SS_ome_4_FD_132410 | JGI IMG/M metagenome (GOLD analysis project Ga0180437, IMG submission 132410) | Hypersaline lake sediment archaeal communities from the Salton Sea, California, USA - SS_3_D_1 metaG | ecosystem: Environmental > Aquatic > Non-marine Saline and Alkaline > Hypersaline >...
ATGGTAAGTCAAAAAAATGAAAATATTTATTATGGAAAAAATGAATACAACAAAGTACCTTTTGATTATCCAATATTTATTCTCGAAATAGATTACCATCATCATTGTGAATGTTGTTTGCAACCAGAAAACAAAGATAGAATGCATCTTATCGTACATGGAGGTAAAATAATTCACCATGAAGAATTTATGCGAATCGTCAATGTATTCGATAAAACATGGTGGTATGATAATTGTCATCGAAGCAATGGGTTATTAAGTATAATACCTTACTTATAAATAATAAGGAATAAAGAGATAAATTTACAAAAGATCAATTAAGAAAACTAGCTTAATAGGATAAAGTTATTATGGGAAAAAAGAAAAAAAGTAAATTATATGATTTTGAATTTCTTGACAAAGATGGCAATGGATATACAATTATAAAAATTGCAAATGAAGAAATACATGTCAGAGCACTCAAACACACTGGAATAATCGAATTTGGTGTAGCGAAAAATTTCGATCGATGGTGCAATAGTATAGACTTTTGGTGCAAATGGCCAAGAGATTATAAACAATGGCAAAAAAAATTAGAATCCTTAAAAAAGAATATTAAAGAAAAAGGTTATTCCAAACACTATGCTCGTGAAGTAGAATTATAACTTATAAGAATCAATGAATCTCTAAAAGATAAAAAACAAAAAGGAAGAGTAAAGCATGAAGATTTATTTCTCAGCACCAAGTAGTAATATGACTCTTGTCAGGGATGAAATGAAATGGATCACTGATCTAGGTCATACCATAACTCATGACTGGACCTTTGACTCAGAAGATGGATTCACAAAAGAACAGTTAAGAACTTTAGCTTTTAAAGATGTTGAAGGTGTTAAAAATGCAGATTGCGTTATACTAAGGTCGGATCCTAAAACATCAGTTGGATGCTGTATAGAGCTAGGTATTGCAATTGCCGAATCAATACCTGTTATCATTATAGATCATGGTGGTATTGTTCCAAGTCATTTCTTCGTTAAAAATATTGAATTCATCAAAGTAGTCAATTCACTTGATGAAGCTTTAGATTTGTGTAATATCATTACTTGTTTAATAAATCGAAAATTTAAACCATGAAAAAAATAAATCATACCAAAATTTGTTCAGAAAAATTTTTTGAACAAATGCAAAAACTCGATTCTCCTAAAGAAGTATATTTTGATAATGAAAAATATTGCGTTAATCAAATTGTTAAAATTATTGAAGTCAATAATGATAAATATACCACTGGTAGAACAATGAAATTAAAAATTCATAATGTAAGTGTTGATAGTCAAATACTTTTGTGTTCACCACCAAGGATTAGAACATTTAAAGTACTATTGGTAGAACCTTTGAAAGAATAATAGAATTATGGGATTCAGATATATCATAAGAACAAATTATGAAAGCAGTATGATTATCGATAAAATCCTTTGGGAATTTAAAATGTCAGATGTCTTTTGGAATACGAAAGATAAGCTTGATATTGCATGCCACCACCTAACAAAATGGTTCAATTGTGAATATCTCAAAGAAACCACTGATAAATTCTTCATAGAAGAAGAGTATAAAGATAAACCAGAATATTATAATCAAATAAATTTCATAATAGAAGCAAGATGTTTTGAATGCGACGGTCAATACGATAACACTTTACTTCTTTGGATAAAACTACCAAAGTTATATAATCCCGAAGAAGCAAGAAAACTTTTACGAAGTTTTGAAGATAATTGGTGGTTCGATTTTGATTTTGAACATCCAAGTAAGAATGGTTTTGAGATAATCATTTTACTCGATCATTCATAAAAAGGAAAAATAAAATGGAAAAAATAAAAAAAACACAAGATATCAGTTTTGTCATTGATGTGTTAAAAGATGCACTTTCTATTTTTTACGAAAAAATGACCTTGGATAAACAAATAAAGTTAGCTACTCGTTTGGTTGATCTATTAGAAGATGATGCTATTTCATTATGTAAACTCGAATCATTAAGAGCTGTATTTGATATTCTTTATCTATGGTACAAAGAGAGTTGTTTAAAAGAAGAACAGAAATCATATATACTAAAATGCTTATTGGACTTTGAAATAAGAAGATTAAAAGATAAAAATAAAGAATATGGTCCAAGAGGCAGACAATGAGCTTAAAACATAAAAATGAAAATACAATTTTGGAAAGATATTTAACAATTGCACTTGAAAACGCTGTAAAACGTAATGCTGTTTTTTTTGCATTTTTGGCCACTCTTATTTTATTCATTTTATACCATAGGCAGCAAACAGAGAAATTAATTAAAAATATAAAATCGTTACAAGAAAATTTTCAAAAGGATTTTCGGTCAGAATTAACAGCAGATATCCGAACACTCATAGATAAGAATCTACCTTATATGATTCCTGAAAAAAAAATCAATAAAGAACCAGAAAAAGTTTCACCTCTTATTTTTGAAAATAATTCAACAAAGGCTATCCTTCCTTTTGAAAATATCGATGATGTAGTGGCTGAAGATGGTGTTTATTGGATTTCAGATGATAAATGTATTAGAAATACTATCAATGTAGGTAAAGAAGATTATAAATACTTTGCTTATGTGTATATTCAATACGATAATATTATCATTAATAAGCATTGTTTATGCGAAGTAACTTTAGATGGAAAAATTGTAGAAGATGGTTGGAGATTGAAAGGAGAATTTCGTTCAAATAATGAACCTCCTAATATTATGGATACGCCACGCATCTTTCGGTTTTCACGTCCTTTTTGTTTTGATTTACCAAAGATAAAATTGCATGGAGCTTCAGCTGTTTTGATAGAAGTTGATAATAATGGGGATGAACTTATTGATGGAATAAGATTAAAGGCACAACCTATACTAGTTATTCAAAAATAAAATGAACAATAATAAAGAAATAGATGAATTTACCGCTGTGTTTTGGGATGGAATGCATGAAGGCATATTCACCATTGATAACTTTGAAGAATGGATGGATAAAGCTGGTGCTAAAGGTCCATCTGTTCATTGGCGTCTTAGTCTAGCAAAACATTTTCCTCCTAAAATATGGGGATGGAATTACAACCATGAACGAAGGGAGTTCATCAATGATCCGGATATTCTATGGCGTGGCATGTACAATCAAATATCTGGTAATGCCTGTATTCAATCAAACAACGTAACTAATCTTGATTTTATGGCTTCAATAACTCATATCATGAAAAGTATATCAATAGTTGATAGTCCAATTGGTAATTTATCAGGAATTAATAATTTAAAACATTGTTGTGGTAATTTAAGCATCATGGGACTTAATGATTTGAAAAATATCAATGGCATAAATAGCTTAAAATATATTGGTGGTTCATTGACCATTATTCTATGTAATAAATTAGAAACAATCGAAGGGTTTGATAGCTTGAAAAATGTAAAAGGAAATTTGGATATACGTAAAAATGATCAATTGACAAAAATAAATACATTTTCTTCAATAGAAGAAATTGGTTGTCTGGTCACTGAACATAATACAAAATTGCCAGCACACCTATGCTCAAGATATTTAACTTTTCAAAAAGAATAATTCATTACGATCAACCGTAGAAACATGTATATTAAAGGTATTAATTGCAATATCGATACCATTAAGTTAAATAATATAAAAGGATACTTCTATGTCATATAAATTTATCGTAAAAAACGAATACATCAATACTACAAATGATACATTTGAACATAAAATAAAAACAACCACAAAGGAAGATATTGTTACATTCATAGATTCAAATCTATATCGTGATATCAAACACACAATAAACCAAGCAGCTGGAATCATCGTAAAAACATTTAAGTTTGGCCATATCAAAGCAAGACAAAATACATTTTACGATGAAAAACACTATTACAAATGCAAGGGTACAAAAAAAGCTTGTCTTATCATCGAATTGTTTATGTCTTCATCAGTTAATCATGTAGTATTCATAAACATGATTGTTCGCATTGGTGAAGAATATGATACTTTGACTGCTTTTGATTTGTTCAATAAATCTATGAATGAAATTCAATTCAATCAAGCATTGAGTAAAAAATGTGAACACAAGATAATGTATTCGATGGAACATATCTTTTGCAGAAGATAGTATTGATTACAATATTTGGTGTAATAAAAAACCATTATTATGAGGAGATGAACATGGAAAAAAAAGTATTAACTAATATTATTTTAAGAATATATGGTTTATTTCTTGGAATAGTTTACAGTGTTGCATTTTCTATAGGCATTATAAACTTATTGCTACCAAAGGAAATATTAGATATTTCATGGCATATGATTTATATGCCAGTATTAATTTTTAGTCTTCCTACATTATTTTTTATCTTATGTGCATTGATAGAATATACTGCGAACAAAAGGTTGAATGGAGAATACAATTGATAAAACAAGCAATGTTTGAATTATTTAAATAACGACACAATGAGGTAATAATGTCAGAATTAGCTAAAAGATTAGATTATTGGTCATCTAAATTTCGTCTATTAGACAACTGGATTATTGAATCAGAGGACATTTCTGAATATACAAAAAAATTTTCTGGGCGGATTTTTTTTGATCAGAATATGCCAGAAGTAGAAGTGTCTTGTTGTCCGAAGGGTATTTGTATTGACCAATATGCATTTCATGAAATAATTCATGTTCTTTTTACTGCGGTAAGACGTGGTGGAAAAAAAGAAGAAGAATTAGCTGTTCAAGATCTGTGCAAGATATTTAAGGAGTTAAAAGATGCCAGATAAAACATTAAATGTAAAGAACACAGAAGAAGCAAAAAAGAAGGTATCAGATGTTGAGGTATACGGGGATCCAGATACATGGGTCTTGTTATGCAAAGCATCAAGTAAAAAACAAAATTGGATGAAAAGCACAAAAGCCATGGAGATTTTTGGAGTAGGCTGTATTGTCCAAGTAACGACACAGCAAGGTGATAATATCTCTGAAGCTGTAACATTTGTACCTAACACACGTATATATAAATGTGGAGGACATACTCCTACATTGGTAAAATTTAATTAAAAATAAATCAATAAAAAAGAAAAGAAACAGAATATGAAAATTGAAAAGTTTTAACCTGTGTAAAGAAAAACGAGGAATTTAAAGCCAATGAAAAAAGTGTATCAACAATATCATGATGATTGTTACAGAGCGTGTATAGCTTCTATATTTGAATTAGAGATAGAAGAAGTCCCACATTTTCGTTTAGCTTCCAAGGATCCGATGTTATTGGTTGAGAATGGTGGAGAGATTCCACATTGGGATGATTGGTTTGAAGAGAGAGGATTTGTTGAAGTCACTTTTATTCCGAAAGATAAGGAGAGTAAATTATTAGAATCGCTATCTTTGAGCCTTGATAAAGTTCCAATTATTGCATGTGCTAAAGGACATGCAGTTGTATGGAGGAGAGGTAGACTTATATTTGATCCTGCTAGTAATAAACCCGATTATGTTCCTTATGAAGAATTTGAACCCGAATACTTTTTTGTTTTTGTTCCAATAAATCCGCATAAATGCATGGAAGATATGAAAAAATAATAAAAACAGATAAAGAAGACAAATGAAGTGTTTCCATTCTGGAAATAGTTGAAATTCGTAAGCTAGACAAACAAAGTGATTTATTATAGGATAAGCAATGAATATTAAAGATTATGAAAAAAAAGCTTTAAGTACAGCTATTTATCCAAATATAGGGAATAATATAATTTATCCTGTATTAGGGCTAAGCGAAGAAGCTGGTGAGGTGGCAGGGAAAATAAAAAAGATAATAAGAGACCATGATGGAGTCATAACAGGAGAACATATAAACGCTTTATGTAAAGAACTTGGTGATGTATTGTGGTATCTGGCTGCTATCTCATATGAGATGGGTATATCATTAGATGATGTAGCTAAAACAAATTTAGATAAGCTACATTCAAGAAAAAAAAGGAATAGATTAAAAGGAAGTGGTGATAATCGATGAATCCTAAAACTGGTAAATTTGAACCTTTATTTAGAGATCTTAGTGATGGACAAAAAGAAATGCTTGCTAAGCTTGCAGGACAAAAGCTAGATAATCCGAAATTTGATAAAATACAAACAATAGAAGATCTTGTTAAAAATGCTTCAAAAACTTTACAAAAAAAACTTGTTAGAGCAAATGGTGAACCAGTACCAAGACACTGGCCAATATTAAGAGTAGGTGAGCTTGTAACGGTCAAAGATATCACGATGAAAGTTGTACACATTAATGAATGCACATTAGTTTTGGAGCCTGAACAGCTTGAGATAGATCCAGAACCTTAGATTGGTTCGATCCTAACCATAAACCCAAAATAAAAAAAAGAAGGTCAAATAATGTATTGGCATTATCAAGCTTGGTTGAATGTAGCGATTAGGACGATAGATCCAGGACGAACGAAGTATATTCGTGAGATTCACAACGAGGCAACCAAAAGTCTTTTTTATGACTTATTATGGAATAATATAGAGGAGTAATTTAATGCTTTCGATATTTAATCGAAACAAAGGTTATTATCACCATTGGATTAGTTGTAATGGTTGTAATGGTTGTAGTGGTTGTAGTGGTTGTAATTTATACCTATGCATCTTTTGCGAAAAAGAAGTCGCTTCCTGGTGGGATAGATTTAGAGGAAAATGTCCTCATTGTGGAGGATATTCCGCTCAAGTTCATGTTGATCCCAATGAAGGCGTAAAGGGTCTATACAGATGAGTCAAATACGAAAAAAATTAACAAAACTTGCTGAACTCACAATGAAAATAAAAATGGCCATAAAAGAAAATCCAGGCATCACTGTTCCTGGCATTGCTGATAAAATAGACTGTGATGACACTATTCTTATAAGAGAGATTGTCGAAACATTAGATTGTATCGGCTATATTTCTTTCGTAAATAACAAGTGCTACTCTAATAAAAGGAAAAATTCATGAAACTAAATGCATCAACAATAAGTTTTTTTGTCCAAAATATCTTACACATTCTAAAAGGTAAATTGGATACTGGAAACAAAATCTTTATATCTTCCAATATGCTAAATCTTCTCTTTATGCTTATAAATGAAAGCAATACTCTTTCCATCCTAGGACTAAACCATAAGGAATTTGATGGTATTATGGAAGAATTCAATTCCGTCTATTATGATAAAAATTCTTCACACGAAAATATCGTCAATGACGCAATTGTATTTCTTGAAAACATCTTAGACAAAATCAAAACATACCAAAGAGATGAAATGCTAAAAGCATTGTAAAAAGGAAATAAAATATGCACGGCATGCAATGGTTTGATGGTTGTAACATATTATGGTATCCATTATTGGCCATAACGCTAATAGCAGAAAAATATAGAGAAATCAAAAAAGGAAAACAAAATGACCGAAAAAAAACATCCAATTCAACCCTTAGTCAAAGATCATAAAGGTATCATTCGATTCAAAAAAATAAAATTGTTCGTCGGCTACTCAATGATGGTGGTATTGATTGAAATGAAATCGACACGTGGAATGTATCACTCGATGAACATAGTCAATTTGCACAACTTATAGGATACTCTCTAGATGGCTATTGCGGTCTTCCGTGTTACGATAAAATTGTAGCCGAAACAGCAGAAACCGTTTATGAATTAAATGCTACTCCAATTATGGCCACATTAGAAGCTTATAAAAAAAGAATCAAAGAGCTAGAAGAAAAAATAAGAGCTATCCATTCTCAATGCGAGGAAGCCGTTCCTCATCTTGGAGAACAATAGCATCAATAATCACTTTCTATCAAATCATAAAAACTATCATAAAAACTATCATACAAACCCTTGTCGTATAAAATTTGTATCTCTTTTCTAACGTCTATTCTAGAACCACGAACATATAAAATCTCTTTTCGCTTTCTATTCCCCATAGATTCTTGAGTCGGTTTTGAATTCTTATCTCCTCCATCTCTAAATGTCTTACCCTTGCCAGATATGTGACATATTGTATCCAATTCAAATCTCTCACTGTTCTTTGGATAATATCCATTATCATAACTACTCAAAATGAAAGAACCAACACATGAATCTAAAACATCTATCAGTTTCTCGAAATCAAATATTGTATATTTATGCTTATATCCATCTTGATTCGTTTCAGGATATGGAGGATCACAATAAAAAAACGTCTGCGGTGAATCCCACCTCTTTATACATTCAATCGCATCTACATTCTCTATATATGCTAATCTCAGTCTTTTAGAAAAATCTAACAAAAGATTCGTTTTATTTATTAACGATAATGGATTATTTTTACCATATATACTCCTTCCAAATCCACTATCCAATTTACCTCCAAATGATATGTTTGCAGATATATAAAATCTCCTCGCTCTTTCCAAATCATCACAATTCTCTCGATCTTTACAAATCTTATACTCTTCTCTAGAATAAGGCGTCAACTCACACTTCAATTTTAATTCTTCTCCTCTATCCCTTAACACTCTGAAAAAATTATAAATGTCACTATTCAAATCATTCAACACTTCTCTGTAATGATGATTATTACTTATTAAAGGATATCTCTTTCTAAAAAATACCGCGCCGCTTCCAAAATATGGCTCAACATATACTGTGTGTCTCGGTATCAAGTCACATATCTTTTTCGCTATATTAAACTTTCCACCTTGATAACTAAAAGGTACTTGCATTTATGCTCCCTCAATCGTTCATTATAATATCTATATAATATAATTTTTTTCTCTCTTTTGGCAGTCCTTTTCGTAAACCTTCTTCATGTGTTAAGGGGTAGGCACACGTGTAGGCATGAACACACATTGAGGGTCGGAACATACATTTGACCATATTTGAATACAAAATAAAGAGATAATATAGATATTATAATGGTGAATTCTAGGCCTTTAAGAGACAATGGTATTTATTGGAACGTTGGAAGGGATGGAAGGTTTTCTTACCCCGGGGCTAAAAGCTTACAAATAGCACCTAACCTATTGATATTACATACCACATAGAAAACGTTCAACTTGTTTGAACTAATGCTTTGAAAACACTCTAAAAAACACTCTAAATAACTGATATATATACCATATATCCATTATAAAATAATCTTAGTTCCAACTTATATATTGCCTATAGGCCATATATAAATACAAATACTTACAGCCCTTACAACTTTATATTACACAGAAATATTCCAGATTAGTACAGGTAAGGGGTACTATTGTTGAAATGATTGAGCTTTCTTCAAGGGTAGGTCTATACATAGGATGCCCCATACGTTTGACTGAGAAGCTTACAATAGGGAGATACCTGCTGTATAGGAGGTAGATTATGGAAGGTTAGAAGAAGCTTTGAGAAAGCTAAGGTCCATATATTATTAGGATACCATAGATTCAGGGATTGAAATTATATCAATTCCATCACCTCTTAACTCAAAATAACATTCCTTTTCATCAAAGCACTGTTTATATCACAATGCTTTTTCATAATTTCCCCTACATGTAAGCAATTTGCGCAGATATCTCTACTTTGTATTCTTCTATATGGCAGTATACGTAAGTTGCCGTTATTGTAAGGAAATGTGATATGCGCCTGAATTTACAACGCATTATGAGAATTTACAACGCATTATAACGTATTAGGAGGCATTAGGAGGTATTATAACGTATTTGGATTGATATGAAGGTTGTATGGAGGTTTCTGGAGGTTTCTGGAGGGATACATGAGTTATTAGTTTATTATTGTATAAGGGTTATATGTTTATAATGTTAATAGGTTAATTAATTAAGAGGGGTTTATTTTGTTATGGTTATTATTGAAGATTTTATTTATGCGATTTTTTTGGTATGGGGGATTTTTTGTTTTATGCGAAGGTGTTATTTTATTGTATTTCGCTCTTTTTTGGGGATTTTTTGATGGGGGTCTTTGTTTTTGCGCGTTTTATGGTTGATGGGGGGTTGTTTTGTGGGGGGTTTTTTTGAACCTAGAAATTCCAATTAGGCTAAACGGGAACGACGTTGACTTGTTTTATAAACAGCAACTCTTGCTCTGGCAATAACCATAGGATTATTCATATTTATTGCCATTTTGAGAGCTATTAGAGCCGCTGTGTGCTGTTCTTCTATTGAACAACCAGAGTTAACTTTAGTCCTATTTAGAATAGCGTTTAGCTTTTTCATAATTTCTCCCTGTTGTTTGCCCTGTTATTATATAAATCGGATATTATAGAAAATACTTAATACTTTTTTTATTTATTTTTCTATTATTTAACGTTTAAAGCCCCTATGTAAGGGGCCTTAAAATGTTCAGTGTTGTCAACTGATTATCTAGAAAAACCGCCATTACCTAGAATTCTATATTCTTCACTCACTTCCCAAAAAACAGCAAGTACATCGGTCTCACGTTCGTTATCTAGTCCTTCGCAAAAAAGAAGTTTATAAGCATCGTTAGCATGAAAATAGGCTTCATCGGTAGCATCATACAGACGAACAAGATTTTTTGATAGGCAACTAACTCGAATTCCATTTTCTTCGCCTTGAGCCATAATATCCAAACCAAGGTGATTTAAGCGAATGTCAAATTGGTTTTCGATTTGATCTCTGGTAAGGTTTTTTTGATTGGCCATCTTTATTCCCCTGTTTGTTTGTTATATATTAAATATGACATGGTAATAGCGTTATGTCAACAAATATTTACGAATATAATAATTTTCCTTCTTAAAAGAAGAAAGCCCCTATCAAAGGGGCTTTTGTGAATTTATTTAATAAAGCTCTATTTGTCTAATAGAGCTCTATATTGGAGATAAAGTTTTTTAGAAGTACACTGGCTTCTGTTGCATTTCGCATACCATTCACCCTCATCTCCGACCCACCTTTTGGCTATTGCTTTTTTAGCGTAATATCTATCTGTTACGCCAGCGGTATCCTCGGTAAGAGGACACCGAATGTAGAGAACCTCCCAACACCCTCTAACCTCGGTTTTGCTGTAAGTTTTTGGTTGATCTTTCAAAAGATCAACGTTTATTTCATTGTTGGTGGTGTTGTTATTGGTGTTGGTGTTGTTATTGGTGTTATTGGTGTTGGTCATTTTTGATTCTCCCTGTGTTTGTTTGTTATATATTAAATATGACATAGTAATAGCGTTATGTCAACAGATATTTAATATTATTTAATGATTTTAAAAAACATTGAAGAAGAAAAACTTTTATCAAATTAATCGATATGAACCCTGTTTCCATGTCTTCTGACGTACCTTTTTCTTATCTATGTAAAACATCCTTATTGAATCGTTCGGCCTCATATAGAGGCAATAGCCACGTTTTCGAGCTATTTGCTTTGCTCTTGATGAGGTCATATTTACCAATTCAAGTTTTTCTCTTGGAATCATAGTCTTGATCACGTTAAATCTCCTTTTGTTTTTTTTAGGGAAGGTTATTTATGCGATTTTTTTCATTGGGGGGATTGAACCCCCCCAGTATTAATACTTTATTAGAATTGATTGATGAATTGTCTCGATACGGTCCTATCATGGACAATCGATCCAGATAAGAATCCCCCGTTGTCCCATGTTTCTTGAGATACAATGTTTCTTGGAGTATCAAGGAGAATTTGTGCTTGAAAGCAAAGCACATCCCATGCAGTTTCATAAGACGCCATAGGAGATGAAGAGATAGCTTCTGTGATGAGATTATCCAAAAAGCGTTTATATCCTTTTTCCCCTCTTTTTTTATCTTCTTCTCTTCCTAGGGCTACAACTGCTTTGTAAAGACGGATTGTTCTTTCACGTGTCATTTTTGATTCTCCCTATGTTTGTTTGTTATATATTAAATATGACATAGTAATAGCGTTATGTCAACAGATATTTTGTTATTTTTTTGGATATATTGCTTTTTTGAGATCTTTATCCATTCCACCAATAAGTGGAGGCAATGGATTGCTCCACCTTAAAACATTTTTTGAATAGATCCCAGAACCACCAGGTAAAACGAAATTATCTAGATTTTCCTTAAGTACTGTTACACATGAATAAAATGATGTTGGATATTCGTCTGGTGGATATCCCAATGGTGCCAATGGGTAATGACCTTCTTTTTTGGGTCTCTCTCTGACCCATTCCCCATCAAAAAATTCTATCCATTCAGAAATATTACTATTCTTATTTTTGATAACGAAATCGATAATCTTCATCATTGCATCAATATTTTCATTAACCACCGAAGGATCTAATTTTCGTTTTTCTAACACCGAATCTAAAAAGACCAAAAATTCTTCAATCAAGAAGTATTTCAAATTTTTACTCATTATCTATTCTCCTACTCAAAAGTAAGCAATTCTTGGATCCTCTTTCTAATATTGGAATAATTCATACGAGGATTTTCGTGCCAATAACCCGCCTTATAAGCATCAACTACATGAACAATACAATTGTTCGCAGATATTCGCATTTCAAGATCTGCATAATCGGCTAAATAAGAAATAGCATAAAAAAGTTCCTGGCTTGCAAAATCTTCCTCTGAACCATTATTTTCATCTTCGTATTTTTGCCCAAGGCGAAATGTCTTGGCACTCATGTCATATAATTCTTTATCCGTTGCATTCCCTCCCATCCATTGCTTTATTGTTCTGAAATGATAATCAATCAAATCATCAGAATAAGGGATACAATCAATAGCTTCCTTCGTGCATTCATAAAGACATTTTAGAATATTTTGATGAGATGGATATCCTTTCTTTCCAGCCATTTTGGTCAAAACCCATATCATCCAATCAACTCTTTCACAATTCAACCAAAATTCTTCAACTGTATTATAACTACTAGACTCAACCCATTTTATAGCCGCTGAACATACTTTAAATTCTTCCAACAAAACTAATATTTCTTCTTTGTTCATGGTTTGCTCCTATGCTTTTATTTTAGAAATGAACAGCCCTAGGTGGGAATTGAACCCACCTTTTCAGATCCCTATTGACCACTAGGACGGTTTCAATCGGTGTCATGTCTATAGATAACTATGATTTTACCACCGATCTAGATAGAATTCTCTCCATCAAATCGTAAAAAAGTCCATTTATCACCAGTTTAAAGCTGTAGGGACTTGAACCCTATGGGATACCAATGGATTTTTCTTTACGGGGTTTGTAAGGTTTTCCTTCCTTACAAAAGATGTAATCTCCTATTCGATTAAAAAAAGAATCTTCATGTTTTTCATGACGTATAATTGATTTTGCCAATACAAAGCATTACCTTCAGCACCAGCTTTTTTCATCCATTATTGTTATCTCTTTTGTCTAATCAATGTAATCTGTGGTTATGTGCGATAATACATCATCTGTCATCAAACGATCCACGATAACTTCACAATCGTTAAGCTCAATACCTATCCATTGTCTATTCAGCTCTTCGCACACTCGATAGGTTGTGCCACTACCACCGAAAGGATCAAGGACATAATCTCCGGGATTTGTAGATATTTCAATCACCCGTGTTAACAACTTTGTGGATAATTGATTGGCTTTCCGTTTTTTGCTTTTAAATTTCCAGTGTCTTACAGGAGGTATATCGTTCCAAACATCCGTTAAATTGACACCTTTTTCATGCATTGATTTTCTATGCCCACCATAATCCTTAATTTCACCACCACAATGCCTACAAACTGATATAGGCGTACGAATATTCTTAAAAGTTAACGGTTTATCACCTTTACAATAATATAATAATGAATAATGAGATGGATACAGACGACCTAATATAGGGAATGATGATTTAATATTAACAACAATCCAATGCCTAAAAGTTAATCCAATACTCTCTAAAAAAGGACCAAATATGACATTCCATTTAGGAAGATTGTATAAAAAAAATGAACCACCAAACCTCAAAAGACGCACTGATTCAATAATACACACTCTCAACCATGCAACATATTCTTGATCAGACTTATTATCAGTACCTTGTGATCCATAATCTTTTCCGAGATTAAACGGCGGATCCAAAAATACCATATCAACAGATTCTGCATCCAGAATTGGCAAAACATCAAGACAATCACCACGATAAAGAAGACCATTTTTAGTTGAGAAAAACGGTTCAAGTGCAATCATTCTAAAACCTCAATTCAACAAAACCTATATCTAGTCAATTACCACTAAAACGTAAATTCAACCCTTATAACCTTTGTCAATGAACGATATGGACATTTCCTTGGTTCTGAAATATTTTTTATCTTAACGAAACCTAACTGTTCCAACTGACACCATCGTTTGTAGGATGTATTTTCATACATAACAGATCTCAATCCATAAATTCTTTTCTCTTTGAAACAATTTCTTTCAAATAAATCTCATGTGTTGATCTAGGATTTTTTCTTCTTAAATTCTCCTTTACCTTTTGTTTAAAATGAATTGCACTTTCCAATCTGGTCATATCGGGATGCTTTAGTTTAGGCTCTACAATTTCATCAAAAATATTAAGCCATATTGGAGAAATAGCTCTCGATACTTTATCAGGTAACCATAAATCACTCTTACCATCGCCATCCGAACAATGACCGGCTATCAATTTATAACCTTTTTCACCAATCAATGATCTTGCGATCCATGCTCCCAATTTCCAGTGGATATCTTTCTCATCTTTATGATCAAGATAATCTAAACCAATATGACCAACATCATGAATTAATATACAAAATAACTCCCATGGTTTAGGCCAACGTTTGTGAACTTTTTTCCAAGCTAAAATGACGCAAATACTATGCGTCACAGAATGTGTTCCTATCAAATAAGAAATTGTGCCTTGTTTCATTTTATTCTCGATTCATAACTTCTAATTTTGTAGCTTCATCCATCCATTCTTCAAAGTTATCAATGGTGAATATGCCTTCCTGCATTCCATCCCAAAAAACAGCAGTGAATTCATCAATATTAGAAATCATAATATTCTCCTTTTTCTTCCCTTGAAAGTATTCTTCCATCAACAATTAAAACATGATAATTTTCCCAATCACCTAATTCGCAAATCCGAGTATCAGGAAAACCGTGATCATCTACGTCGAGATCAAGACTCTTAATAGTCTCTGTAGGATTTACTAGCTCGATTACGGGTGTGACCCCAATCTTTTCGCATACTCGCAAGCGATGACATCCCTCAACCGCTTGGTAAAAATCTTCAAACTCAAGATCATAAGCCCGGATGATAGGAGGGCCTATGATCTTCATTTCTTCGATTATCTCCTCAAGATAATCCTCATCGAAATGATTGTGGAGCAATACTATTTTCATGCTATTCCCCATTCTTTTACTCCATTAAAACTTTACCTATTGTTTTTCTGATAATATCTGCTGCTTCTTTATTTTTTACAGTCAATTCGTCAACTTCTTCTTCAAAAATTCTATATTCCATTTCTTTGACTTTTTTAATAAATTATTCCCTTGTTATGTCCATTGCCGCCTCCATTAGATCATCCTTTGTTATAATTTTATTGGATATTAATAATATGACATACTCCTGGCGTTATGTCAACAGATATCTGTTGAATAGAAAATTATTTTTTAAAAACAATCAAATCTCTTTATTATTTATAACTAGCACCTTTTCCATTTCCTAAAATACCATCACCAAAACCATCACCATTTCCATATCCAAAACCATCACCATCACCATCACCATCGCCATCACCACCACCAGCACCATAACCATTACCATAGCCAATACTTTCACCATTACCATCACCATAGCCATAGCCAAAACCACCATTACCAGCGCCATTACCATAACCATCATCATAGCTACTATTACCACCATCACCATAACCTTCACCATAGCTACTACCATCACCAGTACCATAACTACTACCTTTACTATTTTTTATATCATAAACCTCTTTACTTATTATGTGGTTTTTCCAAAATCTATAATATATACAAGACTTTACATTCCCCTCTTGTTCTGAGTCCAATGATACTAGAATGCATGAAATTATATTTTGCATGACTTATAATCCCTTATTCACTTGCACCTTTTCCATTACCATGATTATCACCTTCACTATCACCATCACCACCACCAGCACCATCACCATAG
>Ga0180437_10006165_pt1 | contig 16112 bp, 16 predicted proteins | sample SS_ome_4_FD_132410 | JGI IMG/M metagenome (GOLD analysis project Ga0180437, IMG submission 132410) | Hypersaline lake sediment archaeal communities from the Salton Sea, California, USA - SS_3_D_1 metaG | ecosystem: Environmental > Aquatic > Non-marine Saline and Alkaline > Hypersaline >...
CTCTTCCACAGTGATTTCACGGCCTCTGGTCCAGGACTTTTTATTACCCACCCTGGGATACTGTGCAGGACCAGGAGAAATTTCATATTTTGCCCAGATGAAAGAGGTGTACTCATTTTTTGGTCTTCGGCAACCATATATTATCCCCCGATTTGGAGCAACCCTCCTGGAAAGTAAAATTCAAAAAGTACTGGATAAATATGAAATAACCCTGGTTCATCTGTTCAATGCCGAACAGACAAAAAAAATTCTGGCAAAACAGGACATAGAAGAAGTTTTTTCCATGCAAAATCATCGAATAGCCGATATTTTGAAAGAACTGGAAAAATATATGGCTTCTATTGATCCCAATCTCAAAAAAACAGGAGCAGCTGCCCGCGCTCGCATCTCAAATGAAATGAAAACCCTGGAAGATAAAACTGCAACTGCAGTGAAAACCCAGAGTACCATCATGGAACGACAGATCACCAGGGCTTCTGAAAATGTGTACCCTCAACAGACCCTGCAGGAGAGGATGCTCAACATCATGCAGTATCTCATACGGTATGATTCCCTCATGGAACATCTGTATGATTCCTTTTCCACTGCCCAACTTGGTTATCATCTGCTCATCAATGTGGGTGTCTGATATGGGATCTGATGCATCCGTAGATATTCTTGCCTTTTCCCCCCACCCAGATGATGCTGAACTGGGAGCAGGAGGATTCCTGCTGGAAATGAAAGCCAGAGGCTACACCACCGGTATCATCGACCTGACAGAGGGGGAACTGTCCAGTACCGCCTCTGGGGAAACCAGAATACATGAAGCAAAACAGGCATCTCAACTCCTGGACCTGGAGGTGAGAGAGAATGCTGCCCTGGGAGACGGACAGCTCTCAGATACCTACCAGACACGATTGACCATTGCCCGCATCATCGGTAAATATACCCCCCGCATAGTACTGGCTCCTTTCCGGGAAGATCGCCACCCTGATCATTCGGCATGTTCTGTCATTGTGAAACATGCACTGGTCTATGCACGATTGAAGAAAGTAGGACCACCCCATTATGTGGATCATCTTCTCTACTACATGCTCAATTCCCCCTTCACTCCCACTTTCATCGTGGATATCACCGCCTCCTTCGAGAAAAAAATGGAGGTCCTCTCCTCCTATCACTCCCAGTTTTACACTGATCTTCCCTATCTCAAATCATATCTTCATCAGATGCAGGTTAAAGCAGCATATTATGGATCATTAATAAATACAGAATATGGTGAACCTTTTCTGGCAGAAGGGTTTTTAAAAGTAAGTGATCCATTTAATATATGAAAATTGGTATGGTTTGTTATCCAACTTTTGGAGGAAGTGGTGTCCTCGCTTCAGAACTGGGTCGCGAACTTTCCAAACGACATGACGTCCATTTCATCTGTTATGCTCAGCCCTTCCGTCTGGAAGGAACAGGTATTCCCTTTCACAAGGTCCCCGTTCTCTCCTACCCTCTTTTTAAATTTCCTCCCTACACCCTTGCCCTTGCCTCCAAAATGCTTGAAGTTGTCCAGCAGGAAGCCCTGGATCTCCTTCATGTCCATTATGCCATTCCTCATTCTACCTCAGCATATCTCACCAAGAAACTGCTCAATGATAATATTGCAATCATCACCACGCTTCATGGCACAGATGTCCAGTTGGTGGGCCTGGATGCATCCTACAAGAGTGTGACACGATTTTCCATCGAACAATCCGATGGAGTGACTGCAGTCTCCCAGTTTCTAAAGAATCTGACAGTGGAAGAATTTTCCATTCACAGAGATATCAGAGTGATCCATAATTTTGTGGATCCCACCCGCTACTTCACTTGCGAGCATGATGAAAAAATCGTCACCCATGTCTCTAATTTCCGGGAATTGAAACGAATTCCCGATGTTATTAATACCTTCTGTAAAATTTCTGAAAAAACTCCTGCACAATTATATCTGGTGGGGGATGGTCCTGAAATACCCCTGGCCGAAGAGATCGTTACAAAATGCAATATTCAAAAAAATACCACATTTTTTGGTAATGTACGGTCAGTAGAGGATATACTTGCACGCAGCGATGTATTTTTACTCCCCAGTGAAATGGAAAGCTTTGGGTTGGCTGCATTGGAGGCCATGGCCTCGTCTGTACCCGTTATTGCCACCCGGGTGGGTGGATTACCTGAATTCATAGCTCATGGAAAAAATGGATTTCTCTGTGAGAAAGGTGATACAGAACAGATGGCAGCCCATGCCATAGATATCCTCACCGATGAATCATACAGGAAAAAAATCGGTGACAATGCACGAAAAACAGTGGAAGAACACTTCACCACGGGTACTATTGTACCCCAGTATGAATCATACTATGCAGATATTCTCTCCCGGTGAAATATATAGTGCGAATAAAAAAAAGGAAAGAAATTAGATTTCGACATGCAGCCCCAGTTCATCCTGGAGCTCTTTGTACCTGTTACGGATGGTGACTTCAGTGACATTGGCAACATCTGACACTTCTCTCTGTGTCTTACGCTCGTCTTCTAGGATAGAAGCAATATAGAGGGACGCGGCTGCAATTCCCTTTGGACTTCTCCCTGAAAGCAATTCTCGATCCATGGCTTCCTGCAGAATTTCCCCTGCTTTCCGTTGCACTGCAGGACTGACACCAAGTTGAGATGCAAACCGGGGTAAGTAGTCCATGGGGTTGGTGGGGGGGAGATTGAATCCCAGTTCCCTCATGATATACCGGTAATCTTTGGCAATTTCTTTCTTTTCCACACGAGCGTGTTCACTGATCTCATCCAGAGTTCTGGGTACCCGACACTGACGACACGCGGCATATAAACACGCTGACGCCATCCCCTCGATGGATCTTCCTCGGATGAGGTCTTCTTCCAGACATCTCCGGTACAGAACAGCTGCTGCTTCTCGAATATTTTTGGGTAATTTAAGATGGGATGATAGACGTACAATTTCTGTCAGGGCAAAGGCCAGATTGCGGGCAGCAGAAGAAGATACTTTCATTCTACTCTGCCATTTACGCATCCGGTATACCTGGGCCCTGCGTTTTGGAGTGAGGTCTCTGCCGTGAATATCCTTGTTTCTCCAATCAATCTCGGTAGAAAGGCCCTTGTCATGGATCATATAGGTCATGGGGGCTCCTGTGCGCTCCCGTTCATCTCTCTGTTCAGAATCAAATGCTCTCCATTCGGGGCCCATATCTAAAATCCCTTCTTCGATCACCAATCCGCAGTTGCTACAGACGATCTCTGCCCTATCATAATCCTGAACCAAGCTCTTGCTCTTACATTCAGGACAAATTTTTTCACGTAACATAATGTCACCTAAGGATGAGGGTGAAAGCCAATCACAATATACAATAGTTGAAAATCTCACGATATTCTGGGAACCCTTTCCTTTCCACATAATCTATAGCGTAAACCTATATAAACCTTTCGGTGTGTCTAAGAATGCACCTCACCAAAATGGAACCATTTCCTTGAAAAATATATTCAAAGAACCCATGCAGATCTATTCATGGCCTACTAATTTTTTGAGGAGTTCGAGTTTCTTTTCCTTGGCAAATTGTAATTTATTCTCTTTTGTTGTCTGCTGTTGGTTGACCAGCAGCATGGTATTTGGCTCTACATTCTGGAAAACCATGGCATGTGATCCTACGATTGCATTGGGACCGATTTTCATTCCTGGCATAATAGAAGCATTTATTCCTGTCTTACAATTTTCCCCCATAATACACCCGAATTTATCCAATCCTGTACTCACCATCTCTGAATTGATATCCACGTTGACCACTTTTTCATCGAACCTGAAATTGGCAGTTACTGTTCCTGATCCAAATGAACAACCATCGAGAATGATTGAGTCACCCACATAATTTGAATGAAACCAACAATCAGATCCAATATAACAGTGTTTGACTTCGGTAGAATACCCCACCACAGTTCGTTCTCCAATATGGGCGTATTCCCGTACCAGTGCATTATTCCCGATAATACAGTCGGGGCCAAGATAACAGGGACCATTGATGGTGGCGTATTCAAAAATTTTAACATTTTCCTCAATGATCACCTTCCCCTTGATGGTGGCTTTTTCCGATATTTCTGCTGAATCTGCCACCCTGTTTTCTGTCTGATCCATGAAATAACAGACAGCATTGAACAGATGCCAGGGATATTTGATGGCAGTCCAGAATCCATCATAGAGCACAGGGGAAACTGTATGTCCAGAATGAATCATGGTGGTGAGGGATTTTTCATATACATCATCTCGTGAGCTGTCTGTTTTCTCCAGGTAATCCAGCAGGGTATCTGCATCCCGGTGATAATGCAGGACTAAATTAACCAAGTTGGAGGGTTCATTGCCCCGCCCTGGCTTTTCCATGATGCCCTGTACAGTCCCATCCTTTATGATGAGATATCCTCCTGGAAAATAGCTATCCACTTTATATCCCAGGATATAGGAATCTGCATCTCCCTCCTGTATGGAGGAGAGCATACGGGTGTAGGCTGAAAACTCAAAGAGATCATTGGGGTTTACAACCAGAATATCTTCTCCCTGCAGATGGTCCCGGGCACAGAGCAGTGCATCAGCCATTCCCCGGGGATATTTCTGAACCACATAGCTGGCTCTATCCTTCACAATGGGTCTGATATCTGCAATATTCTGGGGATTGGATACTATGACCAGATCAGTAATACCTGCCTTCTGGGCAAGCTCTATTTGATGAAGTATCAATTCTTTTCCTAAAAATTGTAACAAACACTTTTCCTTGATTATGGGAAACATCCGCTTTCCCACGCCACCGGCCAGAAAAACTAATTTCATGATTCCACTTCCTTGAGAGCATCGGTAACCATGGCTACCCCCTCCTGCTGATATTGATTCATGTGTGAATGTGAATCAGATTCACAGATCACCCTGATGATAGGTTCTGTTCCACTGGGTCGAATGAGAAGCCAGGAATCTGAAAACTCCAGGCGAATTCCATCGAGCATGGTGAGTTCTTCAGGTTGTAATTCACCTGCTGTGGGCTGAATAGTTTTCATCACCTTTTCTTTTAATTCATTGGGACAGGGGATGCTTTTTTTGGAAAAATAGAGCCTGGGGAGTGTTTTGATATAGTCCCTGATCTGTTCAGGAGTATCTATAGTATTCAGTAAAAAGAGGGCTGCATAAAAACTGTCAGGGTGCATTCCCATGTGGGGCATGATGTAGACACCTACCTGTTCCACGCCAATACAGGCTGAGTGTTGCTGCATCAGGTGCGCCACTGCAACATCTCCCACCCGTCCCCTGACTACAGACGCTCCATGATGAGCAACTGCATGATCCAGGAGCCTTCCTGTTTCCACGGTGGTAGCCACCACCTTCCCGGATACAGCTTCTACTACTTTGTGAGAAAGAAATGAAATCATCTCATTATACCCTAAGAATCCCTTCCGGTCACAAAATACAACCCTATCTGCATCCCCATCGAAACATACTGCAATATCTGCACCTTCATCCTGCAGGTAGGAAATAGTTCCCTGTAGGGTGTCTTCCCGGGGTTCTGAAGGACGGGAAGAAAATCTCCCGTCAGGTTCATCATTTATAGGGAACACCTCAATACCCAATTTTCTGAACAATCGAGAGGCAATGTGGGATGCTGCCCCATTTCCCGGGTCAATAACTACTCTTAAATCTGTTTTTACATCTATTTTGTTAGATATGTCTTTGAAATATGTTTCTGAAGCAGTAGCATTGGTATATATATGCCCCAACTGCTTCCAGTGAGCCTCCCTGAATGTTTTCTGGAGAAAAATAGTTTCTACCGTCTTTTCCTGCTGTGGAGAATACCCAATAGTGGAGGGATTCCACAGTTTCACTCCATTGAACTGGGGAGGATTGTGAGAGGCGGTAATCATGATTCCTGTCTGAAATCCCAGGGCCCGGGTGATGTATGCCAGCAGAGGAGTGGGTGCTGTTCCCAGATGGGTGACATTGACCCCCGTGGAGAGAATACCTGCTGTGAGGCTGCTTTTAAGCATATCTCCAGACAACCTGGTATCTGTAGCCATGCACACATCGGATTGCAGAGGAAGAGCAGACCCGATAGCCTTTCCCAGTGACAGCAGCATGGAGGGAGTGATGTCCTGACCCACGATCCCCCGCACACCTGATGTCCCAAACAGACTCATTCAATCACGCTCCACCACCGTCACTGCACTGACCAGATCATCTACCTCCAGGGTCATGCCGATGACTCCCTGGGTTACCCTGCCCATCTCTCTGATGTCCTTGGCAGGAGTCCTGATGAGTTTTCCCTGTTGGGAAATGATGAGTACTTCGTCAATATCAGAGACTGCTCTCATGTCTGCTATGGTTCCATTGTGAGGGGTCACTTTCATAGTAATGACTCCCTTTCCACCCCGCTTCTGACATGGATATTCCTGGAATGATGTTCGCTTCACATATCCCTGTTCGGTCACCATGAGGACACTTTCTTCCATCACGGTGATTCCTCCCACCACCTGGTCTCCATGATTCAGAGAGATTCCTCTCACTCCCATGGCAGACCTTCCCATGGGCCTCACATCATCTTCATGAAACCTGATTGCCTTTCCCATCCTGGTGGCCAAAAAAATTTCCTGATTCCCATCTGTCTGAATCACATTGACCAGTTCATCATCATTGAGGGATATGGCTATGATTCCGCTGGGCCGGGGATTTCCAAATTCACTGAGCACGATTTTTTTCACCATACCATTCCGGGTGATCATTATCAGGTACTGATCATCGGGAAAATCTCTCACACACACAGCTGCGGTGATGTTCTCATCTGAAATTTTCAAGAGATTGACAATAGGTTTTCCCCGTGCAGTCCGGGAAGAGGTGGGAACATCATAGGCTTTCAACCAGTATACCTTTCCTTTATCGGTGAAAAAGAGGATATAATCATGAGTGGAGGCAACAAAGAGATGTTCCACCATGTCTTCTTCTTTAGTTTCTATTCCCATCACACCCTTGCCTCCTCTCTTCTGCATGCGGTATACATCTGCAGAAGTCTTCTTGATGTATCCACCCCGGGTTATGGTGACCACCACATCTTCCTCCGGGATGAGATCTTCCTTGGTCAGTTCCGCCTGTTTTTCAACAATTTCTGAACGCCTCTCATCTCCATAATTTTCCTTTAATTCCAGCAATTCTTCCTTGATAATTTCCAGTACCTGCTGTCGGCTGGCCAGAATCTGTTTGAGACGCTGTATCAATAAGAGCGTGTGTTCCAGATCTGCAGCAATTTTTTCCCTCTCCAGGCCTACCAGTCGCTGGAGCCGCATGTCCAGAATGGCTTTGGACTGTCTTTCCGTGAGATTGAATCGTGCCTGCAATCGTTCTCGTGCTTCTTCTACTTTTTGTGACTCTCTAATAATTTTAATGACTTCATCAATATTATCCAGGGCTATGATAAGTCCTTCGAGGATATGTGCTCTTTCCTGTGCTTTTTTGAGATCATATTCTGTTCTTTTTATGATGACCGCTACCCGGTGGTCAATGTAATGGGTGAGCATCTGTTTTACTGTTAAGGTGCGGGGTTCCCCGTCTACCAGCGCCAGCATGATAATACCGAAGGTAGTCTGCAGGCTGGTGTGTTTGAAGAGTTGATTCAACACAATTTCGGGTAATGCATCGCGGTGAATTTCGATTACAACCCGCATACCCTCTCTGTCAGATTCATCTCGAAGATCTGAAATTCCCTCGATCTTCTTACTCCGCACAAGGTGAGCAATATCTTCGATCAATTTTGCTTTATTGACCTGATACGGTATTTCTGTAATGAGAATACGATTGACTCCATTCTTTTCTTCTATGGTAGACCGTGCACGGAGGGTAAGCTTGCCTCTCCCTGTTCGGTAGGCCTTCTCAATACCTGTTTTCCCATAGATTAACCCCCCCGTGGGAAAATCAGGAGCCTTCAATACCTTCATGAGAAACCGCAGGGGAATATTGGGATGATCAATCATTAAAATGATTGCATCCACCACCTCTCCCAAATTGTGAGGGGGGATATTGGTAGCCATTCCCACTGCAATTCCCGAGCTTCCATTGATCAGTAAATTAGGTAATTTTGCGGGTAATACAAAGGGTTCTTCCAGGCTTCCATCAAAATTGGGGATAAATGGTACTGTCTCTTTTTCAATATCGGTTAACAATTCATGGGCAATCTTTGCCATTTTCACTTCAGTATACCGCATGGCAGCGGCTGAATCTCCATCTACCGATCCGAAATTTCCCTGCCCAAAAATCAAAGGGTACCGCAGACTGAAATCCTGCACCATCCGCACCAGTGTATCATATACTGCTGTATCTCCATGAGGATGATATTTACCCAGGACTTCTCCCACCACCCTGGCAGATTTACGGGTGGCCTTATCAAAGGTCAACCCCATTTGATTCATGGCATAGAGAATCCTTCTATGGACCGGTTTCAACCCATCTCTCACATCAGGTAATGCCCTTCCCACAATAACAGACATAGCATAATCAATATAGGATTCTTTCATTTCGTGTTCAAGTGTTGTCTCCACAATATTGGGCATGCAGCCTCCTTCATTTGCATCCATTTAAAATTATGGATTTCCCTGGTTTCAGGGCAGACTTGAGCAAAAAATGTATTTATACGTTATATTTTTAAAAAAAAAGGGGAAAAATAGATAAAATATTGAAGTACTCTAACCACTACTCAAGGAAATCCTGCTCCAATGAGCCGTTCATCCCGTGTTTTCAATTTCTGATATTTTTTCCACTCAAACTCATTGAGAAAATGAAGTTCCTTTTTGTCATAGGTGGGATTAATCAATTCCACCAGACCGGTTTCGACATATTCTGTGAGTATGTGTTCCTTAATTTTTTCAAGATGAACTTTTTCTCCCTTCAGAATACATGCAAAATTGAGGAATTCTGAGAGACATGTCATGTTGTCTTCCATATGTTTTCACCCCGTTGTACAATGAACGTACACTGGTACATAGATTCTGCAGGAGTCCTTTATAAGTTTTATGATTTTATCCCCAAATAAAATACTAATTTGATTTAAATACATAGGAAAATTATACAGAAAGGAAACATTGATTACATTAACTGAAATATGTAATCAATAATTTCACCCGGAGTATGTAGAGAGAATTCCCTCTGACAGCTTACAGATCATTCTCCTGTAAAGATCTCACAAAGGGAAGAATCCCGATCAGATCATCTACTGCGTGTTCCCACTGGCTCCCGTACTCCCCTTTCAAAAGCAGGGTATACATTCCCAGGGACGCTGCACCCACCAGATCTACTGTAGGTTTATCTCCAATCATGAGGGCCTGTTCAGGAGGAATATCCAGTGTGTCGAGAATATGAGTGAATGGTTCAGGAGAAGGTTTTGGTTTTTCAGTATCGTCGCCAGCAATGACCACCAGGTCAAAATAGGTGAGAATAGGGAGTGATTCAATCCTTTTCCGTTTTGAAAAGCTCTTCCCATCAAAATCTGTCAGCAAGACCAGCAGCAATCCCATTTTTTTCAATTCACTGAGAACATATGCTGCACAGGGTTTAATACGTGTCGTCTCCATGACGCTTTCCCAGTACAGATGGGTGAGCTCCTGCTTCTCACGAGGGGAGAGGGTCACCTCAAATTCATCCCACCACAAATTGCGATCATAGATGCTCTCCACATTACACCGGTAATGAATGTGATTCATATGCGTGAGGATGTCCTCATAGGATTTTTTACTCAGAGCAGAGAGTGCCTGGGAAACACGGGCTTTTGCCAGTTCCAGATTGCAATCGGTAAGTGTTCCATCCAGATCAAATATCACTGTAGTTATCATGCGTATCAGTACAGTAGAGAGAGCAGACCTGACTAGCTCTCGTCATGTCCTGTGTACTCTTTTTTCCAGTTTGGTGGCTTCTTCATCACCTTCACTTATTTGCCAGCAAATTTTTCCCTCTTTTTCTACACTGTCTACTTTTCCTTCTTCTTTTAATCGTAAAAGATTTTTTCCGGCCTCTGCTATACTTATTCCCACTTTTTCGGCCACTTCCTTTGTAGAGAGAGCATCTTGAGATTCGGTGAGTACGTCTTCAATTTTTTGATACATTCACATCAACTCCTTGAGAAGGGTTAAACATCTGAGGATGTGTTCAATTTCATTTAAGTCTTTGCTCTCCTGTAATCTCCTCATGAGCTCATCCCATTTCTGATTGGCTACCGTCGTGTTCTGTGGGGTCACCTGTTCCTCTTCTGTACAGTTGGCACAGATGAGTTTCCCATTCTTTTCAAAAAGGGGATATCCACATTTATTACAGTGGGTGGCAGTCATTCTTGCTCCGCTGAGTAACAATTGTGAGAGGTCCATGCTTATACCTTATACAGAGATATAAAAAAGGTTCACCTTACCAGGCCATGTTGATCTCTGCAGAATACGGGGTGGACAGGTGAAATTTTTCCCCTGTATCTCATTCTCACCATAACCTTTAAATCATGGATAACACATGCTCTGGTAGGAGGAAGGCACATGCTGAAAGATCTGGCAAAAAAGAAAGAGAAATGGGAGGAAACATCCTCCATTAAAGAACGTCAGACTCAGTTCCTGACTACTTCTTCACGAGAAATCCAACGATTATATACTCCCCTTAATATACAGGATATTGATTATGTGAGAGATATCTCTTTTCCCGGAATGTATCCCTTCACCAGGGGATTACATCCTACAGGGTATCGTGGTCGACTATGGACCATGCGATTATTTTCTGGCTTTGGTACTGCTGAAGAAACTAATGAGCGGTATAAATATCTACTCTCCCAGGGAAATACCGGATTGAGTGTGGCTTTTGATTTTCCCACTCTCTATGGATATGATTCTGATTCACCCTTTGCCCTGGGTGAGGTGGGAAGATGTGGTGTGGCAGTTTCTTCATTGCAGGACATGGAAACCCTCTTCGACAGCATACCCCTCGACAAAGTCACCACCTCCATGACCATCAATGGTCCTGCTGCAATTGTATGGGCACTCTATTTAGTGTGTGCTCAGAAACAGGGAGCACCACTTGACGTGATATCAGGAACTATCCAGAATGACATTCTCAAGGAATATATCGCCCAGAAATCCTTTATATTTCCCCCGGAATCATCCATGAAACTGATCATCGATACCTTTGAATATGGAACACGCCATGTACCCCGCTGGAACACCATTTCCATCTCTGGATATCATATCAGGGAGGCAGGATCCACCGCGCTGCAGGAACTGGCGTTCACCCTGGCAGATGGACGTGAATATGTGAGGGAAGCAGTGAAAAGAGGGCTCAATGTCAATGAATTTGCCCCTCGGTTATCCTTCTTTTTCAACTGCCACAACGATTTTTTTGAAGAAATTGCAAAATTCCGGGCTGCTCGCAGGATCTGGGCCAGAATAATGAGAGAAGAATTTGATGCAAATGATCGAGCCTGCTGGATGCGATTCCACACTCAAACTGCAGGGTGTTCTCTGACAGCCCAGCAACCTGAGAACAACATAGTGAGAACAACAATCCAGGCACTGGCAGCGGTACTGGGTGGTACCCAGTCTCTGCATACCAATTCCATGGATGAAGCCATGGCCCTTCCCACGGAAAAAGCAGCCACCATTGCTCTCAGAACGCAACAGATCATCGCTCACGAATCGGGAGTGACAAATACTGTGGACCCCCTGGGCGGCAGTTATTTTGTGGAATACCTGACAGAACAGATGGAAGAAGAAACATTCTCCTATTTTGACCGCATTGACAGCATGGGGGGAGTCCTTCCTGCCATCCGGAAAGGATTCTTCCAGCAGGAAATAGCCAAATCTGCATATCAATACCAGAAACAGATCGATGAGAAAAAACGGGTCATAGTGGGAGTAAATGAATTTATCACAGAAGAAGAAATCCCTATTCCCCTCTTGAAAGTAGATCCAAAACTGGAGAAAAAACAGGTAAAGCGATTAGAGAATCTCAGAAAACACAGAGACTCTTCAAAAATGGAGGCATCCCTCAGGGAACTTGAAAAAGCTGCAGAAGCAGAAGATGTCAACCTGATGCCTTTCATAGTGAATGCTGTCAAGCACTTTGCCACCCTGGGAGAAACCTGCCAGGTGCTCAGAGATGTGTACGGTGAATACAAGGAACCTGCCATGTTTTAATTCTCTCCACTCTGATTTTTTCTCTTCTTCATTCTTTTTCCTATTAGTTAATAATTGAAGACGTATCGGGTATTGATTATTATCATATAATTTATATGCATGGAATGATCACTAGGGGTATGATGAGTATATGGATACCCGGATCAGGCCCTTGTTGTGTGGTGTCAGTAGGAACTGGAGGGGGAAGATAATGTCTGGGAATAGAACACTATACAGAATTCATCGATATATTTCATGGGCTCTCGTTCCATTCATGATTGTGGTAGCTGTTTCTGGATATGCATATACCCGTGATCTAACATTTCTTCACAGAGGTGATGCATATTACCTCCATGAAACATTTGACCTTCCCTTATTCATCCTTCTCATCGCACATGTGGTGCTGGCTGCCCGATATGAACTGAAACGATTCAGGATCAAAGGGATAAAAGTGGATATACTGTTATTGATAATATCTCTCATACTGTCTGGTGCTGTATTCCTGGCAGATCAGGGATATCTACGATGACAGAGAATCCTTGTTCTGAATGGCCCCAGGAATATAATTAATTAAAATTCAGTAAAAATTGCAATATCAATAAGTGAAATTGCATATATATCTATTTTTTAAAGGAGAATCATTTATATTGTTTCCTTCACTTATATAATATATGAAATACGTGGGCTTTGTAGTTTTTGCACTCCTCCTGGCAGGATGTATTGCACAGGAACCTGAAAAACAATCAGTATCCACTGAAATCACTCCCATAGAAGATTTTTTCGTGCTCGATCTGGGAGTGCAGCCTGAAATCAACATTGAGGAATGGAGACTGGAAGTCACTGGATTAGTAGACTCTCCCCTCAGCCTCACCTATGAAGATATTCTCCTCATGCCTTCAGTAACTCAGGTGAATCTCCTCTACTGTATGCCTGGATATGAGGGAATTGGAGAATGGACAGGTGTTCCACTGGCTTTCATACTGGAAAAAGCAGGGTATTCCACCGAGACAGTATCTGTGGTATTTTATGCTGCAGATGAATACAGTTCCAGCATCCCCCTGGAGAAAGCCTTACTGGAAGATACCATTCTGGCATATGAAATGAATGGAGTGACCCTTCCTGCTGAACATGGCTATCCCTTGAAACTGGTAGTTCCAGACAAAGTGGGCTATAAATGGGTGAAATGGGTTGTGAAGATTGAATTGGTTGACTATGTATATGAAGGATACTGGGAATCTCGGGGATACTCCAATATCGGCAATGCACCAAATGCAAAATCTAAATAAGAATAAAATAAAATGAAATAACACGCATACATTAAAAAATAATCATATAATCTGTCCTATACCCTTTTGATTCTTTCTCTTTCTTTTTTTTCGTTGTATCACTGAGGTGATGCATTCATTCCTGTAGCTGCAGGGATTTCACCTGATCCAGTACATATTTTCTGATAGCCTGAGGATCCTCCATATCTCTCACAATAGTTCCCTGTTCTACCAGGGGTTCTAACAGAGGCTCCATTGGTCCATGATCTTCACATTCAGGTATGTCTGCATCCCAGGGTACGATGACATCTTTCAGACATTCCATGCATCGGTATATCTGCTTTTTACCCGAGAATTTCCCCCGTTTCGCAGCGAACCGATCTCCCACCTGGACAATATCCATGGAAAAATCGATTGTTCGACCGTTGGAAACATATGTGCCTACGCCAAATCCATCCACAAAGGAGTGTAATTCCTGTACGCTTTCTTCTGTTAATCCTCCCGAAACAAAGATTTTCACATCTGTGAATCCTCTCACTGCCAGCTCCCATCTCACCTCCTGGATGATTTCTTTGAAATTCCCACGGCGGGAACCAGGAGTATCCAGTCTCACCCCAAATAGATCCTTCACCGATTCGGAAGCCATTATGCTTTCGGTTTTTTCATCCAGGTAGGTATCACATAATGCCACCCGCTGTACTGAGGTATCTATGACTTCATCAAAGGCTTTCCAGGCAGCAGCATGATCCTGCATGACTATGACCAGGGAATGAGGCATGGTACCTGTGGGAGGAATATGCAACAGATTGGCACTTATCACTGCTGAAACGCCATCGAATCCTGCACAGTAACAGGCCCGGGAGATCATGGGGGTGATCACCGGATGCATCCGTCGTGCCCCAAAAGAAAGCACTGATTTTTCACCAGCCACCTTTTTAATGCGGGCTGCTGCAGTTGCTATACCCGAGGCCTGGCAGATGAATCCCAGCAGGGGAGTTTCATATATACAGAACCCAGCATAGTCCCCTTCCAGCACCATCACCGGGGTCCGCACCCCCTGCTCATCCTTTGGCCTGAAAACTGTCCCTTCTTTCAAGGCATAAATAGTCACTGGAATGCCGTCAAAAAGATGAGCCACATCCTCTGTACCCAGGAGAATTCCCCAGGGCCATGCATGAGGGATACTTCCGCAGGTCACCTCAGCTGTAACATGCTGTGAAATATTCTTCTCTTTTAAGATGGAAACTGTTCTCTCAAAATAAATATCTGTGGTCAGCCCTTTTCTGATTTCACCTTCTGTGGCAATAAAAAAAGTTCGCTTCATCAAGTTTATATAGGTACTTCATATATTAATATGTGGTTGATATGAAAGCACTCATCATCAATGATATGCAAAACGATTTTGTTGATGAAAAAGGAGCCCTGCTGGTAGAACAAGCATATATCTGTGTCCAGCCCATCAGCGCATTGAAATCCCAGTTGAAAAAAGAAGGAATCCCTATCATCTATGTTTGTGATACGCATTTTGAACAGGACCATGAATTTGAAAAATGGGGTGCCCACACTGTGGAAGGAACCTGGGGTGCTCAAATCGTTGACCAGTTAGCTCCCGATGAAGACGACTATGTACTTCACAAACCCCGGTATTCAGCCTTTTTTGCCACTCCTCTGGACCTCCTCCTGCGTCAGTTGCGTGTGGATGAGCTCATTCTCACCGGAGTATTGACCGATATCTGTATACAGCACACGGCAGCAGATGCATATTTCAGAGGATATAAGACAGTAGTTCCTCGATCCTGTACCGAAACCCTCACTCCCGAGAAAAAGGAATACGCTCTTAATTTTATGACAGAGTATTATGGGACAACAATTATAGATTAAAGATGGCAGATCCATGGTTTCAATAGTCATCATGCTCAATCTCGCCGGAAAACAGAGGCTTTCTTCTCTGTTAACACCAGAAAACCGGTATGCATTGATTCACTTTTTATTCAACAGGATGCTTCGTATGTTAACTGGATGTACTATTTATATAGCCACTCCCGATTCTCTGGAAGGCGAATACACTATTATTCGTGATCGGTGGAAGGATATCAACAGAGTACTCTCTAAAGCACAGGATATCGTTGAAGACGACATGATAATCCTCCCCTGTGACCTGCCCTTCGTGGAACGGGATCATATTGATGCTCTCATTGCAGAATGTGTGACCATTGTCCCCTCCCAGGATGGAGGCACGAATGCCTTATATGTGCCAGAAAATGTCTCATTCACCACCCAATTTGGAAAAAATAGTTTTCAAAATCATGTTGACCTGTTTACCTCTCACAACATTGCCTATAGGATTATCAGGTGTGAGAAGTTTCGTGATATAGATGAAGAATCAGATATTACCTGGGCTCTTTCCCATGAACCAGATTCAGAATTTTCTCATTTCATGTCATCTCTTCTTCACACGGACCCAGATACCTAAAGGGGAATCTTTCTTCCCGTTTCATCCACCTTTTTCATGCCAAAGTCTGTTACTTTGTGCAATTGTGCAGAGGTGAATACAGGCCCATCCTTACACACCAGATAGTGATCCAGTGCACAGTGCCCACATAATCCTATCCCACAGTACATGTACCGTTCCAGTGAAAATTGTGCAGGTATGTTCAGTGAAAGAGC
>Ga0180437_10006167_pt1 | contig 16110 bp, 9 predicted proteins | sample SS_ome_4_FD_132410 | JGI IMG/M metagenome (GOLD analysis project Ga0180437, IMG submission 132410) | Hypersaline lake sediment archaeal communities from the Salton Sea, California, USA - SS_3_D_1 metaG | ecosystem: Environmental > Aquatic > Non-marine Saline and Alkaline > Hypersaline > Sediment...
CTCAATATAATTGAAAATATCTTTTTTACCTTCTTCAAAAGTTTCATATATTTTGTTTTTAACCCACTCACTTTTCAAGCTGCCAAAGAAGCTTTCCGCGCAAGCATTATCCCAGCAATTTCCTTTCCTGCTCATACTGCAGATAATATTATTATCATCCAGCAAATCCTGAAAGTCCCCAGCTGCATATTGAATCCCACGATCACTATGATGAATCAAGCCTTCACCTGGTCGGTGGTGAAGCAGTGCCATCTTCATAGCCGACTGAACCAATGCAGAATCAATATTTTCACTCATCGCCCAGCCGACTATCTTGCGTGAAAATAAATCCATCACAACTGCCAGATATAGCCAGCCCAGTTTCGTTGGGATGTATGTTATATCAGCAGCCCGTTTATGATTTGGTCTGTCAGCTTTAAAATCACGGCCAAGTATATTAGCGGCAATTTTGAAAATATGGTTAGAATCAGTAGTAACCACAAATTTACGCTTAATGCGGCTATATAGCCCTATATCACACATTATACGTCTAACAGTCTCTTGGCAACATAAAATCTTCTCTGCTTCTAAATCTCCATATACTTTGCGGTAACCATAAATACGCTTGCTTTCAAAGTAACTTTTGGCCACTGCTTGACTAAGAGACCTTCGCCTTATCTTTTGATTAGATGGCTGGCGTTTTATGCTGTCGTAATAACCACTTGTAGAAACCTGTAATACCCTGCACATTACAGCGGTCGGAAAGAGTCGCTTATGCTTTGTCATCCATGCGTACTTCATAGCGACTCCCTGGCAAAGTACGCTGCCGCTTTTTTTAATATTTCATTCTCCATCCTGAGTTGGGCAAGCTCTTTGCGGAGCTGTCTGATTTCACCTATTTTGGGTTGGGCCTCTTGCTTAGATGGAAGCTCTCCGGTTTGCTGGAATTTTTGAATCCAGTTCCTTACCGACCAGCCTGTGGTACCAAGCCTTTTAGCTGCCTGATCGCATGAATATCCTTGTTCTGTGACCAACTTTGCTGCCTGTAATTTGAATTCTTTACTGTACTTCCGGTACTTTGCCATAACGAACACTCCTTGTAAATTGGGGCAGTATAACCTCTGACCAAGTATCCGTCATCTGTTTAGCACCTCACCCCTCTATTTCATTAGGATCAAGCGGCGTCGCTCCTTGGGGATAATCAAATTCCATTATTCTTCATCCCATAAAGATTTTGGCATTGTTTCAACGATTTCATCTGTGAGGTCGTGTATGGCTTTGATTTTTTCAGCTTCGCTTAATTCCTGTTTTTCCAGTCGCATTGTTTGATCACTTCGTGTCATGCGTTTTTTAGCCACTATTTCGGCCTGTTTCCTTACTATTTGCTGTAGACTATCCCTAGGCACAACACCATAAACAAACACACAGCCCATAGCTTCGGCGGCATTTTGCATAGTATTGAGAGTTACCTTTCCAAGGACTTCATCCTGCTCAATGCGGGCAACACGCTGCTGGTTTACATCCAGACGTTTAGCAAGCTGTGCACCTGACATTCCAAGCGTGTCCCGAATAGCTCGAATCCATCCCTTTTTAGGGACAGAAATTGCCTCAAGAGGCTCGAAACTTTTCATGGTTTCATCCAGCTGCTCCCTGGCTAGTTTTTTTTGTTTTCCTCGCATATTTTCACCTGCTTTACCTAATTCTCAAAATATTACTACATATACATAGTACTTATCGGCCAAGACCACTATATAAATGTAGTAGAATTTGCAAAATAATACAATATATTTATAGTAAAATCAAGTTTTTCGCACAAATGGCTTATTTTTAAGGATTTCCGCTTGATATTAGGGTTCAAGTTTTGTACATATATTTACGATATACGTTTTGAGAACGTAATTAAGGAATAACAGTACAATGTCCGTACAATTAGGTCCCAAAGAAACGGAGGTTGTTTCTCGTCTGTCCTATGAGAAAACAACCGTTATCACCAAAGAGCAGCTTGATAAGCTCTTTGGCAAGTCGGTATTGGTGCGACAGATAATATATCAGCTTAAAAAGAAGGGTATTTTAAAGCCGATTACAAAAGGTGTTTATTATTATTCGCCGCTTGAGGCAGGACCTTCAGGGGCTGGAATAAATGAATTCCTGATCCCGCCTATTCTTTTCCCCGAGGGTAATTACTACGTTGGATATTCCAACATGTACAACTATTACGGCTTTACAGACCAAATATTCCAAACCTTTTATGTTCTAAACACATCGCGTCAAAGAGAACGTACTATCTGTGGTATTCCATTTAAGTTAGTGAAAATCTCACCCAAAAGGATGTACGGCCTTGAAAATATTAAAATTTCCGGTTCCGATATTAATGTCAGCGACAGGGAAAGAACTTTAGTTGACCTGATATATTTTCCGGCTCCGGTTGGCGGTCTTAAGAAGGCCTTAGAAATATTGCAAAATCAACCCTCCGCCGGTAAAACCGATATTAAAAAGCTGGTCAAATATGCTCTGTCTTTCCCAACTATTTCTATAAGAAAAAGAATAGGTTTTATTCTGGATAAATCCGGCGTCTCAGCAAAGATTCTTGAACCATTGGAAAAAAGCGTCAAGTATACATCCTTGATTACTCTGTACGGTTCGAAATCACGTAAAGGCACAATAGATAACAAATGGAAAGTTATTATCGATGATTCATGATGATAAAGAAAATTTCTTAAAGGTTCTCGAGACAACTTCTGCTCAGACGGGATTTCCGCTTTTGCTTCTGGAAAAGGATTATTATCTTACTATGGTTCTTTCAGGCATAACCCGTTTAAGTGAGAACCTTATATTCAAAGGCGGGACCTGCCTGAATAAAATTTATTATTCATACTATCGCCTTAGCGAAGACCTTGATTTCATAATGCGGCTTCCATCCGAAAAACTATCCAGGACAGATAAAAGGAAAATAATTAAACCGGTTAAAGATAACATCCTGTCCTATGTGGGTTCGTATGGCATGACAATTGATGATGTCAATAATACCGGCCACAAAGAATCATCTCAATACATCTTCTATGTAGATTATGATTCAGCCGTACTAGGCAACAGGCAGTCGATAAAACTTGAAATTGGCCTCAGGTTCAATCCTGTGCTTGACGTTTCAAGGCAGAAAATCAGCCATAAATTTCTCCACCCGTTTACGAAAGAACCGCTCTTTGATGCAGGATATGTAAACTGTCTATCTCTAAAGGAACTTGTTGCTGAAAAGATGAGGGCTACTGCGACACGGCTTACAATTGCACCAAGAGATTTTTACGACATCAGCTTTTTAATAAAAACCGGTTTCGATTTTCAGGATGAGCAATTGTGACAGCTTTTCAAGAGAAAACTTTCCGAGGATGGATTTGAGTTGGACCTTTCAAAATACAGGATAAATATGGGCCGCTGCCGGGAAGAAATCGCGGATATGGGTTTAAGAATTGAGGCCGAACTGCTGGATGTTTTAACTCCTGAGGAACGAAAGGTATTTGATTTGAATGAATCCCTTCAGCTAATGAATGAAACGTTCAAAAATCTTGAATAACAATCGAAAGGATAGGCGATTGAGCAAGGAACAATTTCCCCAAAAAAGCCTGTTGATAGGGCTTGGAAAAAGGCCATTGGCATATTTTTTTACCTTCGGATGCCCAATCCGATACTCATAAAGAAAGTATGAACATGTAGTTCATTTATGTTGTTTGAAAATCATACTTTTCTCAGATAGACGCGTTTATAAGATCGGAATTGTTTCCGGAATGTCTCTTGATTAAAGATGGAGAGTAGGCTTTGTTAGGAAAATCACTTGAATAGCATACCTCTTTAGGCCGGGAATCGGTTTTAAGATAAATCACTGCTATCGGACAAGTTACCGCACGCTGGTGGGGGTAACCAAGAAGGGGTTTTGGTTTTCGACACTTCATTGATAAAAAACTTGTCAAAAGCTATAAATCGTGTTAGCTTTTTTATAAGAGTTATTACAGTTTACAAAAGGAAATTTGGACTTCTTTAGTATGAAGTGGTAGTTGTATGATTTGATCATGAAGTTGTGCAACAAAGCAAAAAAGCTCCTACTGTGTTTTGTTTGAGAACTCAAAATGAGTAAGAGTAATCCCCAAAAATCAAAAAGACAAAGCCTGAGAGCAAATAAGAGGCGAAAGTTTTCGTCACTCAAACAGACACAACACAGGCGAGTTGTAATAGAATATGTTGGCCCACAGGTTGATGGTGGACAATTGCCGATCAAGAGAGTTATGGGGGAAGAAGTAATTGTTACAGCCCACATCTTCTCTGATGGACACGACAAGATACAAGCTGAACTGTTGTACAGGACCGAAGATGTCAAAGGTTTTAGCTCTTCAATAATGAACTATACAGTTAATGATGAATGGACGGCATCTTTTGTAATTTCCGAACTAAAAACCTACTACTACACGGTTAGGGCGTGCTTAGACCGCTTTGGTACTTGGCAGGCCGACCTTCGTAAGAAAGTAGCTGCAGTACAGAAGGTCAAAGTTGATTTGATGGTGGGTTCGGAACTCCTTGAGCAGGCAGCCGGCAGAGCCGAAGGAGCGGATGCTTCTAAACTGCGACAACTGGCTAAAAGACTCAAGGAAGCTAAAAGAGTCGACAAAGCAGTACAAATTGCTTTGAGTAAGGAACTGGCCGATCTCGCTGATAAATACGCCGATAAATCAGACGCATTTGAATTTCCTATCGAGTTAGCCGTCAGTGTAAGCCGCCCGAAGGCTCTATTTAGCTCTTGGTATGAGCTGTTTCCCAGGTCCTATGGATCCCAAGGCAAGCATGGAACGTTTGCTGATTGTGAACGCTTATTGCCGGATATTCAGAAATTAGGTTTTGATGTCTTGTATTTACCGCCAATTCATCCTATTGGTATGACAAACAGAAAAGGCAAGGATAATTCGCCAGTGTGTAAACCCGGCGACCCCGGTAGTCCATGGGCTATTGGCTCTGCCGAGGGCGGCCATAAGGCAGTTCATACTGAATTAGGAAAAATAAAGGATTTCCGCAGATTAATTAAACGTGCTAAAGAACATGACATTGAGATAGCGATAGATTTGGCGTTCCAGTGTTCACCTGATCATCCGTATGTCAAGGAGCATCCAGAATGGTTTCGTTGGCGGCCAGACAAAACTGTGCAATATGCTGAAAATCCCCCCAAAAAATATGAAGATATCTTGCCGTTGAATTTTGAGACAGACCAATGGAAAGAACTGTGGGAGGAACTCGAAAGCATCGTTGTTTTCTGGATAAAGCAAGGAGTACGAATCTTCAGAGTGGACAACCCTCATACAAAACCATTCGCCTTTTGGCAGTGGCTGATTGCCGAGATCAAGAAAACTTATCCCAAGGTTATTTTTCTCTCAGAGGCATTTACCAGGCCGAAACTTATGCAGCGTTTAGCGAAATTGGGCTTTGACCAGTCATATACCTACTTTACCTGGCGCAATACTAAGCACGAACTCGAACAGTATCTGACCGAGTTAACCCAAACTGAAGTATCCGAATATCTGCGGCCAAATTTCTGGCCAAATACACCTGACATATTACCGGAGTATCTGCAATACGGGGGCCAGGCGGCATTTATAATTCGCCTTGTTTTGGCGACAACGCTTTCATCGAACTACGGCGTTTATGGTCCCGCTTTTGAACTATGCGTCAGTGATGCAATTGAAGACAAGGAAGAATACCTGAATTCAGAAAAGTATGAAATCAAACGTTGGGACCGAAATCAAGGAGGTAATATCAGGGCTGTTATTGAGCGGGTAAATAGGGCCCGCCGGGGAAATCCCTCACTGCAGGAATTTCGCAACTTGAAATTTTACCAGATAGATAACAATATGATGATTGCATATGGTAAAGCAACGAGGGATTCGTCAAATATTACGATTATGGTAGTTAATCTGGATCCATATCATAAGCAGTCTGGATGGCTTAACCTGCCTCTGGATGAGTTAGGGATCGACCCCGGTCAACCATATCTGTTACATGATATTCTCAGTAACGATAAATATATCTGGCAGGGTAGCCGGAACTATCTGGAGCTTGACCCGCAAGTGATGCCTGCTCATATTTTGAAAGTTCACAGGCGTCTGAGGCGGGAGCAGGATTTCGATTATTTCATGTAAATGGAGACTGTTTAATTGACTGATAAGAACAACAAAATCAGTGAGCCACTTTGGTATAAGGATGCAATTATTTATGAATTGCACATAAAGTCTTTTTATGATGCTAATAACGATGGTGTTGGTGATATCCAGGGACTGATTCAGAAACTGGATTATTTACATGATCTTGGAATTACCACTATATGGCTTTTGCCTTTCTACCCCTCGCCACTTAAGGACGATGGTTACGATATTGCAGACTACGGCAACATCAATAAAGAATACGGGACTTTACGGGATTTTCGTCAATTTTTACGAGAGGCGCACAAACGTGAAATACGTGTAATAATCGAACTGGTGATAAACCATACCTCTGACCAGCATAAATGGTTCCAAAGGGCTCGCACGGCCAAAAAAGGTTTTTCATGGCGTGATTATTATGTATGGAGTGACACCCCTGAAAAATATAAAGAAGCAAGAATAATCTTCAAAGACTTTGAGCATTCTAACTGGGCATGGGATCAGGCGGCGCAAGCCTATTATTGGCATCGTTTCTACAGCCACCAGCCCGACCTGAACTTCGATAATCCACAGGTGCGTAAAGGGATTTTCCGTGTCCTTGACTTCTGGCTGAGTATGGGTGTAGATGGCCTGAGACTTGACGCTGTTCCGTATTTATTCGAACGTGAAGGAACCAACTGTGAAAACTTGGCAGAGACTCATAATTTTCTAAAAGAAATGCGTGCTTACGTCGACAGCAGATATGAAGACAAGATGCTCCTTGCCGAGGCCAATCAATGGCCGGACGACGCAGCAGACTACTTCGGTGCGGGCGATGAATGCCATATGGCCTTTCATTTTCCCGTAATGCCCCGCCTTTTCATGTCCGTGCAGATGGAAGACCGCTTCCCAATAGTTAATATGATCGAACAGAGCTTAGATATACCTGAAAATTGTCAATGGGCAATGTTCTTACGAAATCACGATGAACTAACCCTTGAAATGGTTACCGATGAAGAGCGTGACTACATGTATCATGCTTATGCTCAGGATCCAAAGGCACGTATAAATTTGGGCATAAGGCGACGCCTGGCTCCGCTTTTGGAAAATAACCGCAGAAAAATAGAGCTTATGAATTTCTTATTGCTTTCTCTGCCGGGGACACCGGTGCTCTATTATGGGGATGAGATTGGCATGGGAGATAATTACTATCTGGGCGACAGAGACGGTGTACGAACTCCGATGCAATGGAATTCCGATAGAAATGCCGGCTTTTCCAAGGCCAATCCGCAGCAATTGTATCTGCCGGTAGTTATCGACCTGCAGTATCATTATACGGCGGTAAATGTGGAAAGCCAGATGTCGAATCCATCTTCACTGCTGTGGTTTATGCGGCGATTGATAAAGTTGCGCAACCGTTTTAAGGCATTTGGAAGAGGCGATATAGAATTCATTGCCTCGGATAATCCGCGTGTTTTAAGCTTTATCAGAAAATACGAGGATGAATGCATTCTTATTGTAGCAAATCTTTCTCGCTTTTGCCAGATCGCTCATCTTCACCTGGCAAACTATAACAATCTCGTTCCGGAGGAAGTTTTTGGTGGAAGCAGGTTCCCGTATATTACCGACCAGCCTTATGTGCTCTCGCTTGGGCCGCATAACACATACTGGTTTGCCTTACAAGAGCAGCAGAAGCCAGCCCTGGCACTAACTACGGGGCAAATCCCATCTGTGAGACTCGATACGAGCTGGAAAAATATACCTCAAGATAATTTCTGTACTCAGCTTGGTAGAATTTTGCCAAATTATCTAAAGAAATGCCGGTGGTTTGGGGGTAAAGGTAAACCTATTCGTGGGACCAATGTTGTTGACAGTATAATAATATCGGGCGGGGGCAATTCTTCACATCTGCTGCTGGTAGAGGTATCGTACGTCGGTGCACCGAAAGAGATGTATTTGGTGCCTGTCTCTTTCGCTACAGAGCAAGAGGCCCTGGAGACGATACGTAGAGAACCGCAGAGCATAATCTGCGAAATTCAGCTAAAAGATGGAGAAGGGATAATTTATGACGGCGCTTATGATACACAGTTAAGAAACAACTTTCTCAATATAATCACCACCAGACAGAATATCAGAAGCAGACAAAGCAGACTTGTTGGCCGCCGCAGTAGTAAGTTTAGTAGGCGTTTTGACGTTAAAGAATTAGCTCTGGAATCAAGGGTTTTGAAGGGAGAGCAAAGTAACACCTCGATATTATATGAAGAGACCTTTTTTTCCAAACTCTATCGTCGGCTGGAAGGCGGGATCAATCCTGATGCTGAAGTTTCCAGATATCTAACCGAGAACACCAGCTTTTCAAATTTTCCTTCATATGCAGGGGCACTGGAGTGGCAAAGGCAGGATTCGGATTCTCTGACCATTGGTTTGCTTCTGGAGTATGTCCCTAACGAAAGTGACGCCTGGACATATACCCTGGATTCTGTCGGCCGCTATCTTACCGAGGCTGCTACAAAAAAGAAAAAACTAAGAGAATTGCCCAAGCTGCCACGGTCAATCCTTGAAATCGACCCAAAGAATATACCACAGGTGCTTCTGGACCTGATTAGCCCGATTTATATTGACATGGTATCTTTGCTGGCCCAACGCACTGCGGAACTTCATACAGCACTTGCTTCTTTGTCAAACAATAGTGATGTGACACCCGAGCCTTTCTCGGTACTTTATCAGAAATCAATATATCAATCCATGCGTGCTTTGACACTTAAAACCTTTTCTGAGCTTGAAAGTAATCTTTCATCTCTTGGCGAAGAAGTATCAGCAGAAGCACAGGTGGTTCTGAATGCCAAGCAGGATATCTTAAAGCGATTTAGAAATCTCACGAGCCGCAAGATATCTGCTATGAAAATTCGCATTCATGGAGATTATCATCTCGGCCAGGTCTTATATACGGGCAAAGATTTCGTGATAATCGATTTTGAAGGTGAACCGGCCCGGCCGCTCAGTGAGAGGCGATTGAAGCGTTCGGCGCTGCGTGATGTGGCTGGTATGATACGTTCATTCCATTATGCTGCGCATGGAGCGACTATTCTCAGGCCGGTTATGCAAACAGCCGATCCGGAAGGTATAAGAAAATTGACGGATTTATGGTATTACTGTGTGACAGGAGTATTTCTCAGTTCGTATCTGAAAAGGGCTGGTGACGCAGAGTTTTTACCACGGAATAAACAGGATTTTGAAATGCTGTTAGGGGCTTTCTTGCTGGAGAAAGCCATCTACGAAGTGGGCTATGAATTGAACAACAGACCCGATTGGTTGATGATACCTATTAGAGGCGTCCAGCAGTTATTAAAGGGAAAGTTTTAGATCTCTTATGAAAAAGAAAGACAAACAAGTAATTGATACCTTCAGCTTGTTGACGGATCATGATATTTATCTTTTTAGGGAAGGTACTCATTTTCGGCTTTATGAGAAACTCGGTTCTCATATTGTTGAAAACGAGGGGGCCAAAGGCACTTATTTTGCGGTCTGGGCCCCAAACGCTGAAAGTGTTTCTGTAATAGGTGATTTCAATGGGTGGAACGTAGAAACACACCCGCTGAAGGTTCGATGGGATGGTTCGGGTATCTGGGAAGGATTCATACCCGGATTAGGACAGGGAACGTTATATAAGTATCACATCGTCTCCCGACTCAACCGATACACTGTAGATAAAGGAGATCCATTCGCTTTTTACTGGGAATTGCCGCCAAATACTGCATCAATTGTATGGGACCTTGATTACAAATGGGATGATAAGAAATGGTTCGAGCAGCGTCGGCAGATTCAGTCGCTTGAGGCACCTGCCAGCATATACGAAGTTCATCTGGGCTCATGGAAACGTGACCCCGCAGAGCCAGACCGTATCTTGAGTTGTGGTGAAATCGCTCCTGAGCTGGCAAAATATGTTAAAGATATGGGTTTTACGCATGTAGAATTTCTGCCGGTAATGGAACATCCGTTCTACGGTTCCTGGGGATACCAGACTGTCGGATATTTCGCACCTTCTCGCAGGTTCGGCAGCTGCCACGATTTCATGTCTCTTGTCGAACGCCTGCATCAGAACGATATCGGGGTTATATTAGACTGGGTACCATCACACTTCCCGTCTGACGAATACGGCCTCGGTTATTTTGACGGAACCCATCTTTATGAGCATGCCGATCCAAGGAGAGGGTTTCATCCGGATTGGAAGAGTCTTATCTTCAACTACGGCAGAAAAGAAGTCTGCTCTTTTTTAATCAGCAGTGCCTTCTTTTGGCTCGATAAATACCATGCGGATGGTTTAAGAGTGGACGCTGTAGCTTCGATGCTTTATCTCGATTACTCACGTAAGGAAGGTGAATGGATTCCAAATGTCAAAGGGGGGCGCGAGAACCTCGAGGCAATAGATTTTCTTAAAAAACTGAACACTTGCGTACATAAAGAGTATCCTGATACTTATACCATAGCTGAAGAGTCGACATCATGGCCTAAGGTTAGCAGGTCTGTAGAAGAAAGCGGTCTGGGTTTCAGCATGAAGTGGAATATGGGCTGGATGCACGACACACTTGAATATTTCAGTAAAGACCCCGTTTATCGTAAACATCACCAGGACAAACTTACGTTTTCTATCTGGTATGCTTTTTCAGAAAACTTTGTTCTGCCGTTGTCACACGATGAAGTTGTACACGGTAAAGGCTCGCTTTTGCGGAAAATGCCGGGAGATAAATGGCAGCAATTTGCAAATTTGAGAGCACTGTTTGGCTATATGTACATGCACCCCGGCAAGAAGCTTCTGTTTATGGGCGGTGAATTCGGCCAGGACAATGAATGGAATCACAATGTAAGTATGGACTGGCACCTCTTGCAAAACGATGTCAATGGGAATTTGAATAATTGGGTACGTGATTTGAATCATTTCTATAAAACTGAGCGAGCACTTTACGAACAAGATTTTAATAACAGCGGCTTTGAATGGATCGACCTGCACGACGCGGAGAAAAGTATAATCAGTTTTATACGCCGTGCTAAATCAAATAACGAACTTTTAGCGGTTGTTTGTAATTTCACACCTACACCACGGTTTAACTACAGAGTTGGAGTCCCGGCCGAAGGATACTGGAAAGAAGTGCTCAACAGTGATGCAAAAGAATACGGCGGAAGCGGCCAAGGCAATACGGGAGGCGTAGAGGCATCGCCTGCATCGTTTTATGGCAAATTTGATTATTCTCTATCAATCACACTGCCTCAACTGGCTGTATTAGTATTTAAGGGAGGAGGAGATACGATTGATACCAGGAGCTGAATATAAAGGGAACAACAAATACAGTTTTACCGTGTGGGCACCTCAAGCAAAAAATGTAAAACTGCAGTTCACAAAGACCAACAAGAATCGATTAACAGCCCTTGAGAGAACTGAACATGGATACTGGTATAAAGAAGTAGAAGATATTGTTCCTGGCAGTTTATATTTCTACAAGCTGGATGATTCAATTCAAAGAGCAGACCCAGCCTCTTATTTTCAGCCAAAAGGTGTACATGGACCAAGTGCTGTTGTCGACCATAAATTTAGCTGGAAGGACAGAAGCTGGCAAGGCATACCTTTGGAGAAAACGTTAATCTACGAATTACACGTAGGTACATTTACTGAGGAAGGTACTTTCGATGGCGTAATTAAAAGACTAAAAGACCTTAAGCACCTCGGTGTTAATACATTAGAGCTGATGCCGGTGGCACAATTTCCCGGCGAAAGAAACTGGGGTTATGATGGTGTTTTCCCTTATGCTGTACAAAACTCATATGGTGGGCCCAACGGCCTTAAGAAGTTAGTAAATGCATGTCATAAAAATGGCTTTGCAGTTATTCTCGATGTAGTTTACAACCACCTCGGCCCGGAAGGCAACTACCTTCGCGACTTTGGACCTTACTTTACAGATAAATATAAGACCCCATGGGGCCAGGCGATTAACTTCGATGGCCCTTATAGTGACCAGGTGCGAGAATTTTTCTTTGAAAATGCTCTTTACTGGTTCCGCGAATATCACATAGATGCTCTTCGTCTTGATGCATTGCATGCCATTTTTGATTCAAGCGCCAAACACTTTATAGAGGAATTATCAGAACGTGTACAAGAATTCTCAAAAAACTCTGATCGTAAATACTATCTTATAGGAGAAAGCGACCTCAATGATATAAGGCTTATAAAACAAAGATCAAGGGGAGGGTATGGGCTTGATGCCCAATGGTGTGACGATTTTCATCACAGCCTTCATGCACTTTTAACTGTAGAGCAAAACGGCTATTATAAAGATTTTGGCTCAACAAATGATTTGGCAAAAGCTTACAGAGAAGGATTTGTTTACTCCTGGAATTATTCAAAATATCGCAAGCGTTACCATGGAAGCAGTTCAAAACGGCTGCCTGCCAAACGGTTTGTGGTCTGTATTCAAAATCACGACCAGACAGGCAATAGAATGCTGGGAGAAAGACTATCGAGCCTGGTCAGCTTCGAAGCATTAAAGCTTGCTGCTGGAACAGTCATTTTATCACCGTATATTCCGATGCTTTTTATGGGCGAAGAGTGTGGAGAACAATCTCCATTTCAATATTTTGTCAGCCACTCTGATAAGGAGCTGATTGCGACTGTTCGCAAGGGAAGAGAAGCAGAATTCAACTCTTTCCAGTGGCAGGGACAATGTCCAGACCCACAGGCTGTCAAAACATTCAGAGCCTCAAAATTACGGTGGGAAAAACGCATCAGAGACCAGCACAAAGTTTTATTGGATTTTTATCGTAAACTTCTCGCCTTGCGAAAAGACTTCCCGAATTTTACTAATAAAAAAGGATTCGTAGTGCGCTGCTTATCGAAAAAGCGGATTTTACTCTGGCATCGTCAAATCGGTGGCAGGCAGATTCAATGCGTGATGAATTTCAGTCATTCAGAGCAAAGGCTGCAAATGTATGCTCCTCAAAAGGGCTGGGCAAAAATCCTTGATTCAGCAGATACGAAATGGAAAGGTCCAGGTTCTCAACTGCCCCCAACAATTTCAGGAAAGCAGCGGGTAGTCATGCCTCCACTGAGTGTGGCAGTATTTGAACAAAAAACACTTTCCAAAAAGCAAAAGCTTTCTCTTGCTAAAGCAAAAGTCAAACGCCGCGGAAAGAAAACCTATGCAAGTACCAACAGCCACATATAGGCTGCAGTTCAATTCCTCATTTGGCTTTCAAAAAGCTAAATCAGTCATACCATATTTATACGAGCTTGGTATAAGTGATATTTATGCTTCCCCCATATTTAAGGCCACAAAAGGCAGCACGCACGGCTATGATGTTGTGGATCCCAACGAACTCAATCCTGAGTTGGGCAACCGGGATGACTTCGCCAGGCTGATGGCCGAAAAACAAAAACACAAAATGGGTTGGGTTCAGGATATTGTGCCCAATCACATGGCCTTCAATAGTGAAAATCGAATGTTGATGGATGTGTTTGAAAACGGCAGGCAAAGCCGGTTTTTTGACTTTTTCGATATCGCATGGGACCATCCAAACGAAGAATTAAGAGATAAGGTTATAGTTCCCGTCCTGGGCAGGTTATATAAAAAAGCACTGGTAAGCGGCAAAATCCAGCTTGAATTGAATGCCGAGGGCTTTCATATAAAATACTATGAGTTTTATTTACCGCTTTGTTTAAGCAGCTATTCCGATATTCTCTGGTACGGCCTCAAAGAATCCAAAGATATAAATCCCCCTTCAAAAAGTATGCTCAAAAATCTTGTAGAATTATGCGGCCGGTTTGACCTGTTAGCTGAAAAACCATTCAGTGAAAGTCGGGATAATCAAGTTCGCAAGGCCAAAAAAACTCTCTGGGAGCTATATTCTTCCCAAAAGTCGCTCAAGACACACATAGAGCGGATTCTGGATTTATATAACGGCAAAAATTCCCTGCCAGACAAATTCGCTCCACTTGAAGCACTTTTGAGCAAACAATATTTTAGGTTGGCGCTATGGAAAAAGGCAAGTGAAAGAATCAATTATCGACGTTTTTTCTACCTGAATGAGTTTATTGGCCTGCGGGTCGAAAAAACTGAGGTCTTTGAATTCACACATCAGCTATTGTTTCGGCTGGCAAAAGAAGGAAAATTCACAGGATTGAGGATAGACCATATAGACGGCCTTTACAACCCCACAGGCTACTTAATGCATCTGCGAAAAAAACTTGACGATTCGTATATCGTTACAGAGAAAATCCTGGAAGCTAAAGAGAATCTGCCAAATCGCTGGACCATACAGGGAACAACGGGCTACGAATTTGTCAACCACGTCAATAAGCTATTTTTCTGCAAGGAAAACGAAAAAGCTTTCAGCAAAATTTATAAGCATTTTATCGGCCAAGATTGGAATTACGATAATCTTGTATATGAAAAGAAAAAATATATCATCCAAAAATTTATGGCAGGTGATATACGATACGTTGCACATCTCTTTAAAAAATGTGTGGAAGCGGAAAGCATTGGTTCTAGCGGAACTTCCAGAAATATTGAAAATGCCCTCATCGAAATAATAGCAGCGTTTCCCGTATATCGAACATATATCAATAATGATAGACTTACAGAAACGGATAGAAGCTATATACGAAAAGCAATATCATTAGCTGTAAGCAAAAATCCCTCACTAAAGCAGGCTATCAATGCTATCGCAGAGTGTATGCTTCGCGAAAGACAAAAAATTCAAAGATACCCTAACAAAAATTCTATCCTCAATTTCATTATGAAGTTTCAGCAATTAACCAGCCCTGCAATGGCAAAAGGATTTGAGGATACAGTTTTGTACTGCTATAACCGCCTTGTCTCTCTCAACGAGGTTGGCTCGCATCCGGATTGCTTTGGTATCTCGGTCGAAGAGTTTCACAAATTCAACAGTGAAAGAGCTAAACAATGGCCGCATTCGCTTAATGCGACCAGTACACACGATACAAAACGCGGTGAAGACATACGGGCCAGAATAAATGTCCTCTCTGAGATGCCGGAACAATGGAGCTCAAAAGTAAATCACTGGCGACAGATTAACGAGCGAAAAAAGAGTAGGCATAATGGTGGTCTGGCACCTGATGCTAATGATGAGTATTTTCTGTATCAGACCCTTATAGGAGCACTTCCTTTCCATGAGGCTGGGTATGAAAGATTTAAAAAGCGAATAAAAACATACTTCATCAAGGCCGTGAGGGAAGCAAAGGTGCATACGAGCTGGATTGGACCAAACAAAGAGTATGAAGATGCTTGTGTGCAATTTATCGATAATTTATTGACTTTCGGCCATACAGACGAATTCTGGCAGGATTTTCTAAAGTTCCAAAAGAAAGTAGCAGCTTATGCGGTTTACAATTCTCTTTCTCAGGTACTTATCAAAATGACGGCACCGGGCGTACCTGATTTCTACCAGGGCTCGGAACTGTGGGACCTGAATCTGGTCGACCCGGACAACCGTCGGCCGGTTGACTTTAATTTAAGAGTGAAACTCTTAGGTCAAATCAAAAACAAAGAGGAACTAAATAAATCAGCTTTTTTAGTGGAACTGCTTAAACGTCCTGAAGATGGGCGGGTAAAATTATTTTTAATACATAAACTGCTTTCAGCTCGCAAAAAACATAGGCAGCTTTTTGGAAATGGTAATTATATTCCATTAGGCACAACTGGCCCGAAAAGTGAACATATCATTGCTTTTGCGCGGAAATCCGGCAAAAGAACAACTATCGTGGTCGCAACAAGGTTTTTCACCTCATTGATTAGCTCTGCTCAGTTACCCATTGGTAAAAATGTCTGGAAGGACACAAGTATAATAATCCCTGGAAAAATTGCTAACTGCTGGCTTAACACCATTAGTGGTGAAAAGATAAATGCTTCAAATGAACTATCTGTTGGGTATATCCTGAATGAGTTTCCAGTTGCGTTATTGATTTCAAGAG
>Ga0180437_10006170_pt1 | contig 16104 bp, 29 predicted proteins | sample SS_ome_4_FD_132410 | JGI IMG/M metagenome (GOLD analysis project Ga0180437, IMG submission 132410) | Hypersaline lake sediment archaeal communities from the Salton Sea, California, USA - SS_3_D_1 metaG | ecosystem: Environmental > Aquatic > Non-marine Saline and Alkaline > Hypersaline >...
ACTATAAACCTCAAATAATCAAAAGTTATGAAGGACAAACTCACAAAGAAGAGATAGTGATGGAAGATGGACCTGACAATTAAGATTGAAAGACCTGAGTTCAGCAAAGTACAACATGATAAAATGTGCTTAGTGGTAGAGTTCCTAAACTGTCACAGCACAACAACAGGCAAGCCTTTCAAATGGATGCCAACATACCAACAACTTCGCGATCTCTCAAAATGTTTAGAAGCAATAGAAAGAATAAGCTGGAATGATAAAAATGAGAAAGAAAAGAATTGCTGCACTACACCAATTGAAAGTGGATGATGCTACTGACGAAAGAATCAGAGCATACGCCTTTAAACACAACTTGCCTTATTTGATGGCTGCAAATCACATTCTGAACAATAGAACACTTCATGACTATGGGGGTGCAAACTGATGACTACACCATGCACTGCTGAAGAAATCAAGAAAAAAATGAGAGAGTTACATGAAGAGTACGATGAACAACTCAAAAACCCCAGAATCTTCTGGGAAGAAATGGGAATAAATTATGCAGGGGGAAGCACCAATGAATAAATGCAAACACAAATGGGTTTATTTAGATGTATGGTATGGAAGCAAAAAATATGGTATTAGCGATAAGTGGGTGTTTCATTGTGAACACTGTTTAAAACTAAAAGCAATATCTATGCACACAAAAAATGTTGAAGGTGCTTTGGATGAATGAAAAGTATAGGCATTGTCAAATGTGTCAAATGATAGATATGGGCTTAGTCAAAATTAGCGCTGACGCATACAGAAACGCAGGTGGGAATCCTGACTACATCACAACAGGTTTGTGTGACAGTCCTGACTGCAGAAGCGCCTATGTATTATTTGCGTCCTGCGGTGATCCAATACTTGCAGAAAAACTCAAAAGCGATCTTGAAAAAATCGTGGACGGTGAAGAGGATGTCTGAATTTTATTTTTTTAAAGGCAGGCCTGTTAGAACTTCAAGATTATACTTGAGCAACACAGCACACTGGGGAACGTACAAAAGTGTGAAGCCTGACGTGCCATTACCAAACTGGATGAACCCAGATAAAACTCTACATACATAAACACATAAAACTCAGTGCAGGGGTTTGTGGTTATTCCCCTGCACTTTCATGCTTAAAATGACTACAAGAGAATGGCTATCGGAACATCAAATACAACTGAACTTGATGGGGATTCTGGAGACGCTGTTTTATTGCATGAAATGTCAGAAACAATATGGACTATTGCTGATGAAAACTAACCAACAACGAAAGGGTGAGAAAAGATGAATGAAATATTACAACTAATAATACCAATCTTTTCATTGGTTTTAGGATTAAAACTTGGAGAAATGTACGCCAAAGATAAAACTAACCACACGAAAGGGTGAGAAAATGGACGGAGAACTTGTATATATTAAAGAAGCGATTAAAGAATTAAATCAGAAAAAGGTTAAAAATATGGGTGGTGAAGTTGTTGTCGGTTGTGGTATATGGGAATATAATTTAGAGTTAGTTGCAGATAAGGAATAACTAACCTCACGAAAGGGTGAGAAGATGAGAACGAATATGAAAGAAAAAATAATAATAATATTTTTTGTGTTAGGATTGTTATTTATTGCAGGTTGTGCAGGTGCAGAATTTCCAACAACTCGAAATGATCGAGAAAATTTTTGTGAACATTATGGATTTGAATACAAACTTCAATCATACAACGATGAAGGTTTCACTTGCATATATGAAGATAAAGTTACATACGCACAATATTTTGAGTGGGAACAAGAACAAAAAATTGATCCTGAGTGCGAATGACTCATAAATACAAATTTCAAACGCATTGCTTGCACTGCAGCGTCCTATTCAGCACTTACTCAAAGAACGCGCACTTCTGCAAAGCGTGCCAACAAAAAAAAGAAAAACTGAGGGAAGAACTATGTTTGACAAAAACGAAAAACAAAGCACTGGAAGAAGGCCTGACTTCACAGCCAGAGAAGGCGTAAGCGTATGGACCAATCAAGACAAAAACGGCAATCCATACCTAAGCATACACATACCACTCTTAAACATCAGGGTTAATTGTTTCAAAACAAAAGAATCAGAAGGTGATACAAATGATAGTGCTAAAACAGCTTGAGCAAATAATGGGAGAAGAAAAAACACTGCCGTTGGAGAAAGGGGGAGAATTAGAACAATACATTGCAAGAGCAGTCCAGCAACACATACTACACAACTTCGGAATAATTGCTGAATGCGAAGTCAAAGGTGAATAAATGGCAGACATATCAAGCATGGCAAGTGGCGCTGCAGCTGCAGGCAACAAAGCAATGGTTGTTGGATGGTGGGCTTTCGTAGTTCTTTTGATTCTCGCGATCTGCGGATTCATGCTATACAGGTTCAGTTTCAACTGCAAAGTGCGCATTCACTATTTAACAAATGGTCAAGACCAACTGAGTGACAAGCGTGGCAAAGTTGTCAAAGACAGAAAAGATGGCATTGATAAACTACTGATCAGTATGGGGTTGTTCAGAAAAATAACGATGCCCAGCCCACCGCCAGAAGCAACATCTTTGGACTTGAAAGGACGACGGTGCTTCATGGTCGAGTTTGGCGACGATGGAAGCAAACGGTTCATAGTGCGGAAGAAAAAAGAAGAAGGATTTGATTACATCCCACTAAGCACCAATGACCGCGTTTTTTATTTGAATGAAGATGAAAAACGATTGGCAAGACAAAAAAAAGGTTTGAGTGAATTAATCGCTGCGGCCATACCTTATATTGCTTTGGTCATTATTCTGGGGATGTTGCTGGCGTTTTGGGGTGAAGTGGTTGAACCGATGAAAAGCGAATCCGCAGCCATTCGCGAACACGCAATAAAAATGCGTGAAATGGACTTGCAAATCACTGGGATGCTCAAAGAGATCATTAAAAGAGAGCAAGTTGTGCCATCCGAACCAACACCAGTGAAAGTGGTCGAAACACCAATTAATGAAACACCACCCCCTGATGTATAAAAATGTATTGGCAAGGGATGCAAGGACAAGCAGGTGATGCGCCATTTAACATGGCCATGATGTTTTATTTCAGAATCAACGAGTTATTAAGCGCGAAAGACAAGGCCGCAATCAGTAATGATATGAGGTCATACTGTGCTTGCTTGAAAGCAGTGTTCAACAACATATACTTTCAGATTAGGGAAGAAGAGGACGTGACAAAAATAAAAGAGGATTTGGCCCTTGCACAAAAAATCATTAGTAGCGCGTTGCCACAAGACCAACGCTTGGCAGCGCAAACCATAATGATGAACAATGCTGAAGCAAAGAGCATCCTTGATGAAGTTGATATGAAACTTATGGTGATTATGGACAAGAAAAAAATGATATTCCCCAGAATCCAAACCACGCAAGGCCTCAGTGCTTTAAGGGATCGTTTAGGATTGGAGAGCAAGAAAAAATGAATTTTGATGAATGGTATGACAATTTTTATTGCAAAAAGTGCAAGAAAAGAGTGCATGAAAGTTATATCAACCCCAAACACAAATGTATAGAATCAAAAAAGGTCAAAAAATGATGATAGGAATAGTATGTTTAAGTACTTGGATTATAGCTTTAATTTTTGGCATCCGCATACTTGTAGAAGAACATAGAAAAGAGAAGTTAAAACATTGAGGTCAAAAATGACTAAGCTGGAGAACATAAGGCAGGTTGCCAAAACAATTCATGAAGCACTACACAGTGATAGAGATGTCAATGTAGCTTTTGGTGGTATGACAGGAGAAGGCAAAACAACCTGTATGTGGGCGTTATACAAAGCGTATTGTCACGTTACTGGCAAAGAAATTGATATGAGTTGTATGACATGGGCAAGGGATGAAATGCTTGAATGGGTTGATGGCAACAAAGAAGGTGTGGGGCGTTTGCCTGAATACTCTGCAATCATCGCCGATGAATTAATCAGTATGTTCTACAAAAGAAACTGGTATGAAGATGACCAAAAGGCAGCCATTGAATTATTCAACAAATGCAGAGATAGACACTTGTTGATCATGGGTGCAGTTCCAAACTTCTGGGACTTGGATGGGGGGATGCTTTCAAGGTTCAGGTTCTATGTTTATATTCCATACAGGGGTGTGGCATGGGTGTTCCAACAAGAGAACAATCCTTTTGCTGCAGATCAGTGGAACATAACTGACAACCGAAAGGTGTTTAGGAAGCACAAGTCACCTTATAGGTGTCCAAACTTTTTGTTTGAGTTTAGGTTTGATGACTTCACAAAAGATGAGAAGAAACAATACTTGAAACTAAGGAACACTAAGCGCAGGGACACAGAGAACCAAAACAAGAAGAAGCCACAAGTTGAAAAGTATGGCAAGATAAAAAGGCAGAGGGATGAATCAATCAGAATGGCATACGAAACAGGACAATACACTATAAAGCAAATAAGTGAAAGGGCTGAAATAGCAACTGGTCATATAAGTGAGGTTTGCAATGGTTTGGCCTGATACCTATTCGTCTTTTCGCGTATTCAGTCCCATAGTAATTTTATCACCCCCTCAAAACTTTTCGGTCCAAAGCGCTGGGGGGCGGCCATGACCTCTTCTAAACCAATAGGGTGGGCCTTACTGAAAGAAAGTTGGCCCAGCATGATAGGATATGTTTTGTTCATAGCATTCATTGTCCTTGTGCGCCCACCAATCTACATCACTGCAATCATCATCATGATATACGCCTTGATAAAAATGGCATGGGGCGGCAACTTCACAGTCTGGAAGTACTTCAAAACTTGCATCTTCATCTGCATCTTCTTAGCAATTATATACGCAGTGTATTATTTCATAGGGGGATGGGTTGCAATGATACTTGCGCACATCATAGGAGTTACAATGATAGTGATTAGTAGGTGGCAGTTCATAAAAAAATGTGATGCTCAAATCAAACAACAGATGGACGTAATCCACAACAAGGTGAAGAATGGCAAAAAGAACTAAGCGATGGAAGCGAAAGAAGGGGAAGAAAGGGGGGGCAAAAGAAATCAAGAATAATAGACCTAATTTCAGAGCAGGTCACAGAATAGAACAGGTGAAAAAATGAGAAGAAGAAAAACAAGCAACTTGTGCCTTTTAGGAATATTCATTTCAGGCGCGATACTATCATTAATCGTAGTAATATTTGAAATCATGTTTCACAAAATATGGGGGTGCGGTTCAGACTTCGCACTTGTGTTTTTTGTCATATCATTTGTAGTTGATACCACTGCAGCAACATACTATATAGGAAGGCCTGAAGAATGAAAGCAAGCACTGAGGATTTGTTGGAGAAATCAACAGCATGGGCTGGATGGCAAGACCAACTATGCAAAGACTGCAAAGGAAGAATAACACAGAAGATGAAGCCAGTGCAAAAAGCCTATAACAGCGACAGCAAATTCAAACGCAAGTGGGCAGACGCAAGACTTGCCAACATGACCGTCACGCTATGGCGGCACTTGTGTGGCAAATGCTTAAAGAAGATCAGAAAAAAAGCAGGAGTGTGAAAAACAATGAAGAAGAAAAAATCAAAACTTAATGATGTGTTGAACTTTATAACACAATGTTTTTGGTGTACTGGCAACTTATTCTTATTTGTTTTGGTTGTGGCATTGGCAGTATGGAAGTCAAATGCAGCTACATATTTTTTTGTTATAATACAGGCTTTGAATACAATACGCACCTGTTATGAATATGTCAAATTAGAGGTGCGTTGAAGTGTTATATTGGTTTTTGTATTTTGTAATCACAGGCGCTTTAAGCATAGGACTGCATGAAGCAGGACACATGAGAATCCTGAAGAAGTATGGGCGCAAACCAAAACTACACTGGGAGAAAGGCTGCATTGTCTGCGGCACTCATGCAGACTATGCCACCATGAACAAACAACAATTATATGAAGTGTACAGTATAGGAGTCTGGGCAGGCATGATCCCAATAATTATTTCAAGCGTAGCCATCCACCCAGTATATATATTGATGACACTGCCATACATAGGGTGGTCATGGCATGACTTAAAGAACATGAAACGATGCAGAACAAAATGAAAGAAACCCAGCAAAGACTTGCTGAAGGCAAAGTCAAATATAGCTATGGCCCATATAATAAGTTCAACAAAACAGAACAATGGATCAGATTAACCGAAGGTTGCCCCCATAATTGCCCATATTGCTATGAACCACAAGAATATAAAATATTTGAAACACCCCCCATATACCGCAGGGATGTCAAAATCATGGATATGAACTTCCTTTGCAAACCACAAGCCAACAATATCTTAAAAGAACTGGCAGAAATAAGAGTGGAAGGCAAAGTAGTGTATTATGATTTTGTTTGTGGCTTCGACTACCGTTTCATGACAGAAGAACACGCCAAATTGATTAAGGCTGCAAGAGTCAAAAAGATTCGATTGGCATGGGATTGGTCCTATAGGGATCAAATAAAATTGAAGCCAGCAATTGATTTGATGAAAAAAGTGGGTTATAAGCAACCCAGCCAGATCATGGTGTTTATGGTTTGCAACTGGAAGATACCTTATTCTGAGTGTTGCTTGAAACTCGATATGCTAAAATTATGGCGTGTGATGGTTGCAGATTGCTATTTTGACAACCAACTGCCACCCCACATTGTGCCTGTGCATTGGACACATGAACAAATTAAGAGTTTCAGGCGCAAGTGCAGAGTTCATAATAGGTGTGTTAGATTGGGGCTTGATCCTGATGTGATCCCAAATAATACAAATTAGGTGACATCATGCCAAAGATAAATGAGCCAACACAAGAACCCTTCATCCCTTATAAGTTAGAAGCAGAACGAAAGAAAGACAAAGGCAAGACGTTCACTGTGTGGATGTCTGAAGAAGAATTTGCTGATCTTGAAAGGGATATGGAGTTCATTAATGAACCAAAGCCTTCAACTGCGCTGAAGCAACTGGCAAAGATTGGTTCAAATCTGTTAGGTGAGCGTTCAATGGCTTTCACAATTCAGACTTTATTTAAAAACAAGCAAAGAAGAGAGCGTCAGATTTAACACAAAAAGGCAAGCCTTTTTGCAAATCTGTGACAATTACTGAATAAAACTGACAGATATTGAATTGACAAGTGGACGTGAACAAAAATGATAGGATTTAGAGATAGAGCATTAAAACCGAATGAGAGATATCATCATTACTGCACACGCTGTGGTGCTGAGCTTCATCCAGATTTGGCCCATTCTCATAAATGTGGGCCTGTTTTCAGTAGAAAGGTTGTGAGAAGTTTTTTATCAGACTGATTCTCAAAACCCGAACATACTGTTTGATTGGTATTTCTTTTGTTTCTCTTTTTCTGCAAGTGTCTTGGTTTTCATCTTCTCATACTTCAGATCAGATGCCATGCGTGTCATTTGTTTCTTTCGGTTCTTCTCCATGTAATCATCGTATTCATGTGCGGCTTTGGTCAGTCCACTTCCTGCTTTTTTAAGGCCTTTGCCCACCGTTCCAAAAAATCCCATTTGTATCACCACTCACTTTTTTTTATAATATCGTATCCTTTGGGAAGTTTGCGCCGTTTCTTTTCAGCCTGTTCTTCAGTCATACTCCCCATTGGTTTAACTTTCTTCCATAGTTTTTTTCTGAACATTTGTATCACCTCAGTATCCTTTTCTTCTGCACACTGCACAGTGTCCTGTGTGATGGTGCTTTTTCATTGGTTTGCCACAACTGGCACAATAATATCTGCCTGCTCTGGCTTCTTTGTTTAAGTCCAATCCTTTGAATGGATGTTTTTTAAACATTTGTATCACCTTTTCTTCTTCTTTGAATAATGTTTTTCTTTAAAGTCTGCAGTAGCATTTAGAGCTGCAAATCCTGCCCCTGTAGCTACACCACATAAAGCAGCACTTGCTGGGCCACCAAAGCTACCTATAGCAACACCAGTAGCACACCCTGCCCCTGCAGCGGTTAGATTTGGATGTTTTTTGACAAATTTTTTGAAGCCCATTTGTATCACCTTCTATTTTGTTGCTTGTTTATAAAATATTGATATGAATAACAGGACCACTGGAATCACATATATTCCTATGCTGATCCATTCCATCACAAAGAAGAGTGTTGCAGCAATCGCAGTTATAAAACTACTGGTTATGAATGCCACGTCTGTGTCATGATTCTTCATGGCTATGAAGCAAACGAAGAAGATTGCCAGCAAGATCAGGCCTGTATAAAGGCCGTCAGTCATGCTATTCACGCCTTCCATGACTCCTGTGACGCTTGTTGTGCCGTTCAAAAAGGTTGTGTTATAGTTCATTTTGTTATTATTTTATACGTCTTTTTTAATCATCGCGCTGACAATTATAAAGATTATTACGACCAGCATGATTGTGATGAATCCTGTCAAAAAATATGAAGGTAGGCCCAGTTTGTCCGCCGCTTTTGTTGCCATGTTCTCAAACACTCCGAAACTTGTCATGCTCAGTTTCAAAGCATCCAATGCTCTTCCTATGTACGCGCCCACAATATCAACAATTCCACTCTCCACGTTCTGATCTACCGTTTTGTCCTCTAAATCTTCAGCAAGTTCATGAAGTTCTGTGGCGTTGCCAAACACTGCAAGTTCATCTTCATCATACGTTGTGCCATACTTGCCTGATAAATCTAACACTGTCATGGTGAAAGTTGTGCCGATCATCGCGACCAATACCAGTGCTATTATGAAATTGCTTATCTTCATGTTTTATCCCTTATCAAGTATATTATGATTGCGCCAACTGCAGTGATTGCAATAATCCATGTCCATTCAAGCGCGTGCAAGCGCGCAACTCTTGTTATGATTAAGCCCAGTGGCACAAGCACGCATGGCGCGGCTGGATTCCACAAGCCTGTGAAAGCCAAAACCATCACTATCAAAAACGTGAGGTACAAACCTAACTTGCCAAATATCACTATGGTTTCATCAAACGTGACTGTCAAAGTATCTAATAATGTGGGTTCGGTTTCGTCAGTGAACGTGACATAACTCATTGCTTTATACGTTGTATCGTTCTGTCTTAAAACCCAGACGTACATTGTACCACTTGCACTGGTGCTTGTGCTACTGTTGTGCAAAGAGTCACCGTTTAGTGTGTCCACTTCATAAACGTATGTTGTCACAGATACGACCAAACCGCTTGCCGCATCCCATGTGAACCTGAACTGATCGCTTGCGTTTAGCCATACCAATTCAAATGATATGTCATTAAGGTTTTCTAATTGTTGCCCTATGCCTTCGCCCAGCGTGACATACAAGGATATGCTTGTGTCATAAATTTGTGTGCTACTTGTGGTTTTCAAAACTATGCCTGCAGGACTAACAATCCTAAATTTGTAATATGGACCGTTTCTTATTGCTGTCACCACCGTCTGGCCTTCGCTGTTCGTGAGGCCCTCATCCACTATTATGTACCCACTTTCTGAAGCATAGTATCTCAAGAGTCTTATTGTGTACCCTTCCAAACGGTTGCCGTACTCGTCGTATAGTGTGGTGGTGATGCTTTCAGTGCTTGATTGGTTCAGCAAATAAAGTGATAGTACGTTGTATGTGCGATTGGTCAGATTAAAATAATATGATCTTTCACCGTAACCATCGCCTGTGGCTCTATACCTTATTTCATAACTTCCAGCATCTAAGTTGTCAATCCAGAACGTGCTGTCATTTGTCGATCCTGTTGATGCGTTGGCATCATCAAGTATGATTTCAAACGTGACGTTTGGACCAATCAATGCTGTGCCATCGTTTTCATCATAGAACGTGATGTTTAAACTGTTTGTGGGGTACAAATTAAAAGTGTGTGTTCCATCACCTGTGACTGAAACATTGACTGCTGCGCCAGTGGTTGCGTATCCTGTAGCGTCTATCAAGATTGTGTAAGTGCCGTTTATGATGTCAAATGTTTGGTTGGTTGTGCTTGCATGGTGTTCTCCCACCCAGCCTGTGTAGTTCAGGCTTGTCAGGTTCAATTGGTAATTTGTTAAATAAGTGCCTGTGGTTGCGTCTTTTGCGTACACTGTCAGCGTGTTGTAACTCATGTTCACAATGGTTTGTGTTGCGTTACTCAATGCTGTGACGGTTATGTTTTGGGTTTGGTTATTCCACCCTGTCTTGCTGGCGTTAAACTCATGCGTGCCTGCAGTTATGTTAAAACAAGTTCCTGAATTAGCGCCTGATGAAAAATTGACATTATTGACTGCGATCCCACTGACTTTGGCTGTGGCGTTCAAACACAACTCAGCTTGGTGAAGTTCTGCGGCAAGGTTTGAACTGACATTATAATTTGTATAAGTTCTATTAAAATAATTTGTTGCATTATATATTGTTATGTTGATTAAAACTTCTGAAGAACTTGGTATTGTCGTGTTGATTTGTCCAACAGTTGTGTGGTATGTTGTGCCATTAACAACAGCACTAAAATTTGTTATGCTCGCACCACTCCATTCATCTGTTGCAGTTATCGATAAATTTGTTGGTAGTGCGTATCCATATGGATTTTTTCCTGTGTAGTTGTTGTATAGTTCTTGTATTTCTGTTATATTGTATATGTCGTTTGTTGCATATATCCATTCGTCTATGTATCCGTCGAAGAAATTTGCTGTTGATGTTCCTGCGCCTATGTACATTTGTCCAAATACTCCTGTTCCTGTTTTTCCATTGCAACTATGGGCCAATGAACCATTTATGTATAGTTTTATGTTGCCTGTGGCTGTTAAATCATCTACAGTGACGCATACATGATACCATTCATTATTATTTAATACAAGTGTATCTTTGCAATCAACTGCGTTAGTATATAATCTTAGTTTATTGTCATTATCTACCATGAACGACCATCCATCAAAAGGATCGAGCAGGTTTGAGGTTATTCTGTCCTGTGTTGTTGTTGCATCCAATTTAATCCACGCACAATTAGAGAAGGTAGCGTTGTAGTCTTTTAGTGTTGCTGTGTAGTGGTGTGTTCCGTTATACCAGAACGATTCGTTTATCACCCCAGCCTGTCCTGTTAATACTCCATCATGGTTTGTTCCGTTATGTCCGTTTCCTGTGAGGTCTGTTACTTCAACCCCTGTTAAGTCATTGTCGTCGTTTGAGTAGTACACTTCCCCTGTTACTGCATTCACCATCCCACAGAGTAGTATTGTCATGATTGCAAGGATTAACAACATTGTTTTCTTCATTTTGTTTGGCTCTTCGCGAATAGACTGATCAGTATAGATGCAACTATTGCAATGATGAAATGAACCAAATGATTCATGACATAGTTCATCATTGGCAAGCTACTTGTCATATTTGGACTTAATTCATCATAGAATGTTTCGTACACATTGCTGAGTACTCCTGCGCAAAGCAAGACCGCGCTTAACGCAATAATTGAAAGAATAAACCATATTGGGTGCGCGTCTATAAAATACGCAAGTATGATTGCGCCAACCCACAAAAGGACAAAGACGATCATAAACATATTGTCAAATGTGTTCGGTGTGTCTTGATGAAATTGTTGGAAGGTTGCGTTTGTTCTGCTGTCAGTGAGTACTTCATCCATTTCAGGCTTCATAATGTCTAATAAGAAAACCCCTATGAGTAGAACGAAAGCCAGAACAAACATTAATACCATTATGACCACGCCTTCAGTCAGGCCGCCTTTTGCGCGTTTATCATAGGAATCCATTGTGTCCCCCACGTCGTTTGTTTCTTTTTTGTTTGAAATCATCTGCCAGTTCTTTTGTTATATCTTCCATTGCCTTGCCTGTTTCTGCGCTTTCAATCTTCAGTTCTCTGTGAAAGTCAGGGTGCGCCCACATTGGTTTTCTTTTCTTTGTCATCTTCTCTTCCAAAACTTCTTGGTCATGTTAAACATCCAGTACACGAAATAAAACAGGATGTACGCAACATAAACTATGAACATATACAGGATTGTTTTGTACAATACTGTGCCTGTGGTTCTGGGTGTTTCTTCGCAAATTATATGGTGTTCTATATCGCCATCATCTGTGACTTCGATTTCACCGTTGAAGAATCCGCCGTTGTTTGCATCATTACAAAATAATTGGAAGGTCCACAAGCCTGTGTGGTTCAAAGTGTTTTCTGGGATATTACCTTGCCATACATCGTCCAGACTCCCATACATTACTGAATTATTTATGTATATAATATCGCCTTGCGCGTCTGTCACGCCATGTTCGCAAGAAACAGAACTGTTGTCTTTTCTTTTGCCGTTTTCATCATAAACTGTCAAATAAAAGGTTAGTGCGTCGTTCAGTAGCACTTGGTTTGGGTGGTGCGCGCCAATCGTTAAACCGCTGAAGGTTTCGCTTCCTTGAAAGTATGTGAAGTGGTGATTGTGAGTTTCTATTTCACATATTTCTTGGCCGTCTATTGCGCCTTTGCCTAAGAATATCAATAAGACTATTCCGAAGCTGAACAAAAGAAGGCGTAGTATGAAGTGTTCTTTCTCATTGACATTGCTTGCAAAGTAGATCAGGATGAAGGCTGCTATGCCTGCCGCGACGATTGCAGTCATCATGAACTTGCACCCCCACCGCCGAATAATCCTTTAAGGCCGCCACCGCCTGTTTCTAACCTGCTGTTTTCTGTGCTTCTTAGTGTTTGCGCGTAACTCTCACGTTCTTTGTTGTCTATGAGGCGGCTCAAAAAGGCTTCAACAAGGTTGAGTATGAAATCGTTTATCATTTCAAGGTCTGCGTACTTCATCCCCCATTCATGATAATTGCTGACTAATTGTCTGCTGACACTTTTGTGTATTCTGCTGACGTGGTTTTGGTATTGTCCAAACTCATAATTGCCTTGCACTGTTGCAGGGTTTATTAATCCGCTGACGTAGTTGGTCAGGTGTTGAACCCCTCTTGCATTGCAAAGTTTTTCACCTATGCTTTGTTTGACAAATTTGGTTTCTCCATTGTTTTGTCTTTCTGGCATCATGATGTTTCCGCTTAGGAACTCTCTGAGGCGTTGTATTATTTCGCTTGTGTCTAACCTGATTTGAATGATGTTTGGGTTCAAAAATGCTTGGTTTGTCATTAATTGTTGATTAGTATTTGCTTCCATTGTATCACTTCACCAACGGCCTTATTGTGAGGCCTTTCTTTGCGGCTCTTGCCAGTTTTGTTTTTGGGGCTTTGACTCTCACGTCAAAAGCGAGGGTTGCCACTTCTGGGGCATACGCATACTTTCTTCTTTTGTACTTTCTCAGTTTTGTTTTTGGGGGTGATGGTTTGGTATCAGGAAGCCATGTTGCCACAGTTAAACTTGGTGATGGCTTCAGCGAAGGACTTGGTGAGGGCGAAGGTGATGGACTCGGACTTGGTGAGGGCGAAGGTGATGGACTCGGACTTGGTGAGGGCGAAGGTGATGGACTCGGACTTGGTGAGGGCGAAGGTGATGGACTCGGACTTGGTGAAAGACTGGGACTGACTGATGGACTTAAAGAAACAGAAACACTGGGGCTTGCGCTGGGCGAAAGTGATGGACTCAAACTTGGCGACGGTGAAAGACTTGGTGAAACACTCGGTTGGACACTTGCAGATGCGGATGGACTTAATGAAGGGGACTGCGGCAAGCCATAGAAACTTCTTGTTGTTGGGCTTGCCGAAGTTACAGTAGGGGGTTGAGAGAGAAGAACGCGACCAGTTTGGGCTTCATACAAACCCTTTGATCTGTAGAATTGAGTCACGTCAGTATCAAACTTTTTAAGAACTTTGGTCTGCCCAGTTCTTTGCAATAAATACCTTTGACTCACAACCCAATCACCCACGTCTTTCATTCTGTGCGCTTCAGGTGCAAGTCCCTTTTCGCGGAAGGTCAGACTACTGGCCATCTTTCGCGTTGTGCTTTCTGATAAACTCATGAACCTCTGGCCTTTCACGCGCACAGTAGGTTCTTGATACCTGATGCCCCACGCCATTTCAAGTGGGATGTCTGCATCAAGTGGTTGTTCAATACTGTGAACATCAACAGCGTGATGCCACTCCCCACCACGCTTTGTTTCAATCAAAGACTTTGCTTCTTTCGATATTCTCACGTTCCTTGCGCCTTCAGTCACTTTAAGTTTTGTTGCCAGCTTTTGCGCCCACGCCTCAGTGCCAGCTTTGCTTTTTGTTAATTGCAAATCAATATCACCAAAAGTTTTTTCGCCCTTAGGAATACCTCTTGCCTTCGCCAACCTTCCCTTCGGTAATTGTGATTGCATTGTTGCACTACCATACACCAAAGCCTTTTCTGCCTTCGCTGCTTTCATGACAAGTTTAACACTCTCAGGCTTTAAAGTTTTGAATTGTGATGGATCAGGCTCAGTTTTTATTTTGCTTCGCGCACCAAAAGTTGCGCGTCTTGCTTGCAAGCCTGTCTTAATTACTGGTTGGTATTCAGGATACAATTTTGCAGTTGCCTTTGTCATCAACCGCCCACCTAAAGCACCTTCTGGAGTATAACCTTTTTGCAAAGCATATTTCACAGCGGTGCTTTGCAGTTTGGGTTGTGAAGGGTACACATACGGTTTGCCTTTGCTAACTCCTGCAATGCTTCTGCCTGTGCCAGTGACCACTCCTCTATAAATGACTTGTTCGCCAGTTTTTGTGGGCAGTTTGAAAGTTTCAAATCTTGGTCTTAATCGCGTGACTTGTGTTTGAACAACTCCAACTTCTGTAGGGTACTTGGCCTCTGTGAGTCTTGCGCCAGCGCCAGCGCCCAGAACAAACGCGCCTGCTTTTATTGTTTCACCGCCAGCAAACTTGCCCAATCCTTTTGCGCCTTCAGATTGGTATGCGCTTCTGCCTCTTGCATACGCGCTAAGTCCATACGCTGTGATCGCCACGCCTTTCGTGATATACAATGCGTTTGGCGCGTAGAAAGATGCTGCTTGAAACACTCCACCAACTGCCATGCCTGCACCAAAATAAATTCCTGTGCTGACAGGCTTTTCAGTCAGTTGAACTTGCACGCCTTTCTCAAATCCCAGTGCTGCTTCTGGGCCTTTGCCACTCAATGTTGCAACTTGCTTTGCGGTTTTGCCCCCAGCAAATTTGTATGTTGTTTTGCCCACTCTGAACTTTAATGGCTTGCTGAACATTGGCGCGTCTAAGAAAGTTTTTGGGCCTGTGCCTTCCGCAAGTTCTGTTTCTTTTTTTGTGATGCTTTCGGACCACTTCTGCTTTATTTCTTTTATCGGACCGAATTTAGAAACTTTCACGTCTGCAGCCTGAACTTTTGATTTAACAAAAGCATAACTTGTGGCAAAAGCAGTGGTTGCTGTTTGCTTGAAAGGCACTGCTCTTTCAGTTTCAGAAGCAACATCTTTAATATAAGATGGGCGTTGCACCTGCCCAAAGTTGGTTTTTGGCACACCAAAGGGAAGAGGTGCAACACCAGTATAGCTTTTGCCATAATCCATATAATTAACTTCCGCTTGAATTTGAGATCGCCCAGCTTTTGAGAGTGGCGCGCCACGCAACAAACCCACTTTCTTCTGCTTAGTTTTCAGTTGTTGAACGCGCCTTTGCTTCTCAAACAAATTGCTTGCGTATTGACTTGCTGCAACATCCATTTCTGATTTGAGTTCAGCACCTTTTTGTTTCGCAAGTTTTTGGCCTCTTGCTTCCAATGTGAATTGCGCGCTGCGTTCTTGTGCTTTCTGTTTGTAATAAGCGCGCCGTTGTGGTTTGGTCATTCCTGCCACTGCATACCTTTCTGTTTTTCTGACACTATATCCTTCTTCTCTTAGCAGTTCTCTTTGTTCGAGGGTGCGCGTCTTTTGGTACTTAGAACTTGTCTGATCTATAACATCATATTTTTTCAGCTTGCCTCTTTTGATTTGGCTTTTCAACCTGACTTTTTGGCTGCCGCTTTTCATCTGGCGTTTAGTATAAGTTTTTTGGGTTTGATTTCTATAGTCAGTTACTTGCTTGTCATAAACTGCGTATCTTTTTTTGTTCTTGCCTGTGTCCCTGATGTACGTTGCGCGCTTTGTTTCTTTCAAAACTTTGCCTTCAGAATCAAGCAATAATTCTCTGTCACTGTACGTTCCTGCTTGTTCAGTCACTCCTTTCTTTTGA
>Ga0180437_10006173_pt1 | contig 16099 bp, 17 predicted proteins | sample SS_ome_4_FD_132410 | JGI IMG/M metagenome (GOLD analysis project Ga0180437, IMG submission 132410) | Hypersaline lake sediment archaeal communities from the Salton Sea, California, USA - SS_3_D_1 metaG | ecosystem: Environmental > Aquatic > Non-marine Saline and Alkaline > Hypersaline >...
GGATAGCTCAGCGGCAGATCGCTCTGCACCGCCTCCAAAGGCTGCAGATCGGGGAAGCTCAGCACCACGATTGCCGCGTGCGCGCGCTCGCCCGCTGTGCTGATGTCGACACCCGCCACCGTGCGCACCACACCAAGCCTGTTCTCGGTCACCACCCGCTCGCGGAGCTGTTGCTGCAGCGCGATCGCTTCCTTGGGCGACACGTCCCAGCGGTGCGGGATTTGCGCCTGCATGCTGCCTCCCTGTTACGTATAGACGGGTCCAGTATAGCGCAGGTGAAAAGAGAGGTCAAAGCACATCGCCACCAGAGCAGCGAAACCTAAGCGCCTCAACTTGACAAACCGGGCAAAGCGTGCTATCTTATCTATGTACATAGAATAGCTATATACATAGAAGGGAGCTGTCCATGCCACCTGGCCGTGACCTGAGAAAGGGAAGCGTCGAGATCCTGCTGCTCACCCTGCTCGAAGAAGAGCCTATGTACGGCTACCAGCTGGCCAAAGAGCTGCGCCGCCGCAGCCGCGGCTACTTTGAGTTCAAGGAAGGCACGCTCTATCCCGCGCTGCACCGCATGGAGGAGCGCGGCTGGCTCGCCAGTAGGTGGCAGGTGGTCGAGGAGGGCCCCTCGCGAAAATACTACCACCTCACCGCCAGCGGGCGCGAGGAACTAAAGCGTGCTCATCAGGAGTGGACGACCTTTGCCGACCGGCTAATGGGCCTGCTGGGCAACTCGCGCCGCGAGGCCAGCGAGGTAACTGAGGGTTGACCAACCCCTCGGCTCCCGCTGGACGAACTCGGTCAGCGCTTCCCTGCCCACGGTGGGGATTGCCATGAAAGGCCTTGTCACAGTGCTCCTTGCCCTGGCGTTGATCGTCAGCGCAACGATGGCTGGCGTCTATGTGCACTCGCGGCGGCAGCTCTCGGGACTGGCCGGCCGACAGGCCTACGCCTCACCTGAGGAAGGTATGCGCGCTATGGTCGCTCAGCACTATACCGGATTGCGCCGCATGGAGATCGTCCACGCCGGACACGAGCCATGCTTCCTGGACAACCTTCTCTTCGTCGAGGCCCGCGTGTGGGCCGATGGCAGGGCCGACGCTCTCGCCGTCGGCGAGGAGGGAGACAACCCCGGCTGGTTCTTCCTTCGCGGCGAGCGGGGCTGGGTCTGGGTTAGAGAGGACGCCCTGCCGTGGCTCGTCGCCCTCGGCCAGTGGCTGTTCGGTGGGAGCTAGACATGTCTTCCGCCGCCAGCGCCAGGGTGCCGTCTACCTGTCCACGGCTCCCCCAGCGCCTGGCGGTCGGCGGGAGGGTGCACGATCACAGCCTTCAGGACCCGCTGAAGAAAGGATCACATGACGGACCGTCCAAGTAACCGGTCGTACCGGGATCGCAGCCGCTTGCTAGCCGCCATCGGTGTGCTGTTGATGCTCATCGGCCTGGGTTGCGCCCTGCTCGGGCCTGTGGAACTGTACTGCTTCTACCTCTTCTCAGAAGGCGGCCGTTTTCATTTCCAGGGTTTTGGCTTTGGATCCTTCATGTTCGCCGTCATCGCCATTCAGATCCTCGGCTATTATGTCATAGCTGCGATGTGCCTGCCCCTTGGCTACGGTCACGTGACGTTGAGACGCTGGGCCAGGAAGATTGCCTTGGCTGGACTCGGCTTCTGGCTCGCTGCGGGCCTACCCTTGGTGCTCGTGTTTCTGGCCATGTTCGTGATGTTCAAAGATCCATCCGTGGCCACACTACTCGCAACCGTGCCCCTGATGCTGTTGCTCTACCCCATCGTCCCGATCGCATTGGCACGGTTCTATCGCAGCCACGACGTGACACAGACATTCGAAAACGCCGATGCCCAGCCCTACTGGATCGATTCACTTCCCCTGCCCATCATCGTGCTGTGCATGCTGTACTCGTTCTTCATTCTCGTGATCCACACGGCGGTGCTGTTTAGAGGTGCCTTTCCGCTGTTTGGCGCCCTGGTCATCAACCTGCCCGGCTTTGAGCTCACGGCGGCGGCCATCACGCTGCTGGGGCTGCTGCTTGCGGGCACCTTCAAGCGCCAGTATTGGGCCTGGTGGGGTGGACTGGCCTTTTTTCTCGCCGCCGTTGTCTCGCTGCTTTTGACCTTCTCACCGCTCAGCTGGGCGGCGCTGCTGAGCGCCATGGCATTCCCCCCACTGGAGACCCAAGCACTAAGCGGCGTTCCTGCCAGTGGTTGGCACATCGTGGCCTTCCTGGCGCCGCCACTGCTGGCGACGCTAGGGATTCTTCTGGCTTCACGGCGCCACTTTGGCTCACAACTCCCCACTGCATGACGCAGTAGCACAGGATACAACAGACTAGACGGAGGAAACCCCAGATGAATGCAGAGACAAGCGACAATAATACACCAAGTGCGGCGCCCACCGTGCCCCATTGGCTGCCCATCGCTCTTCCGCCGCTCCTCATTGGGGTGCTGCTCGTGACCATGGCACTGGCGGGCGTGCCCCTGAGTCGCCTCGTGCTCGGCGGCGCCACGCCGTTCCGCCCCGATCGCGTGGGCGTGTGGCACGCCATCCCGGCCGCTTTTGGCCTGCTGCTGATCGGCGGCGCGCTGTGGGGCCTCGTCAAGGGCCTGCCCTACTGGAGCTACACCTGGATCTACGCCGTCGTCGTCTTGGTCACCTACGTCTTGGTGGTCATGGCGGAAGATCGATCGGTGCTGGTCTCGCCGATCATGGATGCAGTGATCGCTGCGGCCATACTGTGCGCGCTTGCCGCGATCGCCCTCCTGGCGGCACGCCGCGGGCCAAGCGATGCCCTCATGGCAGGGATTGGGTTCAGCGCCGCCTTTACCCTGGTGAGCTACTCGGCAGTGACCGCGGCACCCTTCAATCGCCTGGATCTGGCCTTGCTGGCGCTGCCCGCTGGACTGCTGTTCAGCGCCCTGATCGCTGTCGCCGACAGCGGGCAAGGTACGGCGCGATGGGCAGCCTTCGCGCTCACGCTGGGCCTGACCATCGGCTTGATGTGGCTCTACAGCCAATCCATATCCGGCAGCTGGGCGACGAGCGCTGCCCGGTTCGCCACCGCGGTGCTGCGCTTTGCCATCGCCGGGCTCGTCATTCCCCCGCTGCTCGCATGGCTGTGGCAGCAGCGGAGGCCGGCGCTGGCGCTCTGACCAACCGCAGCAACCCACCGGAAGGGAGGATTGCATGGCCCTGCTGAACGACGCCCGCCCACTCACCCCAGAGCCAGCGCACAATGTGCACACTGTGATGAGCGGCTTGGAGACTGTCCTGGCAGCGCTTCCGCCAGCCTTGATGGGCCTCATGCTGAGCGCATTCCTGCTTGGCTTGGTGCCCCTCGCCAAGATCGTTTGGGGCGGCCCAACCCCCGTCCGGATCACGAACCCCATCGTGATCGCGTACATCGCCCCGAGCCTGGTTGGCATGGCGCTCATCATTGGCGGGCTGTACGGCGCCTCGCAGCGACTGGTCCGCTGGAGCTACACCTGGGCGACCGGCGCGGTGCTGGTTGTGCTGTTGGGGCTGGTCATTCTCGGTGACGAACTGCCCTACCTGATCTCACCGGCGGTCGACCTGCTGATCGTGCTGTCGCTGCTCGGCTTGCTAGCCGTCCTGGCGTCAGTCGGGGCCTGGCGATCCTCTAAGGACGCGGCACTGGTCGGCCTGGGCTTTGCCGGGACTTTTGCCACGACCATGACCTTCTTCGCTACCGCAGGGCCCTTCTGGCGGTTCGATATCGGCCTGCTCAGCGTCCCTGTCGGATTGGCGTTCGCCTTGCTGATCGTCAACCATCTGCGCGGCGGAGCCGCAGCGAAGACCTGCTCAGTGGCGGCAGCCGCGATGCTCAACATCGCGCTGATCTGGATCTACAAAGCGGTGATCTTCAGTGTCGAACCACCACTTGCAGATCCGGACTTCCACTGGGGACTGCTTGCCATAGGCTGGGGCGGGTTGCTGGCGCCGCTGGCCCTGTCCTGGCTGCTCAAGATGCTTCGGCTAGCCAGCCGACGATGATGCTGCCTGGGACGACCGCATTCGCTGCCGTCGACGATTTGTGATATGATGTGCAACAACGGCGGTTGAGAGGGTTCTATTGAACGCCCAATTGGAGCAACTGCTCTCTCAGATCCGTGCTGAGATGGACTTGGAGAGTGAAACTGAACACGAAGTGATGGCCGAGATCCGCGCCCACCTGGAGGAGGCATGGGCGGAAGCGCGTGCCCTCGGCCTCAACCAGAGCCAGGCCCTGGCAGAGGTGCGGCGGCACTTCGGGCCCGGCCGCGAAATAGGCGAGAGCCTGCACCAAGCCCACCTGGGCTGGGGCACTACGGACGGTGTGCTTGCGGCGGGGCTGCCCGTGCTCTGTGCGCTCCTTCTCCGCTGGCTGGTCTTTGCGCCAGACGGCACGGCGCTGGGCTGGCCAGAATTGCTCAACCGCCCCTCCTTCTGGGTCGTCGCGTTGGTGATGCTGCTCGTCCCCTTGGTCAAGTTAGGGCGCTGGCGCTACGCCGTCGCCAGCTGGGTCGTCTTCTGGGCCCTGACCGTGATGTTCGTGAACTGGCCGGCCCTGCGCTGGTAGGCTGCACCCCATCGACAGGCAACGGCAACACGACGCGACCCTCTGACCCGGCCAGCCTTGACACGGCGGCTGCACCGTCGGCGCATACAGCTGCAAGTGCTAGCCTACGCTCCGTCCACGCATCATTCAGAGCACAGCGCTCAGCACAAGGGAGGAGACTGTCACATGAACGATCTGGCAGTAATCGAAACCATTCTGCGCAACCGCTTCCACTTCTTCATCGAGATCCGGGACGGTGTCGGACTGCAGGTGAAGATACGGGCCATGCTTGTCTCAAGCGTCGTGTTTCTGGCGCTCTATGGGGCGGTCATGGGCTCCACACACAGCCTGTGGCAGGCGCTCAGCTCTGCTGCCAAGCTGCCAATCCTTTTCTTGGCCACACTGCTTGTCTGCTCGTCGACTCTGTACTTCTTCAACGTTCTGTTCGGCTCCAATCAGAGCCTGACTCAGAACGTCACCCTCATCCTCACGGCGATCACCGTGACCGCGGTGCTCTTGCTGAGCTTCGCGCCCATCGTGCTTTTCTTCCTGCTGACCACCAGCGGATACCAGTTCTTCAAACTGCTGAATGTGGGCATCTTTGCCATCAGCGCACTGATGGGCGTGGTGTTCTTGAGCCAGGGTATGGCCATCGTATCCGCGTCGGGCAAGGAGGGGGCGGGAGCGCGGCGCATTGTGATGTGGCTGTGGGTGTTTGTCTACGCCTTTGTTGGCAGCCAGATGGCTTGGACGCTGCGGCCGTTCATCGGTGCGCCGAGCATGAAGTTTGAACTGTTTCGCCAGTTGGGTGGCAATTTCTACTCCAACGTCTTGGCCAGCGTCGGCGAGTTGCTCGGATTCTTCGTGGTGCGGTAGGAGGTGAGCATGACCGACCAAAAACCAGACCCCAAGCCGCTCAATCGCCATCAGATACTGGATCTGTTGCTGGATGCCCTCCTAGAGCGACAGGCCGAACGCCAAGAAAAGGCCTCGCCAGTTGCCGTACGGGCAACGAAGCCGAGTAAGCCACCACCGCAAGCTGAGCCGGAAGGTCCGCGCCACAAGACCATTGCGAAGACTGCCGCGCCCGGTAGGACGCCACAGCCTGGAGAGCCAGACTGGGAGCCGCCACCAAGGGTGCCCTCTATCCAGTTGGAGAGAGTCCTGGCCCGCTTCCTTGTGTTGATTGCCGTCCTGATCGTTGCTGTGAACGTGCCCGTCAGCCGCTACGGTGTGAGCTTGGCGCGCATCATGCCCGACTCGGCCGCGCTGGTCATCCGCGACGGACTCGTTCTCAAGGGCAGCGGCTCAGAGATCTACATGCTTCAGGACGACCGGTTGCGCTGGATCAGCAGCCTAGATGCGTTCGAGCACCTGGAACTGGAGTGGGGGGACGTCCATGTCGTGGAGGATGCCTTCTTGGAGCGATTCGAGAAGGGACGGCCAATACACGTGCTGCTCAAGTGCCCGGACAGCCCGCACATCTACCGTCTGGAGAACCAACAAAAGCGCTGGATCAAGGACATCGATACCTTCCTGTCGGAAGGTCACGTCTGGGAGGATGTGCGTCTTGTGTCGTGTCAGTATCTACGTGAGATTCCCGCCGGTCCGCCCATTCCGGAGGATGCCGGCACGCCGCCACAGCCATGAGGCCCGGCGCTAGCCCAGAGCTACGTCCAGAACCATCATGGCTGTGAAGCCGACCATGGCACCCATCGTCGCAACATCGGTGCTTACGCCACGCTGTGCTTCAGGGATCAGCTCCTCAACCACCACGAATATCATCGCACCCGCGGCAAAGGCCAGGGCATAGGGCAGGATCGGCCGTGCTATCAGAACAGCCGCCGCGCCCAGGACACCAGCGACGGGCTCGACCACAGCTGACAGTTGTCCGTACCAGAAGCTCCTCCACGGCGACATGCCTTCTCGCCGCAGCGGCATCGACACGGCCATGCCCTCAGGGAAGTTCTGGATCCCGATCCCAAGGGCGAGTGCCAGAGCACAAGGCACACAGGCCGCTGGCAGCCCTGCGCCAACTGCGCCAAAGGCCACACCGACCGCCAATCCTTCGGGAAAGTTGTGCAATGTAATCGCCAGGATGAGCAATACGACCCTACGCCATGTCGTCTGAATGCCCTCCGCCTCCTCCATCGGAGCACCCAGGTGCAAGTGCGGAAGCACCATGTCGACCAGGCGCAGGAAACCGCCACCCAGCAAGAATCCTACGGCTGCTGGTACCCACGCCGGAAGTGCACCCCCTTCAGACATCTCGATGGCTGGAGCCAGCAGTGACCAGTAGCTGGCGGCAATCATCACCCCTGCCGCAAACCCCAGCATCGCATCCAGCGTCTTCTTGCTGATGTCATGTGCCGTGAAAACCGCAGCTGCGCCCAGTGCGGTCATGAACCAGCCAAAGCTTGAGCCTACGAGAGCCTGAAGTATAGGTGGCAGCTGAGCTATTGATGGCACTATTCCGGAACATCCTTTCTACGTTGCCTGAGCTCAATCGCGGCTCACGCGACCCTGCAGTGCACAGGTGCTCACGAACGCTTGGCCTTTTCCTGAAGCTCATAGAGCTTGTTGATCGCCTCGAGCGGTGACATCGACGAAACATCAAGCTGCTCAATCTCCCGTAACACCGGGTGACTGCTGGCCAGGAACGAGAGTTGCTGCGCTTGCTTGAGGCGGCGCGCCGGTGCCCCAGTAGGCGAACGCTGTGCCTCGTCCTCCAGGTTCCGAAGGATTTCCTCAGCGCGCCGTATCACCGGCTTGGGCAGCCCCGCCAACTGTGCAACATGGATGCCATAGCTGCGGTCAGCACCGCCCGGCACAATCTGGTGCAAGAACACGACCCGATCGCCTTCCTCAGCAACAGCCACGTTATAGTTTCGTACGCGCGGTAGAAAACGCGCCAGTTCTGTCAGCTCATGGTAGTGTGTCGCAAAGAGAGTCTTGGACTGCAATCGGGGATGGTTGTGGATGTACTCTACCGTCGCCCAGGCAATTGAGATGCCATCGTAGGTGCTTGTGCCCCGTCCGATCTCGTCCAGGATGAGCAGACTGCGATCCGTAGCATGGTTGAGGATGTTCGCCGTCTCCACCATCTCGACCATGAAGGTGCTCTGCCCGGCATGGATTTCGTCCTGTGCACCTACCCGCGTGAAGATGCGATCCACCAGGCCAATCTCGGCCGAGTCAGCGGGCACAAAAGATCCGATCTGCGCCATCAGCACAATCAGGGCAACTTGCCTCAGATAGGTGCTCTTACCTGACATATTCGGCCCGGTGATCACCAGGACGGCCTCTTCGGGCGACAGACGTGTGTCGTTGGGAACAAATGGCTCTTCGTGCAGGGTTAGCTCCACGACTGGGTGCCGACCGGCAACAATGTTGATGTCGGAACCCTTGCTGAGCAAGGGTCGCACGTAGCGGTTCCGCTGCGCCACTTCTGCCAGGGCGGAGAACACGTCCAGTTTGGCCAGTGCCTGCGCGGTGCCCAGAACCCGTGCGGACGCGGCAGCCACCTGCTCACATACCTGCTGGTAGATCTGTGATTCGAGTTCTCCCCGTCGCTCCTCAGCGTTGAGAATCAGAGATTCCCGCTCCTTGAGCTCAGGCGTAATGAAACGTTCAGCATTGACCAGCGTTTGCTTACGCACGTAGTTCGTGGGCACCTTGTCCAGGTTGGGCTTGCTAACCTCAAGGTAGTAGCCAAAAACCTTGTTGTAACCCACCTTCAGCGACTTGATGCCTGTGCGTTCCCGTTCCTGCCGTTCCAGGCCAGCAACCCACTCCTTGGCATCGCGGGACGCATTGACCACGCGGTCCAACTCAGCGGAGAAACCTGGCGCGATAACCCCTCCCGCCGCCAGCGTCGCCGGGGGATCGGAAACGATGGCCTGCATGATAAGCTCTACAACCTCGGGACAGGTGTCGAGCACATCTGCCGGGAGGGATGAGGCTGCCGGTGTTTCGATCTCAGCAAGCAACGGCAAAAGCTTCTCGACAATCTGCAGCGAGTCGCGCAGCCCCATCAGCTCGCGCGGCCTGGCAGCCCGCTGCACCACGCGGTTCATCAACCGCTCAAGATCCGACACTTGCCTGAGCAGGTCGCGCAGCCCTACGCGATGCGATGTGTCTTCATAAAAGATCAGGACGCCATCCTGGCGTTCCCGCAGCACCGCCTGATCCAGCAAGGGCTGGCTGATCCACTGCCTCAACATCCTTCCGCCCATCGCGGTTCGCGTCTCGTCCAGCACACCCAGCAGAGAACCCTGCACAGCCCCACCGCGAATGGTGCTGGTCAACTCGAGATTGCGCCGCGTCGCCGCATCCAGCGTCATAAAGTCAGTCGTCGTATAGGTGGTCAGCTGCGTCAGCTGCTGAAGGGCGGCCTTCTGCGTCTCGCCAAGATAGCCAACGATCGCCCCGGCTGCCGAAATCGCCAGTGGCATGCCCCCGCACCCGTAGCCATCCAGCGAGGCCACCCCAAAGTGCTCCAGCAGAACCCGTTTGGCATTGTCGCGGTCGAAATGCCAGTCAGCGTAGCGCGATACGGATTCGATCGCTGGCCAGGACCTAGGCAGCTCCATCCTGTCGCTGACCAGAACCTCCGATGGCTGCAAACGCCCCAGCTCTTCCGTTGCCTGCTGCCAAGCCAGCGGCCCATCCAGTTGCGTGGTGCGGAATTCGCCTGTGCTGATATCCACGAATGCTAGACCCACGCGGCTGCTATCCGTTGCCACAGCGACGAGGTAGTTGTTGCGGTTTTCCACCAACAATGTTGGCTCGAGAATGGTCCCTGGCGTCACGACGCGCACCACTTCACGCCCCATCAACCCCTTTGCTCCCTGTTCCTCGATCTGCTCGACGATGGCCACTTTGTAACCGGTGCTGATCAGACGGGCTAGGTAGTTGTCTAGCGCATGGTAGGGCACACCAGCCAGTGGCACGCGTTGGCCCTTGCCCACCGGCCGTGAGGTCAGCACAATGTCGCAGACTTCAGAGACCAGCTTGGCATCGTCGTCAAAGGTCTCGTAAAAGTCTCCCAGTCGGAAGAAGACGATTGTGTTCGGGAACTGCTTCTTGATGCGGAGGTACTGCCTGCGCATCGGCGTGGTCATGTTGACCTCTCCCGTCTTCATGTGCTGAGCAAACCGCATGCAGTATATCGAACTAGGACAGCACGGTCAACCGGTAAGACCACAGAACATCCCCTCTGCCAGGCCACGAACGCATATCAGAATCGCGCCGCCTGGTCACCAGGACCCCGAATTTACAGAGTCCTTACAAGCAGGCAAAGGTCGGGTAAAGGACTCTTGCTATCATGTGAGCGTAGGTTAGGAGGGCAAAGCTCTCCACAACACTCACACAGGAGGTGCAACATGAAGCGTTTAGCCAAAGTGGTCGCGGTGGTGCTGGTGTTAGGCCTGTTGGCCACCGCGGCCGTCGGTGCAGAAAAGGCCGAAGGCACCGGGACCATCAAGGCTATTGGTACCGGTGTGGCGCGCGTCGAGGGCGACGGCAAGGTGGAAATTCGAGGCTTGGGCATTGGCACGGTATGGGTGCGCCACGCGGACGGGCTCAGGGCGACAGGACGCGGCATCCGCTGGGACCTGCCCGGCGGCACAGTCTACTTCTTGGGCTGGTCGGGCCACATCGAGGCCCGGGGCGAGGACATGGTGGTCAATATGGTCGGCAGCCTGATCGAGTTCAAGGCCATGGGTAGCGGGACGGTGTATCTCAGAGGGCGCGGCCACTACTGGATCAACGGCGAACAGAGTGTTTGGTCAGCGGAGGGGATTTCGGTGGAGCTGAAGCTCTCGCAGTAACCAGAGCCTGCAGCAGCGGGCATGGGCACAGCGTGAAACTGCCTGGACGGGCTGTCGGGTGCGAGAATGCCTGACAGCCCGTCTCCTCTTTTGTCGGCGCCTCGTTTTCTGTGCTATAATTGCCTCAACACGCCGAGGAGGGAACCCGATGGAGAAGGACCTGCTCACCCTTGCTGACTTGTCCAGCGACGAGCTTTGGCACATTCTCAATGTCGCCCAGGAATTGAAAGAGGAGTGGCTCGAGGGCAGCAATCAGCCGATCCTCATGGGCAAGACGCTGGGCATGCTGTTCCAAAAGCCTTCACTACGGACGAGGGTTTCCTTCGAAGTGGGTATGCTGCAGTTGGGCGGTGAAGCTCTCTACCTATCGCCAGATGAGATCAAGCTGGGTCAACGGGAGTCAGTCGAAGACGTCGCTCGGGTCCTCAGCCGCTACGTCGATTGCATCATGGCGCGTGTCTTTGCCCACCGTGACGTCGAGACACTGGCTGCGTACTCGCGCGTTCCAGTGGTCAACGGATTGTCGGACCGATGCCATCCCTGCCAGGCGCTTGGAGACTTGCTCACCATACTGGAGAAAAAGTCGGTTCTACGAGGGCTAAAGCTGGCCTGGGTCGGAGATGGCAACAACGTTCTCAATTCGCTCCTCTTTGGGGCCAGCAAGGTCGGTATGGATGTGCATGCTGCTACCCCACCTGGCTATGAACCCGCGATTGACGTTGTGGAGCAGGCCTTCCGCTTTGCTGCCGAGACTGGCAGCACCATTGAAGTGGGCAATGATGCGCATGCTGCCGTGGAGGGTGCCGATATTGTCTACACCGACGTCTGGACTAGCATGGGCCAGGAGTCGGAGACAGAGCAGCGTCTGAAGGTCTTTCCGCCCTACCAACTCAGCAGCGCCTTGCTGTCCAGGGCTGATCCAGAGGCAATTGTCATGCACTGCCTGCCTGCACATCGAGGTCAGGAGATTGCGGACGAGGTAGCTGACGGACCTCAATCGGTGATCTTCGACCAGGCTGAGAATCGCATGCATACGCAAAAGGGGCTGCTTGCCGTTCTGATAGCCAAGAGGTGAGCTTGAACAGACAGCCCCAGGGGCTGCCGAACTCCGCCTTGGCTGAAACCTTGGGGCTGCCATGCCCTCCGCGAGATCACCACGGATGACTTTCTCTCAGGCTCTGCGATGTCATCTTGCGGATCCTTAGGCCAAAGGCTATGTGACGGCGTGGAACCTGGGAACCACGCTTTGCGTCCACTGGTGGAGTTACTGCAAACGAGAGGCACTTTGTGTCCGAGATTCTTTGGGTCTTGTCGCGTCTTCGGCCAACAGACATCGTAGACATCTTTCTTGTCGCAGCGATTCTGTATGCGGTCCTACAACTGATCAAGGGCACCCAAGCCATTCAGTTGCTCCGTGGTGTGATCATCCTCATCTTCCTTGCCGTTTTGCTCGGCAGCATCTTGCGGCTCACCGCATTCAGCTGGCTGATCGGAAACGCCGTGCCAGCTCTGTTGGTTGCCATCCCTGTTATCTTCCAGCCCGAACTGCGTAGGGCTCTCGAAAGGCTGGGTCGTGCCGGTGGTCTGATAGACCGCCCAATGCGCGAGGCGGCGGCAAACCGCGCCATCATCCAGGTCGCGCGAGCATGCCGCATGCTTGCCGAGGCGGGCCATGGCGCGCTCATTGTGCTGGAAAGGAACACCGGTCTAGAGGACTATGTGGACACCGGAGTGCGTGTCGATGCCCAAGTGTCGAGCGAGATCTTGCTGACTATATTCTTCCCCAGCACCGCTCTCCATGACGGAGCCGTAATCATTCGCGAAGATCGTATCATTGCCGCCGCGGCTTTGCTGCCGTTATCCGACACCGCCGTGGCCGACCGCCACCTGGGCACGCGCCACCGGGCTGCCTTGGGCATCAGTGAGCAGACAGATGCCATCGTGGTTGTGGTGTCGGAAGAGACAGGGATCATCTCCGTGGCCCACAATGGCCGCATGGTCCGTCATCTGGATGAAAATCGCTTGCGCAGTATCCTGCAGAAGCTGTATCACAGCTACACGCCGCTCGACCTGTCCTCTTGGTTCCAGCAGCGGGTTCGCGTCCAGTCAACAGCGGAAGGCAGCGAGGAACTCCAGGCATGAGACTGTGGCAGGGTTTTGTCTCCAATCTCAGTTCGGCGCTTTTTGCCTTATTCCTGGCCGTTGTCGTGTGGGTAGTGGCAGTATATGAGACCGCACCGCCGCGAACTGATCTGTTCCCTTCCCCCCTCAGTATTTCGGTCCTCAACGTCGGTGACAACCTGACCGTCTCAAACAATGTGCCTCGCGAGACCAGAATCACAATTCGAGCCCTGGGCGACACCTGGGACGAATTGAGGATCAGCGATTTCGAGGCGACAATCGACCTCGCAGGCCTCCAGGCCGGAGAGCACGAGGTGCCGGTCGAGGTGACAACATCACAGGAAGAGGTATCTGTACTTGAGGTGGATCCAGCCAGCGTCACCGTAGACCTGCAAGAGGTAGCGGAGCGCAAGGTGCGCGTGCGCGTCAAGCTCTTGGACGAGGACAGCATTCCGCTCGGATATACGTTCCGCGTGCCGGTCGTCACACCGGAGCAGGCCACCGTGAGGGGGCCGAAGGACTCGGTCGAGATGGTTGCCGAGGCAGTGGTGGAGGTAAGCCTGCGAAATGCTCGCGATACCGTGTCACAGCAAGTCGCCCCCGACTTGCTGGACGAAGGGGGAAATCGAATTCAGGGGCTCACGGTCTCGCCGCCCACCGTGGCCATTAGAGTCGTCGTCGAGCGCCAAGTGGGATACCGTGATGTAACAGTACGGGCTACGACGGAAGGTTCACCCGCAGCCGGTTATTGGATAAGCAACATCACCGTTGAGCCCGTGCTGGTCACAGTCTACGGTCAGCAATCGGTGATCGAGTCACTTCCCGCGTTCCTGGACACCGAAGCCATTGACGTACAGGGAGCCACAAACGATGTGATCAAGCGCGTCCCGCTGGCACTTCCGGAAGGTGTGTTGGTGCTGGGCGAGGGATCAGGTGAAGAAGGTATCCTGGTGCAGATCAGCATTCAGCCCTTGCTGGGCGGTCAGACGATCCGCAGCGAGTTGGAGCTGCGTCAGCTTTCCTTCGGTCTGACCGCAACAGCGTCGCCGACGGCCGTGGACGTCATCCTCTCCGGCCCGCTGCCAGCGCTGCAAGAGCTGCAGCCAAGCGACGTCCGTACTGTGCTAAACCTTTTTGGTCTCACCCGAGGTACGCACAAGGTAACTCCAGAGGTTGTTCTTCCCGAGGGACTTGGCCTTGAGGTCAAGAGCATCGTGCCAGACATTGTGGAAGTGACAATCCAGTAATCGGGGCTCGAGGCAATCGACCCCGGCGGCCCGCTATATGACGCCGCCAAATCCAGACCATGATATCAGAAAAGGCGAGGTTCGCGTGAACCTCGCCTTTCGACGCTCACAAGGACGTAGATGATTGACACAAGGCTGAGCTAGCGCTTTGTGTACTGGGGTGCCTTCCGTGCCCGTTTGAGCCCAGGCTTTTTCCGTTCTTTCTGCCGCGGATCACGTGTCAGGAAACCGCCCTTACGCAGCATCGGACGAAGGTCAGGATTGGCCTCAAGCAGCGCGCGGGCAATGCCGTGGCGTACTGCCCCAGCCTGCCCCGTGACGCCACCGCCCTCCACCTTCACCATGACATTGAACTGCTCAACCAACCCGGATGCACGAAGCGGCTCCCAAACATTGGCGCGGTCAACCCTCCGAACGAAGTACTCCTCCATCGGCTTGTCGTTAACGATGATCTCGCCCGTACCGGGGTACATCCGCACCCTGGCGACCGATGTCTTTCGTCTCCCGGTGCCGTAGTAATACCTAGATGACATTTGCTCACACTCCTCCAAGATGATACAGGTTTGCCTCGGTCAACGGACGCACTACAGTGCCAAGGGCTCTGGCTTCTGAGCTGAGTGCGGATGCTGGCTGCCGGCGTAGACCTTGAGCTTCTTCAGCATCGCGCGGCCCAAGCGGTTCTTGGGTAGCATCCCACGTACAGCATGAACAATGACCCTATCGGGGTGCTTTGCCAGCTGCTCTCGCAGAACCACGCTCTTGAGCCCGCCCAAGTAGCCGGAATGGCGATAGTACATCTTCGTGTCCAGCTTCTTCCCGGTGACCAGAATCTTCTCTGCGTTGATCACTATCACGTGGTCGCCCACATCCAGGTGTGGGCTATAGGCCGGCTTGTGCTTGCCGCGCAGAATGCGAGCGATCCCCGTGGCAAGACGTCCCAGCGTCTTCCCGCGGGCATCCACTACATACCACCTGCGTTCGATGTCTCCAGCACTAACGCTATATGTCTTCACTTCCCCAGATACCTCCCCAACTGCCTGACCGCTCAATGCTTGCCACGGGGCGGTGCTTGAATCGCGAAGCCTCCATCAGGCAGGATACCAACCTCAATTCCCTGAGCGATCAGTAGTTCACCCTCGTCAGGCAAAGACCCTGCGGCTGCGCGGCAGAAGCCGCTTTCAAGCCCTGCAGCCAGAGCAAATCTGCGAAACCATCCAGTGCCAGTTCTCCGGTTCCAACCAACAGCAGGCTGCCTACGATTCGGCGCATCATGTGCCGCAAAAAGGCATCCGCCTCTATCAGCACCCTAACAAACTCCCCCGCTCTCTTGCACTCCGCTCTTCGGACAGTCCGTACTGTGTTGTCTCCACTGGGTGCCGAGCCGAACGCCCGGAAGTCATGCCTGCCGAGCAGACAATCGCAGGCCTGCTGCATGGCCTCTGTCTCGATGGCCCGGTCATCGTGGTACGAGTAGCGTTGCACCAACGGTGAGCGCACTGCGCCCGTGTACACGGTGTACACATACTCGCGGCTCCGTGCGCTGTAGCGTGCGTGAAAGACCGGCGGCGCCACTCGTAGCTTAGTCAGGGCGACATCGGCGGCCAGTACTGCGTTCAACGCACGATGCAGCTCAGCAAGCGGATGCGCCCACCTAACTGCAAAGTGGACCACCTGCCCAGTGGCGTGCACTCCAGCATCCGTCCGCCCGGCCCCAACAACACGGACACGCTGCTGAGCCACGGACGCCAGCGCGTCCTCTAGCTCCCCTTGTACAGTGCGTCCCTCTCGCTGCAGTTGAAACCCTGCATAGTCCGTGCCATCGTACTCGACCACAGCCACAAGCTGGTATCTGTGTCCTGGCTTGCCACGTCCCTCAGCGACACAGTACTCTGTCCAACGTTCCCCAGCTGCCCGTCTCCCCTGTTTCTCAGACTCGCGGTCACGTTTGCCGCCCACTCTCACAAATGGGATCACAGCGGGCGTGTGACCTGCGCTCATTCCAATAGCTCTAGAACCACCATCGAAGCCGCATCGCCCTTGCGTTGGCCCAGCTTCATCATGCGCGTGTATCCCCCAGGCCTATCCTCATATCGTGGGGCGATCTCGTCAAAGAGCTTCTTCACCAGATCCGGGTCACTCACCGTGCGCCCAGCCAGACGGCGGGCATGCACGTCTCCCCGCTTGGCCAACGTGATGATCTTTTCCACTTGTCCCCGTACAGAGCGTGCCTTGGCCTCTGTAGTACGGATTCGTTCGTGACGAATCAACTCACTCATAAGGTTGCGGAACAGTGCTTGTCGTTGCCCCGTATCGCGTTTCAGATGTCGGCCAGCC
>Ga0180437_10006175_pt1 | contig 16093 bp, 15 predicted proteins | sample SS_ome_4_FD_132410 | JGI IMG/M metagenome (GOLD analysis project Ga0180437, IMG submission 132410) | Hypersaline lake sediment archaeal communities from the Salton Sea, California, USA - SS_3_D_1 metaG | ecosystem: Environmental > Aquatic > Non-marine Saline and Alkaline > Hypersaline >...
CAAGCACCGTCACGGTCGCTCCATAGTTGTAGGGGCTCGATGGGTCAGTCGGGACTGTGCCTCCAGAGTTGCCATTGCCATCGTACGTGACACTGTACTGGTTGATCATCCACTGGGCGTAGAGCGTGATGTCCGCCGAGAAGTCGTAGGTCGCACCGTCGGCATAGCTATCGCCTGTGTCGTCATCAATTGTGTTCCAGTGGTCGAAAGTGTAAACCGTGCGAGTGAAAGTGTTCAATGTCAGAGCGGTCGGGACGTTCGTGGTCTGAGACGCCATCGTGCCGGACCCGCCATTGGCATTGAAGGTCACCGTGTGGTCGGGCAGAGCCGTCCACTGGGCGTAGAGCGTGATGTCCGCCGAGAAGTCGTAGGTCGCACCGTCGGCATAGGCAGTGCCTGTGCCGTCCGATGCCGTGTTCCATTCGCTGAAGGTGTAGCCGGTCCGTGTGAAGCTATTCAGCGTCAGCGCAGTCGGGACGTTCGCCGTCTGGGGCGCCATCGTGCCTGAACCACTATTCGCATAGAAGGTCACCGTGTGTACAGGTGCGGCTTCCATTTCGTAGGAGCCGATGTCGCAGGAGGAACCCTGCGGGCGGCTCACGCCGCGCTGGTCGGTATCCACACCTACAGCGCAGGTCACAGCATCGATAGCCGGGCTGTCCGTTAGCAGGGCGTGGGTGGGGGTGGTGCCGGGAGCGTTCGGCAACAGTACATCCAGCAGCGGGTCGATCGGAGTCACGTTATCGCCAACCTGGTCGCTTTCGTTCCAGTAAATGTATGAGCCCGTGCTGTCACCGATCAGGTTGCCCCCCAGGGAAGTCAGGGTTCCTTGCGGATAGACGGTCAATCTGGCTACATCGGGCGACGGAGTGTTCACCGTCGCCCGGTCCACGTTTCCGGCAACGATGCTGTTTTGGAGTTGGACGATTCCAGTAGCGTAGCTGTTGATTCCCCCACCGCCGGTACCGCTGTTGTCCCCATTTGCGGTGTTGCCGGTGACGGTGCAATGATTGAGGCTGACTGTAGCATTTCCCGTTGCATAGATACCGCCGCCTATGTTATTGGTCACGTTACCGCTGACCGTGGAGTTGACCAGAGTCGTCGAGCTCCCAGTCTCATCCGTACCGCCCGCGTAGATGCCAGCGCCCGAAGCGGAGCCCATGGCCTGGTTCTGCATGACTGTGCAGCCATTTAGAGTCAGAACCCCTCTCACGTTCGCTATACCGCCGCCGTTCACGGTTGCGCTGTTGCCCGGGCCGATCACGCAGTCGTTCATGCTCAGCGTGACGTGGTGTCCGAGGTAGATGCCACCACCCATATCCGCATAGCCTTCTTTAATGGTCAGCCCTGATACCGTCACGCTAAAGTCATCGTAAGCATCGGGGAAGCTTAAAACGCGGCTAAGGTTAGCACCGCTGATGCCAAGCTGGTCCGCGCCAGGTCCGACAATCGTCAAATTTTTGTCAATCAGGATCTCGCTTCCGCCCAATGTAATAGTGGAATCTTCCGGCAGGGCGAACTCGATTTGGTCGCCGGAGGCAGCGTTAGCCACCGCTTCACGCAGGCTGCAGTGCGTGGAATCACATGTGCCATCATTGACATCATTTGTTGAGTTGACGATCCAAATCAATGGCGCGGCAGCTGTCGGTGCCGGGAGCATCCCCACCAGCAGCACAATAATTATTGATAATTTCATTAACCGTTTCATCTTTCGTTCGCCTTAATCAAAATGAATTCTATTGAGATTCCAACCACCTCAAACAATCCTGGTGGCTATTCCGACTCGTTAACCTTCAAATTAGTGTGTTCCGTATTCCCTTCTTTCCTGGTTCCGCTGCTTTCCATCTTCGTCTTAACTCGGGCTCCAAATTCTGACATTTCTGCTCTCACTGTTCAATCCTTGTCTCCGACTCTACGATTTCTTTAACCCGCTCCAGGGTGAGCGAGCTGGTTTCCTGCCCAGCGATCAGCACAGCCCGGTTGGTTTCCACATCCAGACCGATAAGCAGCAGGTGTGGATTTTCATACAGCACAGGAAGAATGGCGCTTTCGGATGGGCTGCTGTCCAGGTCGTAGATCAGCACATCTGGCTTACAATCGACTACCCGGGCTGCGGCTTCGCTCCAGGATGTCTCGTGGATGACGCGCAGGTTCGGGCTTTGTTCCAGGCTGTTTGCCAAAAGCGAGAGCAACATCGACTGACCGAATAATAAAATCGTCCGATTTTCCATAAAACCATCTTACATCCTGCTCTGATGCTTGACTACTCTACCCAGGTATAAAAAAAGGATAGTCTTGGCACACGGCGAGACTATCCCTAGGTATAGGATTAAATATTTATTGTTTTCGCGAGGATTGATTATTGCAACGAAGCGATCTCCTCGTAATAATGTGGGAAATTGCTTGAGCGCTGAAGCTACTTCCCAATGATAGCTGCTTGAATTATTTAACGATTAAGTAAACCGGTGCGTAACGCGTACGCCACAACCTGCTCGCGGTTTTTGACTTGCAGGCGTTTCAGGATTTCCCCCATATGGTATTTGACTGTGTTCTCGCTCAAGTGCAGCGCGGCTCCCACCTCTTTGTACGATAACCCGTCAGCGATCATCTCGAGAATTTGATGCTGGCGCTGGGATAGTTCAACCTCGGCTTTATTACTCTGGCTTCGGGTCACTCCCATAATGCTTCCGTGGGATGGACCGATGTGAGGGCTGTCTGTCTCAACTCCTGAACCGGTCTCAGATGTTGACATTGCCTGCCTGTCACCCCCGAGTTGAATTGACTGCCTGACAAACTCCGCAAGCACACGGGCCGAGAGCTCGCGCGAAAGCGGTGCTTCCCCCCGGGCGAGCCCCTCAAGGTAGCTGAACAATACATTGGGCTTCAGGTTCTTGAGCAAATACCCGCTGGCGCCGCTCTTGAGCGCCTCAAAAAGGTCGGCTTCCTCTGCAGAGGTAGTCAGCATCACGATCTGGATTTCAGGCAGGTCTGCCTTGATCAGGCGGGTGGCTTCAAGCCCATTGCAGTTCGGCATGCGAACATCCATCAGGATCAGGTCGGGGTGCAGTTCACGCGCAAGCCGCAATGCTTCCAGCCCATCGTAAGCCACACCCGCTACTTTGTAACCGCCAGCCTGAAGAAGGTTCTGCAGACCTTCAGCGAACAGGCTGTGGTCATCAGCAATCAGAATCCTCATCCAATGCTCCTGGTTCCGATTTTTGCCAGAGGCGCACGCACTTCGATGCGCATTCCCTTTCCTGGCGAGGAAGTATAGCTGATCTCCCCGCCAATTCGGACAGCACGTTGTCGCATGACTTGAAGACCGAAGTGTTTTTCATTGGTGCGAAGAGAAGCCGGGTCATAACCAGCCCCGTCATCGACAATCGACAACAGCAATTTTCCTTCATTGGCTGCCAGCTCCACAGTAACCTGCCTGGCACCCCGGGCATGCTTGCGCACATTCACCAACGCTTCCTGGGTGATGCGGATGAGCTGGACTGCAATCCTCGGAGGCAGCCGATCCGCATCGAAACAATCCTCGCTGATCTCTCTTATTTCCAGGCAAACTGGTATGCCAGTATACTCCTCAAAGCGTCCCAGGACCTGGCGCAGGGTGACACAAAAATTTTCCGCCGGCAGGTGCACGGCAAGCAAGTCGCCGATAAGAAAGCGTGCGTCTTCCTGAATCTGGGCAGCAGCTTCGGTCAGGCGGTCCAGGCTGGCTTGTGCAGCCCCGCTTTTATTTTCCCGGATATGAACCTGGGCTGTCTGAGCTTGCAGGTTCAGGAATGCCAGGTCCTGAGCAATATTATCGTGCAGCTCGTTAGCCAGCTGCTCGCGCTCTTGAAGCGTGGCTTGTGCCCACATCTGTTCGATGACCTCCGCCTGGGCTTGCTGTTGCTCCGTCACATCATGCAGCAGCAGCATACGCCCAACTTCCAACCCTTGCCAATCCTTCAAGGGTGAGATCTCCAAATTGTAATGGCGGCTATCCTGGTCTTCCATTAGTCTGAGAGCGGTTTTATTATCGCCTTGATCAGCCAATAGTGAATCCGGGTATGTTGGCAGAAGTACCCTGATCAGTTGCCCCAACGCTTTTCTTTCAGGCGTGCGCAGAATCCGTTCTGCGGCTGGGTTCAAGCTGACCACCCGTCCGCTAGAGTCCAGCACCAGCATGCCGCTGTGCAACTGTTCGATGACATTCTGGCGAGCCAGGCGAACTGGATCCAGGATGCGGAAGCCGAACAGGGCGACAGCGTAAACTGAGGACTGAAACGCGAGCAGGTACACAATGAGCAATTCGCTGGAATGGATTAAATTAGTGGTCTCTAGCATGTATCCAAAACGCGTAAGAATCTGGCCGCTCAGCATGATCGCGGCAGGCCAGCGGTGCTGTGGGGAGCGCATAAATAACCAGGCTAATACAAAAATGTTTATGATGCCCAATCCATAGCCGTATATTATGAAGACCCAGTTCACCAAACCGCGCAGGGGTTTGACCGAGCCATCGAAGGCAAAACCTCTCCAGATCAGGGAATGGAGATTATTGGTAAGGACCAACCCCAGATATAAGAGCGGAGGGATCGCTAACAAAACCAGGTTACGGCGGGTCAGCCAGCGCCCGGGCCAGGTGTATTCCAGAATAAAGCAAGTTAAAGCAGTAACAGTGGGCAGCTGCCACACTGCTTGAAATTTGACCCACCAGATCTTCGTGGGGTCACTAACCGCGGCAATTTCCATAAAAGCACCTGCTATCCATAAGGCGGCGAACAGGCAGCCAATGCTAAAAGGCAGCGAACCCGGTACTCTGCGCTGCCGCAAACCATAAATGGCAAGCGCAATCACAAAGATGAATGTGAACAAAGGAGGCCAGAGTGAGGTGCTGAATGAGTAATACGAAGTCATGAAGGTCGGCCCTTCTGCTGATATCTTATCTCCGGCTCGTGTTGCGGAATGGCAAGCAGAGTGAAGCCGGACATAATGCAGAGTCTATTGCTTGCATTAGCTTGCCCTGACCGAGAGGGCGGCGAAGATAATAGTCGTGAAGGATTAATTAATTGTACGGGCGGGATTGGCCTACTTATTCCAATGTTCAGGTGGTCATAGGGAGAAAAATTGCTGGGCTGGACCATCCGTGTTTGATTTTACAATGTAAGGACTAGGGAACTTTTGTAGTTTATGATGATCTAAGATTATAACATAGGGATTATACAGTGAATATTCGCTTGTCATCAGCAAATAAAGAATCACTTGATATGGCTTGAACTGATTCCATCAATCAAGATATGAAAGAGAATTCCTTTCCTGTGAATAAATATTAGCTAGTCGCGTTCCTGAGTTCCTCAAAGGAAATACTTGCTTGTAGTGGAAAATCTTTGTCTTCTTCTTCAAGATGCCTAAATCCGATAATTATCCATCGCGAGTCTAATCCTTGATACCAAGAAATTAAACGAACTCAACCTTAATTTCTTTTATGAGGGAGGAATCCGTACTCGCCCATTTTCTCCAGAATGGAGAAAAATCAAGAAAACCATTGCAATCAGCGGCAGAGGCAGGTTTTCAAAATAAGGGCGGTGTTAGGGATATTAACTACCAAGACAGCGGAGATCGTGAAGAGATTTAATCTTTTAGAGCTGAGACGGGTAATCCATTTTATAGCGCTTAGGATATCTGTTTGTCAATTCTGCGGTTGCCCAGGTAGGCAAGGAGGCCCAGAGAAAGTACGAGGACACCGGTGATGATAACCACAGTGGAGAGGTAGTCCCATACATGGGCTAGCCTAATATCCTGATCCAGGAGGATGGCGTATTTGAAGATGGTGAAGAGGAACCCGATCAGTATGAAGAGAGTATATCCGGACAGGAGGTAGCGCAGTTTGATTCTACGAGGATTGATGACGCCAGTAAGATAAAGTGTTAGACCCAGCAAAACAATTATATTTACAGTCAAAAGCATGGCAATGTCATTCCAGGTTTCCTGCGGCTGGTGTAGCACAAATTGCCGATAAAGCTGGATGATAATTAAAGAAAAGAGTGTGAAAAGGTACATTATGGTACATAGAGAGCGAAAGATGTTTGTTTCGCGTTCATCAAAATTAAAGGGTCTTTTATTCATTTTTTCCATCCTCCCAAAAAAGCTGGTCGAGGGTCCTGTCAAGAGTTCTGGCAATCTTTATACACAGGTTCAGGGTGGGATTGTAGTTTCCCTTTTCGATGAGACCGATGGTCTGTCTGGTGACCTCAACCTGATCAGCAAGCTCCTGCTGTGTGAAGTTTTTTTCGATGCGAGCTAGTTTGAGTTTCATACGTGCAGGTTGGTTCATTGGGATAATATAACTTATAAATGGCATTATGTCAAATATAACATACATAATAGCTGTTTAAGTTTGCATTGGAAGGTGAAGGCACCGAAGATTTGAAAATAGTATGGAGATTTTCGGGAAATAAAAATAAAAATTTTGAAAGAGGCGACTGAATGAGTCGCCTCTCATAGCAGTGGAATTATCCTGAGGATCGTTTGAACACACAGAAGTATGAATTGCTGTATACATATGCCGCCCCCGGAAAATGTATATCTCCTTTTTTTCCGACTCCTGGTATTGGTTCCATGTGGACCAATTCCCAACCTTGATCGCCTAAGTAATTGAGCCTTGGGATCGTGGACTGAACTACATACTTCGGAGGATTTTTTATTCTGTTTTCAGCATTGTGTAAGTGTTCAGCAAAGCCTTTATTTTCAATATCGGCATAAAGAATTTCAGTCAAGTATTCCCACCGTTGCATATCACACTCTCCTTTACCTATATATCAGTATACTTCTTATTAAATTCGATATTAACAAGATTATCTGGAGACTTGAATGTATGACCCTATAGAGACACGATAATCTAATGGGAGAATTAACCCTGTTGCCATTTCCGAGCTATTTCAAAATCGCCGTTATACTGGACTGCACGCCCAATCATGTTGTCAATAATAACTTTAGGGACAGGAACCAAATTATTTGAACTTAATGCTTGAAAGTATATTTCTTCTTGTCTGAAAGGGGGTGAGAACCAGGCCAGGTTGGAAATTATGCTAACTGGCTTTTACCAGCAACATCTTTCAATTTAGTATACATCAATATTATGAACTTCCTATCTTACTATACCCACAGCCTGCAGGTTTTCAAGCAGGCCAATTGGGTAATGTATTATTCTCAAGAGCAAGTAGTTTAATGGTTTTCGAGAGTATAATTCGAAGAAGGTTATTTCAGTTATATGCCCAACTTACAGCCAGCCTTTGGTTCTGCGTTAGATTCGGCCCGGTTTTTACCGCAATCTGGTTTTTTGCACCATTATCCAGAACATAAAATTTAATAAATGCGAGGTTAAAAATGGATATTCCGGAATACATTTCAAAAGAAGAAGTCAGTAGAGTTTGTGAAAGCTTAAATATTCGTGACTGGTCAAAATTATCCGAACCAGATGTTGAATTAAGAGAAGCGGAGATCATCAGAAAATTGGTGGGAGGAGAATCCCTGGATGTGCCAATTGAAGAATTTAAACGGGGACTTGAAATCGAACTTGAGCACGGCACAGCATTTTCTGATGCGAATGTGACCAACAACCACCCTCTACTCACCGGAAAAATTGTGCTCGCCCATCTAAAAGAGACCTTAGACTACTACACGCGGCTTGAAGTCGCTGAGCTGGAAGGGGACCTCCTCAAAGCTATTTCGGCAGGAGACCAGGCAAAATTAGCCGCTAAATACCAGAAACTGGTCGAAGCGAGATTTTTACTGAGCAAGAAGGAAAAGGAGCAGGTAAATTCGGTTAATAATTAATCTCAAAATAACGGGTTTTATAATTTTTAGAAGGGGAAATGGTAAGTATAATTATATTTAAATGTAAATATTTATATAAATATGTTTTTTGATACTTCTAAGGTTGTTGAATCAGCAACAACTGCAAGTTCTGTAATTTAGGAAGGGGTTTTTCAAAATCAGTTTATCATGCATCACTTGATGGCTATAACCATTTGTTTCACCGGATAAAGCCCCTGTTATTTATTCTCCTTGGTTACTTGACCATACTTAGGCAGCTGACTGGCAATAATCCAATCACGCACTGAAATTGGCAAGCGTCTAATTAGGTCAAGAAGCTTTGCGTCCCGTCCAACAACGTACCTGGCCTTTGGTTTTCTCGATGTGATTGCATGCTCAACTACACGCGCCACTTCACTTGGTGAAATGCCGTGAGGCTGGAATCTTTCTCTAAGATTATTAATCGGTCCATATAATTCCCAACCAGCTTCTGGTAAATCCTTGGCTACTTTTTCAATTACCGATAGTGATTTATCCCATAAACGGGTTTTAACGTCTCCTATTTCTATGATTGAAACCGATATCCTCCACGGTCTAAGTTCCACCCTCAGGGAATCATTAATTGCTCTAAGAGCGAATTTTGTAGCAGCATAAGGACTCATAAACGGCAACGCAATAAATCCACTCAATGAGCTAATGTTGACAATCCTACCTCTTTTCTGCCGAATTAGAGGCAGGAAAGTCTGTGTAGTTGCAATAGCTCCTATTAGATTTACTTCGATTTCGTATCGAAAATCCGAAAGAGAGAGAAATTCGACTGAACCACCAAATGGAATACCCGCATTGTTCACCAATCCGGTAAGCCCGCTCCCACCTAGATATTCAGATACTTGGGTTCTTGCAGAGGAGATCATTGATGGAGAGGTTACATCGAGAAGAATTGGCTTAAGATTTTTAGAGGAAATTTTCTTGAGTTCTAATGCATCCTCCTTTTGTCTAACCCCAGCGAATACATTGAATCCAAGACTATCGAAATGCAATGCACAAGCTTTTCCAATACCGCTAGAGGCTCCTGTAATCAGGATGGATTCTTGAGGAATTATTTCACTCATTAGTATTCCTTTTAAGGATATTTGTAATTTGTTGTGAGGTGTAATATCTGTATTTTTGCTCTTTACTATCTTACTAAATGGGTACCGCATAAATACCATTTAGCCTTTCTAATAAAAATCGTTATATTTTTAGGAGCATACGGTGCAATTAACCTTCCGTATTGTTATGTTAAATAATTCTAATTTAAATTTTAAGTTGTTTTGAAATGGAATGTATTCTCAATTTTTATGGAAGAGCGCGGTTCGGAATATGTCTGCTAGGGGTCATTCAAATAAAAAGACCGTCAGAAGATAAATATTTCGCAGGTCTTTCTTTATCACAATAAATTTCTGGGGAAAATAGATACGGGATCTCAAAGTTGGCGCTATTCATTTGAATAGAAAAAGCAGTGAATGGTCACTCAATTAATTTCTTTATGACTACTTCCCGGCTATTTCTAATTCACCGTTATACTGGACTTCACGCCCAATGATTAATGGTATATATCAATTACAATCAGGTTTGAGTTTGATGGGAGTCATCAATTCTAGAAGACCAGCCTGTAAAATGCAAAGTAATAGCTTGACCTGAATATTAAATTCGTGTACACTCAATTTTGATATATCTGGATTTTCAATGGACCTGACGTTTTGTCGGGCCGCCGAACATCAAACCACCATAGCGAAATAGTGCCCCGCTTTTGACAGGTCAAGAGCGGGCTTTTTATTATCGGGCGATCCACTCATTTAACAAGGAGGGGTAATTTTCGATTTCAAGCATTTTGTGTTTTGGAAAGGTGTTTTTGTCGCATTTATTTCATTCTCAATTTTAAATAGAATTTTTTTATGGAGGTGATTGCGATAAAAAAAGTCTCAATAATTATCAATACCTTAGGTTTATGGAAATACAGCTTATAAGAGTAGTCAATTATAAAAATAAAATTGCAGAAAGGAGAGTTAAACATGGCAACACTTTTCGCTGTATACAATCTGAAGGGAAATAAGAAAAATGGGGATTATGATAAATATCTCGTTGAAACAAAATTGCCGGGTATGAGGGGCGCACCCTTTATTTCAGACTTTAAAACCTGGAAGATAGATAAAGTTCTTGGTCCGGCTGTATCTGAACCCGAGGGTGAATTGCCTTCAGAATCACCCTACTTATATATTGCCAAGATTGAAGTATCTGATCTGGATGCGATGTTCAACTTTCTCGGGACTAATGAAGGCAAAGAATTTATGGGTTCCTGGAGTGTGTACCTCGATCCCACGTCGTTCTTTACCATCGGACACGAAATTTAACCACACAAAGAAAGCTTAAAAGCAGAATATAGCTTAAATTCCCTTGGGATAAGTTTGTAAGCTACCCATAATATTTAGACGCGTGTTTTGATATTTTTGATTTGCAAGGAGGCTGATTAGAGATTTTGCTTTGGGGGTTGATTACTATTTAAACCAAATATGATTTGAGGATCGGGCCTTCTTCTTCACGCTACCCTTTGAGAATTGAATGCAAACCAATATCGTAGCAAAAATGTATATATAATTTCTTCCTCTATCTAGAAGTGTGCATATAAAACCATTGTCCCACCTGGCTGCTGGATATAAAATAACAACCCGATAAATATTTGAGTATATAATAAGCTGGTTTTGTCTGGCTAACCAGGGGAATTAGCCGAACCGCCAGCTGCAGGTAATCCAGTATCCATGATTTGGAGCTTACAAGCCGGGATTTTTGACCTGAAGCGGGAGCAACTGGTTAAATGGCTCAAAGGCAGGGAGTGACCCACTACATGACAGTTCGTTTTACTCTGATATTTGTTTTTGGGATCCTGATCATCTGTGCCTGCCAGCAAAGCCCAACTCCTGAATTAAGAAGCCCCACCCAAACGAAACTTTCTACCGCAACTCCCCAATTGGACCCGGATGTTGAAGAATATGCTGTTTATAATGCCCTGCTGAACAGCAAATATGCCAACAAAAACACCAGACAGATCCTGATTATGGACCAAACCACGGTAAATCAACCAAAAACCCTGGGGCAGGACCTATCATCTATCCAGGAACACACTCCCCTGGCGCCGGAACTGGTCGACAGCTTCCTGGAACGCAACCAGCAGCCTTACACACTCAAACCAGTTCTGGACCTGGACCTGGAATATCAGCTGCTGACCCGGGAAGAAGTCGACAAATTTCAGCAACTTGATGAAGCCAGCAACTGGAAATTATTTTACAAAAAATATCCCTATACTGTCGGGTTTTTACACCTCTCCCGGGTCGGATTTAACCGGGACCTGAGCCAGGCGCTGGTGTATTTTGAACAATATCACTATGAGCAGCCCATCACCGGGAGTTATTATTTGATGACCAGGCAGGCTGGGGTCTGGAAAGCCCTTGAAATTATGGCCTGGAACACGTAAAGAATTGCTGAAAAATTATTCGTGGGGTGAGTTGTTGCGGTCCCTGGACATTTCTTCCATCATCCTGCGCAGGGCTGCCAGGTCATTTTTAATTTCAGTAATTTCCTGGTCGACCGGCACCGAATTCAAAAACCCCGGGGTGGGTGGCTCGGGATGGAAAAAGCTGGGCGGTCCCACCGGAAGGCTTGCCAGAACGCTTGTCAGCGCTCCGACAAGTGCGAGACCGGCAAACATGATGAACATCGATATGATCCGTCCCCATACGGTCACCGGGTAAAGTTCGCCGTAACCGGGCGATTCTTTCTGTTAAGCCATCAATATTCCTCACCGGCTCACGTCCCGGAAACCGGGATCAGGATCTGGTGAGAGAATTACTCATTCAGGACTGGAACCCCCATCCTGCAGCTCTTCTTCACCCATACCGGCTCCGCCTGCAACTGTTTCCCCATTTTCTCCTTTATCAGTATCATTCGAATCCTTATCGCGGCGAGAAAAAACATTGACCCGCTCCAGGGTGCCTTTCAGGCTTCTGGCGGCCTGCTGCCTTTCCTCTTTTTTCTCCTCACCCGTGTAACGCATCAGCACCGCCAGGTTGTATGTGCCGGGAAAATTCTCCATAATGATCAATACCAGCATGGTGAGCGGGACCGCCAGAATTGCCCCGATCCCTCCCAGCAGGTAACCCCAGACAAACAGCCCGATGAACACGACAACCGGGGAGATCTTCAAGCCCTGCCCCATTATCTTGGGCTGGATAATATTCTGAACTCCGCCATTGATCAAAATATATCCGAGAAGGACCACCAGCGCCATTTCAATTCCGAACTGGGCGTAAGCCAAAAGCACCGGCGGTATCAGGGCGATCATAAACCCGATTGAAGGGATGTAGCCCATCAACCATGCCAGCAGTCCCCACAGGGCGGCATATTCGACGCCGAGAATTAGTAAAAATATTAAATCCCCAAACCCGACCAGAAAGTTAACCATAGTCAGGATGGACATGTATTTGCGGACATCCTCGGTGAGGGAAGAGAGCCGGTTAATTGCAGGTAAATCGGGGTCCATACCCATTCTTGAGGGGGCCGGCATGGAAATCGCCGCGCTGAGCATGAAGAAAAAGATCAGCAGCGCCCACCCGAATTGAACCAGTATATCAATAACTCCCCCAATAACACCCAAAGAAAACTCGCTAAATTGAGGCCACGCGAGGGTCGTTTCAGTCTCGCTGCCAACCGCCTCACTACCTTCTTGAGAACCTGCGTTTTCTGTTTCAGACGTTGAACTGCTGTCAGCGCCAGTATCGCTGGAGGATGCACTCTCCTCAGTTTGCTGGGAACCGCTTCCGAGGTAAACCGGCAGGTCCCTCGCAAGGGCGGTAACCGAAACAAACAATACCAGAATCACCAGGCCCAGCACCAGGGTGACAATAAGGATCGTTGTCACCAGCGACAGCCAGCCCGGCATCCCGCGCGCTTTAAGCTTCCCGGGAATCGGCAAAACTGTAATGGTGATGACCGCAGCAAGCAGAATGGGGTTCAGTACCTCTGCTGAATCCCGGATGCCGAACAGGATGATAAAAAAACTGGCGATCGCGACCAGGTAAATCACGATCCGGTAACGAACATTATCCATATTGTTTCTCCAGAATTTTGATAGTAGAAATCCCCGTATCCCACCTGGTCGTTAAAAAAACAACCGGTGGCCGGCTTTCAAATCACATCGCCAGCAGGCTGGTTCCTGTAAGCAGGATAAACTTGAACAGGATTGTATTGAATCCTGCCTGCCCGCGGCGGTTCTGAGCGGCATCTTGGGTCATTCCCTCTTATGCTCTCTCTTCGGAAACCTGAGATGCCTGAAAGCCGGCTCACCCGGAACAGGCGGGCTAGCCCGCCTGGTTGGAAATCCTAATCAGAGCGCTGCTTGAATCCCTGGTATATCAGCACGAAACCACCCAAAAATGCGGTGATTGCGAATGCCCAGATAGTCGATAAGCCCATCCCGGGAACGCTGTAGTTGGCTATCAGGATAATGCCGAAGATAATACCCAGGGCTCCCAGAATTCCTGCACCCCATCCGCCTCCGCGGAATGCCATTATCAGCAGTATAGTCCCGTAGAAAAGCCCCCAGAAACCCAGCACCAGCGCGAATACGCGCGGCAGGGTTACTGCGGAGGCGATGGGGTAAGCTAATACTGCTAAACCAGCCACAATGCTGACTATGCCGATAAATAGTTTCCAACCCCACATGGAGTGGTCAACAAACATGGATACCAGATCGAGGATGCCCTGGATAAGAAAATAAATCCCCAGCAGTGCAACCAGGATAAGGTAAGTATCGACCTTATATTTGGCGGGCGCCCACAGCAGGATCGCTCCCACGACCACCGCCAGGATACCTGCCGTTACGAGCAACCACCAGGGGCGCTGCCTGGTTTCAACTTGTGATGCTTCAGCCATTATAGTACTCCTTTATTATGATTAAATAATTTTAAAATTTTGATTATAAATCTTGAACTGTCCTGTGCTCGTGTTTATTAATCGAATACTGGTATCACCTCCTTTCGAATGGCATAATCGAACCGGTTATTAAATCCAACGAGTTCCGCCTGTAGCTGCCACTCATACGAACTGCACTGCCAGAATCTGCAACCCGCTTTCGATTTCTACACTCACCCGGCAGCGCCGTGAGTTTCATTTTGGGGCGGCATGAAAAGCTCTGATGCCTGCTGCTCAGGTTGCAGGTTAAAGGCCACTTTGATCATGCCCTTTTAACCAGTTTATATCATAATGTTAATCCATAATATATAATTTGAGAAGATTTACCCCCAAGGCAGAACAGAGCATTCATGCTGGCACATGACTTTCCTTTTTTGATTCTTTGATATTACTTATAAGGATATGAACGCTAATCATGAGCACCCATAACGGGAACAGCAGCGACGCCCACGCGAAAATAGTAATACTGAGCAGCAAAAACAGTGCCAGAACAATTCCCAGGTATGCCATCCAGCGTGGGGTTATATCTGTGCGCAGCGAGAGGGTGCAGGTTGAGATCATGAACACACCGGCCATCCGCATAGCATAGATGTTCATTATCTGGTAGGTCACCGCGCTGCTGTAAGCGTAGATGCCCGAGTCTATGACCAAACGTTCGTAAGCGCCGTACATGCCGATCATGCCCCCTGCAGTGGCTGCCGAGGCGAACAGCATGGCAATAAACAGGAGCCCGCTGCCCAGAAAGACAGTGGCGAATAAACGATCTTCGTGTTCCCCTACGCGATCGCGCACCACACCAATGAACCACAAAAAGGCGATCCCGGCGAACGGCACAATATTCAAGGCAAGAGTGACAATCTGCGAACTGCGAGAAAGCCATTCATCTGCGGCGAGCAGGTTGCCCGGGACAGAAATTCGGATAAGGAGCAGGCTGATGATCAGCAGCACCGAAAATATAATGCCTGCGACAGCTGCAGCGCGCGGCGTTGTCAGCCTTGCTTTTCTTTCAGCCATTGTGTGACTCAACTTATATCTCCTCTTCTGATTTTAATTCCACTCTAAAAAAAGGTTTTGTATGCAGGCTGCTATTGCTCGCTTATTGGATTTCTTCCACTCACGGAAATTCTTATTTGCCTGTTTCTTTTTGCTCTCTTTTTCCGTTTCTTTTTGGGTTTCTTCTTGCTTAAAAAACTTCACACTTTTTGATCTCTGCCTCATCCATCCCTGAAGGCTGTTTTTTTCGAAGCTGCAGGAGCGGTTACTCTGACTTTGTGATTGCACCTGTCCACTTGAGATGAACAGTGGCATGACCGCTCCTGCGCTTCCTGGCAAAAGGATTTATTCTTTATTCCTGCGGCTCCTGCGCAAAAAGATCTTCACCACCTCATCCACCAGCAGCAGCCCAAATGCTGCAGCGATGCAGATCAGCCACTGGTCTCGAGTGATATCCGCCAAACCCAGGAAACTCTGCAGAAAATCAAGCTTGAGCGGCAGGATTATCATCAGCAGCGCAAATCCGTACAGCATCACCTGGTTTCGATTATGAAAAATATCGCGGTTGAACGCGCTTTCGAACTCATTGCGGGCGCTGAGACCAAGAAGGACAAGCGCCAGTGAGAAGAACACAAATCCCATGGTTGCCGCGACTTCAGCGCTGGTTGGTTCGTACACCGCCTCCAGGATGACCGTAACAATCGACATCAGCAAGCCCATGAATACTATACGCACCCACTGGGGAGGCGAAAGGATGGGCTGTTTCAATGGTCGCGGCTTTTTCTCCATCAGATTCGTAGGCGGGTCGTCGAAACCTAATGCGATCGCAACCGGGATCTGAATCGGGAAGTTAATCCACAGGATAACAAACGGGGTGAACGGCGTTCCCCCGAGCACGACAAAGACCGCAGCCAGCAGGTATGAAGCGATGAAGGCGATCAGCGATTCCATCTGGAAGCGGACAAAGTTGAAAAGGTTGTTGTAAATAGCCCGCCCGAACTCAACCGCCTTGACAATAGTGGCGAAGTTGTCGTCCGTCAGGATCATCACCGCTGCCCCTTTTGAGACCTCGGTGCCGGTTATGCCCATCGCCACGCCGATATCCGCCTTCTTCAAAGCCGGGGCATCATTGACCCCGTCTCCGGTCATGGCAACGATATTTTCCTGCTCCTGCAGTAAGCTCACCAGGCGGATCTTATCCTCCGGCGCCACGCGCGCCACCACACCAATTTCGGGCAGTTTTTCCTTCAGCTCCTCATCGCTCATGGCGGAAAACTCTGCCCCGCTCAGC
>Ga0180437_10006176_pt1 | contig 16089 bp, 13 predicted proteins | sample SS_ome_4_FD_132410 | JGI IMG/M metagenome (GOLD analysis project Ga0180437, IMG submission 132410) | Hypersaline lake sediment archaeal communities from the Salton Sea, California, USA - SS_3_D_1 metaG | ecosystem: Environmental > Aquatic > Non-marine Saline and Alkaline > Hypersaline >...
AGCACCCGCTTGTAAACCAGATGGCAAAGTCATGCCACTGAAATTTGGAAGTGCTCTATCTACTTCCACAACCACATCGTCACCGCCAAGAGACCCAGTTTTACCTGTGATTTGATACCAGAGATATTGTTGGGGTGAGGTTGTTGTTATTGTATGTGCCGTTGTGCTTCCCGAAGTCGTCCATTTAATAAGTAAAAGGTCGCCCACCGCAGGTGCTTCTCCGCTCGTACCGAAACTCGGTGATTTCTTTAAGGCAACACTATTACCTCCCGATATCGTACTCATATCAACCATCAAATCGGGTTGCTTGACGTGATTACTATCGGTAATGAATTCGGGTATGGTGCTGAGATTCGTGAAAAATCCCAGAGAATCAACCTGATTTTCAACATTAAATGCGGTAACGGGTACACTTGAAAGTTCGTTAAGACTGTCACCAGTAACGTCTCTCGTGATAAAAGAAATTATTTCTGGATTGTTGTCCATTGGCTGCAATACGCTGCCATCAAATGCCGTGTATTCACTGTCTTCAGCATTTACTTCGGCATTGAATTCATAATCGATTTCGCTGTCGCCAAGAGCAAAATATTTGAAATCCAATTCACCAGCAGCAAGTAATTCCCTGCCGTGCGAGGTTAATTTGATGTTCAGAACAACTGGATTTTTTTTATCAATAAACGCCATTTAAACTTTCTTTCTAATAAATACAGTTATTTTATTTTTATTATATAAAGAAATCAAAAACCTCAACATCTGGCGAATCACCCGGGTCTTGAACATCGGTTACCGTAGGAGAGGGTGTCCAAATCAAATTAGGTGGCTTTCTCCATCTCTGGTCTGCGATTTCAGTGTTTCCAGTACCACCTAAATCTTGTTTTGCTAAGAACTGCAAATCAATTGTGTATGTTTGTCCCACAATTCCCTCAAGACCGAAGGTGTGGTTCGTTTTTGGTGAAGTGATATGGTCGGTGTCAACCACTGTACCGCCTTGCATTAATCTTACTTGTCCCACAAATCCATATCCCGCACTCCCTGTCCACTCGGTGTCTACAGCAACTAAAAATGTCGATGGTGGTGGTGTTCCCGTAATAAGGTCTTCAACTTGCCCATATCCAATTGTTGGTTCATAAAGGTCACCGTTTTGAACAAATGCTCTATACCATGTCTGAGTATTCGGCAATAATGGTTTATCGGTAGGAACAGCAAACGTACCGCTTGCACCTGAAGGAGTTGGAGTTGCCAATGTATTATGAACTGACGAATTTGTGTTTGTTATCGTAAGACTACCTGCTTGTGAAGAATTTTGAGTATATATTATACCAGCACTCAATATATTGGTTGGACTCGGACTACCACCATAACTATTAGAAACAGCATTAAAACCAGTTCCATCGCTATACTTAAATGTTGTTGTTGATGATGTCACACTATATGGGTTAGTTGGCTGCGCACCCATTGTGGCTTCTAATGTAGCACCGAAATATGCCACACCATCAACAACAATACGTGCAAGATATTGATACGTAGCACCATAATCGAGACCCGTGATATTGGAAGTCTGATAGTAATTGACCGCAAGTGGTCCTGTTGCAGGTGGATTTGGTTGATACTGCCATATTCCGAAAGGCACTTTCCTGTATTGTATGCCGTAATATTCCACATCTTCATATCTCACCACATTAATACCACCAAGATTAGTAAGAATATTTCCATTAACAACGGCAGTTTTAGTATCCACGCTTGGGTCGGGCACGGGTACTGGTATGGTAACAGATAATGTGTTACCTGTGAATCCAGATGCCAGAGACTCGACAAATGCCCTGTACTCGTATGTCGCACCTTCATCTAAACCAGTTAGTGTTAACGTAAAATCATTTGTTGTAAGCGGGTCTGTGAGCGATAATTTCACCCAAGAATCTTCGATTAATTCTTCATCGTAATCAATGCCTTCCAACAGATTTTGTAACCCAAGAACATCACCACCACCATAATAATAATCGATTCTCTTATATTCGATTCCATATTCCGTAACGGCATCATAGTTCAAAATGTTTTTACCACCAGTTATGAGACTACCAGTTATACCTGATTTTGTTTCGACATACATTTCAGGTGGTAGTGGAGGTGGTGGCTCTGCAAAGTCTTGATAAATCTGAAACATGCTTCCACCATCACCGAGATACTGAACCAAATCATTACCTCTTAATGTTTTTGTTGGGTCACTGGGGTCGGCAACATTTACACCCCTTTTATACCAGTGTTTTTGTTTCGTAAATAAAGTATTTCTGACCAGCAAACCACCACGTCTACGAATGATTGTAGCGGGTAATAACTGGTCTACGAATCTCTGGAAGAACGCATTATACTTACTTAAGAAAGAATAGAGATTCTGGAACGTATATCCGTTTGATTGCAATGGGTCGTCATCTGGAAGTTCGGCTCTTTGCAGGTATTTTTCATATATCGCCAGAACAGCAGGATACCAACCGCCTTTGAAATCCGTTACGATTTTACGATTTCTGGCGTTAATCATTTTTCTCTGAACCAATTCAAGGAATTCCAGAAACGATAATTCACTGATATCTCCGAGTCCGAATATGTCATTAATTACTGGGTCAAACGCACCAGCACCACCCACAAGATAATATGCAGATATCACACTACCATATCGTATCCCCCGTGGTAAGAAAATCTCGTATGGACTCATTACATTTACACTATAATCAAGATATGGTTCTAAAGCGATGCCATCAATGAGGAACTTAACATCACTGGCTTGATTAACCTTATAGTTTAACTTGTAGACATATTTATTTGCGCTGTTATTGAAATATATCTTGCTACTGCTGAAACTATCCACACGGAAAACCTCGCTTCTCAAGTTAATATCATTACTACCTTGTACTTCCATATAGGATATCTGAACATAAGGGTTACTATTAAGAAACGTAATAATATCTGGATTTTGAATTATGAGATTCCACGAAGTTCCACCCGTTGAATTGGCTGGGTCTACAATATAATCCGCAGTAAATTGGGGTGTTCCCTTGGTCAAAGCGATTCCATTTATTGTGAGTTGCACGTCTCCACGTGGATAACTCGGCAATGGAATATATGTTCCATTAACTAAATCTGCTTTAATGCGTGTAACGATATAATTAATGGTTATAGCACTTGTAATTGCGTTGCTTGTTGTTGTGCCAGAATCAATAAACGTTACCTGAATAACGTCAGACGGTCTGGTTTTGCCACTAAGTTGTGGTATGGTAATAGTATTACCACTTACAGTATAATCTGCTTGAGTCTCAGTATATGTCGTATCACCAGAAAAATATGTGCCACCAGTAGTTCCTGTGCTTGGTGCGTTTAATAGAATTCCATTATATCTGACTTCCATATCACCCAACTTGCTATAATCACTTGCGGGAATCTTAAACACATGACCTGTTTGTTCTAAATTACCAGTGTTACTGATATTCACATAAGAATATGGAAGAGTATAACCACTGCTATTCGCAGCGAAATCCGTTTGTATGTAATCATAGACATCATATTCAATACCTCTGGCGGTATCAAGTGCCACATCAACTTCTTTGGTGTTGATTACCAATCTACTGTCTTCCTGATAATATTGGGACGTGCTGTAATGTTGACGAGTGGTAGCACCTGTTTGTATCCACGACTTTTTGTTGTCTGGGGTCTGTTTCAAATTGAAACCAGCTTGACGGAATACATCAAGATATGCCTGACCACTATCAGTATTACCACTTAATTGAAAAAAGAAATCATTGGTTTCCAGTGGCGCAACAGGATATCCGCTATTATCATACGGTAATGAATTACTTGGAAAATCTTCTGCTGTTAATGTAACGGTGTTGGGGTTGATTTTACCATCAACAGTATAAACGTATTCAGTAATATTTATAAAAGGTTCTGGAATGCCAATTAACAAGAAAATCGCTTTAATGGCTTGACGAGTGCCTTTTGATTTCCAGAAATAACTGGTATTCATTAATATTCTTCGCCATAATTCAATATCGACTTCAGCAGGTAATTCGTTTTCATTAAGATTTCTTTCGGTGTCATCAACAGTAAGAAAACTTTCAACTAACTCGCTTTCATTAACGAGTCCGAAATAATCCCATCCAAAGGTTCTCGCCATGTTTTGAATAAGTTGGTCGGGAATATTGTTTTTCTTATCATAGGTTAACTTGTTGATGTGTACCAGCGAATCAATAAATTCTTTCATCTGGTCAAATTCCCTACCATATAATCTCAGGAGTTTAGTTGTCTTGCCCTCATCGGTGAAATCATAACTTTTTAATGAGGCGGGAGTCAGGAATCTTGCTATTAAATCGGTCTTTACTTTATCGTATTTCGTACCAATAGCCAGCATGACAGCAAGAAAATTCTGGTAACTTGGTGTGTCAATATCTATATTATATTTATCACTGGTTGACCACGTAATCTTTTTATCGTAATACAGTATTTTTCCGTCCTCAAGAAGGTTGGGTTCTTTTAACGTGATTTCGAAGCCAGTTGTGCCATTTCTTTTCGAAACAAGATTTCTTTCATAGGGGTTAAGAAGTGCTCTAAATTCCTCGAAAATCATGTTATTGGGGCGAATATGGAAATCTTGTAAACCCGTTGTACCTGTTCCGAGTTCAGCGAACGGATTTCCCTCTACTTCAAGTCTAATATAATCTCTTTTTAACGGGTCACTGTGTTTATCGGTATTCCCCGTATAACCAACGACAGTAAAAAACTTATTTGATTCCAGAGTTGACCAGACCACATAATCCTCATAGGAAAGATTGAGATTCTTCAATTCGTTTTCATCAGGAATTTCCTCGTTTCCATTATTGGTTATCAAACCAAATTTATTATCGATACCATTTAAAGGAACATAAAATGTGGAAATATTAGATATTTCATCATATGTTAATCCTGTAAATGTTGTGTTTCCACCGATACGTTTTTGAGAGTTAGCGAATAACGAACCCGGATACGCAAGAATTATATTCTGAACAGCTACTCGTAAAAACTCATATGCAGAACCGAATTTAACGAAAGTATTTAAATCGGTTTTATCGAGATTCAGAACCGCATTATTGGTGTAGAGATTCATTATCTCAGACTGAGTGTCGTTGATATTCAAACCATCTAATGTAACTGGTACAGTAAAGGAACTCAGTGTGTTGGTGTAATTAATCGTGGTTTTATTATCGAAATTAGTTGTAACAAAAAACCTACCAAATGAAAATATGGTATTCGATGGAGTATCATTGAAATTCGTGCCGTTTAGATTTCCATCAAGATTAGAATTAATTACCTTTACTTTTGCCACTTCCTACGATTTACTATAAATACGATAAAAAGAAAAATCCCAATGAATTATATCGGGATTTCTTATTATAATAATAACACATTCATTACTGAACGTCCTCAGTAACGTCATTAAAGTTTTGACTTTCATCTATAATAGTTCTTCTTTCCTTAACTTCATACAATGAAACATTATCCACATCGTCCTTGATTTCGTAAATATTGAACTGTCTGGTAATGACTCTATCGCTATTATAGTATGTGAGAATTCCGTTATCAACATCTTTTATTTGTTCGCCACCAACTAAATCAGAAAGTGTATCAATTGTGTTTGCAACCAAGTCGATTTCAATAACAAGCGGAGAAAAGAATGTGTTGGTAATAATAATTGTTTGGTCAGGAGTTCCAATAAATGGACTCGCATTGGGTTTCACATCACTTGAACTGCTTGGCGTTAACTGTACGAATATCAGTGTTCCCGTGTCATCAAATCTATATCGTGTTGCGGTTTGACTCGTATTTCCGATGTTCTCACTAACAGGCACAACTTTATTACTTGTCACGACATAACGAACAAGATTTCTTGTTTTCAAATTAGTTGTGGTATCGATATATTCGATTCTATATCCTTGTAACGCATTATTCGCTCTAAGAGCCTCTGGAAGCTGATTGGCATCCAAAACAATTCCTTTGACGTTTGGAAGCGAAGACAAGACACTACAATCGACTATAATTGCGGTCAGTCTTTTCGGTCTCAGATAAAGAGTGTATATTCCGATATCAGTAAAAACATCGGCAGGAAGACTTATATTATAAAGACCCTCTAAGAGATTCTCGCTACCAGCGATTTGTTCGTCATCAGGTAAGTAGTTGTATGAAAGTATTTCATTGGAATCCAGTTTTTGCATCTCGCTTACCTCGGATTCTCTATTGGGTGCGTAATTATAGTAAACATCGATATCATCAATGCTTACATCTGCTGGTCTTATTGTTCCATAAACTCCTACTGCCATCTTATGTGTTGTTTATAATATTAAAATATTTTCCACCAGCATACGTTGTCAGGTCAACCATTTTCTTGATAAACTCCAGTTTATAGTTTTTATCGAAAGCCGATTGCTGGTCTCTGATAATAAATACATCGTTATTAATTTTAGGATTGCCGATGAGTCTGGACTCATTAGGGTCTTTATAATAGAACTCACTAATAAAATCAGGACTACTTGTTCCCTGTGGCGTGTAACTGAATGTTGTGATTCCCTCGTTGAGGTCATCCACGAATTTAATACCACCCAAATAATAGGTAACATGGTCGCCCTCAACAGAATTGGAATAGTCAACGCCATCAGTAGAAAACGACCCACCACCAAAATATTGCTGTGAAAACGGCACTCCCACAGCATATTTCTTGAGTTCAATTAATCGGCTATTATTTGTTGTTCCAGTCGCCATTAAATTATATATTTATCTCTTATCTTTTTATTTAATTTCGACATTACGTCCTTTTCATATTTTTCGACAATATGATATGAATCAGGAAAATCCTTTTTAATTCTGAGCTTCATTATCTTTATCATTTGAGGCTTAAACTTGTTACCGAACCACATATGTGTATATTTTCGTCTATCTCCAACCTTTTCCACACCATATTTAAGAACTTCGTCATGCGGAAGAACTTCGTATACCTTTAATTTATTATTTAGTGTTAATAAATATAATGAAAGTTCTTCGAGAATCATACCCAGTGGTTCGGCATTTATCAATTTGTTTTCCTGATATGCTTTTTTTAGTGCATCGCAAAGATTTACGTATTCTGGTAATTGTTTTTGTGTAATACCCAGAGTTCCACAACTAAAACATCTTCCATCATATATGTTATAATCAAAAATATTATTTTCTTGTAAGAAATTCTTATTTTGTTTTACAAAATGAGCGCAACTATTCTTTCTTTCAGGTATTATGTCTTGAACAATAATATCATATTTTCTGCCGTTAATAAATGGGGCGTAGAGGTCATCAAAAATAAAAACATCGGAATCCACGTGAATAAATTTTTCTTTCATGGTTCTCATGGCATCGACCTTATAATAACTCCAATACTTTATAGTGTTTTCGTTTTCCAATATCTTAACTTTATCATAGGGTATATATTTTATAAATCTATCATGTGCTTTCTGATTACAAAACATCGTAACACTACCATAGTATTTCTTAAGAGTCAGATAGCTCAGAAAAAACGAATAAAAACTCATGTATCTTCTCGTGATATCTTCATCAGGTAAAAAATTATAACTGCCTTCATTAAATTCTGCAAAACTCTGTATTATCTTCATACCTTAAACATAATTTACTACAATCCATCCACGATTTATATTTGGGTCATTAAAAACAGTATTGGTTTGAAATATGCTACCAACACGTGGATTCATATAAACTGCTGCCTTTCCCTCTGCCAGTCTCTGAACACTTACATTAGGTTGGTCAATACTGGGTGCGCCCCCTGTATCATCGGACATGAATTCCCACATATTGTTTTGTGCATCATTATAGATTAAAATACTTGCCACACCTCTGACATTTTCAAATAAAATATCTACACCCGGTGCAGATTCGATTCTCACCGTTTTACTCCCAGCACCTTCAAACGTATCATTCATGTCCCAACTACCGATTTCAAGTGCCACTTGTTTAAGCGGACCGCCACTTGAACCAAATAACAACGCTTTAAAATCTTCGAGCGTTATGTTTTTATAGGAACTACCCGACTTACCATAAGCAAACCTATCAGTATCGCTCGGTGTTCCCAGAGCCAAGTCTTCAAAAAGTTTTTTATTTGCCATATTCTTTTAATTTATTATCAAATTATCCCCCTCATTATCCACAAGTAAATTTCCCTCACCATCGGTCGAATAAACAATTTCTTCAGGCTGTACCGAAGTCGAACTCACATCCATAAAACCAACATCACGAGTATCTTGCGTCAACCCTACCATAAAATGATATGTGACACTTGTGTCGGGTATAATAACAATACCACCACTTGTTCTTCCAGTGGTTAATGCTTGCAATATTTCTCTTTTAATTCTTTCCATTATGTGCTTACCTTTTTCCTCATTGAAACCTTAATATCTTTTTTCGGATACTTGATTTCAAACATCGAATCAGGCGTTGAATATATTGTGTTATTCTCTATTCGTATCTCACCTGTGGTAGTATTGGAAATTGGTTGTGTGACGGTATTCACCGAATAATCTCCACCCACGAGATTAAAGACTTTCAAACTAATGATATTTATAACACCATTTACATCTAAAATCTGTTTTTCAAGTCTCCCCAAATAAACGTCTTCATTCATTTCGTGTTCATCGGTGTCGAAATAATCGGAAATAGTGTTGACGATATTATTGGCGATTTGGTTTTCTGCTCGATTCTCAATATAAACATCGACCTCAAATCCCAGATTAAATATCTGTCCGTCTTTAATCTCGATATAATCATTAACCATTCGGAATTCCGTGAGCCATTCCGTGATGTTTTCTTGAAGCAATGAATTGCTGGTGTTGTCGAGTTTGCCGTCAGCACCAATACCAATAATTGGTATCACGACCTTATTGTTGAGTTTGTAGGCGTTTGCTCGATATGGGGAACCATACTCACCGGGCATCTTATACACCTGTAACAAATAATCGGTTAATGTGGTTGCTCTCTGTTGTGCGCTGAAATTATATTTTACTAACTGTCTTATTTGTTCAGTGGTTAAACCATCATTACCGCCAATAGCTGGTATCGGATTGTTAACCGTAAGACTTCTCCTAACCTGTTGATTGACTTGTTGACGACTACCTTGAACTGTCATATCATATGCACCCATTTGTGTGAGGACGTTCGCTCCAATGTTCGATGCCGAACCACCGCCCGTTCTGTATTTCACAAATAACGTATAATTGGCTTTGAGTTTTTCACCGAGAGCCGTGTTATTCAGGAAATTATCAAGGAACTGTCTGTTACTCACACCCGCTTTTAAAAAACCGTCTTTAAATGCATCAACATCGGCATCTCCAGAACCAAATGTCAGTTTACAGTAGCCGTTTGGTGTGTATTCTTTAATAAATTTTTTCGTGATATCAGTCCATCTCGCAGCCTTTATGTTATTAGTGTTTGTGCTTCCCGATGAACTTAATTCGTCATCAACAAAAACACGTTGTTGCGCAAGAAAATCAACCTCATAATATTTGTTTTCGGGGTCATTAAATTGTTCGGTTGTGGGGTCATTTGAATAATTAGTGCCTTCCAATAATATAACACTATCGATTTCCAACACGTCTGGGTCGGGAAGCGTAATACTGAAAAACGGCACGACTTCACTTGCCGTTATCACTTTTTTATAAATGCTTGTCGCACCATTGAGCACCACTTCTCTCTTGGTAACAATATAATTAACTGGAATACCGTTGGAATCAAGTGTTGGAATTATGCTTCTATTAGGGTCACCCAAACTACTGATTGCCGTATTCCAATCTATATTATTTTGAATCTCAAATGTCTTTCCACCACCAACAATTTGTGCGCCAGCAGACAAAATTGGGTAATAGCTGGCATCAGGAGCGTTCCCCAATACGGGAACAGTAACACTGAAATCAACAACTGTAACCGAAGGTCGTCTTGCGGGAATATTGAATCCCATGTTTTTCGCAATATTTAATATGCTCGACCTCTGTTGAGCATATTCTAATTGAGTTTCTTGAAATGCTCTGTCAGTGTTTATTGAAAGATTGTTCGTTACACCAGCATTTAGGTCTATGAGCATTGCGCCCACACTGGAATCCGTAAAATCACTAAGAATTTCGGGATAACTTTGTCTTATAAGAGTAATTAAATCTTCTCTTATCTCCCCAAAAGTTCTGCTCCCATATCGAATAACGTTTGTTGTTTCAGTTGCCATGTTTTAAAAATTTAAGTCTAAATTACCTTCTTCCGATAATGAACCCTCGTTATACACGAATTTAACATTTACGTTTAACTGGTTTTCCGATATTGGTTCACCATTATCGTTATTGAGCCAATTGAATGTTACCGAAACGATTTTGATTTCTGGCATAAATAACGCCACAGTCTCTTTAATATCGTCTTCAACCATTTCTGATGTTATTGCATCATTGGGTTCAAAAATGTGTTGCAATAAAAATGTACCGTAATCTGGTTCATAATATCTTTCATGTTTTTCTGTCAGCAATAACAACAATAGATTCGAAAGATACGCATCTTTGGTCACACGATTTGTTTGAAAAAACGTATTTGTAGTTACGTCATCATTAAACGGAAATGTTATGTTATATGAATTCATTACATTGATTTTCTATAAATACTTATAAACAAAAAAATCCCGACAAGATGCTGTCGGGATTCGGTACATGAAACCATTTTTATTTAAAAATTCACCGAGGTTCGGTCTTGTTTCTCGTAACTGGCTTTGACGGCTTCTATTTTTTTCTTTAAACCAGCATAGTGGTCAGCATCGAGTTTTTCTTTAAGAGTGGTCTCCAACACATCTACGTGTTCGAGCATATCATTTATGCTGGCTTTAACCATATCTTCGATTTCAATCAGGATAGCCAATTGATTATTCGCAGCATCAACCTCTTTGATTTCAGCCATTTTTTCTTCATACTCGGAATTGAGTTCAGTTATTTCGTCATCACTGAGAGGTTCTACTGGAGTTTCCTCCATTCTTTTCTTTAATGAGGATTCCAGTTCATTAGTATCCATATTAGTTGCTTTATCTTCAGCAGCTTCGCTGATTTCATTAATTTTCTTTGCTGCATCAGAATTAAATTCTCCGCTATCAGCAGCTTTCTTAAGGTCTTCTAAAAATTTTGACATAATATTACGTTTTTTTACCCATGATTTCCATTTCAATTCCATCGAATTTCAGAACTTCATGAGTGTCGTTATGAATTATTCTTTTTACAAAATTATTAATACCAAAACCAACAAGTTCTCCGTATTCATCACGTATATAAACCTGTTTAATATCGGTAATTTCTCTAAATATATCTGAGTCATCTTCAAGCTCAGACGTTTTAAAATGCAACGGAATGAAAAATTCCAGTTGTCGATGTTCGAAACCAATTTTTTTAACATGTAGAAATTCCGTTAGTTCTTCAATTTTATTTATAGCTTTTTCCCTATCACGAACCACACTTATTGGAAACATGAATTGTTTGCTGGCTTTATTAATATCGACAGCATTAACTACGTCTGGGACATATTCGAAATACATTCTTTTAATAAATGAAGGTCCTGCAATTAATTTGTCGTAAAGCGAAGTATTTTCGGAATCAAATTTTATTTCTTTTTCGGGGGGATAGGAAACCAGTTTTAATTCACCATCACTCATCTTCTTTTCCGAAATAACATCCCAAACATCCTTAAGACCGACTTCAATTGGATTATTATTGAAAATATACATTATCTCCAAATCATCGTCCTTGGTTCGTCTTTCCTCGAATTCCATTGCCAGAACTTCACCCATTGTTTTTCCCGCATACTTATGTTTATCATCAAAGAAACCATAGTGCTCGTAACGTCTACCCCACTTATCCTTCATACCGTAACTCGTACCATATTTATCGGCAGCAACTGCCATTTGATGTGGAGTTGCAGTTCGTATGAAATTATCGGCTTTCTTCAGAACCTCATAATATTCCTGAACATATTTTTCATCGGTTTGACCAGCATAGAATTTCTCCAATAATTGATTTCTATGCCTCATTCTCTGAACATGTCGATTTGCTTCGTCCAGTGTTGGGTCTGTGGATAGGATTTCTGCTTCGGTTTTAAATAACGCAATACCTATGGCATTCCCAATCAATCGGAGTTTAAGGTATATCCAGAGAATAATATTTAAGAAAATTCTTTTCATTATGCGGTCTCTAATGTCTTGGCAACAACCATCTCATAAAAAGCAGCACGCCTTGCCGTTACATTCGCAAGATTATATTCTTCCTTAAAATCTTCATATAGTTGCTCACCCAATTTCTTTCTTAAATCGGCATCCACAATCAACTGCTTCAGATATTTTTTCCAGTATTTGTGTGCGTTTTTCTTATTGGGAATCAACACACAATGTTCCATGTGACGACCATGTACATTATATGGTGGAATATCGCTGCAAACAATTGGAAGTTTACGTGACCAACATTCAACCTGTTTCAAATTGGATTTCATTCGGTTAAAGTTGTTATCCGCAAGCGGTGCAAGAGCGATATCGGTTTCATCGAGTACTTTGGCATAGGTATTGGCTTTCTGTGTCCAACGTCTTCCGAAATTACCTTCGTTCTCGTATTGTACATTTCTTTCGAAATTCATAAGCCATTGCATGTAGTCTTTATTCTCGATTAAATGATGATTATCGGTTAAGATTTTCTCATATGTCAGATAAACGCTTTCTTCCGACCTGATGTCACGTTGATTGACATCAAATACCTTATCACGATATTTTTCCCTGATATTATCTGGGAGATTGGGAATCATGTTGACATTACCCCTGTGCTTATTAATCGCCTTTACCACTTCATGTGTCCAGAGTCCCAGTCTTTCGAGTTCAACTCTGAAATCCTGATTAAACCTATAATCCGTGGTTTTACCCTCGGTATCCCAACCAGCGATAATGATTTTAAATTTATCACGTGTAGTACTATCGGCTTGCAATACATTTACAACACCCCGTAGTTGTTCTACATCGACCATGTGAGATGAACCCGCCATATATGTGATTCTCACCAAACCGTCTGGGTCGGGTTTCCAATTATTCTGAAATTGTTTCATCCACGTGGGGTCTATGCTATTATAAAACACACCCACATTATCTTTTCCCGTTATTTTTCTGATTTCATCGGCAAAAACATCGGTTGTTGTCGTAACATAATCAGCAATTTTCAGGTTTTCAATTATTGGAATATGCATTTGCCTCTCCTTACTCATAACATAAAATGGGTGGTCTTTATGCAACTCCCAATAGTCATCAATATCAACAATTAATGACGTACCCGCCTCTTTCAATTCCTTTGCGAGTCTAAGCATTTGTTGTGTGTCACCAATAAACTGTCTATGATAATGAATAATATGAAAACTTTTGAGATAATCAACAAAACTTGGGTCATTAAAGTCTATTTGTGGGTTGATTTCCACATAAAACTTATCGCTGTGATTCTTTTCGAGTTCCATTGCTGGAGTCTGTGTTCTGAAATAATTAACCCCCGCTCCGTCAAGGTTATAAAACAAAATTCTAATCTTTCCGTCCATGTTGTATTATAATTTTTTATAAAAATGATGTACCTATATTCACTTATACGGAAAACAGAAAAAAATCTTGAATATTAAAACAAAAAAGCCAACAGAATTGCTGGCTTTTTTATGTGTGAAAGTATCGGGGGTTAAGTAGTGGGTTCTTTTTCAGTTAAATCGGCTTTAGTTGAAGTCGATTTAGTCGAAGTCCTTTTTTTTGTGGTACTGGACTTACTTGTGGACGCTTTTTTTGTTTCGGTCTTCTTGGGTTCTATCTCTTTTTTTGCTTTAGGTGCAACCTTCTTTTTAGGTGAAGCGGGTGCTTTCATTTTTTTGATTTCAGCAATACTTGCATCTACCACATCAATCAAACCCTTAACTCTCAATCTGTGGATTGATAATGGAAGCGTGTCAACGGTCAAAAACAGACTCTCACCTGTTTTGACTTCAGAAACTTTTTTCATTCTGTTATCGATATACTGAATTTTAACGGGTGTTTTAAAATGAACATCACGTTTATGTAGTTTATCGGTTATATTGGTTATTTTATATGTACTCATATCTAATCGTTTTTTAATCCCTGAATTAATGTGTCACCATATTTGATGCCATCATAACCCATATCTATTGCTTTTTGCGCAACTGCCTTATTTTTTAAATTTATTGCTGGAATCTCTTGTTCCGAGCTAATTTTTTCGAAATTAATATTGGGAAACCAGCTTTTTGCCAGAATATCAACGGGTTCTTGACCGTCTTTATACGTAACTCCAAGAGCCGTAGTATCTAAGAGATTATCGAATTCAATTTCGTATTTATCGAAACCATCTTGTGGTTTCAGAAGAAAGAAATTACCCACCACTGAATTTTCCCTAATCGGGTCTTTTCTGTATGCGATAATTGTGGCGTTATTTGGCTCTCCCTCATTAAGTTCTTTGTTCGAAATCTCAAGTTCTTTTAAAAACTGATTCTCGTCATCACCATAATAATTAATAACGTCTTGCACTTCTACCTCTTCCATTTCTTGTGATTGCTCGTACTCGTAGATGTCCTGTATTTTATTCAGTATCCTGCAACCATCACGACTATTAATATCTAATTTAATACCAATAATTGGTATTTCTTCACCGAGTGCTTTTACCCACCTGTGATGACCATCTAAGATACTGTTATCTGAAGCCACCCAAATAGGTTTATTATCATCAACAGTCACCCCCTCAACTTCGTCACTAATAACGATTCCCTGCATGGGTTTAAGTTCATCGGGGTCGAATTTCTGAGTCGAGTATTTCACGCCCTCATCATCAAGTTTCTGAAACACGATATCATACGGTACATGTACTTGAGGTAGAAAACGTGGCTTATATCGCATATCAATCATTTATCGAATTTTTATATAAATACTCTCATTTCAAATTTTTAAGTTCTTCCATTATTATATGGAGAACATTATTTGTGGATTCCATTAAATGAAACCTGTCTTGACGTTCATCTACGGCATAGATATTATATTCGACATTATCTGGAATCTGATTCACGATATCAGTAAATTCCTTTACTTTTCGTTCTTCACCACCAGCAAAATCATCGTACACATCGATTTTCTGTAAGTCGGGAAAACTTCTTAAATAAGAAAGTATCACATCGCCTTTGGTCTCGTTTCCACGTTTAAGTATAACATCGTCCACAACTATGCCATTATCTGCCAATATCTTTTCGACTTGAGGTCTGAGTTTCTCACGTCTCGATGTCAGAATCACAACATAGGCATTTGGATTAACCATGTCTTTCTTCATTTGAGAAAGAATATTGGGGAAGGGTTTGATATCAAATATTTCGTTATCCAGACTTTCGGCTCTTCCCCACCACCCAACATGAGGGTAAGGCGTGCCTTTGGCTTGTGACCATTGTTCTTTACCGCCTTCAGGTGACGGTGTGTCCATTAGAGTCCCATCAAAATCGTAAATCGCAAGTTTTTTCATTTAAGTACTTTATATGTCATTTTATCTATTTCCTCGACTTCCACACAATACTCTTCAAATATTCGTATTGGTATCGTGTAGAAATCCATTAATTTAACCTGTCCATCGCCTTGCTTCACAGGATATTTTTTCATGTGGAGAAATTTTGTGGGTTCTTCGGGATACAGAGATAAATAACCTTCCTCAATACATCGTTTCAACTCACTGGTTTTAATTAAAAAAACTCGTTTTCTGTCAGTAATCATCCAGAAATCAGCAGTTGTTGTTAAAATACCCGATTCATTGCCTTCGCAGTGCGTTTCAATACAAATATTTAGACTCTCTGCTGCTCTTTCATCAAATTTACATTCTACGGTTTTGCCATTTTCGAGAGTCATATCGTATAGTTTCAGATTAGCAGCCACTTCATTTTTCTCGGCTTTTAGTCTTAACTTTCTCCAAATATCTATTCTTATGAACCTCTCGAAAACCTCACCCATTTTTAGTGATTCTTTCCAAG
>Ga0180437_10006178_pt1 | contig 16084 bp, 28 predicted proteins | sample SS_ome_4_FD_132410 | JGI IMG/M metagenome (GOLD analysis project Ga0180437, IMG submission 132410) | Hypersaline lake sediment archaeal communities from the Salton Sea, California, USA - SS_3_D_1 metaG | ecosystem: Environmental > Aquatic > Non-marine Saline and Alkaline > Hypersaline >...
AAGGGTCCTTGACTGACTCTAAGGCATTGACTGCCTTGTTGTTGTTCGACCGTGGTTACTGGGTGGTGGACAAACGTACGGAGTGATACGGTATGGTAAGCAATCAGGACAGGATCATTGGTCGTACGTGTTTGGAAGGGCGTTCGCGTTGGGTGCGTTGGTTTCGGGTTGATTTGGGGTGGGTTTGGCTGGTGCTTGGGGGATATGTGGGGTTACACAACTTGTACGAGGACATCTTGTGGTTGTGGGGATGGTTCTTTTCGGCCGGGGGGTGATATTTCCTTTGACCGGAACGGTTTCATGTGGTATACTGAAGTCGAAAGGAATCCGCATGTCTTCAAGTTCGATAGGCACATCTGAGTACTGGGACTTCGTATCTTACGTTCCCGGGGAACTTGTGGGCAGTTTTTCCTCTTCTTGCGGTGACAGTTACGGCGATGACGACTTCGATTTCGACCGGATTCTGCAATGGATGTACGAGAAGGGCGGCGTCTTTGACCATGAGGCATGTGCGTTCGGCTCTGAGCGTGCGATGTCTGTCATGGAGCAGTTGAAGGAAGAGGGATTTTCGATCGTCATCAACGGATATGGGGAGCTGCGTATCTTGATCGGGGATCATCGCAACAGCAACAAAGAGACGGAGAATCAGAGTGAGTAAACCAATGACACTGCGTGAGTTAAATAAGGCGGCTGAGGAAGCGGGCATTGGGTTGGATGACCCTTTGTTTTTCACACATGAGGATTACGCGGACTGTGATGACTCAGTTGGCACCACGGTCTGGGAGACACCTTCGGGGGGTTTTGAGCGGTTGGATTGTGGTGCTGTGCGTGTAATGACGACCGCGACGGCTCGCGGTTTCTTGTTGTTCCAGCCGAGTGCGGAACAATTGGGTATTGGAACATGCTAGCGGAGACTTGAAGATGAGCACGAACCCGATCGAGGGAATGACGGACGAAGAGTTGGCAAGCCTTCCGGATAACAGTGCGGACCTCCAGGCCGGTTGCACATGTGACGACTGTTTCAAAGAGAGGGCCCGGCAAGAGGCCGTCAAACGCTTGTCCGAGAAGAAGCAACAGAACACGGCAAAAGACACACGCGGCACCGGGTCTCTTGGCATGGCAGAAAACAGAAGGGCCGGTTTTCGGACCGTCTTGGGCGGTCCCGGAAGTCTGCCACTGTCTTGGGTAGACGACAAGGAAGTCATGCAACAGACGCCACAGTTTCTCTGTTGGGAGACCGACGACCAAGCAACGAAGGATGACTGTGACTGCTCCGATTGCGATATGGAGCGTCGCCGACGATGGATCAAGGCATTCGAGAAGGACGACCGTTTCGCTTGGCAGGGGCGTTGCTTCCTGACCGCGAAGGACGTATCTCTGGAGCCGACGGAACAGCGAATGCCGGATGGCGGCGTGGACATCTACGACGGCACAGTGCCCCTTCTCGCGATGCCGGACAGTGATGCCCTGCAACTTCAGAGCAACGGCAAGAACCCGGATGGCACGTCGCACAGTTTGGACTGCTGCACGTGCCCCACATGCCGTGGGTTCCGCCGCAAGTGGTGGCTCAACGAGTACCCGTATGCACCCAGGAATCTGGGCACGCAGGCGTCATCAACGCTGACGATTCCGGAACTGGAAGCTATGGACATCCGCAAGAAGTTGGAGGAGAGCAACTGCCGTCCCGTTTGCGACTGTGATGCATGCAAGGAAATCGACCGAGCCATGTATCTGCAGGTTAATGCCAGTTCCGGCATCACAGAGGACAAACCAGTATCGTATTTCCCGTCATCCCAAGACGATACGGTCCGGGAATTCCAAGTTGATGCCTTTTTCGGCGACGTCCAAGTATCTGCCGTGGTGCGTGCCACCAGCGAGATCGACGCCCGCAATGTTTTGGAGCAGCATTTGTTGCAGATTCTGGCCCCGGCCGAGACTACATCCGACATTTCTGACCTCCGAATCAGTTTCGGTGATGATCTCATCAAAGGACTTCTGGACGAGCATTTCCAGAAGTTGCCCGAGATGACCTGCGGCATCTGTCACAAGACCAAGTCCGGCAATGAGATGTTCTTCGACGACTACGATGACTATGGCGACAATGTTGCCCTGGAAGATAGGTTCGTCAGGGGCATCTGGGACCCTCGGACTGAAGAGAGCTGGACATCGGACACGAAAGCGATCTGCAGGGCCTGTGCCGCCAAGTTCGGGCAACCGGACGCATTCAATCCGTATGACGATGAGTTCCTGGAAGTCGCGGACGGCTATATGGTCGTCGACATCAAGGGCAAGCCCACGATCATTGAGCCGACTTCGGTCACCTAGCAAGAGTCATGACCCCCCGGAGGATGTCTTGAGATGCAGTGGAGGTAGAAGGGTTCGAGATGCGTGGACTGATGGACCGCTAACTCAGGAATAGGTAGGAGATTTCTTAGATGCCCAGCCGTGAGATGACAGACGACCGGCTTGAGAAGTTGTTTGAGACGCTTTTCAGGTTGGCACGGTCTCTGGACAGAGCGTATAACCCAGTAGATGCTCCCCTGCCAACAGACCAATCTGTTCTTGACAGGTTGCGTCACACCTTCGAGGAGCAGTTCCAAAACATCGAGGACTGCGCGACCAGCGGCCATGGAACGACACCCTATGAGAAGACTCATGCCGGTTTGGCTCTTCTGGGCGTGTTACTGGCCCCATTCTCCATCGGCACCTTGAATGGGATTGCCAAAGAGAAAGTCTGTGACGATCCCCATAACGACTACTCCATGGAAACACTGAGGGCCATGGAGCAGAAACTGCTCGACATGCTCTACTTCGGGAACATTACGGGTGAGTGTGGGAGCAGGTGGGAAGACAAGGCCCAAAAAGAAGAGGAGATGGCGGCTTCATCTCAGGGAGATGGATAAGCAATGTCTCGTCGACGGATACCGATATGGATTCAGTACACGTTGTTGATGTTCGCCTTGACATGTGCGTTGATGGGACTGGTATGTGCCCTGGGTGCCCTGAAGGTTTATCTGCGGGGTTCATGATTTCGGCCCGTGGGAAAAAATCGAGCGCGGGGAAGAAAGGCACACCGAGCAGGGAGAGAGATAGGAACTGACAATGAAGATCAACTATGATCTCTATGTGATCCACATCACGAACCGGCCGAGCCATACAGTTCCGGGCATGGAGCCTGTCTCTGAGTTCAAGCCGGTTTTCTCAGATGAGCAACTAACGAGCGATGAAGCCGTCAAGATTGTAATGGCGAGCTGTGATTGGTACAGCCCTCTGTACCATGCGTTGAGCATCGCAGGACCATGGCAAATGGAGTTCGAGGACGGTGAGCCTCGATACGTGGGACCGGCCAAACAAGGGAGCACAGCCGATGACGACGGAACAACCGAAGAGGTTCGATCCGGAGACGGACCCGGATCGTCCTAAGATCGGCGAGGTCGTTGAGATAGAGGAAGGCGTTTCTTACTCTGTCGCCAAGGTCCGATACATGACGGCAGGTGAGATGCTACGCGATCCTAAAGGTCCGAGTCCTGATGAATTCGACGAGGTCCGTGTACGACCGCATCCGCGTTTCGCCATCTACTGGGTAGTGTGGTTCAATAAGGTGACTCAATGACACATAAATCTTCCATACATCAGGGAGAGAAATCGCACATTCCCGGTCCGCTGCTTCACAGAATGCACGCCGTAATTGTCGAGGCTTGTTTCTTGCAGCGTGCATTCGCAGAAGATGAAGCCGCTGTTCGGCGAGCCACCGAGACAATCGACACCATGTTGGACATGCTTTGCACCGAACGTGTGGATGCTGGCGTTCTGGTCAAATTAGAGCATGAAGTGTTCCACTCGTGGTACAAAGATTCCACTTGCCCTTTTTGTGCAGAGTCTTGACAAGTCCGGCACATTGTGGTACACTATCAACTGCGGTTGTAACATACCTGGACTGAGGTTGGCAACAGTAAGGAGTAGAGCATGCCTGAGAACACGCGTAAGTATTGGGCTCTAAATGGCGAGTACTTCTCGCTATGTGACTCATCTGCTGAGAAACTAGAGCCCGGTTACTACGAACCCGAATGGACCAACAGAGGCGTAGCACTTATCAAGAGGGGATTGAAGAGCGACAACCTGTTCGAGGTCCCTGAATCTGTCTCTGCCGACATCCTTGCTTCGATGGGGCAGTTCTGGTCCAGAGAGGATCGTTTCCGTGAATGCGGCCTCATGTTCAAGCGTGGCATTCTGTTGCACGGCCCGCCCGGGGCAGGTAAGACCTGTGCGATCGAGCTGGTATGCAACCGTTTGATTGCCGAAGGGGCCTTGGTCATCATGGGTAGCCGTGCCGTCAACCTACTACAAGGTGCGTTGACGATGATACGGCAAGCAGAACCGGACCGCCGTTTGGTCGTGATCCTTGAGGACATTGATAGGATCATACAGAATTTCGATTCTGAGTTGTCGAGTCTCCTGGATGGAGAGAAACAGATCGACAACGTGATCTTCCTGGCTACCACGAATTACCTGAACACTCTGCCAGCGACCATCACCAAACGCCCGAGCCGCTTCGATGTTCTCTACGAAGTCGGCATGCCCTGTGATGAAGCTCGACGCCGTTACCTGGAAACGAAGTTCGACGGGGCTGGGTCGGATGAGATCATCGACGAAGCGGTCAAGGCAACGACTGGTTTCAGTTTCGCCCACTTACGAGAGATGACGATCCGCATGCTTGTCTTTGACACGCCGCTGGATCAAGCCAGAGACGAGATCGGAACAATGCTGGCCGAACCACAGGCGGCGACGAACAGGGGCCCTATTCGGTGCGTAGAAGTCGCTGAGGCAAATGATGCCGATGAGATTACAGACGCCGAGTTTGAGGAGATAGCAAGACGAGGAGGGTTGCCGTGAGCGAACCTCTCCAAGTCCCACTAAACACGATGGACCAATTGACCCAAGCGGTCGAGGAAGGAATTCGTAGAGCCGAACGCTGGCCAGCCAAACCACTGACGCCTGAGATTGTCGAGGCATTCAAACGTCCGAATGAGTTTAGTATTGTGACGTGGGATGCTCGTGCTGGCAAGGAAAGCGACGAACAACGTGTCAGGGTCGAACCGGTTTTGGGAGGCTACATTGGCCTGAAGGACAACCATGTCCGCGTAATCGTCGATGACATCTTGGCTTTTCGTATCGTGGGAGGAAAGGCTCATTGGTGGAGCATTGCCGGTCTTGCATATGAGCGATATGAGGCGGCTGCTGACGGCGAGGTCTTTACTTACCGCCAGATCAAGTTTCGCAAGATGTCACGTTCCGAAGTCGAACAGGTAGTCATGGGCAAGGTTTTCAGGCTGATCATGCCATACGAGGATGACGATCCGAATGGCGGTGTTTGGTAAGGATTGAAGTAATGGGCGGCACCTTAGCTGTGACATTACGGACCGAGGACAAAGACTACCGGATGCTACGTTGGACCAATCCGGTTCCCGGGTTCATCAACCATCCCGGGTTGGTCTCGAAAGATCCCAAGCATGTGGCTCAGTACATGAAGTCCTGGTTTGAAATGCAGGATTATTGGCTGGAGAACCGGGATACGGAAGAGTATAAGCTACACATGACATCTTGTTATGAGCCTTTCCCTGCTCCCTTGGCCCCGGCCGGTTATGGTTTGGTGGTCATCGACTTTCGGACCAACAAGATACTCAGCCACCAGGGATACAGCACGCCGGGACGCGTACATACCTCTCCTAATTTGGTCCATAATGGAATGACTAACCAAGAGGACATTGATTGGGAGATCAACCGCATTTGTTGGTTCTTCACTCAGGGTCGGGTTCGTGATTTACGGGTCCAGGATGAAGATTGGGAGCATTGGCGTGATGATCTGCCACCGCCGAGGGGTACGATTTAAGAGGTCTGGGATGTTTTCAGGACCTGGAAGTTTGCGAATTGGACGGTAGACTTGTCTCCGTTCGAGGTCATCCTCTACGAAGAAGGCAATCCCCATCAGGCTCGTGTTATGAAACACGACATTTTATCACTTGGTTTCGACTTATGTGACATAGAGCATAGGGCGTGGGACGATTGGGTACACGAGCTTGAGGAGTATTCTTGATGTCTGACGATCCAGCAAACATACGGGATACCCTTGTGGGACGAGCTATCTCTCCCTTGTTCGAGGCACATGAAAATGACGGAGCGGATGTCTGCTTCGGCGGTTTCCGTATCGGAATGCTCGAAAACAGGGTCGCGGTGGGGTACAAGGTCAGTTGCATTGAGGGCACATGTACATACGAGCCCACTGAAGAAGAAATTGCACGAGGGGCCGAACCGATAACCGTTTCGCACAAAACCCTCTCTTTGCTCCATTTAGCGGGTGTCTGTGCTCGCGAGGCTGGCAAAGAGATGGGATTGGACTTAGCTCTACAATGGATACAGAAGGTTTGTATCGATTCCGACAAGATCAAGTAGTCATTCGGGCCATTGCTTCTCGGCTTCTTCGACAGCAGCAATGATGGTCGCTGCAAGCCCCGGCCAATCATCGAGATCTTCTCGCCTCATAAGTTCAGCATCTGTGAACTTGAGCTGTTCTCTCTTGTTGTGTAGGGTGACTGTGATGCAGCCTGCTCCGAATCCATCGTCGCAGCAGATGCGGTAGTGTCTCGATTTGTCTTTGTAGGTCCAGTCTTCGAGGCGTTGAATTGGATTTACGGCCATCTGTATCCTCTTCTGTTTCTTCTTTCGCGTCGTTCACGGGCCTGGATTTCGCCTTTGGCCCAGGAACCCATCCACCGCTTTGGATCGTCGGTCTTCAGTCTCCGGCCGAACTTCCTGTGGAGTCTCGTCATTTCGGGCAGGTTGTCACCACAGATGGATGGCCAAATGTCGAAGTAGATCATGTTCCACTTGATGCCGGGTTGAGGTTTCCATTCGAAGATGTCAGCCTCTATCATCTGCAGTTTGGCCCTTGCTTGTGGATCTTCGTCGCTGAGGTAGCAGACGATCTCGACACCGACGGAGTCGAGAACATCCTTCTCTTTCTCGATGACGGTCACGCTGGTGACTTCCGGGTTTCGAGCGATGGGAATGGTCACCATTCCGAGGCCGAGGCCCGCTAGGAGCACATCGCCGTGAGCTTTTCTGACAGCTTCCACGTTTGTCCGTTTTTCCATGGGCGTATCGGACATGACTACCGTTCGTCCGATCATCAGTCTCGTGTATGTGCCTTGTCTCACGAGTTCGTTGGGCCTGTTGTTGATGGCGGCTCTGAGAGCCGTGAATTCTGCCTCTTGCTTTGAGACGTCAAAGTGCTCAACAACCACACGGCCGTGGCCCATTGGGCTCTTAAGGAAGACCTGTCTCAAGTCCGGCCATGCGGTTGCGGTTGACATTTCAGATGTGCTCCCTTGCGAACTTGAATCCCTCAAGACTCTGGAGCCTCAGGGACAGGGCCTCGACCACCAGTGTGGCATCCCCAGTTGCCACCAGGTATTCTCTGACCAGTTTGACGGTCGCGATCTGCTGGTCGAGTTCCTCATCGGTCCATGCCATGAGATTACTGTTGCGGCCAGCCTGCCGAACAAAGCTCAGAACATCATCGCTAGCAAGCACTTTGCTCCACTTCTTGTTCCGTTTGGCCACTTCGTCAGCAACCTTTACTGCTTCGGGTTGTGTGTTTGCTGTTGTCATGATGTTGTAGTATACCACGTGGGAGGCTTCTTGTCAAGTGGGGTTTTGATTTCGGCCGGAAAACTGAGATTTGCTTGACAGGCTTCGCGTCTTGTGGTATACTGAGCATAAGGAAATCAACAGAATGGCCCGAAAAAAGAAAAGCAAGAGAAACGAAACACAACCAAGGAGAAGAGTCAAATCTCTAGCGTCCATAGACTTTAGTTATCTTGTTGAGATGGATTACGACACATACAACGCGTGTGAGCACGGCAGCGATTGTTGTCAGAACGATTACTGTCGTTGCGGCGTTTTGACCAACATTCACGCTACTTCTGTGAATATCCCTTCAATTGTTCGGAGTCTACTGCCCTGTTCCGCTCCGAAGATCCACCGTTATGCTGTTGATCGCATTCTAAGGATCTATGAGGTTTACAACCCTGGGTTATACGAAGGGAGTGCGGTCGGCGGTTATTACGGAGAGGAATTAGGACCAGTCACAATATGTCATCAGGTTGCACAGAAGTGTGATAAGGCAATTGGTTTGGTCATGAACATCAAGCAGATCAAGGAAATTGTCGAATACCTGTTGACTCTTGAGTACGGTTTTTTGCTGCCCGTAGTACGAGACAAGACTTGGTCGTTTAGGAAGATCGACCCGAAATCTTTGGTTCTTGGTCAACAAGATCACTATCGTAAAGTTTCCCGAAATAGCCTGGACCTGTACCAGGATTGGGATCTTCCTGTGGCAGTCTGCGTCCGTTTGCCGGACGGCAAGTACCGAATCATCTTGACGGGGCTCTGTTCTTGTGGTATACTAGTTTCGACTGGTGTTTGGACCAATGTAATCAAGGGAGAACACGAGATGCGTATCGTATTGTGCCTGCTGGTAATTGCCGCGATTGCGGCGGTCGTTTTTGGTGGCCCTGTCTACGACAAGGTCAAGGACTGGGAGCCGCTGAGCAAGGCGATGACCTTCGTCACGAGCAAGAGCAATCCCCTGGTATTGACCGTGGGTCTCGCGGCTCTGTCGTTGGCGTTGATCGGCAACGGTATCGCCCGAAAGAGCATGGCCACCGTCTTCGCCGGTCTCACAACGCTATCCGGCGGTTACTACGCGGCGGCGAAGAGCGAGCTGATCAGGTGGTCGTGGATCAATCAGGAGTACGTCCTGTTCGCGACCGCCATCTTCCTCGGCCTGTGCTTTCTGTCTTCGATTCTGGCCATCGTGATCCGGATCATCGTCGGTCCGCCCGAGCCGGACTTCTGCCGATAGGAGTCGAGGGGATAGTGAGCAAACGAAAAGCAAAGCCATGCCCCAAGTCGCTCGGCCAGAGCCACATCTTCCATCCGCCTAGACATTGCGGCGGCAAAGAACTGCGTCGCCTGCGTCATCAGTTCAATGTACAGAATGGCCTGAATGCCGTCAAGGACTTCTGTCGTGAAAATGGTGTGACCCTCAACATCAAGAACAACGGTCATCACTGGCAATTCATAAGGGACGGACGCAAGAAGAAAGACAAACAGGTCGCTGACTGGTGGCCCGCCGGGGCACGGTTGGTGATGAACAAAAAATATGACCAAGGTATCTACGCCATCGATTACGAGCTGGTGATCGGGTACCTGTGGGAGCAGTGGGTCGGCGAGAAACATAGGGACAAAAGCAGTCACTTCGTTCGGCGTGTCATCCTGGGTCAGGACCCCGACGACATGCCTGTTTGGATGCTTTAGGGTACAACATGCCTTCTTTCACTAAACCGATCACCTTCATTGGTGATATACATGGTCGTGTATCGGACTATGTTGATCTGACCGAGAAGCATGCGTGTACGCTCCAGTTGGGGGATTTTGGGGCCGGTTTCCGTCAAGTTACGGTTCCCACTTTGGCTCCGGAGCACAGAGCCATCTATGGCAACCATGACAATCCCACATATGCGAAAAGTCTACCACTCTTCCTTGGAGACTACGGGGTGTGGAACGGCGTCTTCTACGTCGCCGGTGGCTTCAGCATTGACAGAGAATGGCGTACAACAGGCGTGAGCTGGTGGCCCGACGAGGAGATCACGTGCCAGGAATGGAACGAGATTATTCGACTGTTCGGTAGACAAAAACCCAGGTACGTTGCCACTCATGACTGTCCTACTACTGCATTTGAGCGAATCCTCGGAGGTAACGTGATCCGCAATAGGACACAATCGGCCTTTGAGGAGATGTTCAGGATACACAAGCCTGAGCTGTGGGTGTTTGGTCATCATCATAGGTCCGTTGAGGCAGTAATTGAGGGCTGCCGATTTCGCGGATTAAATGAGATGGAGATCGCTACTGAACAGATAGAAATACCCTTAAATGGCATGTGGCATCGTTCATGGAGCGTTACACTTCGGGCCGAAGAAGAAATTGATGACTGAATTCACGATCATTTCTTGACGCCCCGCCAATCTTGTGGTATACTAGAGGCATGACCATCACAGAGAGAGATAGAACGGTCGGACTAGCACTTTACCTCTTGGTAGCATTGCTCTTAGTCTTCATCTACTCGGTGGCGAACACCTGGGAGACGGTACCGGGCGAAGAGGTTTTCGGAGTAATGGTGCCTTACGTCTGGTATTTCCTGGGAGCAGTCGCATGCGCCGTGACCCTTATGATGATCGGCCTGCGATGTTGCTCTCGTGCGGCTATTAAGGATCGATTGGCCAGACAGTCCACGGAGGGACAGAGCGATGGCAAGTAGATACGACGGTAGCACACCGGTTTCTTCCTATCAGGATGATCACGTCCTCAGGCTCCCGCCCGTTGACCTGTGTGGCCCTGAATGTGAATGCAAGACATGCGAGATCGAGCGACGCCGTCGATGGCTTCTCGAAAAGGGAATCCGCACCTACGAAGAGAGACACAGGATTCCAGGTGACGTTTACGACGGCACCGTGCCCCTGCCAAATGTTTCTGATCGGGAGTGTTCTATTGGACGTCTGCCGTCTCATGGTGAAGGTTGCGGCTGCACCACATGCGAGCGGGTCCGCAAACGACGAGCATATCTGAAGAATCGAACCGACGGAACGCGGACTTTGTTGGGTATATTTCCACCCAAGGGATACACCGATTGCGAGATCCTCAACATGCATCGCTATAGCCTCTACAAACCCAACTGCAACTGTACCTCATGTGATTTAGAGGCACGCCGGATGTGGTTGATCGTGAGTGTCCTCGAACCGGCACGGAGGCGGCACCACAGTTGGTCGCTCAACCGCCCTCTACCAAGGGAAGAGACACCCGAGGGACAGAAGCCGGAATCTGACTCAGAGAACGAAGAAACCTCGAACAGGAGAGATCAAGATATGTCATCTAAATCCATTACCATGAAGCCATCGGATTTGGCGGACTCGTATCAGGCGGGGCGTCAGATGATCCAGGACGACGCCAAATCCATGGCCGAGAGCTGGGTACCCCTTGTTGAAGAGCGGCTCAAATCCATCGCGAGAGAAGGTATGTTGGGCCATTGGGTTTGGCTCAACCGCCGAGACATCCGTACGCCGCTGATGAGCAAGGAACGACGAATCGCCTTCGATCAGCTCGTGAAGCAGTTGCGGAGACAAGGGTTCAAGGCCAAGGTTGTGGATGACAAGTTGCACCCGAATGCCAATCGGCGGGATCACAACCACTATTACGACATCAAGGTCAAGTTGCCGCGTCGTAAGGTGCTGCCGAGCGGTCTCGGCAACGGGATCAAGGTCGCCCTGAGTGTGACCAAGTGGCCGCTGCTGCTCGGTGCGGGTTACGCCGCCGCCGTGCTGTTCGGTTGATTCGTCTTCTCGGCCGGGAGCGGAGAATCAGAGATGTCCGACGAAGCCAAGGTGCCGGTCTACGAGTGGTTCGACCCATACAACCCTGAGCACCTTCGTGCTTACAGGCGGCTCATGGACCACGGAATGTGGCCCGAAGGGTTCATTCCAGACAACGTCGATATGACGTCCGGATGGCAGTATGCTCTGGCCTCAAAGATTGCGGACGCTCACATAACGGACCGCATTGGCTACGACAGGCCACGCGAAGGGAAGATACCCCTGACGCATGAGTACCATGACGATAGGGAGCTGACGTCCGACGACGTGAAAGTCGTCACGATACAGTGTGTATTCAGAAAAGAAGACGCCAACGAGGCATCCGGAGCCATCTTGGAGATGATGATGCGAGATCGCATGGAGTCTTGCGGTTGGCTCTGCAACATCAGTTCATACATCGCGGACATCACGGCAGAAGGATGGGACATCGTGAAGGGCGTCTTCAAACCGGGTGGATCGGACTCAGAGGACTAACCAATGGTTGGCGAAATCATCTTGTGCGTACTTGCTGGTTTGCTCTTCGCCTTCGCCCAGGGCCCAACAGAAGGCACAGCACAGCGTGTCCGGGCCGGACTAGCGAGTGCGTGGCAGGAATATCTCGTCAACACTTTGTGTTATTCCCTGGCATTTATCTTCCTTGTGGAAGCGGTGAAGATCCACATATAGAGGTCAGAATGGCTGATCCCGTCACAGTCGAACAGTTTCAGCACCTGCTTCGTCAAACCGGCGATCCATCGCGGATGCGACGAACGATTGGTCGCACAAGTATTGTCGCGGGCCAACATGGCGTCTACCACGCGGACCACACTCTGACGGTCTTGATGCAAGACAATAAGACCGTGATGATCCTTGAGCTGACGGAAGAGCTGTGGTTAGAGGTTTTTTGGATCGAGTATCAGGTCTATTCCTTTCATGCTCGGAACCGGAATCGCGAGATGATGATCCGGTCATTGCGTGAGAGCTGTGGCAACTGGCAGGTTCTCTGTACGAACTTGATGGACCTTCCTTCGATCCAATCTCAGAAACAACACTTCGTCAAACCTTTGGACGAAGACGAGGAAAGAATCGATGGCCAAGACCAAAACCAAGACAACCAAGAAGACGGCCAGTAAAAAGACGGCCACTAAGGCAAAGCCCGAGAGCAAGAGGCCGACAAAGAAGACGACCGAGAAGGCAAAGGCCACTCTGCCTCCGTGGAGAAGCGGCGACAACCGAGTCTTGGACACGAACGAGATATGGTTTATCATTAACACCAACGAAACTCCTCCGACGCTGGTGGAAACGCGGCTGCGACAAGTGAACGACATGCCGGAAGAGGCGATCTTCGTGGACACGGATGAGGAGACGGCATTCAACTTCAACCGCAAGCAGACCAGACTATTCGTATGGTCAAAGCAAGAAGCGGCATCCAAAGCGAGATTGGCAGAAGGCATCAAGCAGCTGTCTCGGATTGCCGAAATTCTTGCCATGGATCTGCTTGAGACCAAGTGGTCGTAGGTTGTTGGTATCAGAATTTCGGCCGAAAGGTCAAATGATCGGTTAGTTTTCTTGCATCGGCCGTTTCTTGTGTTACACTAGAAGAGACGCTTGAGGAAACACAACGATGCTCACCCAAGAACTTCGAGACAAACACGCAAAGAGCCCGGCATTTGACCATGCCAGAAGGCCAACGCAGGCAGAAGAGTTTTACGCGTTGGATTGCCTAACGTCTGCTGAGCGTGTCATTCCTGAAATGGATCTCGAAGTCGAACGGGTTCTTGACAACGTGCCGCAGGCCATGGACCCTGAAAACATTCTTCCCCGTATTAAGCGTCATCTCCATACCCTACACACCATGTGGTCCCGGTACGCCCTGTTCAGCCACAAACTGATGCAAGATCGAAACCGTTGGAACGACGCACAAACCAAGCTCTGCGGCCTGGAACGTCGCTGCAAGCAGATCATAACAGAAAGAGAAGAAGAGAAAAAGCGACGCCAGCAAGAAGCGAATCGCCGTGCCGCCGAGGCCTCTAAACGGTGGGAGGCCGAGAAGGCAGCAGAGCAGGAGAAGAAAGACGCCAAGCTTCTCAAGATCTGGAGAATCCACAAGATCGTGTGGGCAGTTCTCTTGCTAGCCATCGGCATTCTTGTAGGGATGCACAGCCGTGTGTACGCCTTCCTTGAGAGGCTGAATACCCCCGACTGCCCGGAGGGAACACTTCTGTTCACTTGCGTGATGCTGCTGCTGATTTGTTGGACAGTTTGCAGCGGCGTTTACTACGACATGCATATCAGGCCGATAAGGAAAAGACAGTCGCAATAGGCAAGGGGCCATTAGCATGACCAATCATGACGAGCAGTTTGTTAAGGAAACCATCAGCACTGCGGAGTTCTGGGCACCGCGATGCGAGCTGGATGTCAGCCGTTTGGAAAACGGCATCCGCATGGGGGAGATGGACGGCAAAGAGGAACGCGTCGAGAAATTCGTCCACGACCTTTCCCATATGTGGGGCAACGTGCTGAGCAAGCACAACAGTCTCGCTCATTACGACAACCGATACGATGCCGTCACCCTCCGGTTCCTCAAACTGCAACACCGCGTCAAGGTCTTGCGGGAGCAGGCCAACGCCAGAGTCCAGCAAGAGACCGTGGCACAGACGACTTCCAGCACGAATGCTGCGTCCGAGTCTGCTTCTCGGCGGCTGAGCGGTTGGCTCAACAAGAGGAAGAGCAACGGCAATGCGACGTCTACGACCACGCCGCGACGCCAGTGGGCTCGGAAGTGGGAGAACCGTCTCCTGGCCCTCAGTGCGGCCGGTATGGGCGGTCTGTATGCCTGCCATCAGCAGATCATCGACCACGTACAGGCGATGTCCCGTGGCGACAAGATCGCTCTGGCAGTCGTCGTGCCCGCCGCCATCCTCTCGTTGTTCGGTGTTCGTAGCAGCATCTACGAGAACTTCATCGACGTCGATGATGACCAGAGCGGCACCACGGTCGCCTGATCGTTTCGGGACAGAAGCAGAGCCGACCCCTAGTCCTCAGTAATGCCACGGAGAAGATGGCGTGACTGAACATGACACAAAAGAGACCGAACGGAATGAGGCCTCGATAGAGTCTCTCAACCGTTTGGCCGACGCCATGATGGGTCGAGTCGGCGAGCTATGCCAGCAGCATCAGGGTACCCTGGACGGAAAATCTCCTGCTGAGCTGCGAGACATCTACCGTTCATGGCAGACTATCGCCGGAGATGTCGACGAAGCGGCTGAGGCGTTCCAACATGTCGGACTCAAGATGCAGGCATGTCAACGCTCGTGCAGGTTGGTGATAGGCCGGATACTTGAGGCCCTCGCCGACCGGGTGGTCGAAGATAAGGCTACAGAGTGCCTTTACGACGAGAACGACGATTTAGTCGAAGACCCTATTACTTAGGGAGAAAAGACAGATGAGTACCGGGCAAAGCAAACTCCAGACAGAGTGGGGTCGTGGTTTCATGTTTGCGACGAAGATCTTTGTCGCCCTGATCATTGTCGCCATCGGAGCATACGTGGGTCTTTCTCCCCGAGGAGACCAGAGCAACGATGGTGGCCACTGCTTCCTGGAGCAGATCATACAAGGCCCTCATCTATACTTCCTCATCAGTTGGTCCGTAGCCGCATCCTTCACGATGCTGTTCATTTACGCGATGCGATGTATAGCCAAAGCCGACCGATGCGATGACAACGCCATCGTCTCATCCATCGCTATGGCCGTGGTCTTCGGCATTGCGTTCGCTGTCACGTTGATTTACAGTCTGTCAGTAACATGGCATTTGTTTGAGAAGTTCATCACGTAGGGAGACAAGTTCGATGAGCGAGAAGCTACAGAAACTGAACACAGAGTGGGGCAAGGGTTTCATGTTCGCCATGAAGGGCGTTCTGGCCCTCGTACTGATCGGGGTTGGGATCATTATTGCTGCCCCTAACCTGAACCTGCCCAGTATCACGGGCGTTGCTTGCACCCAACCCGCCGACGGCAGTAGCATGGAAACCTTCTGGACACCGCACCCGGCTCTCAGGGGTCTGCATATCTACTGGCTTGCTGCTTGTTTAGCCACGACGCTGTCTGCAATCGGGATGGTGTGGTCGATCAAGGTGTGTGCCAAGTACAGCGGAGATGCATGGTGTTCGATGGCAATCATATTAACCATCACCTTCGCAGTTTGCCTGATCTTCACAGGTGCCATGACCTGGACGATCTTCGATCGGTTGCTGGCAATGAACGTCGCCGAAGCGATACCTGCTGTCGCTGGTTAGCAGATAATCCGCAGATTACTTGACAGGACTGCGGTTGTGTGGTATACTAGAAACGACGTACGGAACGTACGGAACAGGTGACTATGGCAGCAGAACTCTTGACAGGAGTGATGTCTCATGGCAATCGAGATTCGAAGTCTGGTGAAAAACTGGTTCATGAACTGGTGGAGACCTGAGCCTACCGTGGCCCAGCAGGTCGAACAGCTGGAGAAGAGCCAGCGTGACGTCGACGAGCGACGGCACATGATCGAAGGTTCGCTCCAAGACCTCGCCCAGCGACGGGACACCCTGAAGGCCACCTACAAGCAGACCTCAGGTGAAAAG